>ERZ779890.4521-NODE-4521-length-11560-cov-9.249022_pt1 | contig 11560 bp, 9 predicted proteins | sample MGYA00511553_ERZ779890 | MGnify/ENA primary metagenome ERZ779890 (study PRJEB29588, sample SAMEA2152064) | human gut metagenome | biome: human gut; feature: human-associated habitat; material: faeces | place: Denmark | collected 2008/2010 ...
CTCCGCCGCGGGGGCAGAGACTGCCGCGGCTGCCCCCGCGGCAGCGGAAACGGTGCTGCCGCTGGCCGGGCTGCACCTGCTGCTGGCCGAGGATAACGAGCTGAACAGCGAGATCGCCACAGCCCTGCTGGAGGAGCAGGGGGCCAGCATCACCGCCGTTGAGAACGGCAGACTGGCGCTGGAGGCCATCCAGAACGCTGCGCCGCGCACCTATGACGCGATTCTGATGGACGTCATGATGCCCGAGATGAACGGACTGGAGGCTACCCGGTGCATCCGGGCGTTTGAGGGCAAGGGGCCCGGCGAGGGCACGCCCATCATCGCCATGACGGCCAATGTCTTTGCCGACGACGTGAAGGCCTGCCTGGACGCGGGCATGAACAGCCACGTGGGCAAGCCGCTGGACATGAAGGTGCTGATCGGCGAGATCCTGAAGTACACGGACGCTCGCTGAAGAATCCAAAGTAAAACCCACTTTTTGCAAATTTAATAAAGAAAATATGCCCGCCATATTGCAAAAGCTGTTTTTTCCGATGTATAATGGAAAGGATAATTTTTTGGGATATGGCGGGCGCTGTTGTTTGGCATCCGCCGACATGGAGGGTGAATTATGGCAACGAAGTATATTTTTGTGACCGGCGGCGTTGTGTCGGGCCTGGGCAAGGGCATCACAGCGGCCAGCCTGGGGCGTCTGCTCAAGACCCGCGGGCTGAAGGTGGCCAGCCAGAAGCTGGACCCCTACATCAACGTTGACCCGGGCACGATGAGCCCGCTGCAGCACGGCGAGGTGTTCGTGACCGACGACGGCACCGAGACAGACCTCGACCTCGGCCATTATGAGCGCTTCATCGACGAAAACCTGAACAAATACTCGAACCTGACCACCGGCAAGGTCTACTGGAACGTCCTGAACAAGGAGCGTCAGGGCGCTTATCTGGGCCAGACCGTGCAGATCATCCCCCACATCACCAACGAGATCAAGAGCTACATCTATAATCTGGCCAAGAGCACCGAGGCGGACGTCGTCATCACCGAGATCGGCGGCACCACCGGCGACATTGAGAGCCAGCCCTTCCTGGAGGCCATCCGTCAGGTCGGTCTGGAGCAGGGCCCCGAGAACTGCTGCTATATCCACGTCGTACTGGTGCCCTACATCTCCGGCTCCGACGAATACAAGTCCAAGCCCGCGCAGCACTCCTGCAAGGAGCTGCAGGGCATGGGCATTGCGCCGAACATCATCGTCCTGCGCGCCGACGGCCCTGTAGGCAACGACATCAAGCGCAAGATCAGCATGTTCTGCAACGTGCGCCCCGACTGCGTCATTGAAAACCTGACGATGCCGAGCCTGTACGAGTGCCCGCTGATGCTGGAATCCGCCGGTCTGACGAACGTCGTGGCCCGCCAACTGCACCTGCAGACCCCGCCGAGCGATCTGACCGAGTGGAAGGCGCTCATCAGCCGCATTGCGACCCGCAGCAAGACCTGCAAGATTGCGCTGGTCGGTAAGTATGTCAAGCTGCACGACGCTTATTTGAGCGTCATGGAGAGCCTGTACCACGCGGGCTTTGAGAACGAGAGCAAGGTCGAGATCAAGTGGGTGGACAGTGAGCATCTCGTCGACCAGGCCTGCTGCGCCGACGAGCTGGGCGATGTGGACGGCATCATTGTGCCGGGCGGCTTTGGTGACCGCGGCATCGAGGGCATGATCCAGGCTGCGCAGTACGCGCGTGAGAACCACGTGCCCTATTTCGGCATCTGCCTGGGCATGCAGATCATGGTCATGGAGTACGCCCGCAACGTGCTGGGCTACGCCGACGCCAACTCCAGCGAATTTACGCCCGAGGGCCAGCACAACGTCATTGACCTGATGCCGGACCAGCAGGGCGTTGAGACGAAGGGCGGCACGATGCGTCTGGGCAAGTACCCCTGCGTCATCACGCCGGGCACGAAGATGGCCGACTGCTACGGCACGACGGAGATCGACGAGCGCCACCGCCACCGCTATGAGTTCAACAACGAGTTCCGCGCCGAGTTCGAGGAGAAGGGTCTGGTCATCGCCGGTACCAGCCCGGACGGACGCCTTGTGGAGGCTGTGGAGATCCCGGGTCGCGATTTCCATCTGGGCGCGCAGTTCCACCCCGAGTTCAAGAGCCGCCCGAACCGTGCGCACCCCCTGTTCAAGGGCTTCATCGCTGCCGCGCTGAAGTTCCAGAGCGAGCACACCCCGACCGGCCATCCCGCGGTGCTGGGAGAGTAAAATACAGTATAAGCCGAGGAGTTCGTCCCTTCGTGACGGGCTCCTTTTTGCTGCCTCTACCGCTCCGCCATTTGTTTGTTTACAACTCTTTCACATCTGTAACGCATTATTCCCGCGCGGCTATTCGTATTAGTATACAGAAGGCGGCAGGGACAAAATCTCCACAATATCCTGTCGAAAACGCAGCTGCGAATTGTGCGGATTGTCGCTTGTTTTGTGCGCCGCGTGCGGCGTATAATAGTACATCATCGAAAGGGTGTAAATGTATGCGTAACTGGTGTTCGCGCCATCCGGTCTGGTTCATGGCGCTCTATGCTTTGTTTTACTTATCGTTTTTTGCGCTGCTGGAGCGCACGATCCAGACACCGGATCTGTGGGTACACTGCCGGCTGGACGATTTGATCCCGTTCTGCAAATATGCCATTGTACCGTATATTTTGTGGTTTCCGTGGATCCCGTTCACGCTGTTTTATCTGCTGTATAAGGCCCCGCGGGAGGATTTCTGGCGGCTGTGCATTCCGCTGTTCACCGGCATGACGATGACGCTTCTGTTCTATGCCATTGTGCCTAACGGCCTGGCCCTGCGCCCGAAGTATGTGCCGGGCACCGACATTTTTGCGCAGCTTGTGCGGATGATCTACCGCAGCGACACGCCGATGAACGTCTGCCCGTCCATCCATGTGTTCAACTCGGTCACGCTGATGCTGGCGTACTACCGCAGTGCAATCTTTGATGCCCCGCGCCGCCGCTGGATGCGCCCCGCCGCCATGGTGCTGTGTGTGTCGATCTCGCTGTCCACGATACTGCTCAAGCAGCACAGTGTCATTGACGTGGTGTTTGGCCTGCTGCTGGCGCTGTTGCTGGATCAAGCCGCCACCGTTTTGCAGAGAAGCCCGGTGCAGCACCGCGAGCGCCGCGTACCGGAAAGGCTGTAATAGAGAGTACGTAGGTTCTTTCTTTGCAAAGAAAGAACCAAAGAAATTCCAAATGCCCAAATAAAAAACGCCCTGTCTGCGCAATGTTGCAGGCAGGACGTTTTTCGTTACAGCGCATATACAAGGATGCCGACCAAAATCATCGCCAGTGCGGCGAGCTTTTTGGGGTTCATCTTCTCGTGGAAGATCGTAACGCCGAAAATCGTGACGTAAATATAGCCTGTTGCTTCCAGTACAGGCCCGACGTTGAGCGGTACGCCCTTGTAGGCCAGCATCGTTAAGAGCGTGCAGCCCACAAAGAGGGCATAGCCTAAAATCACCCGCCAGTCGGTGTACTCCGCCAAGACCGACTTGTGCTCCCGCAGCGCGGCCTTCTTCAAAAGCACCTGCGAGACCGCGGAGAGGAACGTGCTGCACAGATACAGCAGCACATAGGGCAGCTGTGCCTGACTCATTTGCCGCCCTCCCCCTCATTGTCGGCCCGTACAAAAAGCACGATGCCGCATATAATGATGACCGCACCGATGACCTGGCGCGGCGTGACGGCCTCACCAAAAACGGCCAGACCCAGCAGAATGCCCCACACCACGGTGACGGCCTTGTTCGCGTAGGCCGTCGTCAGCGGCAGATGCTTGATGACCTGCTGCCAGCCCACCGCATAGATGACAAGCGCCAGCAGCATCAGGCCGTACAGCACGATAAACGCCGCGCTCAAAAACGGCTGCTGCGCGGCCAGCTTGCTGCACACGCTGCTGCCCGCATAGATGCCCAGGATCACATGCAGCAGCAGGAACCATTTCGCCTGCTTCATGCGTCGTTCTCCCCATGCCGGATGACCTCGCGCTCGACGTACTGGGGCGCGGCGTTGGCGCACATGTAGATGCGGCCCACGTACTCGCCCATAATGCCCAGTACGACCAAGATCATGCCGCCGAGCAGCAGCAGCAGCGCCGTGGTGGACGCCCACCCGATGGGGGCCGCCGCGCGGGTAAAGTGGTCGATGATGATATAGATAAAGTAGAGAAAGCCCGCCACGGCAAACAGCGTGCCGATGTAGGTCGCAATGCGCAGCGGCTTGACGGAAAACGACGTAAAGCCGTTCATCCAGAGATTCAGCAGCTTGCTCAGCGTGTAGCCGCTGCGGCCCTCCTCACGGGCGCGGTGGTGCACCGGCACGTTGCAGATGCGCTTGGTGGAGCGCAGCACCAGCCCGATGACGTAGGGGTAGCAGTGCTCATAGCGCAGCATCTCGTCCACAATGAAGCGGCGCGCCGCAAAGTAGCTGTTGACGACTAGCTCCGGCGGCTTGCCCAGCATGATCTCGGTCATTTTGCTGTTGACCCAGCTGCCCAGGTTGCGCCAGCCGGCCTGACGCTTCGTGTCATAGCTGGCGTAGACGACGTCATAGCCCTCGTCAATTTTTGCCAGCAGCTTGCCGACCTCGTCCGCCGGGGTCTGGCCGTCGTCGTCGAGGCAGACGACGATGTCGCCGCTGCACTTGTGAAAGCCCGCCATCAGCGCCGCATGCTGGCCGAAGTTTTTCGCCAGATCGACGCCCACGACATGGCTGTCCGCCGCCACAAGGCTGCGGATCGTGCCGAAGGTATCATCCGGCGAGCAGTCGTTCACCAGAATGACCTCGTAGTCATACTGCGGCAGGGTCTGCATAGTGGCGGTGATCTCCGCCACCACGCCGCCCACCGTATGCTGGGAGCGGTAGCACGGGATCACGTAAGATATTTTCTGCATAGCTGTGTACTTCCTTCTGCGCTCACGGGCGCTTATAGATCACCAGATCCTCGGTGGAGACGACCTGCTGCCAGTTTTCGGCCAGCAGGCGGGCGGCAACGCGGGTGTCGTGGCCGCACATCACGTAGCGGGAGGAAATCGGGTTTTCCTCGTCCCAGAGGTAGCTGTTTTTATCAAACTCAATGCCCATGCCGTCCGGCACGGCGTAGAGATAGCCGTGGAACACCCCGTCGTCATAGGCGTAGGCCAGCGTGTGGTCCCAGGGGTCGGCCCCGGCATCCTGCGCGCTGGCGGTCAGGGCGGCCTCGACGGTCTGCATCTGGGCGGCCATTTCGGCGTTTTTCTCGGGCAGGCTGCCGCGCTGGAAGTTCATCGGCAGCAGCAGGACGACGAGCACCGGCAGCCAGACGGCGGCGGGCGCGGCGTCCTCGACAACGACGGCCCCCAGCAGCAGGATGGCCAGCAGCATCATGTGGCGCGGGTCGATGTTGTACATGAACAACAGCACCAGCGCAATGACCGCGCTGCAAAACAGCGCACAGCCTTTGAGCACCAGCGGGCGGCCTTTGTGCTTATCCCAGACAAGGCAGACCACCGCGACGAGCACAACGGCCAAAAACGTCACACAGCCGCCGCCGATGTAGGTCGTCTCACCGTGGAGTGTGGGCAGAATATCGTCCCGCCAGGCCGCGTGCAGCAGGGCCGCGGCGCGGGCGCACTCATAGCGGACCGCCGCCACGGGATGGAGCTGTAATAACAGACGGATGCCGTCAAAGTCCATGCCGCCGTCGCTGAAATAGGGCGCAGCGAGCTTGGCCATGGCGAACAGCGAAACCGCGAACCCGCCCGCCGCCGTGCCCAAACAGGCCGTGCGGCGGCGCTTATTCTGCCAGACCGCCGTGAGCGGGAACACCCAGAACAGCAGCGCGTAGGGGCGGAAGATCGTTTCCACCGCGCAGGCCGCGGCACAGGCAATCAGCCAGCCAGTCTTGCCCCTGCGGTGCAGGGCCGCCGCCGTGCCGACGATGAGGAGCGCCAGCATGTAGTGCATGGCCTCCGACGCGCCGCTGACGCTGGAGCGAAGCGGCAGCATGATGCTGAACAGTGCGCCGCACAGCGCGATGCACTGCCAGTAATTCAGCCGCGCGCAGCGGGCAAACACCGCGATGCCCACGGCAATCAGCAGCAAATTGCACCACAGCACGACGTTTACGCTGGCACCGAACAGCAGACCCGGCAGCGCGTAGGCCCAAATCAGCAGCGGGCCCCAGGTACCGTAGCGGCCAATATCCGCGGTGGATTCCTGATAGCCGAAGTACCCCTGCGGCCCACCGTGGGTCAGCACGCTGACGACCTGGCGGTTATAGAGCGCCTCGTCGTTGTTCATCGTGGTGGGCAGCCAGACCTCGTTCAGCGGCGTGCGGTAGCACAAAAAGTAAAAGCCCACAAGGAACACGACTGCCCCCAACGCGCAGAGCAGCGCATTGGGGGTCTTTTGCAGGCAGGTTCGGATTTTCTGCATCGGTTTTTTCACGTCAGTTCTCCGCCAGCTTGGCCATAAAGACGACGTCGCGGTAGGCTCCGTCCAGCAGCTCCATATCGCGGAAGATGCCTTCCTGCACAAAACCGGCCTTTTCATAGCTGCGGCGGGCGGCGGTGTTTTCGGCCAGCACGCGCAGGCTGATGCGGTGCAGATGCAGCCCCGCAAAGCCAAAATCGGTGAACAGACGGGCCGTCTCGGTGCCAAGGCCCTTGCCGCGGGCGCTTTCCTCACCGATGAAGATGCCGTACTCGGCGCTGCGGTTGTGGTTGTCAATATCGCGGTAATAGACCGACCCGACGGGCTTGCCGTCGGCGTTGTCGAGGATGATATACTGCACGACCTGGCCGGTGGCGACCTTCGTCGCCAGCCAGCTGCGGTGCATCTCCGGCGTGAAGGTCTGGCGGAAGATGAAGTTCTGCACGACAGACGGCGTGTTGCGCCACTTGACGATAAGGTCCGTGTCGGCATCGGTGATGGGGCGCAGCGTGACCGCTGTGCCGGTTAAAGTGGGGAGGGTGGGGGTGTTCATGGAGGATTCTCCTTGCTCTTTTTACCTTGCTTGTAGGGGCGGGCAATGCCCGCCCGTGCCCGTTTGCCACGGGAAGGGCCATCCCGAAAGGACGCTGCTACGTCAGGCTGGCGGGCGAACAATGTTCGCCCCTACAGTCTCTACAACGCAAAATCGGCGTTTGGGGCAGACGGCCCGGGCGGATATGGAATCCGCCCCTACGGTGCAGGGGGCGATGCTTGCATCGACCCACAGCTATAGGACGGACGCCTGTGGGAAGACCGCGGGCCGGGCATGCCCGGCCCCTACATTGTGCCATGTTCGTACAGCACGCCCCTGTCGCTCTCGTACAGCACCGTCCAGCCGTCGGCTTGTAAGCGGGCGGCGGTGGGGGTGTCGGCAGCGGTCAGGACGTAGCGGGAATGAATCTCATGGGCCGGGTCGGTCAGGTAGGCGGCCTCGTCAAACTGGATGCCCATGCCGTCCGGCACGCCGTAGAGCAGACCGCAGTGTACGGGGTCGCCAAAGGCGTAGGCCACGGTGCTGTCCCAGGGGTCGGCGCTCGTCACAGCGGACCGGCTCTCGGTCAGCGCGGCCTCGATTTGCTGCACCGCGGCGTCCCATTCGGCGCTGTAGCGCGGCATGGTGAAGCCGTCCGCCAGATTCAGCACGCCGCCCGCTTCTGCGCGACGCAGCGCATTCGTGACATTCGTCATGCCGTAAAACGACGGTGCGCCGTACTTTGCCATTAAAACAAACGCGTCGTCCGTTTCCTGCAAAAGGCGCCCCACGTGGCGGATGTCGGTATCCGGCTCAATTTTCTGCGCCAGCTCCGCCGCATCCGGGCAAGTGGTTTCATTTGCAAGCTGAAGCAGAATTTTATCCAGCTCCAGCGCTTTATGATCTTTCAGCATTTTGTTCCTGCTTTCTTTTCGTACCCGGTTTTGCCGGGTCAATCTCCTCTGTTAATCCAAAAACGTTTTATAAAACTCCAAGGTCTTCGGTACGGTATGTAATGTATGGACAACGTAGCTTTCCGTTGCGGCGTTCAGAATTTTCAGCGCATCCTCCGGCAGCGAGAAGTTATAGAGCTTCTCAAAATCCACATACGCAATGTGTCGCATGGCGGTCAGCACGCCCGGCGGCAGCGCGACATACGGTTCATTCGCGCCGTGAAAGCACTTGTCGCACAGAATAATGCCCCTTTGCGGCAGAAAGAACATCGTTTCCGCCTCATACGCGGCGCAGTTTTCGCACGCGACTAAATTTGGCATATAGCCCGCCGACGAGAGCATACGCAGCTCTGTCACGGACTGCAACAGCCGTATCGGCCGCGTGCCCTTTGATAAAAAATGCAGGGAATTTAAGATGAGCCGCAGGTATTCCTCGGAATCCGTATCCTCCGGCACCATTAAGTACGCCAGCTCACAGAAATACTGCGCCAGCGAAAGCACGGCGATCAGGATGGCCGACATGCCCGACGAGACGGCGAGCGCCCCCACAGCCCCGTACAGGGCGGCGATGCGCTGTTCGTAGGCCGTCGTGGTGGGGTTTTGCAGGCGCGTATAGATGTTGCCGTCTTCGCTCAACTCGAAGAGCCTTGCGGCGTGGTCGCAGTTTTTGAACCGATAGGCCGCCGTGGGATAGATCGCCACGCCCCGGGCGCCGGTGGGTTCGTCGGGTTGCAGGCCCGCATGAATCTGGAGGGTTTCGAAACGGTACTTTTTTGAATCCATGGTATGTTATATCTGTCGTTAAAAAATCCGATAAAAAAATCCGACCTCTACGAAGCCGGATTGTGTCATTTTCAGTGCATGAAGGAGCTACACCCGGCGAAAACGGTTGCACATGCACATGGACATCATCATCGTTCCGCGGTGTTCTCCGCGGCGCCGACAGTCGTATGTTGCAGGGCTGGTCATTCGCTTCTGTTGCTCTTACGGTGCAAATATAGGAAATTTTTTCGGAAATCCTCTTTTTCGGCCGGAATTTTGTTTTGCGTGAAAAAATGGGCTTTTTTGTCATATAAATGAGCGGAATTTTGTAGTTGAGAAAATTATACTTATATTTGTCGCGAAGACAGAATGCATCACACTTTTAGAGAATTACGATATGAAAAAACTTTGCACGGCTTTGATGGCGGTGGCTGTTGTCGCTTCCTCCTGCCAGAAGGATCTGGGCGGAAGCCCTGACAGTCCGGTTGTGCCGGGGGCTGTTCCCGCCGATTTCGACTGGAAAACGACCCGGAACGTGACCGTTTCGGTGTCGGCGCCCGTCGTGGAAGGCGCGACGCCACCCTATGCCGTGATCCGCATTTACTCCTCGCCGATCCTTTCGGCGGAGAATCTGGCGGCCCGGGGCGTGGCGAAATCCGCTATGCCTTTCCGGTCGGCGTTCACGCTGCCCGCCGGGACCGAAAACCTCTATGTCCAGACCACCCTGCCCGACGGCACGAAGTCGGTGAAGATGGTCGGGGCGCACGGCACGGTAGCCGTGACGGGCGCTTCGATGAAGGCTGCCGCTGCGCCGAAGATGCGTCTGGCGGCGAACGCCCGGATCGGGAGTTCGATGCCCGATTATCCGAAAATGGAGGCGCCCGATGCGGCGTCGTTCGATTCCAAAGCCGTGATCACCGCGATCGAGAGCGGCAAGAGCTACCAGCTGGGAGCCAGTTGGGCTTTTTACGCCGCTCCCGAATACCTGATCCCTGCCGGGGCGGAGGTTGCGGGCAAATTGGATCTCAACGGCGGGTTCAGCCCCTATCAGGCCCCGATCCTTTATGTCGCCGGCAAACTGACGCTTTCGTCGCTCAACATCGGACGGGCCAAACTGGCTGTATTGCCGGGCGGCGAGGTGAAGATCGGGACCCTGAAAATTCAGCCTTCCGCCGCCGACGGGGCTGCGGTCTACGTCTTTGCCGATGGCAAGCTGTCCGTCGGGAAACCCAATGTCAGCGGCAAATGCATCGTAAACAACGGTACGTTGACGGTCGATGGCAGCCTCGACATGAATAACGGTCTGACTGTCTACAACACGGCGACGGCCGTGCTGACCGTGACCGACGAGATGAAGGTTTCGAACTCCGCGCGGATCTACAACGACGGCGCCGTTACGGTCGACGATCTGAAGATCAATTCCGACGGCGAGTTCCACAACTGCGAGAACGCCCTGCTCGTCGTGAACGACGAGTGCGAGTTGGAGCGCAATACGGCCATTTACCAGCGCGGCCGGGCTTCGATCGAAGAGATGACCGCCCGCGGTACGATCTGGGTGAACTGCCACACTTCGGTGAACGAGCTGGAGGCCCAGGGGGCGGAGTTCAATTTCAGCGCGAATGCCGGACTCGATGCCGGAAGGGTCGAATTCAACAATACGAACGTGTCGATGGCCCGAGGCGCGATCTTCACGATGGAGGAGTACAACGCCGACGAAAAGGGCGGCGGGAACAGATTCACGTTTACCGGCGACGCCGATCCAAGGGCCGTGGTCCTGATTTCGGAGAAGGCGTATACCCGCAAAGGGCATGAAACCTATTTCTCGGGAGCGATCGAGGTCGTTTATGACAACGACCGGGATAAGGATTACACGATCCGGAAGGATTATCTGACCGACGGAGCCGTGATGTCGGCGTCGCAGACGACGATCATCGCAGAAAACGGCTGCAACGGCGGCAAGGACCCCGTAAATCCCGATCCGGAGCCGGAACCCGACGAGTATGCGAACGTTCCCGGACGTACCTATACTTATTGCTTCGAGGACAACTGGCCGTGGCTGGGCGATTACGACATGAACGACGTGGTCATCGTGAGCCGTATCGACCGTATGATGTCGAAGGACGGCGGCAAGGTCTCGGCTCTTACGATCAACTGGGAACTGCGTGCTGCGGGAACCACCTACGACATCGCCGGAGCCGTGCAGATGGACAAGGTGCAGACGTCGGACGTGGCCGGCGTCGTCTCGTCGCACGAGGGCTTCGGCAGCGGTGCGTTCGCTTCGCGGGGGCTCGACGCCGACAGCCCCTGTGCCGTGATTCCGTTCTTCAACAGGACGGAGGAGCTGTTGAGTGCCTCGAACACCTGGAAGGGACAGCCCGCCGCCGCAATCCGGAAACACACCACGACGGTGACCTTCTCGCAGCCGGTGGACATCGCCTCGGTACTGGATTCGGAGATGAATTTCTTCATCGCGCCGAAGCAGCGCACCAGCGAGATTCACATGCCGGGCTATGCGCCGACCGCTTCGGGGATTATCGGCAAGGGTTCGTTCCTGCCTTCGGATCCCTACAAGTTCTTCGTGACGGAGGGCGACCAGACCAAGAACAACTACATGATGTGGGCGCTGATGATTCCGGGCGAGTTCCGCTCCCCTGCCGAGACGAACGACATCCGCGGCGTCTACGAATACTTCATGGCATGGGCCTCGTCCAACGGCGCGGAGCACGCGGAGTGGTATCTGGAGAGCGCCGATGCCGGCAGGATCTATTGAGAAAACGACCTGTTATGGGAAGAGGCTGCGAACGATTCGCAGCCTTTTTCGCATCCGGAAGATGCCGGCGGACCGAGGGCTGC
>ERZ779890.4524-NODE-4524-length-11554-cov-29.655622_pt1 | contig 11554 bp, 13 predicted proteins | sample MGYA00511553_ERZ779890 | MGnify/ENA primary metagenome ERZ779890 (study PRJEB29588, sample SAMEA2152064) | human gut metagenome | biome: human gut; feature: human-associated habitat; material: faeces | place: Denmark | collected 2008/2010 ...
ATATGGCGATTAGCCACACTATACAATCACGGAGGATAGCTTTATGCCAAATAAACCCAATAAGCATCGATTGCCCGTAGGGACCTTAGCTTTAGTTGTTTTATTGCTAATCCTGTCTGCCTGCCAGCCCACGCCTGAAAAAGAACCTGTTGTTGTTAAGACGGAGGACTACGTAGCAGAGGCTATACAGCCGAAAGATGGAACTCATGATAAATACGATGCACCGAATAACGTGGAGTTCCACAATGAAATAAGCGGATTAGATTTGACTATAAATGCGCCTGTAGTTATACCTCAAACAGATGTATATCCGGTTGCGGAAATTGAAAAAGCGGCGTTTGATGAAACATATTACCGGAATGTGATGCGATTCTTTTATCCGGACGAGCAGTGGGTAGAAACTCCCCAAGAAACGAAACGGGATATTCTTGAAAGAATGTCTTATTTAACGTCTTTAGCGGAAGAGAGCGATACTGATGTAGCCAATGAACTTATAGAATTGCAACAACGGTTAGCAACAGCTCCCGATGACAGCGCAGCTATTCCCTTCTCTTTCAATGATTTGCCGGGAAAGACTTTTTTTGAAGCATATCACTACAATGAAAATACGGCGACATACGCTGTTTTAGTTGCACAGATGAATGGCAATACCTATCAATATAGACGTGATAGTGATTCATACTGGGTGCGAGAAAGCAATGCGGAGACTTTAGAACAGGAAAATGATTTTACATCCACCAACCCCAAATTGGAAAGCGAATCTGCGATGGGAATTGCCCAAGATGCTATGAAAAATTTAGGCGCGGACTCAAACATGAAGTTTTCTTTTATGGAAAAGGCGATTGCATATAACGACAAAGGCCTGCAAGGGATCGGATGGATAATTTTCTTTATTCGTGATTGCGGAGGATTACAAGCTACCTACATGGATGAATGGCGAATATGGAAAGGCAGCCCGCCGCCAAGCAACGCTGCGCCTTGGGAAAGCGAGTATATGTATATTATTGTAGATGAGAATGGTAAGATCGCACAGTATGATGTTCGTGGAGCTGGCGAGCAAGTAGCTATTATTGCTGAAAACACCCAGCTTATGCCTTTTGATGATATTTTGGATCGGATTAAGCAGCAGCTTGTCTATAATCATGCTTATCAAGAGAATCACGTGGAAGAGTATTCGGTTATGGTCAACAAAATCCGATTGGCGAGTGCGTTGATAAATGTTAAGGATCGTCGAGACATAGGTCACCTCGTTCCAACGTGGGAAGTGATGTATGAGTTTCACGAACGCCTTAAAGGAGAGAATGAGCCCACTGTTTACCACTGCCGTGTTTGTTTGAACGCAATAGATGGTAGTTATATTGAACCCAAGGCATATATCGGCAGGATAGCACAATGACTGCTTGGATTCAAATGCATTGATTTGATCTGGAGGAGCAAATAGTGACAGGCAACCGAAAAAAGGCAAACGCGCGCCATGAGCCAGTGGTGGATAAGCGCCCTTGCGGCCTTCGCAGCTATCGCGATAATCGTCGCGGTGATTGTGGTGAGCAAGTTTGCAAGGATGATGAGGATGAAATAGCCGTATGGCGGTGTCGGTTATTAGTATATAAAAAATACGCTTCTGGCGACAGATTTTCCCGCGTCAGCGTGTCTTATATATAGCGAAAAAGGAGGTGGTTCCATTGAAGGAATAAAAAAGCCCTTGCAAGTCATGAGTTGGACAAGCTCATAGCTGAAAGGGCGATGTAGATATGCAAGGGCATAACCAATTTGTAGCTGCTAATTGAGAAAAAGACAACTAAGTTATTTGAAAGGAGAAAAACATGAAGAAGATAAGATATACTGCCCTAACTCTGTGCATGGTATTTATACTGGCGTTTGCAGGGGCGGCTTTTGCATATAGCGCATCAAACATCTCCTCCATGTATGATTTTTCTGCAGGAGTAGTTAATGCTTATGCCAGAAACCACAATACAAATTGCAGTCAAGATTTTAAAGAACAATGGGTGGCCGGTGAAAGCGGATGGACTCAGAGTTCCAGAACAGCCTTGAGTTCGATTGCAAACCGTGTCCCGGGTTCTTGTTACTATCTTTCCACAAGTGCATATAAAGCATCCAATCCGAGTCATGTGGTATATCTGCGCATTAGGCCCACATCCGGCACAATTACCAATATAAATGGGTATGCATTTACAAGTTCTTCCATGAGCTGTCCTTACGGATCTCACGCTAAATAAACATTAAATTTTGGAACAAAGGGTGTCAGTTAAACTTGACACCCTTGCTGAAATGCAAGGAGGAAATTATGTTATTTCATAAGAGAGCCATCACTGCTTATGGTATTTTCATATGTGCGCTGTTATGCGCCTGCCAGCCCACGCCGGAGAGCAGCATTGTTGTCGGCAGCGAGCCGAACTATACAAGTGCGGATGCCAAATGCACGATTGGCGAGTTGATCATTCCTGAAATTTGGATTGAAAAAGATATGGAAACATCAAAAAAATACCGCATTTCGGCTGATGCATGTATAGAAGTTCCTCACATTACCGAATGTCGCAATATAATCGTTAAACGTGCCCCGTTTGATAGCACAAAGATAGAAAAAATAGCTAAATTATTCGTTGAAGATATGTCGCAGATATACATACGAGATATTAACCTTACGAAACAGGAAATTTTAGAGATGATCATTGCTTATGAGCGTCAACTTGCCCAAAAATCAGAAGAAAGAGACATGTCGTCAGCAGAGATAAATACTATTCTGAACGATTTGTACTCAAGGCTTGAAACTGCCCCGGAAACCAAGCAGCAAGGAATCCTTAGTTTTAATTCTAAATCAGAGGGTGATGAGTATATAGGTGAATTTTTGCTGAATAACAGGAAAACTATCATTTTCGGAATAATGAACGGGATGTCGTTATATATAGCGCCCGGCGGGGTAACGCAATATGAGGGATTGGATTGGGGCGATGGAATACTTAAAATCGACGATATAGGCATAAGCGAACAGGAGGCCGCCGATATAGCGGAATTATTCGTCAGCAGTCTGCCATGCGACAATATGGCGTTAATCGATACAAAAAAAGCACAGCTTGTAGAACCAAGCAATGAATATATAATACCGCTTTATGTGATGGTATACGGCAAAACAAACAATGGATTATCAACGGTTGACGTGGGCACGGGTTATACTGTATACCCTACTACTATGGCTTCTGAATATGCTGCGCCATGGCCCCAGGATATTATCCTGGTATATGTCAGCCGCGATGGGGTCATAGGGTGTGAGTGGAACGGCGCAAGCGAAATAGACTACGTTGATAAATCCGAATGCGAGCTAATACCATTTTCACAAGTACAGACTCGGATAAGAGAGCAGATGAAATATCGCTATTCCTATTTAGAGGATGAAAAATACGCCCGTATTGATCCGATTGATATATGCATTGACAAAATAAAATTTGGCTATTGCATTACAGGAGTAAAAGGAAACGCCGAAAGAGCCCGGCTTGTGCCGGCATGGTATGTTTTGTATAGGGAGTTTGCAGAGGAAAATGGTGAAGGAACCGAGGCCGTCATGGTTCTGAATGCAGAAACAGGCGCATTGATGGATCCGAGAATCGTAAGTGACGATAACTCAACCGCGGAATAAGCAAATGGATAAATAATAATTCCAGCAAAGGAGCAACATCCCCATATCCCATACCCTTACTGTCGGCCTGAAGCAGGCTCTTTTAAGCCTTGGCTTCTTAATCGCCTTTACGGGCGTCGTCGTGGTGCTTTTGTTAGCGGCTTTTGAGGATATGCAGCACTTTTCATTGAAAGAGGAGATTAAGATGAAAAAAATTATAAGCACACTATGGTTGGTCGTAAGTTGTATATTATTATGCGCCTGTCAGCCCACGCCGGAGGCGTCTGTAATAATAGTTGGCGACGATAGTAAATACCTCGAACCCGCTTCTCAAGGCGGCAATCCGCTTACCGATGATCTCCCCGAAAGGTATGAGGGCATAATAGACGTAGGAAATAAAAATGTAAAAATCAAAATCGATGCTTCTGTAATAGCCCCTGTATTGGAGCGGTATGCCGTTTTTTCCGCAAGGCCGGAGTTTCTTTCCCAGGCTATGGTAGATAAGGCAAGGGCGGCGCTTATTGGCGATAAAACCATGTACGATCCGCTGTCCGTTACCGACCTTACACAGGAAGAAGTGCTTATTCGCCTGAGCTCATATAAACAGGCGCAGGCGGAGCTGCAAGGCAGAAATGAAAGCAGCCCATATATAGATGATATGATAGCTTTCTATGAGGAAAAGCTGAAAGCAGCCCCAGTGACTATTGATAGAACGGTTAATGACGGAAAATTCGGCGATAAACGATCCGTCGCCGAGCAAAAATCCGATTCGCCGCCGGTTCCTACGCTTCTGCCTCCCGGCAACGACTATAACCGGATAACGGCCTCTGTTGATCTTGGGAATGAAACCCTTGCAACGTTTTCCGCTTACCGCTCGGACAGCGGCAAGTTGAGCTATATACGTTTAGAAAATACGGGTACGGCATATCTTGCAAAGCAATATAGGGTAAACAGGGCGGACATAGAGGAGCTGAGTACCACTTTTTCTAAGGCTAAGAGCATGGCGCAGGAGGTTATAAAAAATATCGGGATTGACTATATGGAGGCTTTTGCAGAGCTGTCCGTAACGGCAGTAAACCCCGTGGAAGGCCGGAATAGCCATGACTGCTACTTGTTTATATTTACAAGGGGATTTAACGGCCTGCCTGCCATGTACCATAAGCCCATGCTGGCGCGTGGCGAGGCTTCCGCCGCTTATGCCGAGCCTTGGGCGGACGAGTACGCCGCCGTTACTATTGATGATGCCGGAATAGTGTATTTCACATGGGAATCGCCCACCACGGTAAAAACGGTAAACGAAAGCGTGGCCTTGCTGCCCTTTGACATGATTATGGAATTTCTTGCACAGCATTGCAGATCATCCCTTTCATGGATAGATGAATCCATAAAGTCGATCAGCGTTGAAATAACTCAGATACGCCTATGCATGGCGAAAATCAGCACGGGCGCAGACGAATACCTGTACGTTCCCGCATGGGATTTTATCGGCATTTCCCAAAGCAACATGGCCGACGGGACAACGGCAACGGAAAATGGCGCAGAACAGAGCTATTTCACCATCAACGCCATCGACGGCAGTATAATCGATTTGACGAGGGGCTACTAAGGTGGCAATTATGAAAAGATACATGGCAATTCTGCTCTGCACGGTTATGGCGATTGGTTTTGTTGCCTGCCAGCCCACGCCTGAAAAAGAGATAGTGGTGCATAAGGCGGCGGAACAATTAGAAGCTACACTTGTTGAAAGCGAAGATAAGGAAGCTGACAGCACCTTTATTTGCCCAAGTAAGTTGGATGAAGAAATACAAATGCCACATTTCAAGTTTGTGGCGGATACGGATATTGAGATAGGCCAAGCGGAAGGCTTTTATGTGTATGAAGCGACGCAAGACAGGTTTGGCCAAACCCGCATGGATGAAATAGTTTCGTACTTTTCCAAAGACCTCATCGGAGCGCGCTCCGGTGAAATCACGAAAGAAGATTTGGAAGAACTCATAGTCATTCTAAAAAGAGGAATGCCGAAAAAACAGCAAGACGGCTCCGTTCTGTATGAGCCATCTGCCGATAGCGCCGAAATAATCGAAAGCTTATCCGAAGAATTGCGAAATGCGCCTAACGAGGAATATATTCCCATTACTGATTATGACCCGACTTTCCCATGCAATGTGGTTTTCAAAAACAGTTTGGAACAAAATGTTTATGTGTTTGCCGATGAAAATCAAATAGAAATTTTCCCGAAGAACGCCGGAACCATACAACTACAATCATGGATAATAAAGAACGGCGGTTGGGACGGAGAAGGTCCTGTTGTACTGGAACCCGTTTTATCCAAAGAAGAAGCGTTGACAATATCAAAAAACGTATTGAATGATTTGAAAATTGAAGGCTTTGAAGCGGCACATATTGAAGCGGCGCGTATGCTGGATGGATTCTTTGGCTATGCTACGGTCTCGGTGGGCTACCAAATAACTTTTTGCCGTGCAATCGATGGGCAAATTCCGTTTGACAACAGCATATTGACCCCGGGGGTTTTGGGGTTTGAGGATGAAGCGGACTATATCAAACCCTGGCCGCAGGAAAGAATTGTGCTTATGGTGGATCAGGAGGGAATCCGTTTCTTTCATTGGGAGTATCCCGTTATTATAACGAATAAGTTAGAAAGCAACATGAAGCCTCTATCATTTGAGGCGGTATGGCAGCACGCGAAAGACCTGCTTATTCTTGGTTCCTCATGGGTGGCCGATGCTACCACAGTCGAAGATAGACACATTACGCGAATTATGCTCACGAACTGCATGGTTCGCTCTACAAAGGAAAGGAACAAGGTTTTCCTCATTCCGACATGGCTGTTCATCGTGCAAAAAGAGAGCGCCTTGGACGGGCATATTTTACCATCCTATATAGCAATCAATGCGTTAGATGGATCCCGTGTTGAAATGCACAATAATTTTTCCTAAGAAATATATTGAATGGGAAAGATAGCCTCTTTATGCCGGCGTGTTCAACATATTGATCTGATCTGGCGGAGCAAAAAGTGACAGGCAACCGAAAAAAGGCAAACGCGCGCCATGAGCCAGTGGTGGATAAGCGCCCTTGCGGCCTTCGCGGCTATCGCGATAATAGTCGCGGTAATTGTGGTGAGCAGGTTCACACGGATGATGAGGATGAAGTAGACGGGCCCGCCGCAACCGCAGCGAAAACCCGAAAAGGAGGAATAACAGATGAACGCAATTAAGCCCGGCACTAAAACGCGCCTGAGAATACTTTTTTCTGTGCTTCTGTGCGCAATTATTATCGGTACAACCCCGAGGGTAATGCGTGAATTCTATTATCGCGGGGCTTTTATCCATTATCGAGGTATATTAAGGCTCGTATTGCTTATTATGCTTCCTCTTTTGCTGCTGAGCTATATCGCTTTTATTTCGGAATTAAAACAATCACAAAAGAAATTGATGCTGAATGTGATCCGGTGGTATGGTGTGATACTTTATTGCGCCATATTGGGCTTTGTATTTTTCGGGGGAGACCGGCGCGATTACGACTATTCAGGCTTGACGCCTAATTATATTCCTTTTTCGTCAATAGTAAAATCCATCAGGGGATTCCAAATGGACGGCGATTGGAAAAATTTGATAGAAATATTCGGAAATCTAGTGCTGCTTTCTCCCCTTTCCTTTTTATTGTCATTTAAGGTGCATCCCGAAAAAAGATATACGTTTTGTTTGCGCTGCTGATTGCGTTGGTATGCATAGAGACAGCGCAGCAGGTTTTGATCGTCGGGGCTTTTGATGTTGATGATATTATACTGGATTTTATCGGATCAGGGTTCGGCATCCTTGCCCAAATAGCAGCCGCGTGTTTTATAAAAAAACGAATGAGAGAATAGCCGTGTTCATAAGCCGACGGCGGATAAGCGCACCGCCGGCCTTTGCGGGTATTGCCATTATTGCTGCGCTTATTGTGGTCGGCAGGTTTACCCGGATGGTGAAATGAAGTAGACCCGTGGGTCGCAGCAGATATTTACTGTATGGCGAGTCGTCTTATTGCTTAAAGGGCTAAGACACGGCAAACAAGAATCATTGTTGTGTATTATCAAAAATGTGCGAATGGCAGGTGTTTTGTGGACTGCTATATTAATGCTTTTCTATCCACCTCAACAGTTTACTGGTTAATGCCGGAATTACTGTTGGGTTTCTTAGGATGGTAATCGAGTCCGTATCGTACACGGGTAAGATTAGACAGCCGGTTGAAGAACCAATAGCATCAACTGAATATCACGAACGGAGCATGATGGTATCGATAAGAACCAAGCATGCTCCTTTTATATCTATTCGGGCTCCTCCCGCCCCGTTTCAGCAACCTTTTCACCCACGACTGAAACGGAGGAAACATATGATAGTGATCAATCTCCGGATTTACTATCCGGTGTTATATAGGCAGGACGTTTTCTGCGAGGTTCCCGAGCAGGTAAAGCTGTTATTGGAAGAATTGAAGCGGCTTGAACATGCGCAGGATGAACGGCGCAGATACCACGGTGAGTGCTTAGCATTTATTGAGGCTGTTACCGATTTGGAGATGGATCTGCCATCCTTGGAGGAAATATACATGAAAACGCAAAGGAATGAAGCTCTCTATAAAGCAATGCTGAAGCTGCCGGTCAAGCAGATGCGGCGGATATACGCGCATTTCTTTCTACGATTGAGCGAGACTGAGATTGCTCGCGCTGAAAGAGTGAGCATCGCGGCGGTATCCGCTTCCATCGCACAAGGGCTTCGACATCTTAGACAGTACTTGAGCAAAGAGTGATAACGTACAGCGGGCGTTAGCATGGCAGTGCCGACGCCCGGTTTCTATTCGTAATACCGGGCAATCACGTTTTCAACCGGAACGAACGGATCGACCCAGAGCCGGGAATCGATTGACGCATCTATATTGTCACCGAGTAAGTAAAGCATCCCGCAGGGTACTGTTTCAGGTCCCTTCCACGTCCACGCCGCCTCGCCTGCAACGGCCGCCACTCGTTTGACAAGCACTTTGCCGTCATGGCTGAACACTATTATGTCCCCCACATTCGGCTCAGAAGACCAATAGGCCATTCTGGCGGCTACAATGAAACTCCCCTGCCGGATTGTTGGCTCCATCGAGCTTGTAGGCACATACCCAAAAAAGAAAAAGACCCTGAACAGTGTCAGGGTCATAATACAGCATAGCGCAGGAATAGCCATGTGTTTTATAAAACGCTTCATACTTCCAGTTCCGCTGCAAAACGCATGAACTTTACATCGAGTCTGAGTGCTTTACGGGCTTTAGAAATCCAAGCAGTGACATTGTTCGCATTCGTTCCATACATTTCCCCAATCTCACGGCAGGTGAAGCCTTCGCTCATGAATATCATCGCATCTATGCCTTTACGGGTAACGCCTTTGAGCCTATCCTGAGTTTCACGGAGGACTTTGCGAAGCTCGTGTGCTTCCGGAGTGTCCATGGGGACTACCGCAACTGGCTCGTTAGGGAAATCGCTCTGTTTCTCCCTTTTGCGGCGATATGTGGCGCGTGCAAGCGCATTGTAGATCCGGTTGCGTATCGCTACAAAGGCATAGGTCGAAAACACGGCGCGCCCGGGTTGGTATTCGATCACAGCTTCGCATAAGGCAATGCATCCAATCTGGAAAAGGTCGTCATATGAATAAATGCCGGTTGAACCGGGGCTGCTCACGCAACGCGAAAGCACTGCTCTTACAAGCCCCAGGTTTCCTTCAACGATACGTTGTTGTTCAACAGTCAGCGTCATGCCGATTCACCTCCTATATTGATTTGTAGCCTCATGCGATTTTCATTGCTTTTGGCCTGTTGCCTATTTGCCAGAATTGCCTTGCTCTGCCGAATTACCTGCTCGCAGTAATACTCCCGAAGATACCCGATATGTGCCTGCGAACGAGGCGCTTGAATCATGCTTGCAAGCCACGCATAGGCTTGATCCTTTGTCATAACATTGGTCAGGTACAATCTGTTGAATGAGTCGTGCGCTTCCTTTCGCAGCTTTCTAAGCCTATGGTCGGCGAGGCTGCCCACAGGCTTGTTGGTCCCTTCATGGACGCGCACATAAGCGTCGCAGGCCGGATATCGGCTGCAAACGTAGAGTTTTGTATTCGCATGATTTTCTTTGTAGATACCATCCGCCGAGCGCAGAACAACAGGGCTGCCGCAGTAAGGGCAGCGCATTGCGCTCATACCCGGGATTCCTATAAAGGGGTTGTTCATCTTATTCTTCTTCAATATTCTCACCAACCTTTCTGTCGTCAACATCCACCTGAAGATGGATGAGTACAAAAAGCCGGAAAGCTGCCAAAACAACATACAGAGCCAAGGTGGCTGAAATAGTGGTGTCGCATCAGCCCATTGACTCTGTAATATGTTTGGTGCCTTCCGGCTATTCAATTCTCTGCTTGCGCCGTATGGATCGGCTCAATGCACCGTTCCGTAACTGCTCCATACCCTTCTGGGTATGTGTTGGCGGCCGGTCGACTTCGTCCGCGCAGAAAGCCTGAGCGCAAGCTTTTCTACACGGAAAGAGTAACATATTTTGCTCGCAAAGTCAAGCATAAAAAGCCAGAAAAATGCCTGTTTTACTGGATATTTTGCTATCTCAGTTCTACGGAAAGCGAAGTCAGTTCTACAGCTTATTCGTCATCTTCATCGTCATATTCACGACGCTTTTTTACGATCCGTATGACGATAAGCCCTCCGATACATAGCACAGCCCCTCCGATGAATAGCACAAGTTGAAGAGTGGGGATGTTCTGTCGGGATTCATCTGCCGGCGTCTCAGATTCCATCTGTGGCTGTTTTGTCAGTTCAGCGGTCGGGTGCTGTTCATTTTTATTTGCCGGTGCAGGCTCGCTCGGCTGTACCAGATCCGTTGCGCCAAATATATGGGGCTTTATGGGTTCAGTTGCCTGCTCATCCGGTTCTTGCAGCGCAGGCTTGGGCGGCGTTACTTTGGAATTCAAGCAGGAAAGTGTGAATGTGGAACTGTCGCTGAGTTCAAGCGCCAGCACACCCGTGTTATCGACCACGATCGTGCCGGGATATTTACCTACGTCCGTCACCAGCTCGAATTCCACGCCCGCCCAGTCGGGGCCAAGCTGTAGTATCAGCTTGTCTGCGATCGTGGTCTTTGTGGGTTCTGCGTCTGGCGTGGCATACGCTACCTGCGTCCACGGCAGAATGCTAACAGCGCATACGATCAACGCCATGGCCAGGATGAGCATCTTTTTCTTATAACGGGTCATACGAATTACCTCCTCAAATGAGTGAAGGCCGCCATGTAGACGGCCTCCCGCACAGGCTCTATCAGTTATGCTTCGCACGGCGCTTATCGACGGCCGGCTGCTTTTTGCGCAGCAGATACCACGCGCATCCACCGCCGCCGAGCACGCAGACCGCAAGCAGCGCAATGCCCCACCACGGGAAGCCGTCAACGCCGGTCTGGGCGGCGGGAGAGTTCTCCACAACGTGCGGTTCGGCCGGGTTTTGATAGGTTTCGTTGATCTCCACAGTGACCAGCTTGCCGTTGACCGCATAACCGCTGGGCGCTTTCAGCTCCTTGACGCTGTACTTGCCCCATGACAGCTTGGTGAACTGCACAAGGCCGTTGTTGTCGGTAGTCAGGGTCGTGAGTAGCTTATCGGTGCTGTCGTAAAGACCGAATTGTGCGCCGGGGAGCAGCTTGTTGGTCTTGGTGTCCACTTTCTTGATCACGATGTTGGCAAAGGGATCCGTCACAATGAGCGTTCCGGCGACTACGCCCTTCTCGTCGATCTCGAACGCATACGCCGTAGGGTTGAGCGCATAGCCGCTGGGGGCTTTGGTCTCCTTGTAGGTGTACTTGCCGGCGGGCAGATACTTCACGGTCAGCTTGCC
>ERZ779890.4536-NODE-4536-length-11519-cov-3.291085_pt1 | contig 11519 bp, 11 predicted proteins | sample MGYA00511553_ERZ779890 | MGnify/ENA primary metagenome ERZ779890 (study PRJEB29588, sample SAMEA2152064) | human gut metagenome | biome: human gut; feature: human-associated habitat; material: faeces | place: Denmark | collected 2008/2010 ...
TCACACTTACCTTATTGCTTCGCGCCGTACCGATCAGACGGTCTATCTTGTGGAAGTAGAGCGTAGGCAGCTCGTCCACAATGATGCTTACCGGAATGTTCCCCTTGGAGTTCACACGGGTAATCAAACGGTTCAACACCAAAGCGTTCAAAGAGCCGATGACCTGTTCCTTTTCCGGGTCATTGGCAATGACAAGGTAACTTGGATTCGCCTTATCCGAAATCTTCAAGTCGAAATCGTCCCCGGTAAACACCCAATAAGCTTCAGGGGAAACCAACCGTGCCGCATTGACACGAAGCGTACCCACCATACCTTCCAACTGGTCATTCGCCTTGTTCTCGTAGGCACTCTTGAACGGAGCCATCAGTGAGGCTATCTTGTCATCCTGCATCAGGATATTGAACACCTGGTCGTAGGGTCTCCCCAAGAAGGAGAGCACATGGGGCATATCGGAATACTCTCCCGTAACGGTGTCCGGCTCCACCTCGTTGCCCGCTTCGTCCTCATACCAGCAGCGGTCAATCCGTATCTTCTTCCCGGTTCTGTCCGTATAGCAAAAGCCGTTCAAATCGACAAACATCCTGTCCTCGTCCGTAGATACGTCATTTCCCTTGTCATCCACGAAGTCCAGCACGACGTTCCCATCTTGGTCAATAGCATTGAAGTCATCCCAGTTACGAATAACTATCTCCAATTTTCTTCCCTCCAGTGCTATGAAGCGTTTCAGCTTCTTTCCATTCCTGAACCCGACCGGATGGAAGTTGACGAAGAAGTAGATGATTGCCGCCAAGAAGTTCTCTGCCGAATTGGTAAAGAACGCCTCCGAACCGCCTTTCTTTTCGCCACCGCCCTTGTTCAATGAGGCAAGGAGAGTAGCCGCTGTTTCGGATGCCGCCGCCAAGTCGGAAATGTATTTCCGTTGGATGGGGTTGATTCGGTTGGAATACTCCACATCTGTAAAGTTGACAATCCTAAATCCGCAGTTCTCCGGCAATCTGCCTGCCTTTCGATTCTTGCAAAATTGGTAAAACAATGTCTTGGCAAGTGTCGGGAACTTGTAGTCATAGACCATGAGCGTGAATCCTTTGGCGGAATGTTGCCGGATGAACGGGTCAATGATACCGAAAGACTTACCTGAACCCGGCGTACCCAAGACGATTGTACCACGGAACGGATTGATGATGTTTATCCAGCCCTTGCGCATCTTCTGTTTCCAGTAGTAAATCATCGGGATGTTCACCGAATAGTCGTTATTTATCAAGACTTCCGACTGTTGGAAGGATTCGTTCTCGAAGTTGAAACGGTCTTCGCCCACCTTGTAATTGTAATACTTGGCTATGGCATCCAATCCCTGATGCACCAGCATGGTACCCACCACCGAACAGATAGCGTATAGAATCCGATTTGCCGAAAACCCCATCCAACTCATGCCGAAGTCCATTCCGTGAAAGAGGAAGCATAATCCGACAAGGGTCAGACCTGCCAACACCGGATAGATGACCATTGTTTTCACGTTGAATTTGAGGGCTTTCTTCGCCTTCGTCCCGATGCAGACGATACAGATACAGACCAGTTCCGCCACCTTACAGCCGGAAACGGAATTGAAGACCCTGAACCGTCCAAGCAGGTCGAGGATAAACTGTGTCACCCGGTTGTCCGCCGTAATCGGCAAGTTCATCACGATTTCCAATATGAGGAAGATGTAAATGCAACTGCGGAAATAGTTGTACATCTGTTGCTGTTCCCTTGTCTCTTCAAATGCCATACGCTAAGCCTTATTTATATTCCTATTGAATGTTGTTTGAATGCTCTTAAAACGGTATTTTCATGCCTATCGGCAATCCATTTCGGAACGTGTCACCATGAATGAAATTCACATTGTTCTTTTGGATAAGGGCAAATTCCCAGCCGTTCTGAAACATATAGTTGTATTCAAAACCACCTTCTATCCCAAGAAAGAACTTACGCTGTGTCGCCCCGAACTGGGGACCAAAACGGAAGCGGAGCATCCCGTTCTTATACCGTACCAGACGGTGCTTATATACCCAACCACCATCCCAATAATAGCCTTTCCAAAAACGATGGCATACCGGTGTCTGCCAATGGTCACCCATCTCAGCGAACACTTCCACAACGTTGCCATAGGAAAGCGGATGCTCGTAGCCGATTGTGGCGTTCAACGTGGAGGGGAACAGGAAGCCGGCATTTATCGTCAGCTTGCCGTCTTGTGCGAATGCGCAAATCGTTGTCATCGCACAGACCATAGTAAATAGAAACTTCTTCATGGCTTATCGGTATATATGGGGATAATAATGGTAAGGGGATTTTTTGAGGATGTCCGAATCGAAACCGTCCGCATGGAGGATGTCCTCGTATTCAATGGTCAATGTGATTAACCGACCACTGATTTGGTTCTCGGAGATTTCAAGTCGGAGTACTTTCTCGTCAGGGAAAGTCAGTTTGGGCAGTACCAGCACATTGCGGTAGTGCTTCTTGAACTTCTTGGCAAGATTGAGCGTATAGACCGGAGTCAGTTCAATCGTCTGCGAGTTGGTAGCCTTGGCTTCTTTCTTGTCGGTCAGCTTGATGCGCAATTCTTCGATGTCGTAGGCAATCTTCGTCCTGTTTTCCAGCGAATAGTCGATGAAGAAGTAGTCACCGATGGAATAGATGTTGTTGACCACGGCTTTCATGCCGTGCATCCTCGATACCACCTGGTTGTACTTGCGGTTGCTTCCATAGACCGCCCAAGCGTAGCGTGCCATTTCCGACACGGGCATGGAGACTTCGGGATTGATATAGGATTCCGCATGTTGGTAGGACACATGATAAATGGAAGCGGCATATTGTGCCGACCCGGTATATACGATGTCGTATTGGGCGATGTGGCGTTCCCCAATCAGTGTCACTGTACCCAACAGTTCATCTTCCCGGTAGCCGGATGTCTCAATGGAATCGCTTTCAATAAACGGTTTGATACGGACAATGTTATCTGCGCATTGGTTCCCGATAATCTTTGTGGTGGAAATATCCACCAGTTTGATATTCTCCGGCATGACAATATGGGTGGTCACTTCACGGTTTACATAAATCTTCTCGTTGGCAGATATATTTCCTATCGTGCAAAAGAGGGAAAGGATAACTGACAGAATCTTTGTTTTCATATTCAGGATTATTTTGTTGTTGATTTTCTGTTTCTTATCTTACTTCATCCGAGTTAATCAGATAGACAATTGTGTTATACTTGATTTTCGCTTTGTTCTTCCGTATGTTGGAAGAGAGTGCCGAAGTAGCGGAGTTGTACATATTCTGCAACGCTTGCAGGGCGACTGCTTCCCCGGAAATTCCCGAGCCGTAGCCGTCCGATTCAAAGCTGATGTTCTGTTGTACCGTACTGGCTCCCGCATCTTTCACGAAATCACGGAAGGCGGATTCGGGGACATAGAAACCCTCCATGCCGTCATTGTCGAACACGGACAGGTTCACCTTGATGAACTTGCCGCCGACAAGAATGCTGGTGATGGCCGCACGTACACGCTGCTGTCCGAACCCCGTCACCGTTCCGTACAGGTAAGTATTCTTTTTGAGTTTTGTCCCGCTTACCGTCACATCATCAAGCAATTTGAAACGTAACCGGGTGCCTTCCTTTGCCTTGGTGTTCTGGTCTATCATCGCACGGATAAGCGTGGCATCCGCCGTACTGCTTTCCGCTTCCACCGTGTGGAACTTGTCGGCGTTGGTGTCAGGCGACTTGATGACCAGATTCGGGCGGTTACGTTCCATTTCCTCTTCTTGTACCCGGGCAATGGAGTCCGCACGCTGCTTACGTGCCGCTTCTTCCGCATCCTCATTCCCGATACCCAATCCGCTCTCGATGGCTTTCTGCCGTTCATAACTGCGACGTTGTATCTCCTCCAAATCACGGGCAAAATCTTCCTGTGAGGAATAACCGTCATTTCTGTTTGCTGGGTTGTCACCGTATGCGTAGGAATTGATGTGTTTCCTTGATTCGGCAAGCGAGCGCTCCAGTTCTTCCATTTCCTGTTGCTGACGGATGCGTTCAGCCTCGGCAGCATCGAGACGGTTCAGTTCTTCCTCCGTATAGCCGTGCTCCAGACTCTCGTTCTCTTCCTTGTCCTCGCCAAGGGAACCGACGGCAGTAAAGGCTTCCTCGTCACCGAAACGTCTAGACATTTCATACATCTTGTCGCCCGCTTCCTCCGCACGGGCTTCCGGCAGTTCCATATTGATGCGGTCGGTAGCGACTTCCTGCTTTCCGCTTTCACCGCCCCCGAAGGTCTGCATCACGAAGTATATCAGGGCGCATAAGGGCACGAAGATGACCAACGGGAAGATATACTTTGGTTGTTTGAAATTTACTTTAATCATGGTTGTTATTCTCGTTGTTATTCAATGATTTGACAATACTTTCCAGTTGCCTGTACTGTTTGATGATACGGAGGGAATCCCCGTGTGTCTTATGGGGAATGGCTATCAACGAATCCAGTTCCTCACGGATAGACTGCCCGTCTGTGACCAGTTCCATCAGGGTATTCCGGTGCTTCTCCTTATTCGCTTGTATGGTATGGAATCCGTTGAACATCGGTTCCATACCGGCAAGAATACTCACTTCCGGCTTTTGGCTTTCCGTATTTCTGCCATCCCATACGACTGTGCTGACGAGCAAGAACAAAAGGCTTCCCGTCACATAGGCGAAAGTACGCCTCGGATGCTTTACCGCCCAGGCGTTTGCTAACCTTCCCCGTGCAGCCAGCCGCCATTTTATCCCGACTCTTTCCATCTTGGGATGTAGCCATGACTTCAATGCCTGATGGTTCTGCAGGCGGCTATCCTGTAATTTCTTCTTTATTGATTTCATACCGCTATGTATGTTTGGTTTTCACCGTTAATAGTCCAAATCCTTGTTTTCAATGGTTCTCCAGCCGGTAATCATCAACCCGTGCGGATTGTTCTGTGTCCTCGGCACGTTCTCGATAAACCCGGTAGTGACCATCGACCGCTTCATGTCCCGGGTGCGCCGCTTGATAAGCTGCGTACCGTAATAGGTGAACTTCCGTTCATGCTCGTCAAAGTGGATGGAGTCGCACATGATGGTACAGACCGCCGACGAGGAAATGATGTCGGAATAAAACCCGTTCTCGTCCAACGCCTGTTTCTGTTTGAGTGCCGTCCCGTCCGCCATATACATCGCCTTGCCGACCGTCCACTTGATATAGTCGTTATCGGGTGGCAAATTGAAGAAATACTGATGAAAGAGCTGGATATGCGCCTTAGCCTCCATCGTGAAGTTGGCTTCCAACTGCGCACGTTCCGCCAAAAACGGAATGTCACCATCAAGGATATATATCTGTTCCCTTTCCTTGGTCACAAGGGACATACAGCACCAGAGGGTGAACCCGCAAATGACCACGCAACCACTTATCGTCGCAATGACCGTCATCATGGCGAGCTTGGTCTTCTGTTCTAATGATTGTATAAGCATATCTGTTATCGTTTAAGTTTATGATGGCATCATTGCTTTCGCTCCTCCCGTCACCGTGTTTCCGGCTACCGCTCCGGTGGTGGCTGTAATGCCCACGGCGGTCGCACCTGCGGCAGAACCCGCTCCCGAACTTACACCGCCCGGAATCAGCCAGGATGCCACTTCAGGAACAAAACGGATGATGTAGGCACCCACCAACATTCCCATGGCATACATGCAGTTGGAACCGATGCCCTGCAAGCCGAGTGCGCCAATCTGTGACCAGGAGTTAAGTGAACCGTGAAGCAGGTGGTCATAAGCAATCATGTCCTGCTGCAAATTATAAAGCAAGATGAAGTCTATGTAATAGAGGCACATATACGTGACGAATCCCCATAACGAGAGGGAGAGGAACTTCGACATCCACTGGCTCCATGCCGAACTCCAAGGCGGGGCAAGCGACAGGGCAAACATAATCGGACAGAATATCAGCATGATTGCCATGAAGATGCGTTGCGCCACAAGAATGCCGTAATAGGACATCTGGAAAATCAGTTCACCGACAAAGCGGATGACATCGTTTATCCATTCGCTGACCTTCGTCTCGGTGGCTACCGCCGCACGTTGGGCGTAGTTGTTGATGGTACTGCCCAAGTTCTCCACGTTGTAGATGAGCTTGTCCCACCAGTTGGCATCCTCACCAATGGCGGCGACCTGTTTTGCCGTGGCTATGGAATCCTGCACCGCCCTCAGACGGTCAAGGTACTCGCTCTGCTTCTGAGCCACCTTCAACTCGAAGGCGGCGACCTCCTTGTTCTTGGAGTCTACCAGCGGCTCATAGCCTTCACGGTACTGGCGCACACGCTTGATGGCCATCTGGACCAGCAAAAAGCGGTTGTTCACGCGTTCCTGGCAATCTTCCACGGTAATGCGGGCCATAGTTCCTCCGGCTTGCCCGCGAGACAGCGGGCGGAGTGTAAAAATGAATGCCGCCGTACCCGACAGCAGCGGGCGCGGCGCAATAGGGGCAGAACTCTTTGCCTGCCCAAGCGAGTTATGCTATTGGTCTTTTGTGCGGCTGTCAAGGCCAGAGGCGCGGAAAATCGTCCCTGCCCTGTCTGCCGCCTCCGATCAACGCAACACATGCCCTGCGGGGCAGGAGGACATATGCGCGAAAAACGCTCCTATGCGCAGGAGGTCTGCGTCAAGAGCGCCGGCAAGGCCATGCAGCAGACCGGCATGATCTGGCCCGGCTGCCGCATCGGCGTGGCCGTTTCCGGCGGGGTGGACAGCTTCGTGCTGCTCAAGACCCTGCATATCCGGCAGGGCATCGTGCCCTTCCGTTTCGAGATCATGGCCATCCATCTCAATCCCGGCTTCGATCCGCAAAGCCATATGCCGCTGGCCGCCTGGCTCTCGCAGCACGGCATCCCCTCGCATCTGGAGGTGACGGACTTCGGCCCGCACGCCCATTCGGCCGAGAACCAGCGCCGTTCCCCCTGTTTCCGCTGCGCCTGGCTGCGCCGCAAACGCCTGTTCGAGCTCTGTTCGCAGTACAAGCTCACCCATCTGGCCCTGGGGCACAATGCCGAGGATCTGGTCTCCACCTTTTTCATGAACCTGTGCCGCAACGGCCGCGTGGACGGCATGAGCATGAACGAGCCCTTCTTCGGCGGCAAACTGCATCTGATCCGGCCGCTGCTGCTGGTGGAGAAAAAGTACATCATCAAGGCCGCCAAGCAGTGGGAGCTGCCCCTGTGGGCCAATGCCTGCCCCTCGGCCGGCAACACCGCCCGCAGCGACATGGGCGAGACCCTCAAGGCCCTGTACGGCGTGGCCAAGGATTCCCGCCGCTGCATCCTCAACGGCCTGGGCCGCTGGCAGCTGGAAAAGAACAGCCTGCCTGATGTGACGGATGCCGGAGAGCAGGAGAGCGGGGCGTTTGTCCGGGGGGAAGGGACCCCCTTTAGCTAGCGCCCAAAGGGAGGCCTTCCCCCGGGCCCTCCATCCTCCCCCAAACGCGCTTTATCAGGGAGAGGCGGAGAAACACGGCATCGCCGAGCTTCCCCGCCTCTCCTTTTTCTGTCGCAGGGACATCTATTTCTCCGGCCATTTCTGCTGCCCTTCCCCAGCTTCATTTCCCCACCTCTTGCCACTTTGCTGACGCATGCTTATCTACAGTGAGCGAATCCCTACCTCGCACATCAAGGAGATACCATGACCAGCCAGATCAAGACCGTGCTGCTTCTCGCCCTGCTTTCCGCCATCATCATCGGCCTGGGCGGCATCATGGGCGGCCGCACCGGCATCATCATCGCCTTTGTGATCGCCATGATCATGAACGTGGGTTCCTACTGGTATTCGGACAAGATCGTGCTCTCCATGTACCAGGCCCGCGAGCTGTCCGAAGACGAAGCCCCCATGTTGCACCGCATGGTGGCCGAGCTTTCCGCCAATGCCGGCATCCCCAAGCCCCGCGTCTGTGTCATCCCCGAAGACGCGCCCAACGCCTTCGCCACCGGCCGCGACCCCGAGCACGGTGTGGTGGCCGTCACCGACGGCATCATGCGCATCCTCAGCCCCGAAGAGCTGCGCGGCGTCATCGCCCACGAGATCGGCCACATCGCCAATCGTGACATCCTGATCCAGACCATCGCCGGTGTGCTGGCCTCGGTCATCGTCAGCATCGCCAACTTCATGCAGTTCGCCGCCATCTTCGGCGGCAGCAGCAATGACGAGGAAGGCGGCACCAACCCCATCGCCGCGTTCCTGCTGGCCATCCTGGCCCCCATCGCCGCCAGCATCATCCAGATGGCCATCTCCCGCTCGCGTGAGTACCTGGCCGACGAGACCGGCGCCCGCATCTGCGGCCAGCCCCTGGCCCTGGCCGGTGCCCTGCACAAGCTGGGCGTGGCCAGCGGACAGATCCCCATGCAGAACGGCAACCCCACCACGGCAGAAATGTTCATCGTCGCCCCCCTCTTCGGCGGCGGCATGGCCAAGCTGTTCAGCACCCACCCCGACATCAACGACCGCATCGCCCGTCTCCGCGAAATGGCGGGCGTCAGATAAAAAATCTCCGGCGGGCAGGGGCATTGCCCCTCGCCCGCCCGGGGGAAAACGCTCTGGACGGCTTTGGAAATGCCCGTGCATTCGCCTGAATTCACGGCCCCGCCGCCCTTCACAGTGCATTTCCTCCACGTCTCGAAAGAAGATGGGTTCCGTATCCGGCGCAAACCGGATGCGGAACCTTTTTTGCTTATCCCCGAGCAATCAGACACTCCTTTGGCAACAAATCGGAAGGAATATGTTTCCTTCCTCCGCTCGAACGGCTCTGAAAGCCTCGATCCTTTTTAATGAGCGTGAACGCCCGCCCTGCGCGGCCTCCCCGCCACCCGAAGGGGACCACGAAAAAAACGGAGACGCGGCAGAGGACACTTTTCCCTTCTTCAGAAGGGGTTCCCCTTTCCAGCCGCTTCTATCATCCTTGACGCTGGACGCATATTCCGGTAGCGAAACAGACCCTTCGGAAGCATTTTCCGGACGGCGGCCCCGGCGGGAAGATACGGGGCCTTCCGGGGGCGTTCCCGGAAGCCGTCCACCATCCATCCTGAATCATGGCTTTTTCGGTGTTCCTTGGAGTAAACGATGCAATATGGGAGCCTTTCGATAGGTCTGGCGCTTGCGGCGTGCCTTGGCGTTTCCGGGTGCGGCGAGAAAAGAACCCTTGGCGAGGAACCCGTGCCGGTGCAGCGCTCCGAGTGCGGCGGCATTTTTGTTCTCGCGCCCGCGTCATATATGCAGTATATTCAGCACGACGAAGCGACGCTGCTGGCTTCGGAAGGCCGCTATGAGGATCTCCCCGTCTTCTGTACGGAAGAAACGGCCCGGATGCTCGAAGAACGGCTGGAACACGATCATGAACTCCTTCCCGGCCTCTGGCGCGTGTACCGACTTGAGGGCGTATGGGAAGAGGATGTCGTGGAAGTGCGGCCCGGCGAATGGCGTATGCGCCGCCCGGCCCAGCTTATCGCGCTTTCGGCATCTTGAGATTTGATGACATCCCGCTCCGAAGCGGAAGTATGAAACCAACATTTTTGCGTTTTTGAGGAGACTATATGGCAACAGCACACCGTTGTGGATGGGTAGCGCTGATGGGTCCGCCCAATGCGGGCAAATCCACCCTTACCAACGCCCTTGTGGGCCAGAAGGTGGCGATCGTCACGGCCAAGCCGCAGACGACCCGTAACCGCATCGTCGGCATCCTGACCCAGAAGGATGCCCAAGTCATTTTTATGGACACGCCCGGCGTGCACGCCCTGCGCGGCCAGACCAGAGGCCAGCTCGGCAAAATCATGGTCCAGTCGGCGTGGCAGAGCTTCGCGGTGGCGAACTGTATCGTGCTCGTCATCGACGGCGATCTGTACCTGCGCAAGCCCGATTTCATGGAGCGCGATCTCGCGCCCCTCATCCAGCCGCTGGCCGAAGAGGAGCGCCCCGTCGTCGTTGTGGTGAACAAGGTCGACCTGTTCCATGACAAGTCGCGTATGCTGCCCCTGCTGGAGTCCGTGGCCCAGATGTTCCCCAAGGCGGAAATCTTCCCGGCGTCGGCCCTGCGCCGCAACGGCGTGGAGCAGCTCCTTGAGCTTATCCGCTCCCACCTGCCCGAAGGCGAGGCGCAGTTCCCCGAAGATCAGCTTTCCACCGCCCCCATGAAGTTCATGGCCGCCGAGATCATCCGCGAGAAGCTTTTCGAAAAGCTGTATCAGGAAGTCCCCTATTCCGTCGCCGTGGACGTTGAAGTGTGGGACGAGGAAGACGATCGCGTGCTCATCCATGCCGCCATCTATGTGGCGAAGCCCTCGCACAAGGCCATGGTCATCGGCCGGGCGGGCGAAGGCATCAAGGCCATCGGCACGGCCGCCCGCAAGGAAATCCGGGATCTGGTCGATAAAAAGGTTCACCTCGAACTCTGGGTCAAGGTTCGTGAGGACTGGGTCGATGACCCGCAGTTCCTGCACAGCCTCGGCTTTGGAGCTGAAGCGGAGTACTAGCCCATGAATCCGTCAGAAACAGCAGCGCTTGGGGAACGCCTCGAAGCCGTGCGCGGGCGCCTCGCCGGGGCCGCCCGCATCGCGGGGCGCAAGCCGGAAGATGTACGTCTCATTGCCGTATCCAAGCTCCATCCAGTGGAGGCCATTCTCGCGGCATACGGGTTCGGACAACGGGTTTTTGGCGAAAATTACGTGCAGGAAGCGCTTGCCAAGCAGGAAGCCCTTCCCGATCTCGATGTGGAGTGGCATTGCATCGGCCACGTCCAGACCAACAAGGCCAAGGACGTCACCGGGCGTTTCGCCCTCATCCACACTGTGGACAACTTGAAGTTCGCCGAAACGCTGGCCCGCCGCCTGCCCGAAGACATTCCGGTGCAGCGCGTGCTCCTTCAGGTCAACATCGGCAACGAGCCGCAGAAAGCCGGCGTCGACGAGCACGATCTGCCCGCCCTTGCCGAAGCCGTCCTTGCACTCCCGCGCCTTGAAGTCCGCGGCCTGATGTGCCTGCCGCCGTTCTTTGACGACGGCGAAGCCGCCCGGCCCTATTTCGCCCGGCTCCGCGAGCTGCGCGACGATCTCGAAGCCCGCCTCGGCATCAAGCTGCCCGAACTTTCCATGGGCATGTCCGGCGACTGCGTGCAGGCCGTCGAGGAAGGCGCGACCCTCGTCCGCGTCGGGACCGACATTTTCGGCCCCCGGCCTGTGAAGGCGTAGGAGAGGGAAAAAAGAGTTGGAGGGGGAAGGGGAAACTTTCTGTAGAAGGGGGGAGCGCCCCCACGTTTCCCCTTCCTCCTCCAATCTGCCAGAGCGGCTCGCTCCTCCCCTGTCCTCTTCAAAGACTTTCGACTGGTGGGGAGGTTGCGCGGCGGAAGTTCGTTCCGGCGTAGGACGTGTTAGGATTGCAAGGCTCAAAGTGCATAATGTCACGTAAAAGCCCTGAACAATTTTTGCTCAGGGCTTTTTATCTGCCGATAGAAATAACC
>ERZ779890.4545-NODE-4545-length-11502-cov-6.467197_pt1 | contig 11502 bp, 10 predicted proteins | sample MGYA00511553_ERZ779890 | MGnify/ENA primary metagenome ERZ779890 (study PRJEB29588, sample SAMEA2152064) | human gut metagenome | biome: human gut; feature: human-associated habitat; material: faeces | place: Denmark | collected 2008/2010 ...
TCACACCCTCTGCGGGCGCGGGTTCAACGCAGGTATGATGAAACTTCATACTTACCTTTTCAGGGATTTAACAATATACTGTTATCAGCTTGTGTAGAAGCTCATCTGAAAGGGGAGACCGGAGTTGAACAAAAACAAAAACTCCTGGGCGAACAAGATACCCGCCTGGGTCTGGGTCATCATATCGTTCGCGGCGGCTATGGTGGTCTGGTACATATTGAGCCTGCTGCCCGCCACGAAACGGGCTTTCCCGTTCGCGCCCATCACTATCGAGGGCCTGATGACCATGATAGAGCGCGGCGTGTTCTGGGATGACCTCGCCAGCAGCCTCATCTCCGTGGCGATGGGCTACGGCCTCGGCTTCGTGATAGCGCTCCCGGTGGCCATCCTCATGGCCTGGTACGTGCCGGTGCGCAACATCATCAACCCGTGGATCCAGTTCATCCGCAACATACCCCCTCGGGCCTATGTGCCTCTGCTGGTGGCCTGCGCCGGCATCGGCCGCAGCGCCCAGGTCACGACCATCACCATCGCCTGCTTCCTGATTATGTGCGTGACCATCTATCAGGGCGTCATCAACGTGGATGAAACGCTGATTAAGGCGGCGCGCGTGCTCGGCGCGACGGACAAGGATATCTTCATCCGCGTCATCGCCCCGGCGACCCTTCCGTTCATCCTGACGGCCATCCGCCTCGGCGCTTCCGTTGCGCTGACGACGCTGATCGCCGCCGAATCCACCGGCGCGATGGCCGGTCTGGGCATGCGCATCCGCAGCCTCAACAACTCGTTTGAAGCCGCGCCGATGCTGCTGTACATCATCATCATCGGTATTCTGGGCATCACGATTGAAAAGCTCATCAAGACTGCGGAAAGGAGGCTGACGTCATGGCAGGAGAAGCGCGAAATCTGACCGAAAACAACGTTCGCGTCAAGATTGACAATGTGCGCAAGGTGTTCAACACCCGCAACGGCGAGATGGTCGCCCTCAACGGCGTGAGCCTTGACATTCACAACAACGAATTCATCTGCGTGGTCGGCCCGTCCGGCTGCGGCAAATCCACCCTGCTGAACATCATTGCGGGTCTGACCGAGCCGACCAGCGGCAAGGTCTACTGCGACGGCAAGGAGGTCACCGGCACCGGCACGGAGCGCGGCGTGGTCTTCCAGCAGTACGCGCTGTTCCCGTGGCTGACGGTGAAGAAGAACGTCATGTTCGCGTTGGAAATGCGCGGCGTGAAGGGCAAAGAGGCCGAGGAAGAGGCGCTCAAGTATCTGGCGATGGTCGATCTGGTCAAGTTCGCGGATCACTATCCCAAGGAGCTTTCCGGCGGCATGAAGCAGCGCGTCGCCATCGCCCGCGCCTACGCGGCGAACCCCGAGGTGCTGCTGATGGACGAGCCCTTCGGCGCGCTGGACGCGCAGACCCGCACCCAGCTCCAGACCGAGCTGCTGGAAACGTGGGAGCGCGAGAAGAAGACCTGCTTCTTCATCACCCACGATGTGGAGGAGGCCATCATTCTGGCGCAGCGCGTCATCATTATGAGCGCGCGCCCCGGCCGCATCAAGGATATCGTGGACGTCAACATCCCGTATCCGCGCACGCAGGAAACCAAGCTGACCCCGGAATTCAACGAGCTGAAAAACCACATCTGGAGCCAGGTCTATCAGGAGTATCTGGCGGTCAGAAAGTAAAACGTCCCCAAGCGGATCGGCAAATTCCGCTTCAATAAAAACGACAAATTCGGGAGGTAACAACATGAAGAAACTCATCGCTGTGCTGCTGGCGCTGTCCTGCATGCTCATCGGGGCTGCGGCCGTCGCCGAGACCCTGAACATCGCCTACATGCCCAACTACGGCAGCCTCTGGTCTGTGGAGACCGCGATCAACAAGGGCTACTTTGAGGAAGAGGGTCTGACCATCAACCTCGTCGAGTTCGCCGACGGCCCGACCATCATCGCGGCCATGGAAAGCGGCTCCATCGACATGGGCTACATCGGTCAGGGCGCGCACAAGCTGTGCATCAACGGCCGCGCTTCCATCTTCGCGCTGAGCCACATCTCCAACGGCGACGCGCTCATCGGCGGCAAGGGCATTACCACGGTGGAAGACCTGAAGGGCAAGGTTGTGGCCTACTCCTCCGGCACGTCCTCCGAGGACATCCTCAAGAACTCCCTTAACAAGGCCGGCATGACCATGGACGACATCAAGGCGATGGACATGGACGCTTCCGCCATCGTGACCGCGATGCTCTCCGGCGGCGTGGACGCCTGCGCGACCTGGAGCCCGAACAGCCTCAAGATCCTTGAGGAGATGCCGGACGCGGCCAAGCTGACCGATAACATGACCTTCAGCGACACCACCGTTTCTCTGGCGAGCTGGATCTGCATGCCGAAGTACGGCGAGGAGAACCACGACCTGCTGGTTCGCTTCACCCGTGCGCTGTTCAAGGGCATGGATTACAGCGCGAACGAGCACTACGACGAGGTCAGCGAGTGGGTTTCCAAGCAGACCGCGACCGATTATGAGTCCGTTTACAACCAGCGCGGCGACGCGCAGTGGCTGACCGGCAAGGAAGTGGCGCAGGGCGCTGCCGACGGCACCGTCGCCAAGTACTACGAGCTCCAGCGCGACAACTTCGTGAAGGCTGGCGCGGTGGAGAAGGATCCGGCGCCGGACGTTTCCGAGTACGTGCTCTTCGACGTGATGATCGAGGCCGGCAAGTAATTCCGGAAAGCGAAAACAAAACTGAAAGCCTGGCATTAGGCCACCCTTCTGCGGGTCGGCCTAATGCCTTTTGGCACGTAGAGGGCGATAAACGCCCACGCGCGCAGGATTTGGCCAAACGGGGCGCGGGCGCGCGCGTTCAAAGAGGATTTCCGCAAAAAAAGGCGAACATTATCAGACAGAAGAAATCGGAGGCGGATCATTCCATGCTGTTTGTGCTCATCGTGCTGCTGCTTGTCGCGTCCGTTTTTGTGCTGCTGATGAAGAAGAACCGGGAATCGCTGTGCCTGCTGGGCATGTGCTGCAGCCTGATGGTGCAGTTTTCCGGCATCCTGATTTTCATTGCCAAAAAGGGCGGATATTCCAGAAGCATCATCAATTTTCTCTTTTTCTCGCAGGCGCTGAGAAATAAGCTGCAATACCTGTTTATCACGCTGGACGCGCTGGGCTACGTCATCGCGGTGGGGCGCTATCTGTTCCCGCTGTTTTTGCTGGAAAGCGCGCTGCAATACTCGATGATCGGCTGGATCAGGCGGCACCCCGATATCCAGAAATGGATTTGCGTGCTGCCCGCGGCGACGCTGGCGGTGTATTTCCCGCCGGTGTTCCGCTTCATTGTGAACCAGTGGCCGGTCATGCACTCCGTGCTGGTCGAGGGCTCGTACTGGTGGATCACCGCGTATGTGGCGGTCGCGCTGGTGCTGATGATTCAGGAGCTTTTCGCCATCACGATGCGCTTTTGCCGCCAGCAGTTCGTGGGCATTGTCGGCTGCCATCTGGCGCTCAGCGGGCTGTATCTGCTCTACTGCGGGCAGGACCCCGCGCAGGTCTATCAGTTTTACAGCTACGACTATATCTGGAACAAGGGGATCGGCTATCTGCAATACGCGCCGACGATCGCGGGATATGTGACCATCGTGGTCGTCAACGTCATCTGCGGCGTGCTCGGCACGATCAGCCTGCTGCACTACACGCAGGATTCGTTCCTCAGCGATCAGGAGGAGATGGCGCTGGAGCGCAAGTTCGACATCGCGCGAACGGGCGCGTCCGTGTTCGTCCATTCCATCAAAAACCAGCTTCTGGCCAACCGCATCCTCGAAAAGCGCATCTCGCAGGAGCTGGACAAGCCGGAGCCCGACCTGAGCCGCGTCCGCGCCTGCGTGAAGCAGCTTCAGGAGAGCAACGAAATGCTCATTTCGCGCAGCGAGGAGCTGTATCGCACGGTCAAAAACAAGTCCGTGACGCTGGTGCCGACGACGCTGGGGCAGATTCGGGAGACGACGCTGGAGCGATTCAAGCGCAAATACCCGGATGCGCTGCTGGAATGTCGGTTAAACGAGAGCGAGACGGTGCTGGCGGACAGCAACTACCTGAGCGAGGCGCTGTATAACCTGCTGACCAACGCATGGGAAGCGAACGTGGACGCGGGGCACGGGGACAGGCCGATCCGGCTGTTGAGCAGCCGGGAGCGGCTGTACGTCGTGCTGGAGGTTCGCGACGAGGGATGCGGCATGACCAAGGCCGAGCAGAAAAAGATTTTCGAACCGTTTTATTCATCCAAAAACAGCAACACGAGCTGGGGCATGGGGCTTTATCACGTGCGCACGATTGTGCGGGCGCATGTGGGCAGTCTGCGGGTGGAGAGCAAGCCGGGGCGGGGAACATCCTTCTTCGTGCTTCTGCCCAAATATGTGCAGGACAGGTGATGAAATGATGAAGATACTGATTGCGGATGATTTCGAGCTGCTTCGGGAGGATCTTTGCGACACCCTCGGCGCGCAGGCGGACATGGAGGTGGTCGGCGCGGCGCAGAGCGGCGCGCAGGTCGAGGAGATGGCCGCGCGGCTTGACTTTGACGTGCTGCTCATCGACATCGAGATGGAGAACACGACGGCGGGGATTCGCGCCGCGGAAAACATTCTGGCCGAGAAGCCGGACACCATCGTGATTTTCCTGACCGCGCACGAGACGGAGAACATGATTCTCATGTCCATGGGCGCGGGGGCGGTGGATTACGTCGTCAAGGGCTGCGCGGAGGAGGAGCTGCTCGAACACATCCGCAAGGCCTACGAGGGCGAGCCGATGCTCGACGCGCGGGTGCAGCACATGGTGCTCAAGGAGTATTCCCGCCTGCGCCGCTCGGAAAAGAGCCTGCTGTTTTTCATCAACAACGTGTCCCAGTTGACCCCGGCGGAGCGGAGCCTTGTGCGCTACCTGCTCGACGGGATGAAGGTCAAGGATATCGCGGCGGCGCGGTGCGTCGAGGTGGTGACGGTCAAAACCCAGATCAAGGGGCTGCTGCGCAAATTCGGCTGCACGAGAACCAAGGAAATTGTTGAAATGATACACGAACTGGGCGTAGAGCATTTGTTTTAACCGTAAACGAGCAAAACCGAAATTTTGCACAAATTCCGATAACGGGCGCGCGATGCCTGACTCCTTCAGTCACGGCTACGCCGTGCCAGCTCCCTCAAGGAGGGAGCTCTTTGATCGGGTTATTTCCCGTTTAAACGATACGTCGCGCATTTTATGCAGAATTTGCTTTTTGCTCAAATAATTCAAACATCTCAAACATCTTAAACATATTGAAAAAACATCAAGGAGGAGCATGATGAACATGAATTATTATCAGATTTCTGCGGAGGAGCTGGGCAAAAACGCGAAGGTGCCGCTGCTCAAGCTGGGCGATTCCGGCGAGGTGTTTTATGAAATCGCGCTGGAAATGGTAAACGAGATCGAAAAGAACAACGCTGTCGGCCGCCGCACGGTGTTCATCTGCCCGGTCGGCCCGGTGGGGCAGTATCCGATTTTCGTGCGGCTGGTCAACGAGCGCAGGCTGAGCCTGAAAAACTGCTGGTTCATCAACATGGACGAGTATCTGACCGACGACGGGGAATGGATTGACGAAAGCAGCGCGCTCTCCTTCCACGGCTTTATGAACCGCACGGTTTACAGCAGGATCGACCCGGAGCTGGTGATGCCGGAGAATCAGCGCATCTTCCCAGACCCGCACGACCCGGATCACATCGCCAAGGTGATCGACGAGCTGGGCGGCGTGGATATCGCGTTCGGCGGCATCGGCATCAACGGCCATCTGGCGTTCAACGAATCGCAGGACGAGCTGACGCCGGAGGAATTTGCGGCGCTGCACACGCGCGTGCTGGCGATCAGCCGCGAGACGCGCACCGCCAACGCCATCGGCGATTTGAACGGCGCGATTGACGCGATGCCCAAGAAGGCCGTGACCATCGGCATGGCGGAGATTCTGGGCGCGAAGAAGATTCGTCTGGGCGTTTTCCGCGATTGGCACCGCTCGGTGGTGCGTCAGGCGGCCTACGGCGAGGTGAGCGCGCACTTCCCGGCGACGCTGATTCAGCGCCATCCGGATGCGATGATTATTGTGAACGCGAACGCTGCGAAGCAGCCGTTTTAAGAGGGGAGAGCGTCTCCATGGATAAGCTCCTGATTCAAAATGCGCGCGTTTATCAGAACGGGCAGTTCGTGCGCGCCGACGTGCTTTGCGGGGACGCGCTGATTGCGAAGATCGGCGAAAACCTGACCGATGAGGAAGCGCGCGTCATTCAGGCGGACGGCCTGCGCCTTGTGCCGGGGTTCATCGACGTGCACACGCATGGCGCGGCGGGCGTGGACGTGAACGCGGCGGACGAGGCGGGACTGCGCAGGATTGCGGCGTTCTTCGCGACGCAGGGCGTGACGGCGTTCAACGCGAGCGTGTTGACCGATACGCCGGAGACCACCGAAAAATGCCTCGGCGCGATTGCCAATGTGATGAGCGACCGGGGCATGGGCGCGCAGCTCTTGGGCGCGCATCTGGAAGGGCCGTTCCTCGCGAAGGAATACAAGGGCGCCATGCCGGAAGCGCTGCTGCGCGAGGGCGACGAGAATCTGCTGCGCGCGTATCAGAACCGGTTTCCGGGCGTGATCCGCTACATCACCGTGTCGCCGGAGGTGCCCGGCGTGGTGGACATGATCGGTAAAATCAGCCAAGACGTGACGGTGGCCATCGGCCATTCCGGCGCGGATTACGACACGAGCATGGAGGCCATCCGCCGCGGGGCGCGGTGCGTCACGCACACCTTCAACGCGATGCGCCTGTTCCACCAGCATCAGCCCGCCATCATGGGCGCGGCGCTGGAAAGCGACTGCTGGTGCGAGGCCATCTGCGACGGGCGGCACCTGCATCCCGGAACGGTGCGCATGCTGCTCAAGTGCAAGGGCTGGGATCGGGTCATCGCCATCACGGACAGCATCATGGCGGCGGGTCTGCCGGACGGCAACTACAAGCTCGGGGTGAACGACGTGGTCGTCCGGGACGGCGACGCGGTGCTTGCCTCAAACGGCGTTCGCGCGGGCAGCACGCTGACGCTCGCGCAGGCGCTCAGGAACATCGTGGCCTTCACCGATCATCCTGTGCAGGACGTGATCCCGCTGATGACCGCCAACCCGGCGAAGGCGCTGCGGATGGACGACCGAAAGGGCAGCATCGAGGTCGGCAAGGACGCGGACATGGTGCTGCTCGACGATGCGCTGAACGTCGTGACGACCGTGGGGCTCGGGCGCGTGATCTATACCGCCTAAAAGGGATGGCGCAATTTCATACTCGCGCGAACCGGTGATTTTTGCTATAATTACACGGTAAACGTGGACGGTTTTTGAACAAAGAAAACGGATTTTGAAGAGGAATTCGTTTTCGCAACCCAATTTTATGATGAGGTGAACGATATGCTCGTACCGATGAGAGCGATTCTGGCGGCGGCCGACAAATACCGCTATGGCCAGGGCGCATTTAACATGAACAGCGTGGGGCAGATTGAGGCGGCGGTTCGAATCCACGAGCTGCTCCATTCCGGCGCGATTTTGCAGGGCGCGGAGGCTTCCAACGCCTTTATGGGCGGCGAACTGGACTTCATGCACGGCACGCTCGAGGCCAAGAAGGTCGGCGCAAAGCGCATCGGCGACGCGGTGAAGAAATACGGCGCGGACAGCCCGGTGCCGATTGCGCTGCATCTGGATCACGGCAAGAGCATCGAGAGCGTCAAGGCCTGCATCGACGGTGGCTACACCTCCGTGATGATCGACGGCAGCAGCCTGCCCTACGAGCAGAACGTTGAATTGACCCGCGAGGTCGTCAAGCTGGCGCATCCCTACGGCGTGAGCGTCGAGGGCGAGCTGGGCGTGCTGGCGGGCGTGGAGGATCACGTGTTCTCCGCGACGAGCACCTACACCAACCCGATGCAGGCGGTCGATTTCTTCAAGAAGACCGGCTGCGATGCGCTGGCCATCAGCTACGGCACCTGCCACGGCGCGAACAAGGGCAAGGACACGAAGATCCGCCGCGAAATCGCGATTGCGACGAAGGAATGCATGCTGCACGAGGGCATCGAGGGCTATCTGGTCAGCCACGGCTCTTCCACCGTGCCGCAGGAATACGTTCAGGGCATCAACGCGCTGGGCGGCCAGCTCGAAAACGCCTTCGGCATCGACGTGGCGCAGCTTGTGGATGTGGCGCACTGCGGCATCAACAAGATCAACGTGGATACGGATATCCGTCTGGCCTGCACGCGCAACCTGCTGGAGCTGTTTGAAAACGAGCCGGAGCTGCGCGAGAGCGCTTCCATCGGCCGGCTCTACAAGGATTTGAAGAAGAACCCGAAGAACTTTGACCCGCGCAACTACGTCGCTTCCATCATGGACACGATCACCCTCGGCACGGTGCCGGACGCGCACGTGCAGAAGGTCGTGGACTGCATGAAGGACGGCGTGACGGAATCCATCGCGCCGCTGCTGGTGCAGTTTGGCAGCTACCGCAAGAGCCATCTGATCGAGGTTGTGACCTGCGAGCAGATGGCCGAGCGCTATAAGAAGGCGGGCATTTGATATGAAGCATATTTTTCTGAACCTCAAGCGGTTCGACATCAGCCCGGAGAAGGGCGGCGTGAACCGCCTCGCCCCGATGAAGGACTGGGGCAGGACGATTGTTTCCGGCACGCAGGACGCGCTGACGGCGTATGACCCCGCCGAGGTCGAGTTTGTCATGTACATGCCGGAGGCGCACCTGCTGGGCGCGGCTGCGGCGAAGACGGAAAACAGCCCGGTGCAGCTCGGCTGTCAGGGCGTTTATCGCGCGGATACGGCGGTGGGCGGCAACTTTGGCGCGTTCACGACGAACCGCCCGGCGAACGCCGCGGCGCAGATGGGCTGCGCGAGCACGCTGATCGGCCACTGCGAGGAGCGCAACGACAAGATGGGGATTCTGGCCGAGGCGGGCGTGACGGGCAAGGCGGCGACGGAAGCCGTAAACCGCATCCTCAATCAGGAGATCAAGTGCGCACAGGCGGCCGGGCTGACGGTGCTCTACTGCATCGGAGAAAAGAGCGAGGAGCAGGCGGATTGGGAGAACGTGCTCGGCGCGCAGCTCGACATCGGCCTTGACGGCGTGGACAAGCGCAGGGTCGTGATCGCCTACGAGCCGATTTGGTCGATTGGACCGGGCAAGACCCCGGCGGACAAGCCCTACATCACCAAGATCGCGCGCTTTGTGAAGGCGCGCACAGGCGGGCTGGACGTGGTATACGGCGGCGGCCTCAAGCAGGACAACGCGGCCATGCTGGCCTCGATTGACGAGATCGACGGCGGCCTGATCGCGCTGACGCGCTTCAGCGGCGAGATTGGCTTCTACCCTGACGAGTACCTCGACATCATCCGCCGGTATCTGGGCAAATGAGAAGCGATGAGGGCTCTGCCCTCAAACGCCCGCAAGGGAACTGAGTTCCCTTGACCTTCCCCTTCATTTATCGCGTTGCGATAAATGGATGTAAAGATGATTCAAACCACCGCGAATCGAAGAAGGGAGTCTGGGCAGCAGCCCAGCGTAAAGGAGAAGAAAGATGAAGCTCGATTTTGAATATGGGCAGGGCCTGATGAGCGCCAATCTGCCGGACAACACCGATATCTTCGTGCCGGGCGAGACCGTGCCCGACCCCGAGTGCCTGCCGCAGGACTGGGATACCCTGTACGGCGAGACGCTCAAGAGCATCCGCAACCCGATTGGCATGAAGCCGCTGCGCGAGCTGGCGCACAAGGGCAGCACCGTCGTCATCATCATCCCGGATATCGTCAAGGGCGGCAATCAGCCGACCAGCCACCGCAAGGTCGCCATCCGCGCCTGCATCGACGAGCTGTATTCCGTCGGCGTGGAGAAGAAGGACATCCTGCTGCTGTTCTCCAACGGTCTGCATCCGCGCACCAGCGTGCCGGAGATGAAGACCATCCTCGGCGACGAGCTGTTTGGCGAATTCTATTATTCCGGCCAGATCACCAGCCACGACAGCGAGGATTACGAGCACCTCGTCGATCTGGGCTATACCGATCACGGCGACCACGTCATTATGAACAAGTACGTCTACGATGCGGACGTCGCGATCCTCATCGGCCATACGCAGGGCAACCCCTACGGCGGCTACTCCGGCGGCTACAAGCACTGCGCTACGGGCATTTCCCACTGGCGCTCCATCTCCGCGCACCACGTGCCGCAGGTCATGCACCGCGCGGACTTCGTGCCCGTCTCCACCCACAGCGAGATGCGCAACAAGTTCGACCAGCAGGGCATGTTCATGGAAGAGAAGATGGGCAAGAAGTTCTTCTGCTGCGACGCGGTGCTGGACAGCAAGAGCCGCCAGATCGCCATCTTCTCCGGCTACGCGAAGGAGATGCAGCCGATCTCCTGGGAAGTTGCGGATAAGCGCACCTATGTTCACTGGGCAGAGAAGAAGTACGACGTCGTCGTATTCGGCATGCCGACGAACTTCCACTACGGCAACGGCATGGGCACCAACCCGATTCAGATGATGCAGGCGCTCTCCGCGCAGGTCATCCGCCACAAGCGCATCCTCTCTGACCGCTGCGTGTTCATCGTGTCGAGCATCTGCGACGGCTATTTCCACGACGAGCGCTGGCCGTACCTGCGCGAGCTGTACGAGATGTTCCAGCACGACTACATGCAGACCCTGCCGGACATGAACCGCTACGGCGAGTATTTCGCGACGAACGAGGAATACATCCGCAAGTATCGCTTCGCCAACGCGTTCCACCCGTTCCACGGCTTCTCGATGATGTCCTGCGGCCACATCGCGGAGATGAACACCAGCGCCATCTACATCGTCGGCGCGCGCGAGCCGGGTATCGCCCGCGGCATGGGGCTCAAGACCCGCGCGACGTTTGAAGAAGCGCTCGAAGACGCGAAGAAGAAGATCGTCGGGCCGAACCCGAACATCCTCGCCCTGCCGCGCGCGTTCACGACGACGGCGGTGCACCTGTGCATGAAAGACCCGAGCCAGAACAGCCATAGCCGCGACGGCATCACCCATCCCTGCGGCGGCTGCTGAGACGCCCTCGGAGATATGAAAAAATCCGAACCCCCTTCCGAAATAAACGGAAGCCGGGTTCGGATTTTTGGCGTTTGGTGCGGATAGCGGGGGTCGAACCCGCACGCCGTGAGGCAGGGGATTTTAAGTCCCCGGTGTCTGCCATTCCACCATATCCGCGTAAACTACATTATATCGGTTTCTGGATTTATTGTCAAGCGCTTGAAAATTTGATACAATAGGCGGCAGAAAAGCAAAGGCGGCGAGAGAGATGCGAAAAAAAGCGGTGGAGCTTCCCGGCGTGACGCTGGGTGAGGGGATGCCCAAGGTCTGTGTGCCGGTGATGGGGGCGGACGCGCGGGCGCTCAGGGCGGCGGCGGACGCGGCGCGGGC
>ERZ779890.4551-NODE-4551-length-11486-cov-62.237862_pt1 | contig 11486 bp, 13 predicted proteins | sample MGYA00511553_ERZ779890 | MGnify/ENA primary metagenome ERZ779890 (study PRJEB29588, sample SAMEA2152064) | human gut metagenome | biome: human gut; feature: human-associated habitat; material: faeces | place: Denmark | collected 2008/2010 ...
CCGCCTTTTCCCAGCCGTCCACCTCCTGCACTTCGTCCAGCAGAAGATAGTAGCGCTGACCATCGGACATTTTCTCTTTTATATCCCGGTACATCTGCTTGGCGGTCATGCCCTCGTCCAGCTCCTCCGAAGTGTAGCGCAGCTGGATCACATGGTCTGCCGTAATACCGCTGCTGATCAAGTCGTCTTTCAGCATATCCAAAATGGTCGATTTTCCGCAGCGGCGAATTCCTGCAAGGAGCTTCACCAGCGGAACATCCCGATAGGTTTTCAGTATATCTAAATAGTAGGGTCTAACGATCATGGTATCGCCTCCTTGCTACTAGTATAGCCAAAAACCTTCGCACAATCAATAGTTTTTGCCTAAAATCAGCAAAAACTTTTTCCCGCACAAAGAATACTCCCGCACCAGCAAAGAGCCCCATCATACCCCGATAATACTCCAAATATACAGCGGCGCCGTCAGCGTAAAGACCAGGCATGCAAACAGAATGGCCGGAGCCGTCCATTCAAATTGCCCTGTTTTCCGATAGTCAAAATACGCCGTCCCCAGCTTCGCGAAGAAGAAAATAGCCAGAATCATGTCAATAGCGGGAAATACCACCTTGTTGACCACCGACTTGATTTGCCCGGACGCCGCCGTCCAGGTGCTCTCCACTGCGCCCGCTACATCGCCGCTGCCTGCGGCAAAAGCCGCCACAGACAGCAGGCAGCACAGCAGCGCCGTGATGCTCAGCATGAGCATGATACGCTTTGCAGTTCTCATTTTGCGTCCTCCCTTACATTGTCATTTCATGTATCCCGTGCTGCAGCTCGGCCAATTTCTCCGCTGCCCAGTCGGGGATGCACTCGTCACGGATAATGCCCACGAACTCGGAGCGGTTCCACCTCGTGGTCTCGCCGTCTTCCAAACAGGTGCAGAGTACCGAGCGTCCACGGGCGTGAGGCCGACAGCCAAAGCCGCTCAGGGCCAGCCACAGCTGATTCTCCGGCTGCCAGTAGGATTCCCGCAGCGTATCCGGCGACAGGATCAGCACCTTGCCGGTGAAGTCCTGCTCTCCGGAATTGGATTCACAGTGTTCTGCGCCAAACAGGTGCAGCTTTGCCAGCTCTGCCCGGTATTCGCTGACGAATCCGTCCAACACGGCGGGGTGGCTGTTTATGAGGAAGGTATGCCGGTGTCCTCCATCTTCGGGAACGAAGATGGTCCGGCTCCACTGCTTATTGGTCTCGTGGTAGCGTCCATCATAGGACTGCTCCTGCAAAGTGTTGGCCAGCACAAAACCCACCCGCTTGTAGCCGTACTGGTCAATAACGCTTTTGGCGCAGTCGGCGCCCAGATGCATTCCGTCAAAGCCCCTGCGGATGGCCAGTTCTATGGCCCCGGCACAGGCACAGTTGGTGCGGAAATTAGCCCGCCACAGCTCCAACTCGCCCCGCTCCCGAGCCACCTTGGCCGTGTAAGGGTACATTGCCTCACTCGGCAGCATAGACAATGTCTCCTTCCTCCAAAAGCTGTGCCAGTGCGGTCGGGCAGCACCCACTCAACATGAGCAGGGGCCGAATATTCTCCGGCACCTGCGCCATATCCTCCATGTTCTTTTCACAGCCGGCTGCGCAGGGCATCCTGCACGCCTTTTGCAGCGCGCCCAGCAGTTCTACGGAAGCCCGAGACAAACCCTCCAGCGCGTGCAGCAGCTGCAGCGCCGTCATTTCCTGCGGCATGAGCAGAATGTGGTCCTGCCCCAGCCACGCAGACAGGGAGATGCCAGCCAAGCCCAGTTCCTCCAGCGCACCGTTGGGGATGAGCAGGCCGTTCTTTTCAAATTTCATTTCGTTGTTCATAGTAAAATTTCCTCCTATATTTTTCGTGGTTTCTCCGGGATGTGGATCAGCTTGCAGGTTTTGTCCCCGCTACCATATTCGCTGAAGAAGGACATCTGCGGTGCAAAGGTGCGGGGATCATAGTTGGTCATGATGTACTCCCGGTAAATGGAGTTTTCCTTTTTGGACTGGCTGTTGGGCCGCTCCACTTCGTGAATGAAAAAATCCTCGTATAGCTCCCGGATATAGTCGCAGCTATTGTAGGACACCACGGCAAACCCCTTGTGCTTTGCCAACGCATCGTGGAGCCGCTGGTGGTCGCTGCGGGGAAACTCCACCGTGTAGCACTCCGCCTCAAAGTACGGCGGGTCGCAGTAGACCACGGTCTGCGGATCATTGTGGGCGGCGATAATACTCTCAAAGTCCTTGTTCTCCAGCACCACATTTTTCAGCCGATGGGAGCACTCCCATATATCATGGAAAAACCGTCGTATATCGCAGGAGCCTCCGCCATAGCTGTCGCCGCTGCTGTTATAGCTGTAGCGCTGCAGCTTATAAAACGCCGCGGCACGGCGCACATTGCCTAAACTGCCACGCTCTAAAAGCAGCTGCCGCACGATCTCCGCCTGGAGCGGCTGCAATAGAATTTCCGTCAGATCCAGCTGCTGCTCCATATATTCCATGGTGAAGTCCTCGCCCCGAAGCTGACGCTGCAACACATCGAATTCGTCATGGGCATTGATGGGGAGAAAGCCCAACTCCCTGACCAGCTCCATCGGACGCTCCTTGGCACAGAACAAGAGGTTATACAAATCGTGGTTCAGGTCGTTATAGATCTGCAAGCAGCCCCTGGGCACAGCGGTGTTTAGCGTAATAATGCCGCTGCCACCGAACACATCCACCAGCGTCTTGTAGTGGATGGGCAAAAGCATCTGTATGGCCCACATGAGCTGCCCCTTGCCGCCCACCCAGGGCACGAGCCTGGTCGTAGGCTTCCTCATTTCCCGAAATTCTCCAAGGCCCGCTCCAGGCCGGAGATGGCAGCGTCTAACCCACTGCGCATCTTTTCGAGGCTTCGGATGGTGGCATAGACCTCCGCCGCCGTTTCCGCATAGTAATACCCCCGCCGATCCGCCGCAATGGGCACAGCCTCCTGCCGCAGTCGGTTGATCTTTCGCCTAAGCTCGTTCCCGCTGATGCCCAGCGCCCGCTCCAGTTCCCGGCTGCTGACTACATTCTTATGTCCCTTGCATCCGTTCTCCAGATACCGGGAGATGGTCTCCTTCGTCATTCTTGCACTCCTTTCCTGTAGCCGCACACCGAAAAGAGTGCAAAAAGAGGGACCGCTGTCCCTTTTCGGAAAGCGGCCCCATTGGTCTTAATATTTATTGCATCATCTCTGCCTTTTGCAGTGACATATTTTTACCCAAGTTCCATGCCTCCTCTCTGCTCCACGATGTCCATGCAGTGATCCGGGTCTGCGCCAGGTACATCCCAGCCGCACATGCTGCCGATCTTCATAGCTTCCTCCTGAGCGGGTGTCACACCCAGCTTCCGGTTTTGCTCATCCGCAATGCGGCGGTTTTCCTGTGCGTCCGGCGTAGACCAGTTGCTGGGATAGTACCCGCTCTCCCCACGCTTCACGCAGATGAGCTGCCCCGTACCCGGCAGCAGGGTAAAGCACAGCTGAGGCAGCTTGTCCCGGTAAGGCTCGAACCGCTCCTGCTCCGTCCGGATGCTCCAGTCCTCATCCTGCCACAGGTGGACATACAGCTCCCGGCCGCCGTCCAGTGCGATCTCCCGCTGCTCAAAGCCTTCACCCCAGCCGTCTGAGGCTTGGCCGGAGATGTACCTCTTCAGCGTGGCCAGCTCTTCAGCCGACAGTTCGCCGCTGATCTGACACTCCGCCACGCCCCACAGCCTTCCGTGCCGCTGCTCCACATCGAAGACAACGGAATGTACCTTGTCGTTGACGCTGTCCGGTTTTCTGTACCAGTACATGATGCCTCTGACCTGTTCCTCCTGCATGCGGTTTTTGAATAAGGCGCTGCGGATCTTGTCCTCATACGATGCCAATTCGCCGCCGGTGAGCCGTTCCGCCTCCTCCGGCATATCGACCCACTCATCCGGCTCGTAGAGTTCGGCAGTCAGCGGCATATACAACTTCAGCATACTGCGTTCGGGCGGCAGGACGGTGAAGCTGTCCTGGCCGGGGATGAGGGCCAGAGTCCGCCCGTTGTCCCATTTCATCTGAAATTGTCCGGCGTCATCTACGCACACGAGCGTTCCCTCCGTACCGGGATCTATCGGCGCATAGGGGTCCTCCATGGAAACCAGCCGAATGCGGGTGCCGGGCGGGTATTTTTCCCGCAGGAATTTTACCATTTTCTCGGATGTAAACATTTTTAGATCCCTCCTATTTTCTGTGTGTATTCAGATAGCGTATATGGATCATCCTCACCGAAGAAATCCAGCAAAATATCATCTGCCGCCTTGCGGACGGCAGGATCGTCCGTCAGGACTTCATAACGAAAACCGGTGGTATCCCGGTAGGGCAGTTCCTCCCAGATGCAGTCCAGAAACGACTCTGCATCGTAATAGAGGATGTCATCGTCCCCGACAAATGTGGCCTTGCCAATAGGCTCCATAATGCATCACTTCCTTCTTTCGCAATACACCACCAGCCGTTGCCGTCCTCCGCTGGCGTAGGGATGGCAGGTGATGAGCGTCAGCAGGTCACGCCCCGGCTGGATTTTGATCTTCTCCACCTCATAGGGCTGGATGATCTGAATGTCAACCACCGTGTAGGTGAGCGTTTCCCATAGATTCGTAATCGTTACCATATCGCCCGCCTGCAAGCGGTCTATGTGCCGAAAATAATCCGCGCCATGCCATCCTCTATGCCCGGCAATAACGCAGTTGGTACTCATGCCGCCAATGGGCACCGAAGTATTCCCCAGTACGGCGGCCCCTGCGGCAAGGTGCGAACCAGATGCGCCCAAGTAGACCGGCATGACCAGCTCCAGCGTGGGTATCTCCAATACACCTATGATCTCGTTCTCCACGCCGCAGTCTCTCAGCAATACAGCAGGCTCCTCACAGGCCAAAGCGTCGGCCAGTCCCGCCTGCCGCTCTGAATAAATACGCTGGTTATATCCCTGCAAGTCCGCCAGCAACTCGGGGTATGACTGTCTCGCCTCCTCCAAAAAGCCCTGTGCCGCCGCGCTCATGTCCGCTTGCAGCCTATGCCCGGAAACCACCGGCCACAGCAGAATACAAAGCCCCGCCACGGCCAGCGCCACCGCCAACAAAACAGATTTTTTATCCACGGTGTTTCCTCCTTGCAAAGAAGCAGATCCCGCCGATTGAAGCCAACACACCAAGGCCGATGCCCAAGCCCGTGAGATAGTGCTGCGTCCACGAAGACGCAGCCTTCGGAGTTTTTCCATTTTCTACCACCAGCTCCGGCACATACGCCACCCGATGTCCCCGCACCAGCAGCCGGTGGGTGTTCACCCCAAAGGGCGTACAGGTCACCAGCGTCACCAGGTCCTGTCCGTCCTCGATTTGCAGCAGCGATGTGTCCGAAGGCAGTACCGTGGCGATCTGGTCCACCTCGTAGGCCAACACCTCACCCAGCACATGGATATAGAAAACATCGCCTTTCACCAACTGGTCAATGTCTGTAAACAGCTTCGCACTGGCCATCCCACTGTGGGCCGACAGCACCGCATGGGTGCCTGCCCCGCCCACAGGCAGGGAAGTCCCCACCACATGCCCCACGGTCCGTTCCAGCGTCTCCGCTCCCGTGCCGTGCCGCACCGGGAGATACACGCCGATCTTCGGGATGTCGATAGTACACATGGCTCCGCCCACGGTGAGCTGCTCTGCATAGACCAAGGGAGAGGCAGAAGCCCCTCCCGCACTGACCGCCGCCTCGCCCCGCAGCAAGGCGTTATATTCCTCCGCTGCCCGCCGCTGGTTGGCCAGCTCTGCGTCATCGGTACCCGCAATTGCCGTAGTATAGACCGTCTCCACATCCGAATGATACCGTTCATTCAGCAGCTCATCCAGCAACGGGTAGAGAAGCAGTCCCAGCGCAATGACTCCGCAGGCCACCGCCAGCAGTCGCCATTTCACTGGTCGTTCTTATTGTGCTTCCGGCCACGGATCACAATAAACGCTGCCACGCCCAGCAGCATACAGCCGCCCACGGTGAACATCCAAGTGCCGTAGCCGCCTGTCTTGGGCAGGTCAAAGCCGGGATTATTGATGACCATCAGGGGCACGATGGCATTGCCGCTCTCCATGTTCGCAGGTTCGCCGTTGACGCTGCCGCTGGCCGTCAGGAGCTTCACGCTGCAGGTCTCGCAGGCGCTCTCGCCCTCCGCAGCGGTAATAACAATTTCAATACCGTCCTTCAGCAGCACATATCCCTTGTCCGTGGCTGTCTCCGTCAGCGTATAGGTGTCGTCCTCCAGACCGTTCACGATGGTATGACCGCTGTCATTCGGAACAAAAGTGGTTGCATCGGCCTTCTTGCCGGTAAAGCCCTTGACATAGTACATGCCATCCCTCTGCTCGGCAATGACATACACATCGTCCGTGTCGTTGTGCAGCAGGAAATGAACATTGGCCAGGTCGCCCTTGCCGTCCGAAAACTGCTTCAGCACATCCACGCCGTAGGTGTAAACATGGCAGCAGTCCTGGAGCGTATCAAAGTAACCGGTATTGGTGCGCTTCCAGGTCAGCACCACCTCGTTGGGGTTGTCGGTATCACCCAGCTGTGCGTCAGCGGTAAGGGTAGCGGCATAGGTGATCCGCATGGTGCAGTCGCTATAACCACGCTTCACGCTATCGGTGTAGACACTTGCGGATTCATTGATGTCCGCCAGCCCGTCCTCCGTCATGCCAATGGTCATAGTGTTGGCAGCGTCATCATAGCTAACGCTGAACTTGCCGGAAGCCTCGTCCCATGCCGTAATCTGATCTGTGCATCCGGCATCCCGGAAGAACTCAATGATCACATCGCTTCTGTTGTAGCGGATGCCCTCGCTCAGCGTGTCCGCGAATGTGTAAGTAGTCAAACTGGTAGCCTTGGAGGTAATGGTGGGCAGTGTGCTGATGATCTGATAGTCCACCACATCGCCCACGGAAGCGGTGGCAATGTGGGCATAGCCATCTGCAATGTCGGTCAGACTGCCGGTATTCTTGCCGGTGCTGTTCTTGTCCTCCCGGACGGTCTTTTCGAGGTCCGGGCTGCCGGTTTGGTTCTTGGGGTACACGGTCACATCGTAGTTCCAGTTTTTGCCGTCCATGGTGGTCATGGGCAGGGAAACAAAAAACGGGTTGCAGGTGCTGGTGACATTCTCCGGCACACGGGTCTCCACCACCAGATACAGCCCCTGCTCCAGTCCACCGACCTTGCTGTGTCCGTTTTCATCCGTCTCGGGCATGGCCCCGCCGTTCCGGACGGCAATCTCCAGCGCATTTTTGACGGTGGTAGCATTGTCGGCCAAAGCGTCCGCCAGGGCTTTGTTCAGCTTGTCGGAGGTAAAGTAGAACACGCCGTTCCCTCTCTTGTAAGCGTCCGCCTTAGTCAGTCCAATGGCCTGGAGCACTGCGTCGTCCGCAAAGCCATACAGCACGCCCACCTTATATTGTCCATTCTCCCGCTGGCTGTAAGTGGAGATGGACGCCACCCGCAGATAGCTAAACTCCACGCCCTGAATGGCGTACTGCGCCAGCTTGTCGGTAACGGCATCGTCCTGCACACCGGTGCTGACATAGGACGCCGCATCCCACGCCCCGTCCTCGCTGGCCGCCGTGATGTCGTACTTATAAAGGGAAAGGGACGCTTTCCGTCCGGAGTCAATGGTCGGCGCCGCGAACGCCGTGGTGATAAGCCCCAAGGCCATGACCATAGCCAGGAGCAGCGCCCAAAGTCGTTTCGTTTGCTTCATCGTTCAGTTCTCCTTTTTCATCGTGGATTTTTTGCAAAAATAAACACCCATGCCGAGCATGAGTGCCGCAAACAGAATATAAATTGTGAAGCCTGCCCCGCCCGTAAAGGGCAGCGCAAAGCCCGCATTGTTGCAGGCGGTAATGGTGATGTCCCGGTCGCTTGCATCCAGCGTCCCCAAAAACAAAGGCTCCGCCAGCAGCGTCATCCCCTCCACCGCCTGCACCTCCGTCACCCGGTAGTAGGTGTTGCCGTCTGCTGTCAAATCTTCCCAGCAAACCGAGCCGCCCGCATCTGTTTCCACCGTACTCACATCCTGCCAGTTCACCTGGTCCGCAGAGGATTCCAGCAGAAACCGAATCCCCTGCAAAGGCGCACCCTCGGCGTCCACCTTCTTCACTGTAATTCTACCAGGAATAGCAGCGGTCTTGATTTTGAGATAAGCCGTCACCGGGTCCCGAACGCTGGCGGAATAGGTGACCACATCCTGAATACCGGTAGCCGATCCCCACACGCCGTCGCCCCAGACCACCACGCCCGCATGGGTGGTGCCATTCTTGCTGCCCACCACGGTGACCGCCTCCGAAATGGGCTTCTCCGCCGAGACCGTCAGCACATTCCCTTTTTTGCTGAAAGCCAAGTCCGCGTCCTCACAGCCGAAGCTGTACTTTCCCAGCATTCCATTTGCATCCGTGACGCCGCCCACAAACTTGCTTCCGTCCCAATGCAGCTCCAGCACTCTCGCATTGGAAGGCAAGGACCCGCAAAAGCTGGGCCGCTTACTGTGGGTCTGCACCGAAGTCACAATGGAGTTGTAGTAACTGAGAATTTTGCTCCGCAGGGGATGGGTGGTATCCACCCGTTCCAAGGCTTCGTTATAACCCATAGACTTCGCATCCATGTGGCGGAAGCTGCTGTCCCGTTCGCCTACCACCACCTCCCAAATGAGGATCTGCGTGGCATAAGCCCAGGCCATTTTCTCCGCCGTAGCTTCCACATCCGCCCACCAGCCCCCGCCGATAGAGCCGTGGTAGCCGTAGCTCATAACTCGCCCAATCAGCCGCTGCACTTCACGGGGCGTAAGGGGATGCCCGGCAGGCAGGGTCATGCGGTCCCACCATGTGTCATCGTGGTCCGTAAGGGAATCATAGTTTTTCTGCGGTACACCCGGCTCAATGCAGTAGGCCACCTCACCCTGCCAGGAATCCAGGCACCGAAACTGCGTGTAATTGTTGGCTGCCACATGATACCCAAACCGCAGGTTTAACGCCCCATGCCCCCACTTGCCGCTGGATTTTAGCGTGTCGTCTGACAGCGGAAAATTCCAAATATACACCTGCTTAGATGCCGCAAAAGCTGTGGTAGGCAGCAGGCATAAACACAGCACCAGCGCCAGCAAAAACGCCGCTACGCACTTGATAATTTGTTTCAAATTAACCCTCCCATTCTCCTAAATTTTGCCATAAGAAAAAGGCCCTCCACGAGAGCCTTTCAGCGGGTCGAAAAAATCTTTTCGACCCGCTGCCTAAGTTTTTGAAACTTCTTCAAAGTTTCAAAAACTACTGATTTCAATGGTGAGGGACACCCTTCTTGGGTTTCCCTCACACTCCCTTCCTTACCGTTATCACAAATTCCACCACTTTATCTACAGGCCGAAAGGCTCTCCACGAGAGCCTTTCTCCTATAAATTTTGCGTTACCCGCGACCGATGAACAGTTCGTACTGCCCATCTCCCACCGGCTCCGCCCATATCCACACAGCCGTGCAGCTTTCCTCGTTCTTATAATATGTCAGATCATCCCGGATATAGGCGGCCAGAACATCCTCCGTCTTGCTGCTGCATCGGATGGGCGTGTCCCAGCTATCCGCCGCATTTTCATCCAGCCGCAGACCAATGCCCACGGCATAGTCTTTGGCATAAGCCAGCCAGTAGTCCATGTCAAAAACTTTCTCCTCCGGCTGGGGAGCAGGTGTTTCCACCGCAGCCGTCCCACTCCCCGCAGGTACGGATGGACTATTCCCCGCAGGCTTCGTAGAATCGTTCCTTGCAGAGTCGGATGCCCCGTTTCCCGCAGAGCCAGCCTTAGACGGCGCACTCGCTCCATTTTCCCGCGCAGAAGCTTTCCCCACCGCAGGCTTTGCGTCTCCCGCAGAGGAATCCTTTTCAGTCACCTGTCCAGGAGCTGCGTCGGAAGCGCCGGACTTTTCGTCCTGTCCCTGTGCCGTCTCCTCCGATGCATATTCGTTCCCATTTTGCGTTGTCGTGGTCTCGGAAGCATCGGTAGCAGATGTTTGCGGCAGATTGTCCGTATTCGTAGGTGTCCCAGACCCGCCGCAGCCTGTGAGGAGCAGCGCACTCAGCACCCACGCCATGATTTGCAGTTTTTTCATTCTGTACCTCCATTTTTTATTTTCCGTTCTGTGTCGGTACACAACACAACTACCACAGAACTGCCTGCAAGTCAATGGAAATCTGCACTGCCGTCAAAGAAAAATGGGAGGCCCTCTGGCACGAGCTCCGTTCCAACTCATGCCATGCCGCCCATTTCCATGCGGGATGCTTCTTCCTGCGCCATGTTCTGACGCTGGGCATCCAGGTCATAGGCCGTCAGATACCCGTTATAATCGCCAGGGGACGGATTACAGCGCAGGCAGTAGCGGTAATGCTCCGTTTCCACGATGTAGCCGTAGTTCTGTACATAGCCGCCGTCGATTTTTCCGCCGTGTTCATAGCAAAAGCGCTCCATAGCGAAGCGGCTTTTCAGCACATCTTCCCGCAGCGTGTCCACAACCTCTTGCAGCTCCGCTTTGAACACAGGGCTGTTCAGCTCCTCCGGGCCACGGGGCCACCAGGTATGCCAGAACTCATTTCCGCTGCGCCCGAAGTCCATGCGGACATGGCCAACGGTACCCAGCCGCTTATCTTCTTCGGGGTGCGGGGTATAAAATAAACCCGCCTCCTCCGGGCGGGCAGGTCGGATATGGAATTGTGTTGTTTTTTCAAAGTTATAATCTCCTTTCGGTGTAGAATTTGGCTTTACACATTACTGGGGATGCGCTATGATGAGGTAAAGAAATCGGGATTTGAGAAGGTAAGTGAATGGGATACCACGATACAAGATACCATGGAGGAATATTATAATGTCGAAAGATGAGTATTTGATAACCGATGCGCCCCTCAAAGCGTTGACGGTTTTTGCAATGCCGATGATTCTAGGGAGCTTTTTTCAGCAAATATATAACATGGCCGACTCCATTATTGTCGGTCAGTTTGTTGGTTCTTCTGCACTTGCAGCTGTCGGTGCCTGTGCAGCATTGACCAATGTGTTCATTTGTGTGGCACTGGGAGCCGGCGTCGGAGCCGGTGTGCTTGTGAGCCGTTATTTCGGAGCCAAGAAGTATGGCAAAATGAAAACCATTGTGTCAACCTCCTTGATCAGCTTTTTGATTCTGAGCATTGTCCTTGGCATTTTTGGCTTATGCTTTTCCCGCCCGATGATGTGGGGCTTGCAAACTCCTCCCGACATTCTGGATGAGGCAGTGCTGTATCTGCGGGTCTATTTTGCAGGCTTTCCGTTTCTGTTTATGTATAACATTCTCTCCACCATGTTCACCTCCATCGGCGAATCAAGAATTCCCTTGGATCTCCTGATTTTTTCTTCTGTCCTGAATATTTTTATGGACCTTTGGATGGTTGCCG
>ERZ779890.4554-NODE-4554-length-11483-cov-4.280977_pt1 | contig 11483 bp, 10 predicted proteins | sample MGYA00511553_ERZ779890 | MGnify/ENA primary metagenome ERZ779890 (study PRJEB29588, sample SAMEA2152064) | human gut metagenome | biome: human gut; feature: human-associated habitat; material: faeces | place: Denmark | collected 2008/2010 ...
TATTATAATAATTAATAATAAAATCTTTCAAAGTAGTTCTTCTATTATCAACATAATCATTATTAATACCATATATAAAAGAATTAGCATCTCCAACTATAACTAAACTTTTTTTAGCTCTAGTAACGCCAGTATAAACAAGTTTATTATAAAGCATTCTCTTAAAAGAAGGAACTATAGGCATAACAACCATATCAAATTCACTACCTTGAGCTTTATGAATACTAATAGCATAACCATGTCTAAAATTAATAAATTTATCAGGAGTATACTCCACAATATTACCATCATAATTAATATCAATCTGATTAATAACTTTTTTATCCTTAGATATAATAATATTTTCTATATAGCCAATATCACCATTATATACATTATTATCTGGATCATTAACAAGTTGAAGTACTTTATCATATTCCCTATAAATAATACCATGATAATTAACCTCCACTTTTTTATCACTTTTAGGATTAAAAAGTTCTTGAAGCATAACATTCAAATTATCAATACCATTAATAGATTTATACATAGGAGCAAGTATCTGTAGTTCTCTATCACTAAATCCCTTTTTAATAGCTTTAGAAACAACTTCCTTAACAATACCTATGGTATTATCATTATCACCATTAACAAACAAATAATCATCTTTTTTTAAAAATAATTCTTCTCCAATATTCTTCTCTTTGATATCATAAGCCAAGTTAAGAATATAAGAACCTTCTGTTTGCCTATAAATTTTATTAAGTTTAATAACAGGAATACAATCACTATCAATCAAATCCTTAAGAACTTGTCCCTCACTAACACTAGGAAGCTGATAATAATCTCCAACCAATATAAGTTTAGCATTTCTCTTAATACCTTTTAGTAAAGCCTCCATTAGAAGTGTATCAATCATACTGACCTCATCAACAATTATATACTTTTCATCCTTAGGAGAATATTCATCAGTAGCAAAAGTATTACTATCCTTATCCCATCCCAAATACTTATGAATAGTATAAGCACTTTTACCAGTAGTTTCCATAAGTCTTTTAGCAGCTCTTCCTGTTGGTGCCAGAAGAGCAATATCCTCATTTTTAAGTTTTCCAGCTTCCATAAGTATTTTAACAATAGCCTTAATAATCATTGTTTTACCAGTACCAGGGCCACCAGTAATAATAGTAATATTATTATTAACTCCACTTTCAATAGCTTTTTTTTGAACATCATCATAAACAATATTACTAAACTTCTCATTATCAAGATACTTATTAATATTTGTATGACCAATAACACTCATGTCATTAAGAAAACATATCCTATCACAAATATATTTCTCAGCCTCATAAAAATTCTTCAAATAATATCTATCTTCAATAATAACAATTTTCTTATCACGAGTAAGTTTAACCATTAAATAATCCAGTTTTTCAGAAGTAATACTTACATAATTAGAAATACCAAAAGATATATCCTCTAATTTCAAATAAGTATCCCCTCTATTAAAACAAGTTTCCTTCATAACATAAATAATAAGTGCTTTAACTCTCCTATCATCATCTTCATTAATTCCCATACCAAGAGCAATATCATCTATCTTTTTAAAAGACACATCATCACTATCAATAAGTTCATATATATTATTATTAACAGTATCAAGAATTTTATTATTGTATTTATTCAAAAAACTAAGTGATTCTTTCATATCAAAACCTAGTTTAGTAAGTTCAATAACAATGTTAGAAGTATTCTGATAATCTTTAAGAACATTATAAATCTTATCTATTTTCTTCTCATTAAGTCTAGGTATCAGCTGAAGACAATCCTTATTATCTAGAATCTTATTAACAGTATCCTCATGAAACATATCAACAATCTTTTTGGCGGTAACTTCTCCTATAGGAAACAAATCACTAGACAAAAAAACAACCAACTCATCTTCACGTGTAGGTATAACAATATCAAAAGAATTAACATTAAACTGAATACCATATTTAATATGATTAACAATATCACCATATAAAATATATTCTTTTCTATCATCAAGTACAGGTAAAACACCAGTAATATTAATAATATTATTATCATAATCAATATTACTATCATTAATCTTAAATAAACCAACCATATAACCATTCATCTCATTACGATATATTTGTTTATATAGCTTACCTTTAATAAAATTCTTATCCATTATATACCTCTTTTCTTATTAATTATACCAATTAAAAATATCAAAGTAAAGACAAAATAAAAAGATAGAAAATTCTATCTTCTACTATGATTTTGTACCAATTTCTTAACAATAGGTTTATTCTCTTCACTATTATTAGAATCATTTTTTGATTTAGGATAAACTCCATCAATTGTTAAAGCCACCATCTTGGCAATTTCTTCCATAGAAAAGTGACTATTTATATACTTCATATTATTATTTTCCATACAAATAAACGCCTCCTTTTTAAAGCTAAACTATTATAATAAATTTTTTCAATAATGTCAACCCCATTAGCCCATAAAAGACAAAATACAACATATAAAAGAACTATCAACTATGATAGTTCATAATCAAATTACTAGTTTTATATAAATATTCTATCATTTTATTAATTTTTATACACATTTCATATTCATCACTTATAATTTCTATTTTATACGGTATAGCCATATATGTAAACAAAAGTAATCTTTCATCTTCTTTTAAAGGATAACCACTTTCATAAAAATGAAATAAATCATCAAAATCAAAATCCAAATAATGATTCTTATAAAAAGAAAGCAAATCATATATTGGACTATCAATTCTACTCTTATTCCAACTAATTAAATATGGCTTCTCATTTTTTATATAATGATCAAGACTAATATTATTATGAATATTAACAACTCTCTCATTTTTATTATTATCTATTTTTTTATACCACTCTTCAAGATTATGCTTAGCATAATAAATACTACCAAAAATAATATTAATATTTCTAGCAATCAGATATCCAGATGGCGACATATAAACTTCTTTTTCAATCATCGTAATAAGATCATTATAAAAATTATTTAAATATTCTAACTCATCAGATATATTTTCATATATCTCCTTATTTTTATCAATATCAATTTCTCTATAAAAAGTTGTCTTACTATGAAGTAATCCTAATAGATGCATAATATCAGTGGCCTTTTGTTCACTAGGTTCATAAGTATCTTCTAAAAATGGATAAACCTCATATAAATTATCTATTGTAATTGGTTCAGGAAAATAATCAAATGATCTAGATTTTAAATATTTATAAACATTATTCAAATCATTATTCTTCTTTTTCTTAAGAACAATTTTATCATCAATAATTCTAGTATTATTTTTAATAGTAATTTTATTTATAGGAATATTATATTCACTAGCAATTTTTCTAACATAATTATTCACTAGTTTTTGGAATAATTACTTTATCACCAGGTTTAATACTAGTTATATCATTATAATTTTCTATATCTTCTTTAGTAACCCCATATAAAGAAATAATCTTATCTATAGTATCCTCTTCTTTAACAATATAAACATAATAAGTAGTATAAGTTTCCGTATTATCTAAATTAGAAAATAAATCATTAGCAAAATCATCTACATCATTACGTTCAATATCACTATCATTCATAGTGGCATCGTCATTATTAATTTTTTCAGAAGTCACTTCTTTATCTTTTTCTATTTCTATATTTTCATCATTTTTACTATCACTTTTTGACTCCATCATGATATTTCTATCTTCTTCCGCAGGCTCATCTTCTTTTTGAACATCATTCATTTCATTATCAGATTTATCTTCCTCTGTTAAAATATTATTATCCAAAGAAGTATCCGGTAAATATTCAGCCTCTATATATAAATCAATATTAACCTTTAAAGTATCCTCATTAATAACATCATAATAAAAATCCTCAATATCAGCCTTTACACTATTAACATCATATCTAGGATCAAGAGTAATATCAAATGGCAAATCAAAAGAAAACTTTTCTCTATTAATAGAACCCTCATTCATCTTATAATCACCAGTAATGTAAAAAGTACCAGTAACAATACCACCATCTAATATTTCAATTTTTCTTTCTAAAGATATAGAAGTAATATCACTAACTTTAGTTTTAAATGGTAAATCTTTTTTAAATGGTATAATCTGTTTCATAATCATTCTTCCTTTCAATTAAGCATATTCCATATGTATAAAAATATACCAAAAAATAGAAACCTAAGTTCCTATTTTCTCTAAAATCCTAATATTCTTTTTAAGTCTTTTTTTATAAAAGTAATGACCATTACCAATGCCATTAACAATCATTCTAAGAGTATTAATTTCTTTTCTATTCTTTTCCCTAAATAAATCATCATTTTTACTAATAAGTATCGGTCCTAAATATAATTCCTTATAATTATATTTCTTTTTACCTTTAGAAAACTTAATAACCGTATAAATAATATTCTTATCTTTAACCAAAGTTTCATCAGCAATATAATAACCTAAAGAAACAATATTCTTTCTCAAAAAATATAAATCAGTATTACTTTGAACAATAATATCCTTTACATAAGTAAGTTTATTTCTAGCATATTTAAGTATTCCAACAATAGTATTAGAACCCATCCCACTAATAACAATAGTATCAATTTCATCAGCAGTAACAACATCAAGTCCACTACCAAGTCTCGTTTCTATTTTATTCTGAAGATTTAGCTTGTTAATATTTGAAATAGCATTATTTAAAGCATTCTCATTAATATCACTAGCAATAATTTTAATATTATCATATTTCTTAGCCAAGAAAATAGATAAAAAGCCATGATCACAACCAATATCAATAACTTTAGAATTATCATCGACATAATTAGCCACAGCTTCCAATCTAACAGATAACTTATTCATTTAAGAAATCCTTTAATTTTCTACTTCTAGAAGGATGTCTAAGTTTTCTAAGAGCCTTAGCCTCAATCTGTCTAATTCTCTCTCTTGTAACACCAAACATTTGCCCAACCTCTTCAAGTGTTTTACTAGAACCATCATCAAGACCAAATCTAAGTCTAAGAACTTGTTCCTCTCTTTCTGTTAAAGTAAGAAGAACATCACTAATCTCTTCTTTAAGCATTTCATGAACAGTAAAATCTTCAGGAGACATATTACTTTCATCAGGAACAAAATCACCTAAATGTGAATCCTCTTCTTCACCAATAGGAGTTTCAAGAGATACTGGATCCTGAGCAATCTTAATAACTTCTCTAATCTTTTCAGGGGACATATTCATCTTTTCTGCAAGTTCCTCATCAGTAGGTTCCCTATTAAGTTCAAGTGTAAGTTGTCTTTGAAATCTTGATAATTTATTAATAGTTTCTACCATATGAACAGGTACCCTAATCGTTCTAGCTTGATCCGCAATAGCTCTTGTAATAGCTTGTCTAATCCACCAAGTAGCATAAGTAGAAAACTTATATCCTTTAGTAGCATCAAATTTTTCAACAGCCTTCATAAGACCAATATTACCTTCTTGTATTAAATCAAGAAAAAGCATTCCTCTACCAACATATCTCTTAGCAATAGATACAACAAGTCTTAAATTAGATTCAGCCAATCTATTTTTGGCCATTTCATCACCTTCGGCGATTTTTTTGGACAATTCAGTTTCTTCATCTAATGAAAGCAAACTAATCTTACCAATTTCCTTAAGATACATTCTAACCGGATCATTAATAGTTAATTCTTTAGCAATACTATCATCTTTTAGGATATCTTCTAAATTACCACCATCATCCTCTTCACTATCATCATCTAAATCACTCTCAGATATAACACTAATATCATTTTCCATAAGAGCATTATAAAGTTCATCAAGTAAATCACTACTTACTTCAAGTCCTTTTAATTCTTCTGCTAACTCTTCATATGTAATAAAGCCAACTTCTTTACCTTTTTTAATAAGTGTTTCTTTTCTTTGTTCAAAATCTTTAACTTCTGATATCATTTTTTCACTCCCCTTATCTTCATAATTTCTAAAGAAATCTTAGCTTGCTTTAACGGATCTTTTTCTTCTTTTAATTTTTTGTTTAAATCATTTATCTTCACTTCTTTATGATACTCATTTATAACAAAAATATAATCTTCAATTTCATCTATTAAAAAGTCTTCTTTAATATTCATAGCTAAAATTTCCTTCAAAGTATTTAAAATTTCATTTCTAGAAGATATATAACTAATAAAATCAGCGACATTTATTATACCATATTTATGAAAATAGTAAATAATTTCATTAGATAATTCCCTAATATTTTTATCAGGAAAATACCCAATTCTCTTTTCTACCATATTTATAACTCTATCATCTTTAAGCATATAATAAATAAGATAACACTCAGCTTGTCCATATCTATTATATACTTTTTTAGGCTTATTTACCTTAACATAACTATCTTTATTATTATTATCATTTTTAAGTTTCTCATATTTATTAACTAAATTATCATAATCAATATCAAAACTAGTAGCCAACTTCTTAAGATTAAGTTCTACTACAATATCATCTTTCTCATATACAAGTTCTTTTAAAGCAGAATTAACATAAGAAGATATATCTTTAATATTACCAAAATCTTTATTCTTTTTAAGAAGTTCCATTTTATAATCAATCAAATTAGTAGCATTACTAATTTGATATAAAAAACTATCTTTTCCCTCTTTAATAATATACTCATCAGGATCCATATCATTAGGTAATCTAACGATTTTAATATCAATACCAGTATCTTCAAGTAATTCTATTGCGCTAATAGTGGCCTTTTCACCTGCACTATCGCCATCAAAGCATAAAATAACATTATTAGTCATATTCTTAATAATACTTTTATGATCACGAGTTAAAGCAGTTCCCATCGTAGCAATACAATTATTAACTCCAATAGTACTAGCCCTAATAACATCCATTTGACCTTCCATAATAATAACACTATCATTCTTCTTCAAATGTTCTTTAGCAATATGATAATTATATAAAATCTTACCCTTCTTAAACTTATCAGTTTCTTTAGTATTAATATATTTAGAAGTATCTTTAGTATTATATATTCTACCAGAAAAAGCAACAGGATTACCCGCTAAATCATATATAGGAAACATAATTCTATTAATAAAAATATCATTACCATTATCATTAGTAAGACCAACATCAATAAGTTTATCAATAGAATAATTCTTATTCTTTAAATAATCAGTTAAAGATAATTTTTGAACAGATAACCCAATTCCAAACTTCTTAATAGTATCCCTATCAATATTTCTATTTTTCAAATACTGAATAGCATTCTTACCCAAATTAGTAAACAAACTATTCTGATAAAATTTATTAGCATTATCATATATATCAAAGTATTCATCTCTTTTACTATTACCAATATAAGTATTATTACCAATACTAATACCAGCCTTCTCTCCAAGTAATCTAACTGCATCACTAAAAGATATCTTTTCAAAATCAGATACAAAAGTAAATACATTACCAGTAGCACCACAAGAAAAACAAGTAAATATCTGTTTTTCAGGACTAACACTCATACTAGGAGAATGATCATCATGAAAAGGACAAACTCCAATATAATTCTTCCCCTTTTTTGTGAGATTAACATATCTAGAGACAACATCAACAATATCAGTCTTATTTCTTATTTCATTAATAATTTCATTACTGATATAAGCCATAATCTCACTTCCTCACAAAAAGCCAATATAATTATATAACAAAAGTAATATTTTGTAAAGAAAAATCAAATTTTATACAATCATCTAGCATAACCATATACTTTACCATTTTCTAAAGATATTCCCTTATAATAAAAAAGTTCATCTATTGTAACAAATTCATACCCATTATCCTGAAGAATTGGAATAATATTACTAAGAGCATTAAGACTAGCGCTATAAATATCATGCATAAGAATAATATCACCATCACGTACCTTATTAACTACTCTACTAGTAATCCTCTTAGAATTATGATACTTCCAATCCAAAGTATCAATATCCCATATAATAATAGGCATATTAGCCACTTTCTTAATTTTATTATTAACAGAACCATAACTAGGTCTTAATAATTTAGGCCTTTTTTTCGTAGCACTATATATAACCTTACTAGTATCCTCTATCTCACTTCTAATCTTATTCTCATCATATTTAGTAAGTAATAAATGATTATACGTATGATTGCCAATCTCCATACCACTATCAGCCATCTTTTTAAGAATATCCTTATTATTTATTGCCCTACTACCAAGAACAAAAAAAGTAGCCTTAATATCATATTTATTAAGAACATCAATAACCTTACTAGTATTATAATTAGGACCATCATCAAAAGTAAGAGCAATCATCTTTTTACTCTTATCTATCTTCCTATTAATAACAACATCATACTCATAATTAGTCTTATTAATTCTACTAACACTATTATTACTAGTATCAATAACAAAAGAATCACAACCATCACTTACCATATTATCATTCCAAAAATACTTATAGAAGGTTAAATAATACAAATTATCATTATCATATATATCATAATCAATAATAACATTACCATCTATATAACTATCATAATTCAAATAACTACTAATATAATTATCAATATCATCATTACTAAAAAAAGGATAACTAATATCATAATTCAAAGAAACAACCTCTTTATTAATAACATCATTATCACTATCAACAATAAAAATCATTAACGATATAACAATTATTGGTAAAATAAAATACCTAAGTTTCATATAATCACCAATACAATAATATGAAAAAATGACCCCTTTTAGAAGTCACTTATATCTATACCATCAAATTTAACATTAATAAATTTCTTACTCGATAGAAAATCACACATATGTACAAATCTTTGATACTTATCTTTAGGAATAGGCAAAACCTCATTACCATTATAATCCTTATTCCAAATACCCATATGAGAAGCAATAACTCTTGTAATCAAATCAATCTCATCATCATTTAAAGATAATTTATCCTTATTTTCTCTAACATACTCACTAGCAAGTAAAGGATGATCAAATCTTGTATATTTTTCCTTAATCTTTCCACTTTTAAAACCATCATGAAGTATTAAAGCCATAATAATAATATCTTTTTCACTATCTGTAAAATTATTAAGTCCAGGATTATTAAGAAGTTCATAAGCAATACGTGTAGCTACTTTAGTATGTTTAACAAGACCATGTTCAGTAGCGGCAAACTCCGGATGATATTTACCAGTACTAGAAGCAGGTATTTCAAAAAAATAATCAGGAAGACCACTAACAAGTAATATCAAATCATTTCTCTTATTAGTATCTTTAATATAATTATATTCTTTATTAAAATAATCTTTTTTTTCCATACTATTTTCTTATATTAATATCCACAGTTGTATAAGGAATACTAATACCCTCCTTATCAAATCTATCTTTTACCATTCTAAGAACCTTTCTTTTAATAACCACTCCTGTCATAGCCTTACAAGTAATGTCTACCATATATATAATAGCGGAATCACCAAGTTCATCAATACCTAAAAGTTTATAACCTTTAACATTATCAATTTTAAGAATATCTTCTTTCATGCTCTCCAATACCTTTTCAAGCTTATCAATATCAGTATCATAAGCAACATTAAGCTTAATAAATAAATCAGCATCAGATAAATTATAATTAATAACCTCACTAAAAGAAGAATTACCAATAGATTTTACTTCTCCAGAAAAAGATTTAATTTTCGTAGTTCTAAGTCCAAACTCAATAACAGTACCAGTAAAACCATTAATCTGTACAACATCCCCAACAGCATATTTATTATCAAATATAACAGAAGCTCCAGCCAAAACATCCTTTAAAATATCTTGAAAAGCCAATCCAATAACCGCAGCAAATACCCCTATAGAAGCAATAATACTAGTAGTATCTACACCATATAATTTAAAAATACCAAGCACTACAAATATAAGTATTAAATACTTACTAACACTTTTAGCCAAATTAATAACAGTATCTTTTCTTTTATCTTTACCACTAATACTTTTATGTCTAGCACCAATTTTATCAACAACATTACCAATTAACATATTAAGCACAAGTCCTATAGCAACATACACAAAAGGCAAATAAAACTTTTCACTAGTAATAACAGCAATAAACTTTTCCATAAAACAACCTTCTTTCTTAACAAGATTATAACATAAAAATAATATTATTTAAACATTCTAACAATAATTTCATTAGAAATATACATATATTTCTTATCAATTTTAAGACAATCATCTTCTAAAACCAAATAACCATCATTAATCAAATCATAAATATTAAACACCTCATCAATAAAAACACCATATTTATTCTTAAAACTATTCAAATTAATACCATTAAACTTTCTAAGTCCTAACATAACTTCATTTTCCATTCTAATATCAATAGATTCTTCTTCAACGCTTCCCATGTATTCACCATCTAAATACTTAGCCAAATTCTTCGTATTAACCATTCTTACACCATTAATATAACTAGTACTAGAAAGTCCAAATCCATAATAATTATCATTATTCCAATATACCAAATTATGACGAGATTCATACCCCTTCTTAGCATAATTACTTATTTCATAATGAACATAACCATTATCTTCTAAAATATCTTCTATATATTTATACATTTCATAATCCAAATCTTCATCTATACCATTAAATCCATTAACCTTAAGTAAAGTATTATCTTCAAGTATTAAACTATAAGTAGAAATATGTTTAACATCTAACTTCAAAGCCTTATCAATATCCCTTTTTAATATATTAATATCATTATAAGCAGCATAAATAATATCAATATTAACATTATCAATATATCTCTTAATTAAATTAATCTTATCAAACACCTCTTTCTCAGTATGCCTTCTACCAAGTAATTTAATAATATCATTATCAAAAGATTGTACACCAATACTAATTCTATTTACTCCATATTTTTTCATTAACTTATAAGTTTCCAAACTAGACTTATAATCTATATATTGTGATTTATCGCTTTCTTTTAATGGATCTAATTCTTGAAGATCTTTTTCTACATAATCTATTTGCTCATCTAAATTGCCATAATAGTTTATATTTTCTGAATTACTTATGTTTCTCATTATTATATTATAGCCTACTATAAAAATTAAAGTCACTAGCATAACTATGTAAAAACTTTTCTTTTTAAAAATCTTTACAAACTCATTTTTTATTAATCTAATCAATTACATTACCCCCTGTCTTTTTTAAGAATGCATCCTCTAATGAAATTTTATTTTCATTTACAGCATAAATTTTTATGTCATTTTCTACAAGTTTTTTTATAACACTTGGTACTTCATCTCTATCAACTGCTATTTTAAACATATTCCTATTTACAATTGTTACATTTTTAAACATTTTATCTATCATTTCTGTATTA
>ERZ779890.4558-NODE-4558-length-11479-cov-4.394783_pt1 | contig 11479 bp, 8 predicted proteins | sample MGYA00511553_ERZ779890 | MGnify/ENA primary metagenome ERZ779890 (study PRJEB29588, sample SAMEA2152064) | human gut metagenome | biome: human gut; feature: human-associated habitat; material: faeces | place: Denmark | collected 2008/2010 ...
ATGTTCGTTTATTAACACTGACCAGGCGGACATTAGAGGTTTGTATCGATGTATTAGGTTTCTCTGCACCAGACAGAATGTAAAGGAAAATATATGATTGACAATAGAATGGGTGCCATCTTTGATTTAGATGGCACTCTTTTAGACTCCATGGGAGTATGGCGGAAAATTGATGAGGATTTTCTTGGCAAAAGAGGATTTATTGTGCCGGATGATTATCTGGTAGCAATTACTTCAAAGAACTTTGATGCAGCAGAATATACCAAAGAGCGTTTTAATCTGCCGGAGTCCGAAGAAGAGATTATCAAAGAATGGTTTGATATGGCGATTGAATCTTATACCAATGAAGTAAAGTTGAAAGCCGGTGTTATAGATTACCTGAAGCAATTAAAGGCAGAAGGAATTAAGATTGCAGCAGCAACTTCTTCCGATGAGAGGCTGTTTCGTCCCTGTCTTACCCATTGCGGCATCATGAAATATTTTGATGCATTTACAGTGACGCAGGAAGTGAAGCGGGGAAAGGGATTCCCGGATGTGTACCAGCTTGCAGCAGAAAAGCTTTCTTTGAAACCGGAGCAGTGTGTGGTATATGAAGATATCCTAGCGGGAATCCGCGGCGCCAAAATGGGCGGATTTGCGGCTGTGGGCGTGTATGACAGAAGCGGGGAAGGAAACCGCGCAAAGATGGAGCAGGAAGCAGACCGCTACGTGACTTCTTTTAAGGAGCTGATGAACGGAGGAGATTCTTTCTTCTAAAGAAAATCTTGCTATTCCGGGAAGAAAAATGATATAATAAAATACTGTGCCCCAAAATGGGACAGACAGAAGTATTTTTAAGAGAAAAAGACAGTAACACATAAGTGAGGATAGAACAGTTATGCCAAAAAAAGAAACGTATGATGCCAGCAGTATTTCCGTGCTGGAAGGTCTCGAAGCAGTGCGTAAGCGCCCTGGTATGTATATCGGAAGTACCTCGCGGAAAGGCCTGAATCATCTGATTTATGAAATTGTAGACAATGCGGTGGACGAGCATCTTGCGGGCTACTGCGACACCATTCACGTAACACTTGAAGCAGACGGCTCGGCGACCGTGACCGACAACGGCCGCGGAATCCCGGTCGGCATGCATGAAAAAGGCGTTCCGGCGGAGCGTCTCGTTTTTACAACCCTGCACGCCGGCGGTAAATTCGACAACAATGCGTACAAGACAAGCGGCGGTCTGCACGGTGTCGGTTCTTCGGTTGTCAATGCGCTTTCCACCTATCTTGACGTACAGGTCAGCCTCGGCGGCTGGGTTTACCACGACCGCTACGAACGAGGTGTTGCCGTACAGGAACTCGATGAGGATGGGCTGCTGCCGAAGATCGGAAAAACGAAGAACAGCGGAACCCGCATCAACTTCCTGCCGGATCCGGAAATCTTTGAGAAAACACGTTTTTCCGCAACAGAGGTCAAAAGCCGTCTCCATGAGACTGCATATCTGAACCCGGCGCTTACCATTTATTTTTCCGATCTGCGCGATGGAAAAGAGGAGCACCTGACGTATCACGAGCCGGACGGCATTGTTGGTTTTGTGCGCGATCTGAATAAGAACAAAGAGGCAATCCACGATCCGATTTATTTCAAAGGGGAATCTGAGGGCATTACCGTAGAATGTGCGTTCCAGTATATCAACGAATTCCAGGAAAACGTGCTCGGCTTCTGTAATAATATCTACAACGCTGAGGGCGGTACCCATATTTCCGGTTTCAAATCGACCTTTACGACGATTATGAACAGCTATGCCAGAGAGATCGGTGTCTTAAAAGAAAAAGACAATAACTTTACGGGATCGGATATCCGAAACGGTATGACCGCTGTTATTTCGATCAAGCACCCGGATCCGCGGTTCGAGGGCCAGACAAAAACGAAGCTGGACAACCCGGATGCGGCAAAGGCCGCCGGAAAAGTAACAGGCGAGGAGATTCCGCTGTATTTCGACCGCAATCTCGAAGTGCTGAAAAATGTTCTTGCCTGCGCTGAGCGATCTGCCAAAATCCGTAGAAGCGAAGAAAAAGCCAAGACAAATATGCTGACCAAGCAGAAATATTCGTTTGATACGAACGGCAAACTGGCAAACTGCGAGAAAAAGGATCCGTCGCTGTGCGAGATCTTTATCGTCGAGGGAGATTCTGCGGGCGGTTCCGCAAAGACGGCGCGTGACCGTAATTTCCAGGCGATTCTGCCGATCCGCGGTAAGATTCTGAACGTAGAGAAGGCTTCTATTGATAAAGTTCTGGCAAATGCAGAGATCAAATCCATGATCAATGCATTCGGCTGCGGCTTTTCCGAGGGTTACGGCAACGACTTCGATATCACAAAGCTCCGTTACGATAAAATTATCATCATGGCAGATGCCGATGTCGACGGTGCGCATATTTCAACGCTGCTGCTGACACTGTTCTACCGTTTCATGCCGGAGCTGATCTACGAGGGACATGTCTATATCGCGATGCCGCCTCTTTACAAGGCAATGCCGTCCCGCGGAAAAGAAGAGTATCTGTACGACGACAAAGCACTGGAAAAATACAGAAAGACACACAAAGAAAAATTTACGCTGCAGCGCTACAAAGGTCTTGGCGAGATGGACCCGGAGCAGCTCTGGGAGACGACACTGAATCCGGAGACGAGACTTTTGAAGCGTGTGGAGATCGAGGATGCCCGTATGGCCTCCGATGTGACGGAAGTACTGATGGGAACCGAGGTTCCGCCGCGGAAAGCATTTATTTATGAGCATGCAACCGATGCAGAGCTGGATATTTAACAGGAAGGACAAAGGAAGATGAAAGAAAAATCAGAAGATCAGATTATACGGACCGAATATTCTGAGGTCATGCAGAAATCTTATATTGATTATGCGATGAGCGTCATCATTTCCCGAGCGCTTCCGGACGTGCGGGACGGTTTAAAGCCGGTACAGCGCCGTACTCTGTATGACATGTATGAGCTCGGCATCCAGTACGACAAGCCGTTCCGAAAGTGCGCGCGTATCGTCGGCGATACGATGGGTAAATACCATCCGCACGGCGACAGTTCCATTTACGATGCTCTTGTCGTAATGGCACAGGATTTCAAAAAAGGGCAGCCGCTTGTGGACGGTCACGGAAACTTCGGGTCGATTGAGGGTGACGGTGCCGCTGCAATGCGATACACCGAGGCGAGACTGCAGAAAATTACACAGGAGGTCTATTTAAAGGATCTCGACAAAGACGTTGTCGATTTCGTACCGAACTTCGACGAGACGGAAAAAGAGCCGTCTGTTTTGCCGGTGCGCGTGCCGAACCTTCTGTTGAATGGCGCAGACGGTATCGCTGTCGGTATGGCAACAAGCATTCCGCCGCACAACCTGTGTGAGATTGTGGATGCGGTCAAGGCCTACATGAAAAACAACGACATCACCGTCAAAGGTCTGATGAAATACATCAAAGGACCGGATTTCCCGACCGGCGGTATTGTCGTCAATCAGGATGACCTGCTGTCGATCTACGAAAAAGGTGTCGGAAAGATTAAAATCCGCGGAAAAGTGGAAGTGGAGAAAGGCAGAAACGGAAAGCAGTATCTTGTGATCACCGAAATTCCGTACCCGATGATCGGTGCGAACATCGGAAAGTTCCTGAACGATGTGGCGGGGCTTGTGGAGAGCAAGAAAGCGCCGGAAATTGTCGACATTTCCAACCAGTCCTCGAAAGAAGGAACACGCATCGTGCTCGAATTGAAAAAAGGCGCGGATGTGGAGCGGATCACGAATCTGCTGTACAAGAAAACACGTCTGGAAGATACGTTCGGTGTCAACATGCTCGCCGTGGCAGATGGAAGACCGGAGACGTTAAGCCTTAAACAGGTGATCGAGCATCACGTTGATTTCCAGTTTGAAGTGGCAACCCGCAAATACCAGAACCTTCTCCGCAAAGAGATGGAGCGCCGCGAGGTGCAGGAAGGTCTGATCAAGGCATGCGATGTGATCGATCTGATCATTGAGATCCTGCGCGGAAGCAAGACACAGAAGCAGGTCAAAGAGTGTCTGATTATGGGTGTGACCGATGGTATCCGCTTCAAATCAAAGTCAAGTGAGCGTATGGCAGCACAGCTCTGCTTTACGGAACGCCAGGCAACGGCGATTCTGGAGATGCGTCTGCAGAAACTGATCGGACTGGAAGTGGAAGCACTCTTAAAAGATCATGAGGCGACTGTGGCGAAGATTACGAAGTATGAGGATATCTTAAATCATTACGACTCGATGTCGGAAGTTATTATGGAAGATCTGACGCAGATTAAAAAAGAGTACGGCCACAAGCGGAAAACGGCGATTGAGAATGCTGAGGCGATTGTTCTTGAGGAGCCGAAGGTCGAGGAGATGGATGTTGTCTTCCTGATGGACCGCTTCGGTTATGCGAAGACGATCGATACGTCTGCTTACGAGCGGAACAAAGAGGCTGTGCACAACGAGAACAAATATGTGTTCCAGTGCAAAAACACCGATAAGATCTGCGTCTTTACGGATCTTGGAATGATGCACAGCATCAAAGTAATGGACATCCCGTATGGAAGATTCCGTGACAAGGGAACGCCGATCGACAACCTTGGAAATTACAGCAGCCAGAAGGAGCAGATGATTTACGTCGATGCACTGGAAAATATCAAGAACAATAAGCTGCTGTTCGTCAGCGCGGCCGGTATGGTAAAGCTTGTCGATGGATCCGAGTTTGATGTCGTAAAACGAACGATCGCGGCGACGAAGCTTTCATCCGAGGAGGACCGTCTGATTCTTGCCGAGGTCTGCCAGGAGCAGGAGTATGTGGTTCTGCAGACGAAAAACGGTGTCTTCCTGCGCTTCCTTACGAGTGAAGTGCCGGAGAAGAAAAAAGCAGCCGTTGGTGTGCGTGGTATCCGTATGGCAGAGGACGACGCGGTAGAGCATGCGTATCTGCTGGCAAGCCGGATGGATTACACGATCACGTATCACGACAAAGAGATTTCTCTGACAGCGAAGATTAAGCTGGCAAAACGAGATACCAAGGGAACAAAGATCCGGGTATAACGCAGAGTTTTGTTTATAACCATGAGAAGCACGCTCCGCGGGTTTTTCGAGAGATCACTTGGCAATAAAAGGACACCTGCCCGATACCAGAACGGTACGGGCAGATGTCCTTTTTGCATAATTTTTTAGTTATTTGAAAAACTGTGGGAAGTCTTTCTTGGGGTTCTTCTTTCAATGGCAACGTACGGACGATGATGACCGACATATTTATAAGCCGGACGGATGATCTTTCCTTCGTTGACAAGCTCTTCGATCCGGTGTGCGGACCAGCCGGAGATACGGGAGATAGCAAAGATCGGGGTGTAGAGCTCTTTTGGAAGGCCAAGCATTGCGTAGACGAAACCGCTGTAAAAATCAACATTTGCACAGACTGGTTTGAGCAGACGGCGCTTTTTGGCGATACACTCGCCGGCAATGCGTTCTACAGACTCATAGAGAGCAAATTCTTTCTCGCGGTGCTTCTCAGCGGAAAGCTTTTTTGCATATTCTTTCAGAATCACACAACGTGGATCGGACAGGGTATAAACAGCATGGCCCATACCATAGACAAGACCAGTTCCATCGAATGCTTCACGATCAAGCATTTTGGTCAGGTAGGTGCGCAGTTCGTTTTCGTCTTCCCAGTTTGTAACATTCTCTTCAATATTTTCAAACATTTCCATAACCTTCAAGTTGGCACCGCCGTGGCGCGGTCCTTTTAAGGAACTTAAAGAAGCCGCAACAGCAGAGTAGGTATCGGTTCCGGAGGAGGAGACAACGTGTGTCGTAAATGTTGAGTTATTTCCGCCGCCGTGGTCTGCGTGAAGAATTAACGCAACATCGAGAACCTTTGCCTCCAGAGCAGTGTATTCTCCATCCGGGTGAAGCATCTGCAGAATGTTTTCAGCCATCGACAGCTCCGGTTTCGGATTTCGGATGATCAGGTTCTGGTTTTCGTGGTAGTGGCGGTATGCATGGTAGCCGTAAACGGCGATCAGCGGCATTTTGGCGATCAGACTCAAAGCCTGGCGGAGGACGTTCGGAATGGAAATGTCATCCGGCTTTTCGTCGTAGGAATACAGGGTCAGCACACAGCGCTGCAGAGTATTCATCATGTTTTTGCTGGTTGCCTTCATGACAACGTCGCGGACAAAAGTGTCCGGCAGCTCGCGGTAGATACTTAAAATTTCGTTGAAATCATTTAACTGCGGTTCTGTCGGAAGAGAACCGAACAGAAGAAGATAGGTAATCTCTTCAAAACCGAAGCGTCGTCCTTCCATACCTTTGATCAGATCAGCGACGTTATAGCCCTGAAAATAGAGACGGCCATCGGTCGGAACTTTTTCGCCGGTGCGCTCATCAATATCGAAGCCGATAACATCGGAAATTTCGGTCAGGCCGGTGAGAACACCTTTACCAGTGGAATCACGCAGTCCCCGTTTTACATCGTACTCAGTGTATAAAGATAAATCAATCTTTCCGGAATCTTTCGTATACTCTACAAGCTGACTGAGCTTGTCTTCCAGATTATCGTATTGCATGGTCATGACAACAGCCCCTTTCTTCCTTTAGTTAAAAACTATACTTACTTTTTTGGCGGTTGTCAATGCTTTTCTTTCAAAATACATTAATTTTTATAAGGAAAAGGGATGGTTTTCCTTAATTTTTGAAAGTAAGGGCAAAGTTTATGCATAAAATTTGCGCCAGGGAGGTGAAAACAACAGGGATGGAAACGGTGGGAAATCAGTGGGGCGGAACAAATTTTAGAAAAAGATTCATAAATTTCAAAAAAATGCTTGCAATTTCAAAAAAATACGGTATAATAATGATTGTGTCATTCAGGAAATGAATTTCACAGGCCGAAATAGCTCAGCCGGTAGAGCACTTCACTCGTAATGAAGGGGTCGTCAGTTCGAATCTGATTTTCGGCTTATTCTTTAGAAACCCGCAGGACGTAAGGTTCTGCGGGTTTTCTGGTATCATGAGAAATATGACAGAAATACGAACGCCCTTTGCAGGAAAAAGATCTGCTGCAAAGGGCGTTTGCTGTTACAAGTTTCAGGAAAATCAGTTCGTACAGCATATCCTGACGGAGCTTTTGGCCAGGCACTTCAAAGAGCACATCAGCTGTTGCCATTTTCCTGTGCTGCCACCCGTGCGTCGCGTTCCCGGCGGGAAAAGACGCAGCCGCAGTAGTCCTGGCGGTAGAGGCCGTATTCATGGGAAAGTTCGATGGAACGCTGGTAGCCGCCCCGTTTCTTGAAATCTGAATTGAGATATGGGATCCCGTATTCGGCGGCAAGCCGTTCTCCGATTTCATTCAGCTTTTCCGCGTTTTTCAGCGGGCTGATGGAGAGGGTTGTTGTAAAATAGTCGAGTTTGAGCTGCTTTGCCATTTCGGCCGCTTCGCGGAGCCGCATTTCATAGCAGACAAAACAGCGCTCGCCGCCCTCTGGCACATTTTCCATCCCACGTGTCAGTTTATAGAACCGGTCAGAATCGTACGGGCCGGGGCAGAAGGAAATCGGATGCACGGCGGGAAGAGAATGGATCAGACGCTGCTGTTCCTCCACGCGGTGCTCGTACTCCGTCGGCGGATAGATGTTGGGATTATAGTAAAAGAGCGTAATGGAAAAATACTGCGACAGATATTCCAGCACGTAACTGCTGCACGGCGCACAGCAGCTGTGCAGCAGCAAGGTCGGAACTTCACCGTGAAGTCCTGCAATCTTCGCATCAAGCTCTTTCTGGTAATTTCTTTTATTGGCCATAATGTATCTTCAAACCTCCTGGTATCTTTCAATCCTTTCTATTATAGCCTCAGCGCGGCTGGGATGCAAGCTGCATATGATATCTTATAGATAGAGGAGGATGCAAAAAAATGGATGATCAAATCCTGTCATTAGAGCATATATCACTGTCCTATCACACCATGAAAGGAGAAACACCGGCGCTGTGCGATCTGACTTTTTCGGTAACCCCGGGGGAATTTGTTGCTCTTGTCGGACCGAGCGGCTGCGGAAAGAGCACGATCCTGAACTTGATTTCCGGTCTTTTAAAGCCGGAGGCGGGAACTCTGCTGAGTCGCGGACGGCCGATCACGGAGGCGGATCTCCATATCGGCTACATGCTGCAGAGAGACCACCTGTTTGAATGGCGGACCATCTACAGCAACGTTCTGCTGGGCCTTGAGATTTCGCGCACGCTGACACCCGAGCGGAAAGAAAAAGTCGGGGAGATGATGGAGACATACGGCCTGAAATCCTTTTCCAATGCCCGTCCGTCCGAACTTTCCGGCGGTATGCGGCAGAGGGCGGCACTGATCCGTACACTGGCGATGGAGCCGGATCTTCTGCTGCTTGACGAGCCGTTCTCCGCTCTCGACTACCAGACGAGGCTGAACGTCTGTGATGATATCGGAAAGATCATCAAAAAAGAGGGAAAGACAGCAATTCTCGTGACACACGATATTTCGGAGGCCATCAGCATGGCGGACCGTGTGATTGTTCTGGCGGCACGGCCGGCATATGTGAAAAAAAAGATTCCGATCCGGTTTGCGATGGAGGAGCGCACGCCGATGAAAGCGCGCAGTGCGCCGGAATTTAAAACGTATTTCAATGCCATCTGGAAGGAGCTGAATGAAAATGCGTGAGCAGGCAAAAACGCCGGAGAGCAGCTTTCAGAGGGCGTATCTCCGGCAGAAAAAAAGAGAACGGGAGCAGGTGCGGGTGTTTCGGGCTTTGCTTCTCGTCAGTTTTCTGGTATTATGGGAGGTGGCGGCGGATCTGAGATGGATCGATCCGTTTATCTTTTCCAGCCCTGTGCGGGTGGGAAAAACGTTCGTGACCCTGCTGACGGAGCAGAACCTTCTGCGCCATATCGGGATCACGGTGTATGAGACGGGAATCAGCTTTCTGCTCGTCTCGGCACTTGGCATGGCGTTCGCTGTGCTTTTGTGGCTCTTTCCGCGCTTTTCTGCGGTGATGGAGCCGTACCTGGTAGTCCTGAACAGCCTGCCGAAATCGGCGCTCGCCCCGCTTCTCATTGTGTGGATGGGGGCAAACGTGAAAACGATCATCACGGCCGGCATTTCCGTTGCGATATTCGGCTCGGTGATCAGCATTTACAGCAGCTTTCAGAGTGTGGAGCCGGATATGCTCCGCCTGATTGCAACACTCGGCGGAACGAAGAAGGATATGCTGTTCCGCGTTGTGCTGCCGTGGTCGTTTCCGGGGCTGCTCGCCGTGTGGAAGGTCAACATCGGCCTGTGCCTCGTCGGTGTTGTAATCGGAGAGTTTATCGGGGCAAGAGAGGGGCTTGGCTATCTGATTATCTACGGCAGTCAGGTGTTCAGATATGCACACGCAAGAGAAGGGAGGATGACAGATGATTGGAATCGTATGTCTGGAAGAACGAAGAGGAATGCAGTTTGGCGGACGACGCGTTTCGCGGGACCGCGTGGTAACGGAAAAAATCTGCGAACTGTGTGAGGGGAAAACGCTCTGGATGAATCCGGCTTCGGAAAAGCTGTTCGCGGAGCAGAAGGAGAGTGGGAAGGTAACACTTCAGGCGGCGGCAGATTTTCTGGAGCAGGCAGGCGAAGGAGAATACTGCTTTGTGGAGAATACGGGACTGCAGGCTGTGGAAGCGAAGATAGAGAAAATCATCGTTTTCTGGTGGAACCGGCATTATCCGTCTGACCGGAAATTCGACCTGGATCTTTCCAAATGGAATAAAGTGTCCGAGGAGGAGTTTGCAGGCTATTCCCATGAGAAAATAACGAAAGAGGTATATGAGAAATGAAAAAACCAAGAAAACAGCTTCTGCTGCTGGCGGCGCTTCTTGTTCTGATACTGACCGGCTGTGAGGCGCAGGATCTTCTCTCGACGGAGAGAGCAGATTCCGGTTCGGAGGTTACGGCCGCTTATACGATGACGGAATCCCAGATTACCGATCAGGCACCGACGGCTGTTTCAGTTCTTGATGTTCCGGAGTTTTCCGGTGAACCGTATGTCGTTTTAAACGGAAATGAGCCGGATTTTACCGATGAGGAAAAGACGACCGAGTCGTACGAGCATTACAGCGATCTGGACAGCCTGGGACGGTGCGGCGTGGCAGAGGCGAATATCGGCCAGGATCTGATGCCGACGGAGAAGCGCGGCGCGATCGGCCAGGTAAAGCCGACGGGCTGGCATACGGTAAAATACGATCAGGTGGAAGGTAAATATCTGTACAACCGCTGCCATCTGATCGGATACCAGCTGACCGGTGAGAATGCAAACGAGAAGAATCTGATCACTGGAACACGTTATCTGAATGTCGAGGGCATGCTGCCGTTTGAAAACATGGTTGCCGACTACGTCAAAGAGACCGGAAACCATGTGCTGTACCGCGTTACACCAATTTTTACCGGGGACGACCTTGTAGCGGACGGTGTGGAGATGGAGGCACTTTCCATGGAAGATGACGGCGAGGGCATTTCCTTCCATATCTTCGCATACAACAATCAGCCGGGCATCTCGATTAATTATGCAACGGGAGACAGCACGTTAAGCGAAAGCAGCGGAACGATGACGGATCAGCAGGAATATGTCATGAACACATCCAGCATGAAATTCCACCTGCCGTCATGCTCCAGCGTCAGCTCGATTAAGGATGAAAACAAGGCGACATATCAGGGACCGCGCGAGGACCTGATCGCCGAAGGCTATGAGCCGTGCGGACGGTGCAATCCGTAAAAAGAAATTACAAAAAGAGGGTCGGAACTTTCCGGTCCTTTTTTCTATATAGTAAAGAGAAGCATCTGGAAAGTGAGACAGGAGATGGAAGAGGAGAAGCTGCGTGCGGTTTATTATGCAAGGTGCAGCACCGAGGAGGAAAACCAGAAGGATGCGCTGGTAAGGCAGGCGGCGGAGGCGGAAGAGGCAATCCGGGCAAGAGGATGGAGGCTTGTGGATGCCTACGTGGAGAGCCGCTCCGGTACGAGCCGGAAGGGCAGAAGGGAATATAACCGCCTGTACGAGGATCTCGAGCAGAACCGGTTTGATGTCGTCGTAATCAAGTCGCAGGACCGCCTGATGCGGAACACGCGGGACTGGTATCTGTTCGCAGACCGCTTAAACTGCGCCGGAAAGCGGCTGTATTTTTATCTGGAGAACACATTCTATTCGCCGGAAGACGCGCTTCTGACCGGCATTAAGGCGATTCTGGCGGAGGAGTACAGCCGGGAGCTGAGCAAGAAGATGAATCTGGCGCACCAGAAACGGCAGCAGAATAATGGAAAGCCGGTGCTGACCTCAAAAAGTTATGGTTACCGGCGGACGGCAGACGGAGCGATTGAGATCATCCCGGAGGAGGCCGCAGTGAAGCGCCGTATGTACGAACTCTGTGCAGACGGTCTCGGCGGACGGAAAATTGCGGCGG
>ERZ779890.4560-NODE-4560-length-11474-cov-4.294597_pt1 | contig 11474 bp, 10 predicted proteins | sample MGYA00511553_ERZ779890 | MGnify/ENA primary metagenome ERZ779890 (study PRJEB29588, sample SAMEA2152064) | human gut metagenome | biome: human gut; feature: human-associated habitat; material: faeces | place: Denmark | collected 2008/2010 ...
TGTCGGCTCGCTGGAAGCAGTGGCTTTTTCCGGAAACCCAAGGCGAATCCGTATGCGCTTCCCAGCACGTTTGTAGGGGCCGATGCCCACATCGGCCCGGCAGAGCGCACCGTTTTTACGAAAATCTTCGGCGAATTCGTAACTGCCTCACGGGCCGATGTGGGCATCGGCCCCTACAGTCAAAGCGGAAGGCGCGTACGAATTCGCCGCAAAACTCCAGCCAGCGGTTGTATTCCGTGCGGGCGGACAGAGTCGTCCGCCCCTACAGGCAAGCTGGAAGCGCTGTATCATAAAACACAGCCTGCTTCTCCTGTTTTACCGGATCATATCCAGCAGCGCCTCCGGCGTGACCTCCTCCGTAATGCCGAAGCGGAGCATGGCGTAAAGCGTCTGCGGCAGGCCCTTGACGACGGTGTTGACGCCAGGATTGGTCGAGAGCGTCACGTGCACGCCGAGAGACTGGAGCGTGACCTGCGTCAGCGTGGAATACTGTCCGGCGGGATATGCCAGCACATCGACCGGCTGACCGGTCGCGCCCTCTAAGAGCGCACGGCTGCGCGTAAAGTCCTCCGTCAGCGCCTGTACATAGGATTCCTCGCTTTCGCCGGGCAGCTGGAGGATGTTCTCCCGCACGGCCGAGCCCGTTTCATACGGCGGCCACTGGTGCATGTCGTAGGTATGGCTCTGGATGGAAATAAGGCCCGACGCGGTCATTTCCGCTGCCTCATCCGCACCGAAGTGCGGTGTAATGGTGTAGTCCGTATCCTTGTAATGATCCGTTCCGAATGAAACGCCGATGGCGAAGATCGTCGCTTTCATGCCGTATTTCTGCAAAATCGGATAGGCCAGCGTGTAATTGCTCCTGTACCCGTCGTCAAAGGTAATGACGACCGGCTTTTCGGGAAGCGGCTCGCCCCGCAGGACATATGCCTGCAGTTCGTCAAACGAAATGCCGGTATATCCGGCCTCGGCCAGCGCCCGGATCTGCGCCTCGAACTGCTCAGGTGAAACCATTTCGCTGTTCGTCACGTCCTCAGACAGATGGTGGTACATGAGGATGGGCACCTGCATGCTGATCTCGTCCTGTGAAAGTGGTTTCGGCGACAGGACGTTCAAAAAATAATCCTCCGGGGTGTCGGCGGTCACATAGGTTCCGAAATCGTCCGGGATCCAGAGATCCGTCCGGCCCGTCATGCGGGCGCAGATCATTTCGCCGGCGTTGTTGCGGAAGTGCGTGCCGTCATAGAAATAGCGCATCTCACAGCTGACGCTGCTGGACGAAAAATCCCAGAACGACGTGATTTGCGCCAGCGAACGGTAAAATTGCGCGACGGTTTCCGTCTTAAAATTTTTCAGATACTCAGCATATACCGGCCCGGCGACGACAGTGAGGCTCACGCCCGCTTCCTCGCACAAAGCCTTGATCGACGCGACGCTCTGCATGCACTGCTCCGTATACGGGAGCGAAAGCGTCTGGCGCGGATAGTCGGCGAAGACGGGGTAGCTTTCGAGATAGCGTTCCTCGCTGCCGATCGGTTCTGCGTCGCGCACGCGCTTGTCATAGCAGCCTGTCCGCTCGTCAAACACGTCGAATGTCTGCGGCAGAATGGTGTCTGTGCGCAGCGCGTTCAGCTTGGCCAGCGCATAGCGCGGGTCGGCGAAGAGATAGCGCGTGTAATAGGACAGCACGGACGTGTCCGGGTCTTCCTTATAGTGGAGGTTCTTCGTCAGCCGGTCGGATTCCTCGTCGTAGGTCAGGCCGTTGTCGAGATAGACGTTCAGAATGAGGTTTTTGACCTCGTAATGTTCGATCAGATACCGCGCGATCTTTTCGCAGTCGCGCATATCCGCGCCGTACATGATGAGATTGTAAAAGCTGGCGCCATACGCCTCGTTGAACGCGTCTACCGGGAACGAACTGGTCGATGAGCAGCCGAGAATATAGGAATCATATTCATCATGGTGCTGCTCGAGATAGGTAAACTTCGCCACGCGGGGGTTATTCGTCTCGTCGTAGGAGAACCAGGACAGCAGCCTGTCCCCGAACGCGCCGAAGGGGTCGACGGCAAGATTCAGCCCCGCCAGCAGCGCGGCCAGCACAAGGACGGTCACGAGAAAGACCAGCACCCATTTTTTTGAACTCATTCGATCACCGCCTCAGAACTGCGTATAGATAAAGCCCGACGGGATATACCCGGCCCGGAACACGCCGAGCAGCAGCACAGCCAGCAGCAGCGCCGTCACGGTAAGCCACTGCACAAAGCCAGACTTCTTTTCCAGCGCAGCCCGGATCTGCACGCCGCGCTCCTGAAAGCACTCAAGCGTCAGCAAAACGGCCAGTCCCAGCGCGATCACGAGAAAATCCGTCTTTGCAAGGCCGAACGACAAAAGCGTCCCGTCGAGCAGCTGTGACGGCTGCGGATGCAGCACGGTTGTCTTCAAGAATCGGAACACACAGCTCAGACGCGGCGAACGCGTGAAATACCGCCCAATGAACACCAGCAGCATCGTGCGCAGCGTCATGAACACGCGCCATGCGGCGGATTTATCGTTGATGTGCAGCGCCGCTTTCCAGCGCAAAAACGTCCGCTCCAGCAGGAGCGAGGCCGTAATGAGCACGCCGTTCCACAGGCCGAAGGCAATATAGCGGAAGTTCGCTCCGTGCCAGATGCCGATGATGAGATAGACGATGAACGTCGCGAGCGACGTGGCAAAGATCTTGCCGCCCGTGCCTCTGATGTGCGTGCGGGCCCAGCGGGAGAGTCTGCCGAAGGCTTTCGACAGCGACAGCGGATAAAACACATAGTCGCGCATCCACGCGCCGAGCGTGATGTGCCAGCGCCGCCAGTATTCCGTCAGGGACATTGCGAAGATCGGGCGGCGGAAATTCTCGGCCATGTCAATGCCGAACATCCGCGCGACACCGCGCGTAATATCGATGCCGCCGGAAAAATCGCAGTAAAGCTGAATGCAGTAGAACAGAATGCCGCTGGCAATGATCGCGCCGCCGTAGGGGCAGTTCTCCGCGATGACAGCGTTTACAAGCACGGCGGCCCGGTCGGCGATGACAAGCTTTTTAAAGTAGCCCCAGAGGCACAGCTGAATGCCAAGCTTCAGATCGCGCCAGTCAAGGCTGCGCTGCGATAAAAGCTGCGGGGCAAGCTGGTCGTACCGGCTGATGGGGCCCTGCACCATCTGCGGGAAGAACGAGACGAACAGGCCGTATTTCAGCGGGTTTTTCTGCGCGGGGAGCTTTCCCCGGTAGACGTCGATCACGTATCCCACGCTCTGGAAGATGAAATACGACAGGCCCAGCGGCACGACGAAATCCCACCGGGGAAGCTTGTCCCCGAGGGCGGACGGCAGCGCGGAGGCCGAGCGCGTGACCATGCCGGATGTGACGGGGATGGACGTGCGCGACGCGAAGGCGATTCTGCGTGAGGCGGGCATCGACGCGGTGACGGACGGGGAAAGCCCCCGCGTGACCGGGCAGCTTCCGCCCGCCGGAACGACGGTGCAGGCTGGATTCTGCGCGATGCTATACGTGACGGGTGAAACCGCGCCGCAGGCGCAGGATTATGCCCGCGTGCCGGATGTGCTCGGGCTGGACATGCGGGAGAGCGCGCAGGCGCTTCGGCTCGACGGATTTGAAATGAACGCGCAGGGCGACGGCCTTGCGGCCAGACAAAGCCCCATAGGCGGCAGCTACGCGCCGGAGGGGACGCAGGTGCTGGTGACGTTTGAAATGCCATAAAGCAGACAACAAATGGAGGAATGACGATGAACCTTGAACAACTGACGGCGGGCATGCCCGAGCTGGTCAAAATCACGGGGAATGCGCAGACGGAAATCAAAGCCCTGACGGCGGATTCGCGCGCCAAATGCGAAGACGGCCTGTTTTTCTGCATCCGGGGCGGCCGCGTGGATGCGCATGATTTCGCGCCGCAGGCCGTCGCAGGCGGCTGCGTGGCGCTGGTGGTGGAGCGCGAGCTGGCCATCGACTGCCCGCAGGTGGTCGTGACCGACGTGCGCGCCGCGATGACGCGCATCGCCAGCGCGTTTAACGGCCACCCTGAGCGGCGGATGAAGCTCGTGGGCGTGACCGGCACGAAGGGCAAGACGACCACGACCTACCTGTTCAAGAGCATCGTTGAAAGTGCGGGCATGCGCTGCGGCATTATCGGTACGACGGGCTGCATCGCGGGTCAGACGAAGCTGCCGAGCCATCTGACCACGCCGGACCCGATTGAAATGTTCGAAATTCTGCGCATCATGGCCGACGCGGGCGTGGAGGTCGTGTGCATGGAGGTTTCCGCCCACGCGCTGTATCTGCGCAAGCTGGTCGGCGTGGTGTTTGAGGCGGCGGCTTACACGAATCTTTCGCAGGATCACCTCGACTTCTTCGGCACGATGGACAACTATCTCGCGGCCAAGAAGCTGCTGTTTTCCGCCGGCATGGCGCGCAACGCCGCCGTCAACGTGGACGAGGAGACGGCGAAGGCCGTCTGTGACAGCCTCGACTGCCCGCTGCTGACCTACGGCATCAGCGGCAAGGCGGATCTGTTTGCCCGCGACATCGAAATCACGGAAACCGGCGTATCCTTTACGCTCAATCTGCGCAACCTGCATGCCGAGCGCGTCCATCTTCTGCTGACGGGCATGTTCAACGTGTACAACGCGCTGGCCGCCGCTGCCTGCGCCCTGATTCTGGGCGTGGAGCTGGACGCGATCAAGCGCGGTCTGGAAGCCGTGGTTAGCGTGCCCGGGCGCGTGGAGATGCTGCCGACGAAGACCCCGTACCGCATGATTCTGGATTACAGCCATTCGCCGGACGCGCTGGAGAACATTCTGAAAACCGTCCGCGAGTTCTGCCACGGGCGCATCATTCTGGTGTTCGGCTGCGGCGGCGATCGCGACAAGGGCAAGCGCCCGATGATGGGCGAAATCGCGGGCAGGCTGGCCGATTACGCGATTTTGACCAGCGACAACCCGCGCTTTGAAGACCCGATGGCGATTCTTGCGGCGATTGAGGCAGGAATTAAGCCCACCGGCGCGAAATATGAAGTGATTGAAAACCGGCGCGAGGCGATTCGGCAGGCGATGGAGATGGCTGTCAGCGGCGACATCGTGGTGCTGGCCGGCAAGGGGCACGAAACGTATCAGGAGATTCGGGGCGTGAAGCATCCGTTCGACGAAAAGGTGATCGTGTCCGAGCTGCTGGAAGAAATCGCCGGCGAAAACCGCGCCGAGTAAAGCCTATCAAGCGGGAAAAACCCGCGCTTCGGAGGAATGAGGAGCATGCAAAGGATGATGATAACCCTGCTGATTGCGTTCGCGGTCGGCATTGTGCTGGGCAAAGTGATGCTGCCCGTGCTGCATAAGCTCAAGTTCGGCCAGAATATCTACGAGCTTGCGCCGGAAGCGCACAAGAAAAAGCAGGGTACGCCGACGATGGGCGGCCTCGTCATTGCGGGCGCGGCCATCGCCGCGGCGCTGGTGATGAACGATTACAGCGTGCCGATGGGGCAGAACATGCTGCTGGCCATGCTGCTGATGGCGCTGGGCAATCTGTGCATCGGCTTTGTGGACGACATGACCAAGATCCGCAAGGGCAAGAACGGCGGCCTGACCCCCAAGCAGAAGATGATCTTTCAGACGCTGCTGGCGCTGGCGTTCTCCTGCTATTGCTACTTCCACCCGCAGGTCGGCTCCGTCATCAAGGTGCCGTTCTTCCGCGTGGAATGGGATTTGGGCATCTGGTATATCCCGATGATGATGTTCATCATCGTGGGCACGACCAACAGCGCCAACCTGCTCGACGGCCTTGACGGCCTGCTGACCAGCGTTTCCATGGTCGATTTCGCGACGCTCGCCGTGCTCTGCGGCGCGGCCTCGCTGGGGAGCCTCGGCGTGGGATGCGCGGCGATGTGCGGCGCGTGCATGGCGTTCCTCTCCCGCAACGCCTATCCGGCGCAGATGTTCATGGGCGATACCGGCTCGATGTTTATCGGCGGCGCGGTGGTGGCCTGCTGCGCCAGCCGCTGATTCTGGTGCTGATTGCGTTCTGGATGCTGATGAGCAGCCTCTCGGATATCATCCAGATCACATATTTCAAAAAGACGCATGGCAAGCGTATCTTCAAAATGGCGCCGATTCATCACCATTTTGAGCTTTGCGGCATTCACGAGACGAAGATCGTGACCATGTATATGGTGACGACGGCCATTCTCTGCGTGATTACGCTGCTGGGCGTTTTGTAAGACAAGCGGAGGCGGATGAATATGAACGTAAACGGCAAGCGTGTGCTGGTCTGCGGCATGGCGCGCAGCGGCATTGCGGCGGCCAAGCTGCTTTTGAGCCTCGGCGCGCAGGTGACGATTACCGACACAAAGCCGGAAGCGGATTTCGGCGGCGCGCTGGATGAACTGCGCGCACCGGGCTGCGTCTTTGCGCTGGGGCAGGCGGCCGACGCACTGATCGCCGGTCAGGATATGATGATTATCAGCCCCGGCATCGCGTGGGCAAAGCCGTTTGTGCAGAGCGCGATTGCGCAGGGTGTGGAGGTCATGGGTGAACTGGAGCTGGGCGCGCGGCTGACGAAGGGCGCGCTTGTCGCCATCACCGGCACGAACGGCAAGACGACCACCACGACGCTGGTGGGAGAGCTGTTCCGCGCGGCGGGGCGCACGACGCACGTTGTCGGCAACATCGGCTACCCGATCACCGCGACGGCGGGCATTTCCAAGGCGGACGACGTGACGGTGGCCGAGGTGAGCAGCTATCAGTGCGAGGGCATCAGTCAGTTCCACCCGCACGTGGGCGCGGTGCTCAACATCACGGAGGATCATATCGTCCGTCACGGCTCGATGGACGTCTATATCGCGATGAAGCGGCGCATCTTTGACCGCCAGACGGCGCAGGACGTCGCCGTGTTCAACTACGACGATGCGACCTGCCGCGAGATGGCCAAGGGGCTGAAGGCGCAGGTGGCGTGGTTCTCCCGCCGGGAGAAGGTGCCCTTCGGCGCGTATGTCGAGGATCAGCACATCGTTTTGAAGCTCGGCGAGGGCGAGCAGCGGGTCTGCCGCTGCGACGAGGTGTATATCCCCGGTCCGCACAACCTTGAAAATGCGCTGGCCGCCGTGACGATTGCCGGCGTGATGGGCGTGCCCTGCGAGACGATGCGCGAGGTGCTCAAAACCTTCAGGGGCGTGGAGCACCGCATTGAAACCGTGCGCGAGCTGGACGGCGTGACGTGGATCAACGACTCGAAGGGAACGAACGTCGATTCCACGCAGAAGGCCATCGCGACGATGAACAGGCCGACGGTGCTCATCCTCGGCGGAAGCGACAAGAAGGTGTCGTTTGATCCGCTGGCCAAGAGCATCGTAGAAGCGCCGCTGATCGAGCATTGCGTGCTCATCGGCGACACGGCGAACCAGATTAAGGACGCGCTCGACCGCGCGGGCTACTCGGCCTACACGATGACGGGGTACGATTTCGATTTGTGTCTGGCGACGTGCCGGAAGCTGGCGAAGAAGGGCGGCAACGTGCTGCTTTCCCCGGCCTGCGCGAGCTTTGATATGTTTACCGATTACGAAAACCGGGGTCAAATCTTCAAGGAAAAGGTCATGGCGATGAAGTGAGCCCGTGACCGGCTGCAAAAGAGACAAAAACATGCAGTCGGGAGGGAAAGAGCCATGCCGAATCCAGTCAGACGAACCTGCGACAAGACGGTGGTTACGCTGATGGTGCTGTTGCTCCTGATGGGGCTGGTCACGCTGTTCAGCGCCACTTATTATCAAAAGGCGGCGACAGGCGACGCGCTTGCCGCAGTGAAAAAGCAGCTGATCGGCGTGGCGCTGGGCGCTGCGGCCTGCGTGACGCTCTCACGTGTGCCGTATCGCGTTTTCCGGCGTCCCAAAGTGACGCTGCTTTTATTGACGGCAAGCGCTTTGATGCTGATTCTGGTGATTATTCCGGGAATCGGCGTGAGCATCAACGGCTCGCGGCGGTGGTTGAATATCTTCGGGCTGAGCATGCAGCCCTCGGAGTTTGCGAAATACGCGATGGTCGTTTTCATGGCCGGGGCGCTGGATCGGCGCGGCGAGGCGATTGACCGCCTGTTTACGGGGATCATTCCGCTGCTGGTCGTGCCGGGCGTAATGTTTCTGCTGATTCTGGAACAGCCGAATCTCTCCACCGGCGGCAGCATCCTGATCTGCGCGCTGGTGATGCTCTTTGCGGCGGGGATTCGAAGGCGGCATATCGCGCTGCTGGGCATCGGCGGGCTGACCGTCGGCGCGTTTTACGCATGGAGCGCGCCGTATCGAAGGGAGCGGCTGCTCTCCTTCCGCGACCCGTTCGCCAAGATGAGCGACGAGGGCTATCAGCTCTCGCAATCGCTGATTGCGCTCGGCTCGGGCGGGCTGTTCGGCATGGGGATGGGGCAGGGGCGGCAGAAATTCGCGTATCTGCCTTATCCGGAATCGGACTTCATTTTCGCGATTGTCGGGGAGGATTTCGGGCTGATCGGCTGCCTGACGGTGATTGCGTTGTTCGTGCTGTTTGTGCTGGCGGGGCTTCGCGTGTCGCTGGCCTGCCGGGATCGCTTCGGCTGCCTGCTCGGCGCGGGCATCACCTCGATGATCGGCCTGCAGGCGTTCATCAACATGGGCGTGGTGACGGGGATGCTGCCCACGACGGGGCTGCCGCTCCCGTTTTTCAGCGCGGGCGGCACATCGGTCAGCGTGATGATGGCGGCGGTCGGCGTGCTGCTGAGCATTTCGCGGGAAAACGGCGCGCGGATCGTCGAGCCGACGGATCAACAGAGTGGGGGAAGAGCATGAGATACAGAAAGCGCAAAAAAGCGGCGGCTCAGGTGATGGTGATGACGGTCGCGGTGGTGGCCGTGCTGGCGGCGCTGCTGGTGCTGGCGTGCAGCCAGGTGTTCCGGGTGCGCGGAATTCTGATCGTCGGCAACCGAAACCTCTCCAAGGAGGACGTGATCGCCCTGAGCGGCGTGCAGGAGGGCGACAATCTGTTTTCCATCAGCGACGCGGAGCTGAAAAAGAACATGGAGCGAAACCGGTATATCGAGTATCTCGGGCATGAGTTTGACTATCGCGGCACGCTGAGCCTGCACATCAACGAGCGGATGGGCATGGGCGTGGTCAATGCGTTCGGTCTGTACTATGTAGTGGACGCGACGGGCATGGTGCTCGAGTGCGCGGGCAGCGCATACCCGGACACCGTGGCCGGGCCGAAGATCAATAACCTGATTCTGGACGACAATTCCCGCGTGACGGTCGGCGAAAGGCTGCCCGTGCGCGACAGCGGCCAGCTTGCGGCCGTGCAGCGGGTGCTCGCCGCGCTGGACAGCACGGACATGCTGGGGCGCGTTTCACTGCTGGACGTCAAGAATCTGGACAACATGTATCTGATGACCACGGACGGCGCGCGCATCGTGCTCGGCGACGACGCGAAGCTGGAAACCAAGCTGCTCATCGCGCGCGAGGTGCTCGTCGTGCGCGAGCCGCTGGGCACGGTGAAGGGCGCGAAGATCGACGTTTCCAGCGCCAGGGAGGCGCACTACATCCCCAACACGCTGCCGACCATCACCCCCGTTCCGACCGTGACGCCGACGATTGCGCCCTCCGCAACGCCCGAAACTTGAAAAAATGGACGGATTTGGAACAAAATTTGCTCAAGTGGGTTGAAAGAACGGGGATAATAGGTTACAATAAACTCGCATAATAATAGCAAATCAGATGATATCTTGCGCCCCCAAAGGGCGAATTTACATGCGGGCAGACAGGAGCATGAGATCGTATGATGAAAAAAGCGACGGCGGTTCTGGACTTTGGCACATCCAAGGTTCTGGTATTGCTTGCGGAGGAGAGCGCGTATCAGAAGGTGACCATCACATCGGCGGGCATGGCGCAGTATGACGGCTTTATGAACGGCGAATGGAACGCGCCTTCCGATGTATCCGACGCGATCGCCAGCGCGGTTGAAGCGGCGGAAAAGAAGGTCGGAACCCATATCAAAGAGGTTTACGTCGGCGTGCCGGGCGAGTTTGTCCGGGTGTACGTGATCGAATCGAGCGTCGCGCTTCAGGGCGCGGATCCGAAGGTCACCAGCGCGGACGTGGAGAAGCTCCAGCGGCAGGCGACCGAGATGCTGGATCGCCCGACGGGCGTCATCATCCACCGCTCGCCGGCGTGGTTCAAGGTGGACGGCGGGCAGAAGACGCTCGAACCGGTCGATCAGAAGGGCTCGATGCTGGAGGGCATGATCGGCTTTGTGCTGGCGGATCAGTTCTTCATCAACGACGTGACCGAGCGGCTCAAGGAGCTGGGGATTGAGGTTCGCGGCTTCTTCTCCACGTCGGTCGGCGAGGCTATGCAGATGATTCCGTTCGAGGAGCGGGATCACACGGCGATTCTGGTGGACGTGGGCTATCTCTCCACCGAGGTGATGGCGGTCGAGGGCGACGCGCTGATCTGGCAGAAGGTGCTGCCGGTCGGCGGCGCACACATCACGCTGGATTTGACCTACGGGCTGGAAAAGCCGTTTGACATGTGCGAAAAGATCAAGCGGGGCTACACGTTCAACGCGCCGAAGAACACGCAGATCGAGGTGCAGGGCGAAAACGGCCAGATGGAGAGCTTCTCCGGCGAGCAGGTGAGCATGATTATCGACGCGCGCGTGGACGAAATGCTGGAGATGATCGACGACGCGGTGAAAAAGAGCGGGATTCGGCTGGGCAACTGGTCAAACGTCTATTTCACCGGCGGCGGTCTGATGCCCATGGGCGGCGCGCGGGTTTACGCGGCGGGCAAGCTGGCCCGCAACGTCCGCGAGGCGGCGGTCAAGACCGTCAAGCTCAAGCCGGCGCAGATTTACGCCAGCGGCAGCGGATTGCTCGAACTGGTTTACAACACCATCGAGCAGGAGGAACAGGACGAAGGGCTTTTCGACCGCATCAAGCGCGCCTTTAAGAAAAGATAAAACGCAACATCAGCTTTTTTCATCGTGAATCGCCTGCGAATCACGAAATGGGAAGGCCGGAGCCTCCGGTTTCCGGCGGGGAACGGGGCAGCGCCCCGTCGTTCCCTTAACATTGAAAGCGAAACAAAAGGGGGATTTCCTGTGTTTGAAATTGAAATGGACGAGCGCCCGGCAGCTTCCATCAAGGTCGTCGGATGCGGCGGCGGCGGCGGAAACGCGCTCAATCGCATGGTGGATTGCGGCGTGGTTGGCGTGGACTTCATCGCGGTGAACACCGACGTGCAGGCGCTCCGCACGAGCCGCGCGGCAACGATGATCCAGATCGGCGAAAAGCTGACCAAGGGTCTCGGCGCGGGCGCAACGCCGGAAATCGGCAAGAAGGCCGCCGAGGAGAGCCGCGAGGAGATCGCCAGCGCGCTCAAGGGCGCGGATCTGGTGTTCGTGACGGCCGGTATGGGCGG
>ERZ779890.4568-NODE-4568-length-11469-cov-21.705362_pt1 | contig 11469 bp, 6 predicted proteins | sample MGYA00511553_ERZ779890 | MGnify/ENA primary metagenome ERZ779890 (study PRJEB29588, sample SAMEA2152064) | human gut metagenome | biome: human gut; feature: human-associated habitat; material: faeces | place: Denmark | collected 2008/2010 ...
CCATGCGTGGGACAGCGGCAGGGTGACAAAGCCTGCCACCTGCACGGAAAAGGGAATTAAGACTTACACCTGCACAAGGCATTCCTCTCACACAAAAAACGAGGATATCCCCGCCCTGAACCACAGCTTTGCAGGGCAGGCGTATGTTTCCGACAACAACGCCACCTGCGAACAGGACGGCACCAAGACGGTCAAGTGCGTGCGCTACGGCACAGGCGGCTGTATGGCAACAGACACGATAACGGACACGGGCAGCAAGCTGGGGCATCTCTTTGAGGACTATGTTTCCGACAACAATGCCACCTGCGAGCAGGACGGCACCAAGACGGCAAAGTGCGTGCGCTACGGCACAGGCGGCTGTACGGCAACAGACACGGTAACGGACACGGACAGCAAGCTGGGGCATCTCTTTGAGGACTATATTTCCAACAACGATGCGACCTATGCGCGCGACGGCACGAAAACCGCAAAGTGTGTGCGGTATGACCAGTGCGGGGAAACCCACACCATACCGGATGAGGGAAGCCGGTTAAAACTCCCCCTCTACCGCGTGACCGACAGGGACGGCAGGGACATCGCCTACACGGCGGAGCAAACGGGCGGCGTGCTGACCGTCACCGTTGACGAGGACTTCGCCATTCTCACGGGCAAGCTCAGCGGCCTTCGCACCCTCAAGTCGCAGGGCGTGGAGAAAATCGTCTTTGTCACCAAGGGCGCAGCGTCCGCTTTCCTGCTCTCCGATTTGCTGAGCAAGGGCGAAAGCGGCGAAGCCTACCGCCTAACCCACGACGCCAAGGCCGTCACCTTCACCCTAGGCGAAAGCACGGCAGACGTGAGCGCCATTCTCAAAAAGCCGTAAGGGAAATCTCCAAATCCATACAAACGGGCAGGCACAACCAGTGCCTGCCCGCCTTGTCTGCCAACCGTCGCGGCTATCATTGGGAAAAACAAGAAATCCGAACCCCTGACCGATTGCGGTCTAAGGTTCGGATTTCTTATGTTTGGTGGACCTGAAGAGACTCGAACTCTCGACCTCTCGGATGCGAACCGAACGCTCTCCCAGCTGAGCTACAGGCCCATGGGGTACTTGCACATTATAGCGCGGTGGGAAAAGATTGTCAAGAAAAAACTTGCGGGATTTTCAAATCCATGGTATACTTCCCGGGATAGAATTTCCGATCATCTCTTTCACACCACCCAACGATTGCAAAGGAGCAGTAAACATGAAATCGATCCCCGAAATTCTGGCCGAGGAATTGGGTCAGAAGCTGGAATATGTTCAGAATGTGGTGAACCTCATGGACGAGGGCAACACCATTCCCTTTATCGCCCGCTACCGCAAGGAAATGCACGGCGCCATGGACGACACGACGCTGCGGAATCTGGAGACCCGCCTGACCTACCTGCGCAATCTTCAGGAGCGCCGGGACGAGGTAAAAAAGTCCATCGAAAATCAGGGCAAGCTGACGCAGGAGTTGTCCGACGCCATCGACAGCGCCGCCACCATGGCGGAGGTGGAAGACCTGTACCGCCCCTACAAGCAGAAGCGCCGCACCCGCGGCTCCATCGCCCGGGAAAAAGGGCTTGCGCCTCTGGCCGAGGCCATTTTCGCTCAGGACGGACAAGACCCCGCCGTGCTGGCCGAGGGCTATATCGACCCGGAAAAGGGCGTCAATTCCGTGGAAGAAGCCTTACAGGGTGCCAATGACATCATTGCCGAAGATCTTTCCGACGACGCCGACATCCGCAAGTCTCTGCGAGAGCTGGTGATGCGCCGGGGAATGCTGACCTGCACCGCCGCCGAGGACGCGGAGGCCGACGGTGTTTACAAGCTCTATTACGATTTCTCCCAGCCCATCTCCCGGGTGCTGGATCATCAGATCCTCGCCATGAACCGGGGCGAAAAAGAGGGCGTTCTCAAGCCCAACGTCATTCTCGCGGGCAATGAGGGCGCCGCGCTGGTGTGCCGCGCCGCCTTGAAGCCCACCATGCAGGTCTCCGCCTTCGTCCGCGCCGCCGCTGAGGACGCCTATGAGCGGCTGATCTTCCCCTCCATCCAGCGGGAGGTGCGCAGCGACCTGTCCGACCGGGCGTACGCGGGCGCTATCCGCAATTTTGCCCTGAATCTGAAGCCGCTGCTGATGCAGCCCCCTGTCAAGGGCTTCGTCACCATGGGACTTGACCCCGGATACCGCAACGGCTGCAAGGTCGCCGTGGTGGACGCCACCGGCAAGGTTCTGGCCACCACCGTGGTCTATCCCACTTTCAGCGAGCGGAAAAAGCAGGAGGCCATTTCCTCCCTGTCCGTCCTCATGCGCAAATACGGCGTCAAGCACATCGCCATCGGCAACGGCACCGCTTCCCGGGAAACCGAGGCCATGACCGTGGAGCTGCTGAAATCCTTCCCGGAGGCCAGCTACATGATCGTCAGCGAAGCGGGCGCTTCCGTCTACTCCGCCTCTCCCCTTGCGGCGGAGGAATTCCCCGATTACGACGTCAATCTCCGCTCCGCCGTGTCCATCGCCCGGCGGCTGCAGGACCCCCTTGCCGAGCTGGTGAAGATCGACCCCAAGGCCATCGGCGTGGGACAGTACCAGCACGACTGCCCCCAGAAGGAGCTGGACGCCGCCCTTGGCGCTGTGGTGGAGGACTGCGTCAACGCCGTGGGCGTGGACGCCAACACCGCTTCCCGGAGCCTTTTGCAGCAGGTTTCCGGTCTGACCGCCACCACGGCGAAGAATATCGTCGCCTATCGGGAGGAAAACGGCCCCTTCACCAGCCGCGCCCAGCTGAAAAAGGTTCCCAAGCTCGGCCCGAAAGCCTTTGAGCAGTGCGCCGGTTTCCTCCGTATCCCCGAAAGCAAGGAGATTCTGGACAACACCGGCGTCCATCCGGAGTCCTACGCCGCCGCAAAGGCGCTGCTGAACCTTCTGGGCTGCAAAAAGGGCGACGATTTCTCTGCCCTGACGGAAAAGCTGAACGCCTACGGTCTGAGCAAGGCCGCCGCGGAATGCGCCGTGGGCGAGCCGACACTGCTTGACATCGCAAAGGAGCTGAGCAAGCCCGGCCGCGACCCCCGTGACGAGCTGCCCGCCCCCATTCTGCGCAAGGACGTGCTGGAAATGAAGGACTTAAAGCCCGGCATGGAGCTGACCGGCACGGTGCGCAACGTCATCGACTTCGGCGTTTTCGTGGACATCGGCGTCCATCAGGACGGTCTGGTGCATATTTCCGAGGTCTGCGGTCGGCGTCTGCGCCATCCCAGCGAGGTGGTCAAGGTCGGCGACGTTGTGAAGGTGGTCGTGCTGAACGTGGACGAAAAGCGCCACCGTATCAGCCTTTCCATGAAACAGGCAAAATGACACAAATCGGCTGCCGCGGGTTTCCCGCAGCAGCCGAAATTTTATGCTTCGTGGATGTACAGTCTGGTCGGCTCCGGTTCCCCGTCGCCCTGCGCCATGGATTCCTTATATTCCGGTCTGTCGGTCAGACGGATGATCGTATGCTGTTCCATAGTTCCTCCATAAAGTATTACTTTATGCTACTATAGCATATTTTGTCATCCCTGTCAAGCGTCCAAAGCCGTCCGTTTTCAGCTTCATTATTCCCGGAAGTTCCGTAAAACCGCAACTTTTCCCCCTATGCTTGACTTTATCGCCGTTTTGTTGTATAATTTCTTGAAATTCCATTGGAATGGAGCAGTTTTATGAAGAAGTTTATCCGCGTTCTGGTGCCGCTCCTGCTTGCGGTGCTGATCATCGCCAGCATCGGCTGGTACCTGTTTACCTATGACCGGGGGTTCACCCGGGATTTCCTGCTGACCCAGGCTCGATACAATGACCTCCACGGCAATTCCCGCCTGTCCTCATGGTTCTATGACCTTGCCTACAACTTCTCCAACCACGACGAGAACGTGGCCATCGAGCTGGCGAACCTGTATAAGGCCGACGACAACTACACGAAAGCCGAGTACACCCTGACCAATGCCATCAACTCCGAACCCAGCGCCGAGCTGTTCACCGCCCTGTGCAAGACCTACGTGGAGCAGGACAAACTGCTGGACGCCGTCTCTCTGCTGGACAAGATCACGAACCCGGACATCAAGGCCGAGATCGAGGCGCAGCGGCCTGACGCCCCCATCAGCAACTACGAGCCGGGCTACTACAGCCAGTATATCGACGTCACCCTGTACGCCGCCGGGAAGCTCTACTACACCACCAACGGTGAATACCCCTCCGTGAAGGACCCCGTTTACGAAAGCCCCATTACCCTCCCCGCCGGTGAGACGACCATTTACGCCATCGCCGTGGGCGATAACGGCCTTGTCAGTCCCCTGACGGTTCTGGGCTACACTGTGACCGGCGTCATTGAGGAAGTCAAATTCGCCGACCCGGCCGTGGAAGCGGCTCTGCGGGAGCTGACCGGCACAAGAGACGGCGACAGCGTCTACACCAGCCAGCTATGGCAGATCACGGAATTCACCGTCCCCGAGGACACGAAGGTCTACACCGACCTGACGTTCATGCCCTATCTGGAAAAGCTGACCATCGCCAATCAGGACATCGACAGTCTTGAGAGCCTGTCTTCTCTGACCAAGCTTACGTCTCTTGACCTCAGCGGCAGCCGGTTCAGCCCGGACGATCTGACCGTCATTGCGGGACTTCCCGCCCTGACCGAGCTGAGCATGGTAGAATGCGGCCTGAGCACCATCGAAAAGCTGTCCGGCGCAAAGAGCCTTACCTATCTGAATCTGGGCGAGAACACCATCCGGAATCTGGACGTACTGTCCTCCATGACCACGCTGACCGAGCTGAATCTCCAGCACAACGCCGTGACCAGTCTCGACGCATTGGACGGTCTGAGCAATCTGCAAACGCTGGACGTTTCCTACAACGCCCTGACTACCCTCGCCCCCGTTTCCAGCTGCGCCCGACTGACGACGCTGGTAGCTGACAACAACCAGATCACAAGTCTGGACGGCGTGAGCAGCTTACAGGTGCTGACCCGTCTGTCCGTGAACCATAACGCGCTGACGGATGTCTCTCCCATTTCCGTCTGCACGACGCTGGTTGAACTGGATATCTCCAACAACACCCTGACGGACATCTCCGCCCTCTCCACGCTGGTCAATCTGGAGCGGTTCAGCTTTGCCTCCAATCAGGTCACGGCGCTCCCCGAATGGCCGGAGGGCTGCAAGCTTCAGACCATTGACGGCTCTTACAACGCGCTGACCAGTCTGGACAATCTGAGCAAGATGGAAGCCCTGACCTATATCTATATGGATTACAACCAGATCAGCAACATTGATTCCCTCGCCGACAGCTATTGTCTGGTGCAGGTGAACGTGTTCGGCAATCCCATTTCCGACGTCGCGTCCCTGAGAGAACACGACATCATCGTCAACTACGACCCGACCTGAGCACAGCAAATGCCCGCTGCTTTGAAAGCAGCGGGCATAATTTTTATCTTTGCATCGCACCTCTCTTGCCTCTCCCTATGGGAGAGGCAGCCGAGCTTCGGCACGAGAAGTGGAGCGTATCTGTACCGATACGCTCCATTATCTGTTTTACGACCACCCACTAAAACAGAGGGCTTTTTTACTTTTGGTGTTCCAGAACAAGTCTCAGTGCGGCTTCGATGGTCTGATTCCGCACCGCTTCCCGGTCGCCGGAGAAGTGATATTCCCTCGCGTCGGAATGCGCCGCGTCCTGATAGCCGATGAAAACCGTTCCCACACTGTGTCCGAATTCGTCGCCGCCGGGGCCGGCCAGACCCGTGACCGCCACGGCCGCGTCTGCTTTCAGCAGCGCCCGGACACCGGAAGCCAGATGCTCCGCCGTCCGCAGAGACACCGCACCGTCCTGCGCCAGAATCTCTCCCGGCACGCCCAGAATGTTTTCCTTGACCCAGTTGGTATAGCAGATGACGCCGCCCTTGTAGACCTCGCTGCTGCCGGGAACCTGCGTCAGCGCCGCGCCGATGCCGCCGCCGGTGAGGCTTTCGGCGGTGACCAGCGTTTTCCCCTGAAGCGCTTTCAGCACATCACAGCAAAGGCTCATCATGGTACGTCACCTTGATCTTTTCCACATTTTCCAGCGCGCGGGCGATCAGCGCTTCTCTGTCCAGCTTCTTTTCCGCGTTCACGACCTGTCCCAGCGTGGGCTTGGTCTTGGGATGCTTCGGCGTGAAGACGGTGCAGCAGTCCTCATAAGGCAGGATCGACGTGTCCAGTGTCCCGATTTCCCGTGCAATGGAAATGATGTCCTTCTTGTCCATGCCGACCAAAGGCATGAAAATGGGGATGTCTACAACGGCGCCGGTGACGGTCATGGCCTCCATAGTCTGGGACGCCACCTGACCAAGGTTTTCGCCGGTGATCAGCGCGCCGCAGCCGTCCCCCTTGGCAATGCGCTGGGCAATTTCCATCATGAACCGGCGCATAATCAGGGTAAAGAACTCCTCGGGGCAGTTATCCCGGATGGCTTCCTGAATTTCCGTGAAGGACACCACGTTCACGGTCATCCGCCCGGAGTATTTCGTCACCAGCCGGGCGAGCTCGATGACCTTGTCCTTGGCCAGCTGGGAGGTGTAGGGATAGGAGAAGAAGTGAACGGCTTCCACCTCCACGCCCCGCTTCGCCATCATATAGGCCGCCACAGGGGAATCGATGCCGCCGGAGAGCAGCACCATCGCCCGTCCGCCAACGCCGGTGGGCAGGCCGCCCGCTCCCGGTTCGGCGGGGCCATGGACGTAGGCGGACAGGTCCCGCACCTCCACGTACACGGTGTAGTCCGGGTGATGCACGTCCACCTCTACTCCCGGGTGGGCTTCCGCCAGCCGTCCGCCGATCTCCTGAGACAGCTGGATGGAGGTCAGGGGGAAGCGCTTGTCCGAGCGCTTGGACTCGACCTTGAAGGATTTGGCGCAGTCCAGATCGTCCCCCAGATAGTTTTCGATGGCGGCAAAGATCGCGTCCAAGTCCTTCTCGCAGGGGCGGCAGCGGCACAGGCTCACCACGCCGAAAATGAAACGGCAGGCTTCCCATGCCCCGTCCACGTCCGCTTCCTCGTCCATCGGCTCTACGTACACCGTGGACTGGAGGATATACACGTCAAAATTGCCGTACTTCTTCATGCGGCGGCGGACGTTCTGCCGCAGCTTGTTCTCAAACTGGCGCTTGTTCGCGCCCTTCAGGACGATCTCGCCCAGCTTCAATAGAAAAATTTCCTTCATTTTTGTTCTCCTGTTTATCGATTTCCCAGATTGACCGCCCGGTACTGAATCGCTTCGGCGATGTGCTGGGGCTGAATGTCTTCGCTTCCGTCCAGATCGGCCACGGTTCGGGCTACCTTGAGGATACGGTCGTAGCTTCTCGCGGTCAATCCCATGGTTTCAAACGCGCCCTTCATCAGCTCGGCGCATTCCTCGCTGAGATGGCAGTAGCGGCGCATTTCTTCCGGCCCCATTCGGGCGTTGCACATTCCGCCGAAGCCGAAGCGCCGGTTCTGGACGTCTCGTGCAGCGTTGACCCGCTGCTTCACCGATGCCGACGGCTCCGCTTCCGCCCGTTCCCGCAAGTCCTCAAAATGGACGGAGGGAACCTCCACCACAATGTCAATTCTGTCCAGAAGCGGCCCGGAAATGCGGCTTCGATAATTTTCCACATCCCGCTGGGAGCAGCGGCAGCGCCCGGAGGGGTCGCCGTACCAGCCGCATTTGCAGGGATTCATGGCGCACACCAGCATAAATTCCGCCGGGTACGTCACCGCCCCGGAAACCCGGGAGATGGTGACCTTTCCGTCCTCCAATGGCTGGCGCATCAAGTCCAGTGTGTCCTTCCGGAATTCCGGCATTTCGTCCAGAAACAGCACGCCCTTATGGGCGAGGGAGATTTCACCCGGCCTTGGGTTGGAGCCGCCCCCGGCGAGTCCGGCATTGGACACCGTGTGATGGGGCGAACGGAACGGCCGCTGGGTCACAAGGGGATTCCGGGGCGTCAGCATTCCCACGACGGAATACACCTGACTGACCTCCAGCGATTCCTCCCAGGTCATATCCGGGAGAATGGAGGGCAGGCGCTTGCTGAGCATACTTTTGCCGGAACCCGGCGGGCCTATGAGCAGCACATTGTGACTGCCCGCCGCCGCGACCTCCAGCGCCCGCTTTACGTTTTCCTGCCCCAGCACGTCCTTGAAATCCGGCATGACGGTGTCCTCACGGGAGGGCACCCACAGCGGTTCTTCTTCCAGCGTCGTCTCCCCGTTCAGTCCTGCCGCCAGCTGCGCCACCGTATGGATGGGATACACCGCAGGCCCCCGGGCAAGCGTCGCCTCCGGGGCGTTCTCCGCCGGGACGAACAGCGCCTGAATTCCCTCCCGCTTGGCGGCAAGCGCCATGGGCAGCACGCCGGAAATGGGACGGATGGTGCCGTCCAGACTCAGCTCCCCAAGGAAAGCGCTGGTGGATTTCGGCCGCCGGACGCTTCCGCTGGCCGCGAGAATACTCAATAAAATAGGAAGATCGTAGTGCGTTCCCGCCTTTTTCTGGCTTGCGGGCGCCAGGTTCACCGTAATGCGGCTCACGGGGAAGGACAGTCCGCTGCTCTTCGCCGCTGCCCGCACCCGGTCCCGCGCTTCCTTCACCGCCGCGTCAGGCAGTCCCACGATATCAAAGCCGGGAAGTCCCTGAGAAATGTAGCACTCCGCCGTGACGGCGCTGCCCTGTATTCCGGAGATACCCAGCGTTCGGACGCTGCAGATCATGTTTCCGTCCCCCTTTTCTCTCTTGTTTTTCATCATACTCCATTCTTCGGGAAAAGGCAATCCCTTTTTGGTTTCCCCGGCTGCGGACTTTACAGCTTTTCCATATCTTTCCCGTGGAAAAGCGTGAATTTTTTGTATGAGTGTCGTTTGATGGCTTTACAAATTGCATGAAAAGTGGTACAATGGGGTCGACAAAATTAGAAATACTTTAGGAGGTATTCATTTTGGCTAGAAAATTCAAAACCATGGACGGCAATACCGCTGCCGCCCACGTCAGCTATGCCTTTACCGAGGTCGCTGGCATCTACCCCATCACCCCGTCCAGCCCCATGGCTGACAACGTGGACCAGTGGTCTGCCGCCGGTCGGAAGAACATCTTCGGCAACACCGTCAAGGTCGTCGAGATGCAGTCCGAGGCCGGTGCCGCCGGTACTGTCCACGGCTCTCTGGCTGCCGGTGCTCTGACCACCACCTACACCGCTTCTCAGGGTCTGCTGCTGATGATCCCCAATATGTACAAGATCGCCGGTGAGCTGCTGCCCGCAGTTTTCCACGTTTCCGCCCGTACCGTCGCTACTCAGTCTCTGAACATCTTCGGTGACCACTCCGACGTCTACGCCTGCCGTCAGACCGGTTTTGCCATGCTGTGCGAGACCAACGTGCAGGAAGTCATGGATCTGGGCGCTGTCGCCCACCTGTCCGCCATCGAAGGCCGCGTTCCCTTCATCAACTTCTTCGACGGCTTCCGTACCTCCCACGAGATCCAGAAGGTCGCCATCTGGGATTACGAGGATCTGAAGGAAATGTGCAACATGGATGCCGTTGAGGCGTTCCGCAAGCACTCCCTGAACCCCGAGCGTCCCGCAATGCGCGGCTCCCACGAGAACGACGATATCTTCTTCCAGCATCGTGAGGCCTGCAACAAGTACTATCAGGCACTGCCCGCAGTCGTCGAGAAGTACATGAACAAGGTCAACGAGAAGCTGGGCACCGACTACAAGCTGTTCAACTACTACGGCGCTCCCGATGCTGACCGCATCATCGTCGCCATGGGCTCCATCAACGACGTGGCCGAGGAAGTCATCGACTACCTGAACGCCCACGGTGAGAAGGTCGGCGTTGTGAAGGTTCGCCTGTTCCGTCCCTTCTGCGCTGAGAAGCTGCTGGAGGCCATCCCCGCTACCGCCAAGAAGATTGCCGTTCTGGACCGCACCAAGGAGCCCGGCTCTCAGGGCGAGCCTCTGTATCAGGACGTGGTCATGGCTCTGGCCAAGGCCGGCCGGAACGACGTCACCGTCATCGGCGGCCGTTACGGTCTGGGTTCCAAGGATACTCACCCCGCTTCCGTCTTTGCCGTCTACGAAGAGCTGGCGAAAAACGCCCCCAAGAACGAGTTCACCATCGGCATCGTGGACGATGTGACCCACCTGTCTCTGGACGAGAAGGTCTCCCCCAACACCGCCGCGGAAGGCACCATCGAGTGCAAGTTCTGGGGTCTGGGCGGCGACGGCACCGTCGGCGCCAACAAGAACTCCATCAAGATCATCGGCGACCACACCGACAAGTACGTACAGGCTTACTTCCAGTACGACTCCAAGAAGACCGGCGGCGTCACCGTTTCCCACCTGCGTTTCGGCGACAAGGCCATCAAGTCCCCCTACTACATCAATAAGGCTGACTTCGTTGCCTGCCACAACCCCTCCTACATCACCAAGGGCTTCAAGATCGTTCAGGACGTCAAGCCCGGCGGCGTGTTCCTGATCAACTGCCAGTGGAATCTGGAGGAGCTGGAGCATCATCTGGATGCCGCTTCCAAGCGCTACATCGCCAACAACAACATTCAGCTGTACACCATCGACGCTATCGATCTGGCCATCAAGGTCGGCATGGGCAAGCGTACCAACACCATCCTGCAGTCCGCTTTCTTCTCTCTGGCGAAGGTCATGCCCGCTGAGGATGCCATCAAGTACATGAAGGACGCTGCCGAGCACTCCTACCTGAAGAAGGGCCGCGACGTCGTCGAGAAGAACTGGAACGCCATCGATGTGGGCGCTACCGCTTACCACAAGGTCGATGTTCCCGCTTCCTGGGCTACCGCTGAGGACAACAAGCCCGAAACCGTTCTGGAAGGCCGTCCCGACACCGTCAAGGTCGTCAAGACCATCCTGAACCCCATCGGCAGAATGGACGGCTACAGCCTGCCCGTTTCCGCCTTCGCCGATCTGCCCGACGGTCAGTTCCCCCTGGGTGCTTCCGCTTATGAGAAGCGCGGCGTTGCCGTTACCGTTCCTCACTGGGACGAGACCAAGTGCATCCAGTGCAACAACTGTGCTTACGTCTGCCCCCATGCTACCATCCGTCCCTACGCGCTGACCGCTGAAGAGGCCGCTGCCGCTCCCGCGAACGCCCGTCTGGTGGATGTCAAGGCCGGCAAGGGCAAGGGCGTCTACAAGTACATCATGGCCGTGTCTCCTCTGGACTGCATGGGCTGCGGCGTCTGCGTCGGCGTCTGCCCCACCAAGGCCATCACCATGGTTCCTCAGGAGAACGAGCTGCCTGAGCAGGAAGTCTTCAACTACATGGTCTCCAAGGTCAGCGAGAAGAAGGACATGCAGGACAACACCGTCAAGGGTTCTCAGTTCCGCAAGCCTCTGCTGGAGTTCTCCGGCTCCTGCGCCGGCTGCGCCGAGACCAGCTACGCCCGTCT
>ERZ779890.4572-NODE-4572-length-11463-cov-3.930926_pt1 | contig 11463 bp, 15 predicted proteins | sample MGYA00511553_ERZ779890 | MGnify/ENA primary metagenome ERZ779890 (study PRJEB29588, sample SAMEA2152064) | human gut metagenome | biome: human gut; feature: human-associated habitat; material: faeces | place: Denmark | collected 2008/2010 ...
CAAACTAATTCTATATCACGGTTCACCCGAAATAATTCAAACGCCCGTTTTTGGTAAAGGAAAATCCTATAATGACTACGGACGGGGATTTTATTGTACTGAGCACCTTGAACTTGCTAAAGAGTGGGCTTGTACTGAAAATACCGATGGATACGCCAATAAATATGAAATAGATACCAAAGGACTTTCTGTTCTGAACCTTTCCTCTGATGAATATACAATCCTACATTGGTTAGCATTGCTTATGAAATATAGAAAATTCCGTGTATCTACTCCTGTTATGAAGCGAGGCGCGGATTGGTTAAAGGAACGTTTTTTGATTGACTTAACACCGTATGATGCGGTTGTTGGATACCGCGCAGATGATTCCTATTTTTCTTTTGCGAGAGCTTTTGTAAACAATGAAATTTCTTTGACTCAGCTTGCCTATGCTATGCGACTTGGCAGACTCGGTGAACAATTTGTGTTGAAGAGCCCATCCGCTTTTGCCAAAATTCATTTTATTTCATATGAAACCTGTGACAATACGGTATATTACGCAAAAAGGAAAGCTCGTGACGATGAGGCAAGAGCAGCTTTTCGTGCAGAACTTGAAAAAGATGATATCGACGGTTTGTATATGAGAGATATTATACGAGAGGAGGTACAACCGAATGATCCGCGCTTACGATGAAGGGTATCTTGATGATGCAATGAAATGCCTCGGAGAAGCTATGGACTATGCCGCAAATAGTTGTGAGATAAAAATGGATAGCTTTCTTGAATTGTTTATCGGGACGGGCTATGCAGAACAATTTGCTTTGGGAGTTCCTAAATGTGTATCGGGAGTATCGGGTACGGAGCTTGTGATGAATGTTCTCTCAAAGTCAGGCATAGATAGGGACTTTCCCGAGTCACAAATCGATTATGACTACTCTCCCGAATATTGGTGTGGTTGGATCTTAGCGTACTATCAATGGTTCACAGAACGAAGCTTTAAGGAAATTCAGAAGTATATATCTATGCAGGATATTGAAAAGCTCTATCCTACTTTGCACGAAGCATCCGAAAAGAAATTTGTGGATACTATAAATCGTATTATCCGCAAGAAAAATCCGCCGACTCGCTTGCAGGCGCAACGTAAAATCAGCGGTTATTCACAGAGGGAGCTTGCAGAAAAAGTCGGTGTCAATCTTCGCACTCTGCAACAATATGAAATTCGTGCCAAGGACATAAACAAAGCAGCAGGAGCTACGCTTCTTGCTTTGGCGAAGGTTCTCGGTTGCCGCGTGGAAGATCTGTTGGAGTACGATAATAGCGAGATTGAAGATAACGAAGATATATAAGAAACTCACTTACGGTATAGGAGGTGTAAAATATGATTTTAAAGAAAGTCAAAATATATAATTATCGACAGTTACAGAAAGTTGAACTCGATTTGCAAAATTCTTTGACAGTATTAGATTAGTTTTTATGTTTGGTCAGCCTTACACGCAGACAGGAACTTTATCAGATGCGCTTTCCTGTGTATCTCCCTCCGGCTTTAACGGAGAGATTAGGTCAATGACCTCACGTATGTATTCCACAGGATGAACAAGTGCTAATCCACTATTTTCTGTTCTAATCTCAACTACTTTCTGTGTTTGGCTATTTATCAACTGTTCAGAATATGGAATATACGCATGAACAATTCCAAGCAAAACACTTTTGTTAAAGGGTTTTGTTCCTTGTATTGCAACAACCTCTGGACGCGTAATTATCGGACTCCCTGAATTGCCCGGAAAATTCTGAATATCTACAATTAGATTATGCGTTTCTTTAATTTGTGCTTCGCTCATCCTTGCAATACAACCGAGGCGGCAAATCGGCAACCGTGAGCTATTGTTCACAAGTCCCATAGGGAATCCCAGCATATGAACAAGTGACCCTTCATCAACGCCCTCTTGTCGCAAGTCTGTACTTGTCAGCGCGTGTTCATCGATATCAAAGCAGTCAAAGGCCAACTCATTCTCTACGAAATATGCTCCATTGAGGGGCAGAACAGCTATGTCGACCGCTTTATCAGGATGGCATACATAAAGTGGTTTGCCATCTTCTATTAAAGGAACATCAACTGTATCAAAATCCTCGCTACCTTTTTTTCGGATGCGAATAACAATAGTATCTTTGCCCGTTAACACGTGTTTGTTCGTAATTAAAAGGGGGTATCCGCTGCCGTCTGCATTTGCCTTGCGAAGAGCAAAAAAACCTGTGCCTATCCACCTAATCCCATCGGACATTTGCGTACCAATTGATACAACTGCGTTTAGGTAAAACTGTGGAACAATGGACATCTAATCTCTCCTTCCTATGAGCGACGAATTCCAAATGATTACGTTAAAATTATACAACATCACCTGTTTGCTTTCAATATATTCTTTGCTAAACGCTGGATACATTTTGTTCACTTCGACAAAAGAGGTGGATTTCAAAATAACAGGCGCTAACCGCGCTGCTGTGCAGCACGATTTTGGACTTTAAGGCAAGACCGAAACCCGTCTCAAATTGAGACAGGTTTTGAATAAAAAACATGGAGGTATCACTATGGCAGAAGAAAAGAAAAACCCACTGATCGGCGCATTTCGTACACCGCCGCCGGTCAAACCGCCCACCGAGCCGGTAAAGCCAGCAATCCCACAGAAGATCACACCGCCATCCGTAGGGGGACCACTCAAGGCCACAGCAGACAATAAAACTGTGCCGCCGATCGTCACACCCACAGACGAGAAAAAGTCAGCAGAGAAGAAACCGAGCGAACAGGCCGTTCCTACCGCGCAGGAGAATAAGGTTGATAAGAGCAAGGTGGTCACGCCAGAGAAAGCCGATGATAAGAGCAAGGCCACCACACCGGAGAAGCCGGAAGATAAGGGCAAGACCGCCACGCCGGAGAAGTCCGACGATAAGGGCAAGACCATCATGCCAGAAAAGCCTGACGATAAGGCCAAGGCCGTTGCACCGGAAAAGCCGGACGATAAGGCCAAGTCTGCCGCACTGGAGAAGCCCGATGATAAGGGCAAGGCCATTACACCAGAGAAGCCCGACGATAAGGGCAAGGCCGCTACACCGGATAAGTCCGAGGATAAAGGCAAAGCCGCCATATCAGAGAAGCCCGACGGTAAGGGCAAGAGCACCGTGCCGGAGAAGCCCGACGATAAGGGTAGGACCACCGTACCGGAAAAGCCTGCCGACAAAGATAAGCCTGCTGCACAGGATAAGTCAAACGACAAGGATAAATCCGCCGCACCAGAAAAGAAAGACGATAAGAGCAAAGCTGATGCTGGTGAGCCGAACAACTCCGACACGATCCCCGATGACTTTAAGCTGGATATTGTGCCGCAGGGCGGGATGACAGAGGTTGTCATGCTGCCGCTCTCGCAGATCGACGACTTTGAAAATCACCCGTTCCCCGTCGTGGATGATAAGGAAATGGATGAGCTGGTCGAAAGCGTCAAGCGCTTCGGCGTATTGGAAACCACCACCGTTATCCCCAGTGAGAAAGTCCCTGGGCGCTATGAAATGGTCGCGGGTCATCGCCGCAAACACGCTTGTTTGCTTGCGGGCAAAACGGAAGTCCCTGCAATCATTCGTCACATGGACCGCGATACGGCGATCCTCTACATGATCGACACAAACCTCAAACGTAAGGACCTCACGCCGATGCAGAAAGCACGCATCTATGTGATGAAGCTCGAAGCGATGAAGCGTAAAAATGGTCGCCCAACGAAAGAGGATATTGCGGCAGGCCGCGTTCCCATGCGTGAGGATGGCGTGACACCCATGCGCGCAGATGAACAGCTCGCCAAGGAAACCGGCGAGAGCCGAGCAACGATCCAGCGCCTTACCCGTCTGACAAAGCTGGAGCCTGAATTGCAGGAGATGGTCGATAAGAAGGTGCTGCCCGTCAACACCGCTGCGGACATTTCTTTCTTGAAAAAGGACGAGCAGAAAACGCTTGCCAATGCCATTCAAAAGGAAGATAAAATTCCGTCCGGTACGCAGGCCGCCGAGCTGAAAAAGGCAAGTCAGGCGGGCAGCCTTACGCCGGAGAAGATCGAGCGGACCGTTGCTCCGACCAAACGCGAAGAGATCCCTCCGCTGAAAGTAACTTTTTCGGAAGAGGAGCTTCGCCCCTACTTCCCCAATAAGCGCACAACTTTGCCCGATGTAAAGCTGGCCGTGTTCGAGGGCTTGAAGATGCGCCAGATGGCGATTGAGCGAAAGGCGCAGGCTGCCGCAAAAAGCACTCCCGATAAGAAAGCCCCTACAAGGTGAGCGGCCATGTCAGATAATCGGGAATGTCAAGGCTACCGCGTGATCGACAGTGTTCGCGTCGCTGACGCGGAAATCGTTTTAGCCCATAATCCAAAGGAAGCCGAACCGTATGTAACATGGAAGTGCTATAAGCAAAGCGGCTATCGAGAGTTTGATACGGGACGCTACTTTAAGAACGAGCAGGCGGCCCGTGTAAATATGCTGCAACGTGCGCTTACGTTGCAGGAATCGTTATCACCACCGCAGCGCGCAAAACCCTCGCGGGACAGGGGGCGGTAAAGTTGAGGGAACAGGTAAAAGGCTATGCTGCCCAACGCCTGAAAGAAACAATAGACAAGCTCGAAGCGGGAATTGCAGAGCTGTTTGAAAGCAGCCAATACAAAGATTATCTTTCCGCTATGTCCAAATTTCACCGCTATAGCTATGGCAATATCCTTTTGATCGTGCTCCAATGTCCAAACGCCACCTGTGTTGCCAGTGCAAAAAAGTGGCGGGAGGAGTTTGGCCGCACGGTCAAAAAGGATGAGCGCAGCATCCGCATCCTTGCCCCCTGCACCTATAAGCAGTGGACAAGGCAAAGCGAAATAAATTCCACCACACAGGGAATAGATGCAGAGCAGGACCGTATAGAGCAAGGCGAATGGAAACTTGTCTCACGGCAGGGCTTTAAGGCCGTTCCGGTATTTGACCTCAGTCAGACCGAGGGGCGCGAGCTTCCTCGGCTCGGCGTGGACGAACTGACCGGAGAGGTTGCAGGGTATGATGCTACGATTGGAGCATTAAAGGAAATGTCACCGGTTCCCGTCCGCTTTGAAGCCCCTGATACAGACGCCAAAGGTTGCTATAATCGCGCCGAGGATTACATTGCCGTGCGGCCGGACCTCAGCCAAGTACAGACGATCAAAACGCTTATCCACGAAATTGCCCACGCCAAGCTGCACAAGGTCATCACCGACGATACAGGCAGGACCAAGCCAAGACCGGAGCGTGAGGTCGAAGCGGAGAGTGTCGCCTATGTCGTATGTCAGTATTTAGGTGTGGACACCTCGGATTACACATTCGGCTATATTGCCGGTTGGAGTAAAAAGCGCGAGCTGCCAGAGTTAAAGTCTGCACTGGATACAATCCGAAAAGCTGCCGCTGAGTTGATTGAAGGACTTGAAGTGAGAGAGATTGTCCCGCAGAAAACGATCCTTCCACAGCCAAAGAAATATGACCGTGCGCCGGTCCGATAAAAGCTGTCTCAAATTGAGACAGCTTTTCACCATCTATAGGAGGAACCACTATTATGCACACCATTGATGCCGCAGCGAGCCGCTTTGACTGTGTGGAGATTTTAGGCATCTCCGCACTGTTCACGGTGGAGCGCATCAACCGCGCGACTGTGCCGGAAAAACTCTTTGCATATGATATGCAGACCTCCGAGGACGATTGGAGCATTCCATGTCTGATTGGTCGTCATATCACGGTGGAGCATTACGGCACGGTGATAACGGCAAGCCCGATTCCCCTGCCGGATACCGGATACCTTGACCTTGTGCAAGGGGATTTCGTGCAATCTAAGGACGGTGAGCGTCTGACGCTCGCAGAATTTGCAGCAAAAAACCTCGCATCGGATCAGCGTCCACGGCCATCTACGACCCACGCGAAAATGTTTCGCGCACATAATGCTCCCATGAGGTAAGAATATGAAAAATCACAGGATAAAGCGAGACGTGGAATTACTGCCTTTTTTGGAAAGCGTGACCGCGCGTGTTGTCAGGCACTATCGACAGGATTTTGAGTATGACAGAGCGAAGCTGCGGGATGCTGTTTCAGAGCATGATATAGAGAATCGCGTATTTTACTGGATGGCGCGGCCCAGTGGGACGTGGTGCGTACTGGAGCGCAGTGCATTTCTGAAAGAAACCTCTGCACACGCAATCTGGACGCACTATCTCTATATGAATCCGAATGAAATTGAGGCGTACCGCATTGTCGTGGAGAGCCTGCGGGACGGGCGTTTATTCGGCAGTGTAATAAAACTGGAATACCCAGCGCAGGCAAAGCGAGTAGAACAAAACGCACTCCCTACCAAGGAAATTGAGCTTTGCCTGCGTTCGGGACGTATGACCACGATCCCCTATGCAGAGTTTCAGGCGCGGAGAGAGCCTTTTGCCTATGAGCTGGATTCGACCTGCCGCGTGCGCTATTGCCCCGAAAGCGAGGCAGAACTGCGCAAGGTCATTTGGATGGAACATCGCTATCAAAAGGGGTGGGAACCGAAAAAACACAGCATAGGCCGGACAGGAGGTGATGAACGTGGCCGAAGATAAGTTTTATCGGGTTTATAGCTATCAGGACGAACTGGAAGCCGGAAAGTGCATCAAATTCCGACACGAGATTTCTTTCGATGAAAGCAAGGCTGACTTGACGGAACTGGTTGCTCTATCGAGGTTGGAGTTAGAGAGCCGTATCAACGAGAGCAAAAGTAAGGAAACCGCTATTTTCCAAAAGCTCAAAGGTGCGATCAGCGAGTGGGAGGTGCAGGGGGCCAATACCATGCTTCTTGAATGCGCATTGGAATATGTGCGGACGCCCGAAGTTAAGCACACAAATAACGAATGGAAAAAGACCGGCAAGAACGCATGGGAGATCAGCAACCGCGTCTACCGTATGAGCTATTATATCGACGAGAGAACAGCATACGATACCAAGTCAAAGAAGTCTATACCGGTATCGTGGGCCGTTTCATGGAGTTTGAGCTATAATGCGCCACGTCAGCCTAACAGCAATCGTTACTATTATGGCGATACGCAGCTTGACGGACAGAGCGGCAAAAAGTACGACAACAAGGGCGCTGCACAGCGGTACATTCAGGGACGGGCAGACTTCTATGCACATCTGTTCACGGAGCTGTCGCCGCCCATCCCTAAGAGCGGCAAACGCTTATTCAGCGTAAACGGGCATTTGCTTCCGAACTATCGCATGGAGCAGACGCAGCCGGACCAAAACGTGCTGGACGATCTGATGAGCTACCTCACGATAGACGACCTTGTAGGAAAGGAGCAACCTGCCAAGGCCGACGGGCCGCTCCCAAAAGAACCAGTATCAAAGACTTTAACCGGCCCGTCCGATGTACCAAAGACAAAAAGCATTAGGAGCGCCGATAAGAACAAAAAACAGGGCCATTCCCGATGATGTTCTTCGGCAATCATTTTCCCAATATAAAAAGCAGGAGACACTTTAGATGATAGAAAAGAAATACACCGTTATATATGCTGATCCACCGTGGAAATATAAGGTGTGGTCTGGTGGCGGCGCTGCCGATGCACACTATCCGACAATGAATCTTGAGGACATCAAAGCACTGCCGGTAAGTCAGTTGGCGGCAAAGGACTGCGCATTGTTTCTCTGGATCACATTTCCTATGCTTCACGAAGCATGGGGCGTGATGAAAGCATGGGGATTTAGCTTTCGCACCGTTGCCTTTGTATGGGTAAAGCTCAACCGAGTATCGGATACGCTCTTTTGGGGAATGGGGCATTGGACACGCGCCAACGCGGAGATTTGCTTACTTGCTGTAAGGGGCCACCCGAAACGACAAGCGAAGGACGTCCATCAGGTCATTATTTCTCATGTGGAAGAACACAGTAAAAAGCCAGATGAGGTAAGGGAACGAATCGAGAGACTTATGGGGGATGTGCCGCGTATTGAGTTATTTGCCCGTCAGAAAGCTGATGGCTGGGATGTTTGGGGTAACGAGGTCATCAATGATGTGGAACTGACAATGTAACACATCTCACCATAGCACCGACAGAACGGACAGCGCGCCTATGGCGCTGCTGTCCGCGCCAGCATGGAATTTTGACGGCAAAATTCCGCTGGTTAGGGGATACCCCCTAAAACCCCACATCATTTCAAAAGCTGTCTCAAATTGAGACGGCTTTTTTGCGTAAAGGAGGCGAGCTTTTGCGAACGACCTATAAAAAGCTGACACTTCGCCTGACCGAGACGGAGTACCAGCGTCTGTGCAAACAGGCCGAGATCACTGGACTAAAAAAGGAACCGCTGCTCCGAAAGCTGATCGTTGGCACAAATCTCCGACCACGCCCGCCCGATACTTATGCCGCACTGTTGCGGGAGCTATCCGCCATCGGCAATAACGTCAACCAAATCGCACACGCCGTAAATGCAAAGAAGGACGTTTCCGAAGGTGAGATCGACGAAGCACTCCATCTTGTGCGTCAGGCGTGGCGGCTCGTAAAGGACAGCTTTTAATGGCCTACACCAAAATCCTCGTTATCAGCAATCGACTGGACAAGTGCTTAGACTATGTGCAGAACGAGGAAAAGACCGCGTTGGAGGCAGCGATCGACTATGCGATGAATCAGGTCAAGACGGAACGGACCTGTTATGAAAGCGCAATCAACTGCGACAAGGCACGGGCCTACGAGGATATGCTGGCAACAAAGCAGAGGTGGGGCAAAGAGTACCGCAAGCGGAAAGGGTATCATATCATCCAGTCCTTTGCGCCTGGGGAAGTTACTCCCGATGAAGCTCACGCGGTCGGCGTGGAGTTTGCACACCGGCTTTTGAGCAAACGCTACGAAGTCATCGTTACAACGCATTTGGACAAGGCGCATCTTCATAACCACATCGTTTTTAACGCTGTGTCCTTTTTGGATGGCAGGATGTATTTAGACCGACTCCGTGATTATTACGGCAAGAATGGCGTCGGCATTCGCGGTACGTCTGATGCGATCTGCCGTGAGCACGGCCTGTCCATCATCGCGCCGAGCGAAACGGCAAAAGGCTCTGTAGAGCGTAACGAGTGGGAGGCTGCCCGAAAGGGTAAGGCCACGCTGCGCGACAGCGTGCGGGCTGACCTCGACGCCGCGCTGCTGTCCGCTCCCAGCTATCCCGCCCTCTTGATGCAGCTTCGCCGCATGGGTTACGCCGTCAAAGCGGGGCCGAATGTGAAGCACACGGCTGTCCGTATGCCGAACGGCCAACGGTTTATCCGTTTAGACAGTCTCGGCAGCGGATACAGCGAAGCGGACCTGAAGCAGCGTATTTCCCAAGCACCTACCGTTAATAAGTTCTCTGTGACGGAGAATGAGCCGCTACATAAGGCACAAAGGCGGTATCATATTACGCATGGCAAAATCCATAGGCATCATACTTTGACCGGATTTCATGCGCTCTACATTAAATATCTTCTCCTTTTGCGCGGGCCACAAAAGCACTGCAAGCGGCGCGCTGTTCCCTATGCCATCCGGCGAGAGCTGTTGCAGCTTGACCGCTATCAGGAGCAGTTTTTATATTTGCAGAAAAACCACATCGAAACGGTAGAACAATTATCCATGCAATATGACGCACTCCAGACGGAAATTGACGCACTGGTGGAAAGGCGGGCCACCCTCTATCGGTGGCGGAGGGCCGGAGGGGAAGATGCAGATGCGCAAATCGCAGCGATCACGGAACGGCTGCGGCAGCTGCGACGCGAACTGAAGCTATGTACGCGCATGGAAAGTGATATTCCAAAGCTGCGGGAGCAAATCATAGCATCCCGCACCAAACATCCACAGGAAGAGATTGAAAAAGAAAGGGGGAAAGCAGATGGAAGGCACCGAAGCCGCTGACCTGATGATCCGCGAGGGAATCCAACTGACCGAGGCAAGCATTCGTCTTATGGCAGCAGGGAGCAAGAACCTTGCTGCCTTTTTATTTGCCCTTGCCCGCAACCATAAAAAGCTGATGGGGAAAACCAGCATGGCGAATTTGCTGCGCGAGGGCAAGGAGTTGAAAGTTTTCCGCATCCGCGCCGAGGACATGGACGAGTTTAGGCGGTATGCGAAGCAGTACGGCGTTTTGTTTGCCGGTGTCAGAGATACAAAGCTCGATGATGGCACTATCGACCTCATCACAAACATTGATTACGTTTCACAGGTCAATCGCATGATGGAGCGTATGGGCTATGTCGCACCGAGCAGAGACGCGGCGACCACAAAAAAAGCCGTCCCCCGCGCTCCGCAAGAGCACTCCTCGAACGAGCGCGGGAATACCTCGACGAACAGGCTGCAAATGCAGACGGATACGACTACTGAAAAGGCGTCTGTAAAAGGCCGTCTCGCCGCGCTGAAAGCTGCATCGGAATCCATGCGTGAAACCGGAAAGCAGCACACACCGCGCACCATACCACCGCGATAATAAAATAGGAAAGGACCCTCTATCATGTCTAATTTTTTGGAACAGCTTGTCAATGATAAGACCGCCAATGATACCCAGTGGCGGGAACAGATGCAGGCCGAGCGCGACAACACATCGGCTATGCAGACTGCCGGTATCAATGAGATCACCAGCAATCCCGAAGCCTACGGCTTGTACCTCGACTTGCAGGGCAACAACCCAACCTACAGCGCCGGCAACCTCGCCCTTGTTATGCTACTCAAACCGGAGACCACTGTGATCGGCACACGCGAGAGGTGGAAGCTCGCAGGGCGCAGCATTCTGGACAGCGAAGTGAAAAACAGCGTAAAAATCTTCGCGCGCTCACCGACTGGCAAGGGATATCTCCTTGCCGACGCCTACGACGTTACCCAAACCGCAGGCAGACCTATCAAGCAAATTACATTAGAGGATGGCAGCAAAGCGATGGAGGAAGCAACAAAGCGTCTGCTGAACTTCTCTGCCGCACCACTCGCCATCAATAAAGAGATGGAAATGCCTGCCTACTACGACGACGAACGAATGGAGTTGAACATCAATCCCAACTACCCCGATCATGAAGCCTTCGCAGCCATCGCCGCAGAGGTCGCACATTCCCGTTTTCATGCAAAGGGCGGCAATGTGAACTATGCGCACGAGCTGTACGATTTGGACGCGCAGAGCGTATCGTATATTCTCTGTAAGCATTTCGGCATCGAACGAGAGCTGCCGGACCTGAGCAGACTGCAAGAGCTTTACGAAGGCTGGGAACCGGAGGAGCGCAAGAGCGGTCTGAACTGCATTCAGGAAATGAGTAAGCAGATTTCGGGCAGTATCGAGCGTGGATTGGAAAGCCCTCAGCGCTCGCGTTATCCGACACAGCGTATGACACGCTGAGCAGAGAAACGGCGGTGTTTTCCCCTGCGGGGGAGTATAATTTGCCGTTCCTTTCCGTCAAGGCCGGAAAATGCTTACGCATTTTCC
>ERZ779890.4573-NODE-4573-length-11461-cov-2.498685_pt1 | contig 11461 bp, 10 predicted proteins | sample MGYA00511553_ERZ779890 | MGnify/ENA primary metagenome ERZ779890 (study PRJEB29588, sample SAMEA2152064) | human gut metagenome | biome: human gut; feature: human-associated habitat; material: faeces | place: Denmark | collected 2008/2010 ...
CCAGACTGTCCGAAAAATCCTCGCGAGACTGAAATACTCCGTACCCCTATACAAAGCCAGAAGCGAATCCTCGATTCTCACTGAGGAATATTTGACTTTTCAGACAGCCCCCGTTGCAAATCTTGCGCCACGTTCTACGTTAAATTTTGTCCCACAAGAATCAAAGATCGGTCTGCAAATTCCTCGCCTAATGCTTCTAGCCCACTTGTCATAGGACTTGTTGAAGCCGGAAGAAACTTGGCGAAGCTTATAGTATGCAATTAAACATATTAGTTTTTTTAATTGCATATTATGCCGTTGTATAAAATTATTCTACGATATTATTTACATATTCCTCTGTTGCCCAATCCCGATGCTTAATGATACATGGATTTCCAAATACAACTGAATGAGAAGGGATATCTATATTTACAAAACTATTTGGAGCAATCATAACATCATCTCCAATGGTAACGTTCCCAACTATTGCCGCATTGATGCCTATCCATACACGATCTCCTATAGTTGGATACCCCTTGTATGGACCACGATTTGCTTGACCGATTACCACACCCTTATGTATATTGCAATTTCGACCTATTTTTGCCTTACTATTGATTGTGATATTATATGCGTGTCCCAAATATAGCCCCCCCCTAATTTGTTGATTAGCAGCCATTTCTAGACCTCTTCGATTGGCCCAGAATCGGCATATGGCCTTGTATAATAATTTCACTGGCGCGAACGAAGCTGTTGCGGCCTTGCGATAAAAGAAGAGAAATATTTTTATATACAACTCAGGATTACCACCATATCGAGCGATATCCGCATTGTAGAGCTCTTGAAAGTTACTCATTGTTTAAATATTCTTTTATCTGCTTCAAAACAAATTTAGTATATGGGATAGCCCCGATAGTATTCATATGAGTCGCGTCGTTAAAATATTCTGGATGTTTAATGAATTCTGGCAGTTGAGAGTTATTCAAGAATAATGCTCCATGCTTCTTACATATTTTACGCATCTCTACAGCGGATTCATTATTCTCATCACATATCCGATACATTGGCGAATCTACGACTACGACCTTAACTCCTTTTTCTTTTGCACGTGAAAGAGTGGCACTGAAACGATCAATTTTTGTAAGGCTCAGTCCCGTATAGTTGTATGCTATCGGCCTCAGTTCAAGAGCTTTTCTCAACGTTTTCGGCTGTAGCGGCAGATAACCCTTCTCTGTCTCATCCTTGAACGATTTTTTTCCATGATAGCGCATCAATATACGGTGAATCACAGAATTGTATTGATATATGCGGCTGGACAGTCTGGCATATTCGGTCCAAGGTAATTCTTCTTGAATGGCAGACGTTACCCACTTGTTACGTTTATAATATGGGTAAAGATTCTCCAAAGGGTCATCGAAGCCTTCAAATAAATAATCAGTGCCATTTTCCCAAATGATCATTTTGGGGGAATACCTGTCAAGTATAGAGTTCACCACACAACAGTTATAACTGAAGAAACAACCATCACGAGCGACATTATATGCCGGCACTCCCAATGTATCTTCTATTATCTGTGTAACATAATGATGAGAAGCTCGTGAGGACCCTACTACCACAATTGGCGATTCTACGTCATATAGTGAGAAGTATGTTTTTCCTGTATCCCCCTGATTGCTTATTTGAGGAAGCATCCAATCCATTACTTTTCCTATGACATTATCTACAGCGGCTACCGATATTAAGATTATTAGGACTGTGATGCAAAATCTAGATAAACCTTTCTTCATAACAATATTAGAATTGGAAGTAAATAAAAGAACCGCCATTCAGGACACCAAAGGCAAGTATATAGACTATCAACATAATAGCAGTTAAATATCGTACTACCATAAATCGAGAACTTAGCAAGTGCAAGTTCAGGTGCTTTTCGTTGACGAGGTCATAGAAGAAGACTATAGTTATAGCGACAAAACTCATCAGGAGAGTATTTGTGTCAAGGAATGGTTTTCCTGGTTCTGTAAATATCTTTTTGAAGATTTGCATTACATCGCCAAGGTCATTAATACGGAAGAATATCCAAGCGAAATTGACGATTGTAAATGTGATAATAAGTCTAATAATGTTTGCCACTGAGATTTTATCTGAGATCTTTTTAATCTTTTCGCCATATATCAATCGTTCAATCACCATGCATGCTCCATGCATCGCGCCCCAGATGATGAAAGTGTATGCCGCTCCATGCCATAGTCCAGATATCGTAAACACTATCATTGTGTTTAAAATCCAGCGAGACGTACTACAGCGGTTGCCACCCAAAGTGAAATATATATAATCTCGAAACCAAGTTGTCAGTGATATATGCCACCTACGCCAAAAGTCTGTCACAGTCTTTGCAAAATACGGACGGATAAAGTTCGTCTGCAAATCGATACCTAATAGTTTTCCAAAACCTATAGCCATCAATGAGTAACCTGCGAAATCCGCATAAATCTGGATAGTATAGAGGATACTTGTTAGTAATAACGTCGTGCCATTATGTTGTGAGATATTGGCATAAATAGCATCCACGTATATGCCCAATCTGTCTGCTAGGCATAATTTCATTACCCCACCCCATAATATTAATTTACAGGCACTTATTGATTTGTCATAATCAAATTTACGTCTGCTGAAATATTGGGGTAATTGTTTTTGGGCACGACTGATAGGTCCACTCAATATGCTCGGAAAGAACATGACATAAGCGAAGTATGCGAGTACGTCATTGGTCGATTCTACCTTATGCTGATAAACGTCAATGGTATAACTCAAAGCTGTAAATGTGTAGAAACTAATGCCTACTGGTAAAAGTATATGTAGTGTTGTCACATTTACACTCATTCCCATAAGCGATAATGCGTCTGCAAATGATTGTACAAAAAAGTTGAAGTATTTGAAGAAGAATAGAATTCCTACATTGATAACGATAGTCCCAACCAACAAGAACTTCCGTTTCTTCGCGTCTTTGGTATTATCCATCCATCGACTTGAAAGAAATGTGGATAATGCGGTAATTATGAGTAGTCCAAGAAAATGCCAGTCCCACCACCCATAGAAAACCAAACTCGCAACTACTATTAGTCCATTTTGATGTTCTTTGTGCTTACTAAACAATGTCCAGTGTAGAATGAACAATATCGAAAAGAATATAAGATATTCAAGAGATTGAAATGTCATTTGAATTTATTTCAAGTTATCAATTAGTTCCACATACGATTTCAAAAACGCCTCTTCTGTATTGCGCTGCAAGCAGAGCTGGCGATTGCGGATGCCCATTTCCTGTCTCTTTTCTGGGGATAATTCCAGCATTCTCTTGATGGCGTTGGCTATGTCCTGAGCGCTCTCAGGGTTAAATAAAAAGCCATTGACCTTCTCTTTAACAATGTAAGGATTTTCATACACATTGCTACAGAGTATGGGTAATCCTGATGACATGGCCTCGGCTACCACATTTGGATACCCTTCATATAGACTTGGCAGGCAGAACACATCCGCTTTGCGATATTCTTCTTCTATTTTATGATTTGGCTCGTGCAATGTAAGATAATCAGAGATATTAAGTTGCATATACAATTTCTCGATCTCCGCATAATAGGCCGGGTGGTGTTCTTTGTCTCCGAACCAGTCGAAATGAACGTTCAGCCCCATATCCTTGACCAGACGGATAGCCTTCATGTAGGTCAAAACATTCTTTTGCTCCGTATATCTTGCTACTGTCACTATTTTCAGTACATCATTCTTCGCAGGGTATTCTGCTGGAGTGAAACGGTTGACGTCCACAAAGTTGATTATCGGATGGACTTTGGATGCAAGGAATGGGAAATTCTTGCGGATAAATTCGCCTTGACTATTGGAGTTAGGCACGATAGCATCCGCCAGACGGTAGAGGTTGAATTGCACCTTGTCACCGCGAGTTATGCAAGTGTTGTTATTTCTTTCTGATACAATCAATTTCGCCTTGGAGAGTAACTTTGCAAGGCACATAGTCTTGTTTACAGATGGTAAGAAGGATATTACCACATCGGCCTTGTATTGCCTGACATATTTCGCTGCTTTGAATACGCGTGTTTTCTTATCCCACAGCTCTGGTACAAACTGATAGTCAACACCTTTATGGCGAAGATATGGCTCATAGAACTGATTCTCTACATATGTTATCAGTCTACAAGGGTATCCTGCCTTAGTCAGCATTGCAGCAAGACCACAGATTTGGCGTTCAGCTCCTCCTGAGCCTAGGTTTTCAGTGATTAGTAGGATTCGATTCATGATGTCTATCGATACGAACAGTTGATTTTAACAATCACGTCACAAAGTAGAAGGGAGTTGCAAAAAGCATCCGAGCTTTTCGTCCCACTCTTCGGAAGTCCAATGCGATAAGCCGCTGGATGGATAAAAGGTAAGTTCTCCAAAGTAGATTTTTCCGTTAATATTATAAAAAACGACTCTTAAAAATGGAATATTTGTGGCGAGTTTCTCTGCAAGAGCAATCATTGCGTTGAGATTGACTGGCAACTCTATCGGATAATCTGGAACAGGCTTACAATCTTTTCATTCTTATAAACTAATTAAATTACCCAATTCCTCATTCCATTTATCAGGGTTAAATAATCCCATACCACTAGCTGGGTAGAAAGTAATTTCTCCGAAATATATTCTGTTGTCAATTACATACATATCTATTCGAACAAATTTCATGTTTTTACTTAGTTTATGACAGATACATATCATGTCATCGAGAAGCAAAGGACGAGGAACAGGATTTACACCATTTACCAGATTCTTTCCACTAGATGTTACAGGATTAAGCCCAACGAATTCCTGATGTCGCCAATTCATATCGTAGAAATCAATAGATTCTTTACTGTGGCGGTCGCGGATCACTTGATAATACTTCGGTTTCCCATTGAAACAAAAGAACTTATAGTCAGACAGATCGTAAATAGGATTATTGACCATATCTTTGGGGGCCATATATTTCTCAACAAGCACTCGTTTCTTAACATCCTTATATGGCCATTCACGCAGGCTTCGATATATGTCACTATTCATACTATCACGAAGTGTCAATATCGCCTTATTTCTATCAAAAGTCTTTTTATCCTTACATATAACAACGCCTCCACTACCTCCCCCATGAGTCGTCTTTAGCACAAACTCGTTAGGAAGTGCGTCCCAATCAATATCTTCTGGCTTATCCCAAACACCTAGTGTGGGGATAATGTATTTCTCTCCGATAATGTCCGCCACATATTTTTTTACTGCATATTTGTCCACCATGAGAGTGTATTCTGGTTTACGATTATAGAGTTTTAGCCATTGTATTTTTTCTGTGAATGTTTTGGGACTCTTCAGGTCTAGTCTGTGCCCCATTTTAAAGCGGTAAAGTAACTGAAGATATGGTTTGTCAGGAAGCCATCTGAAGAAATTCTGTACTATGGCAGCCATGAATGCCTCACAATCCGTTTTTAACATTTGTAAGACAGATTGTATTTTGCTCATGAATTGCTTATTATGAATTTTGTTTGTTTATGGTTCCCAGAGCATAACCCAGAACGGAAGTAAATACGTAGGTCATGTCTGCATAAGACATTGAAAATATGGTTTTAGCAAAGAATATCAAGAACATTAGTGCAAGTATAGTCTTAGCATCAATGTTAGTAGCGAGTCTCCATGTTTTGTAGAAACCAAACCAGTAGAATGCATATACGACTATTCCTAATAATCCTTGGTTTACCGCTATTTCAAGCCAATCATTGTGCGCATAATTGTAGTATATCTCCAATGTCCCGTTTGCACCACGCCCAATTAAGTAATGTATAAAACTGGCATCCTCTGTAAAATACTTCCAAAAGAAAGTATAAAGGCTATCACGGCCACTAGAATTACCTGCCAAGGTAGCTTCAATTCGTTTCATCATGTAATCGCTGGAAGACATTTGGTGAATGAAGAATAAAACAGATCCAATACAAATGCTTATAGATAAAACTATGAACAAGAATCGCGTTTTGCCCTTTGATTTGGTGATAGCTTGCCACATAAAATATACGGATGATGCAAGACCGATGGCTATTGCTCCACGTTTCATACCCATTACAATAAAAGCCATCACGAAAGCTAGAAATGCAAACTGTATTATCGGCTTTTTTCTGTAAAGAACCAGCAGTGGCAAGCACGAGAGAAACAAATATCCAGAGTTGTTGGTTATTCCGTCGGTCTTAGAACCACTTTCAATAAGAGCCGCCAAAGCTTCACGCTGCGTACGGAAATATGACAGTGTTACAGACGCTAGGAATATCACCCCCCATATTCGCAGATGTTCAGACGTGAGGTAACCTTTCTTTGTATAGTAGTAGAATGGATAAATAGGCAACAATGACAGATAGATCGACTTGATATAATTATACGACGGCATACTTTGTCCCGATATGGGATAATATAAAGTAGATGGCCCCATCAGCACCAATATAAATCCATAAATAGTGAATAAAAACATCAGCATATTTAAGCCTCTGAAATAGATGGGGCCGTTTCTCCACTGCATAACCTTTAAGGCGCAACTCGCTGAAATCAGCAGGTTCACGCCCAGTAATGCAAGAGACATGATGCCTCCATCCGGGTACGCGATACCCTGAAGATAATAGATTACCCATATCAGCAAAAAGAAATCGCAGCGGTTCAAGTTTTTTATACTAAATAATGCCATTTATTTTGAGATTCTTATGGACGGAAGCCTTTTTAATATGAGGTGCTTTTTCAATTGATGTAATTGATGGACTTCCGTTTTATTTGAAACATACGAGACAAAAGGTTTGGATTTAATCTCTTTCTTTGCTAGTTGTTGGTAGCTTCAACCAATTGCCGAAAACATTATCCCATTCCCGCGGAGTGAATTTCTCAAAACCACTGGAATCAAAAAAGGTAAATTCTCCGAAGTAGACCTTATCATCTACGCTGTATAGGTCGATTCTTACATGAGGAAGACCTTGTGATAATTTCTTTGCGACTTGTTTCATTTCCTCAAAAGTAGATGGAAGTGAAGGGGTGACAGGATTATTCATTCCTCCTTGAGAAAAGGGTAGATGATTTCCTTCCATATCGAAGTAATCAAAGTAAGTACGATGTCCGGAAAATCGTTCACTTGCTACTAAAAATACTTTAGGCTCACCATTAAAACAATAGAATTTATAGTCGCGTAATTCGCCACTTTCGTCAACCATAAATTTCTCTGCTATTATTCTTGGCTTTACATTTTTATATGGCCATTCTTTAAGATGACGATAGATATTTGCTTTTAATGAAGATTTTAGTCGTTCTGCAGCAGACGCTAAATTCAATTTGCTCTTATCTCGACAAATAATTACGCCGCCTCCACCGCCTCCATTAGTGGTTTTTAGAACGAAACGATCAGGAAGTGAGTTGAAATCGATATCTTCAAATTTATCCCAAACACCAAGTGTCGGAATGACATAACCCTTCCCCAGGATATTTTCAGCTATAGTTTTGGCTTCTGATTTATCCACCATCTGTGTGTATTCTGGCTTGCGGTTATATAATTTTAGCCACTGCAGCTTTTCATTGAAAGTTTGCGGATTTTTAAGATTTAGTTTATATCCCATTTTTAAGCGGAACATAATCTTAAGATATAATGAATCTGGAAGCCACGTTCCAAAATGAGAAAGAATTGCCAAACCTAACGTTTTTGGGTTTTTAATGTAAGTGATTATATTTTGCATTCTTTGAATTTTTACGATATGTTTTAAACTTATATACGACTTAGTCTTTTAACCAGTCTCTCTATGATTTTTTCGGTGCGAAAATCAATGTCAAATAATGGATTATATTCAACAAGGTCTAAGGACCTTACTTTATCAGTTTTTATAATTGCGTCCAAGATTTCGAATAATGATTCTTCCGAGATTCCTCCAACTTCCGGCACTCCAGTACCTGGTGCTAAAGAAGGATCGAGCACGTCAATATCCAAACTGACATGGATTTGCTTGAAGTGAGACATGAATTTGCTAATGCGCTCTATTGTGTCTTGTAGATTTGAATTAATAAAATCACTGGACATCCGCGCTATATCATTATTCTGAAACAATTCCACCTCGTATGGGTCTAAACTTCTCGCTCCTACGTAAATAATGCTCCTAACAGGGAGCATATGATGAGTATATCGACTAACATATTTACTGTCACCGAATCCCATCAAATAGGCCATATGCATTCCATGGATATGGTGAGTTAGAGAACGTTCGGCAATGTTACAATCACCATGGGCATCAATATAGATGACTCCAACTTCTGGATTAAAAGTTAATGCGCCAGATATCGAGCCCCAAGACACAGAGTGATCTCCACCTATAGTAACAACTTTATTACCTGCAGTCAATGCTGCGTTAACAGATTCGCAGATGGAACGGTTCGCATCGTCAATGACATTGAAATGAGGCATCAGTTTGTCATCTTCGTTGGCGTCCTCAGGGATGTGTAGTTTGATTAATTCCGTATCGCCTTCTTTATTGAATAGTTCAGCAATACGTTGCGCGCCAATCTCTGTGCCTTTTTTATTCGCTCCATGCCATTGTGGAGCCACTATATAATCCATAAATAATTAGTTTTTTAGAGCCAGTTTCTTGAGTGCAAAGATAAACCTATCTAGATGAGATTCACAATAAATATTATTAAGCAATTTAATCTTTTTGTCGTTTGAAAATAGCGATGGCAAAAATCTCATTGAAAACAATTTGTTAAGAACTCGATTATTATAAGGTTGAATCAATGAGTTATAGAGTCCGATTGTAGATTTATAATAACGTTCAGACGATTCTCTTAAAAGCAACGCATTGCTAATTGTCTCATTGAGTTTCGCAATGTCTTTTGAAAATATAGTTTTATCCTGCACCAAATCAACTGAAGCAGTTTCATTACATTGAGTGTAAGGTATTAATTCAAAATCAATGTTATCATTTGCAAATTCAAGTTCGACCATATATCCCTCATTCCAAAAGCATTCCCTCTGTCCATCTTCATCAAAGCAAAAATTTCCTAAACCATAAAAAATAGGTTTGTGGTGATATATTTCATACCCGGAATAACAATGTTGGTGGTGATTAATCACGGCATCTGCACCAGCATCTATGAAAAAGCGGTAAGTCTCTTGCATACGAGGAGAGGGTAGTTGATAATGCTCGTGTCCTCCATGTACGATGACAAGAACATAATCAGCTTTTCCCTTCGCTTCTTGTATAGCATAGAATTGACGAATCGGGTTCAATGGGTTCGCCCCAGCCGCTGTATCAGTAGCGATTGAAAATTCATGTTCGCAACAATTGATGACCGCAAGACGTTTTCCATCTTTTTCCAGATATAGAGTATTATTTGCATCTTCCAAGTTGTTGCCAATTCCTACGATATCAAGCCCTTGGGCCCTGCAATACTCCACTGATTTGTGAAGTCCTTCGGCTCCATAGTCTAGAATGTGGTTGTTTGCCATTGTTGCTCCGGTGAAACCTGCGTATTTCACAGCCTCTGCTGCTTCTTTTGAGCAACGAAGATTGGGGCCACATTTTGTGATTGGCTTAGAACCTTCTTCAGCTATAGGGCTCTCAAAATTAACGAACGAGAAGTCGGCTGATTTGATAACATTGCATAGATTATCAGGAAAAACTTCTGAAAATTTTTTTTCTTCTATCTGTTTTGCAAGCCTTGCTACTGGCGCAAAATCACCTGCTACTAGGACTTTCATTTTATCTTTTAATAATAGATTTGAGATTTAAACACAACTTTCTTTCTTCTGGAAACATCATTATAACAATGAAATAAATACATACACATACGAAGATATATGCAAATTGTTGAAGGATGCTCTCGGATGAAGGTAATAGTAGGATTAGCAGCATGGCGGAAGCTGCAAGTGTTGATGGCAAGACATTTTGAATCATCTTCCACACATTCATTTTTACAACTACACCCATCAAGATTAATTGCACTAGGACTAATTCTAAACGAACAAGTGCCCTCGCCATACATAGTGAAGAATAGCCTTTTTGAACAAAAATTAACAATATTGGACACAGCACAATAATATGGAGCCATTGAGATAATACAGATAACTTAGGCCTGCCAATTGAACGATATACCTCGCTTGCATAATGAGCGAGAACGATAGTAATTGCACTGGTTAATCCCCATATCCCAATGAAAGATGAGGCTTCTAACCATTGCTGTCCTAATAGTATTTCTGTAATTAAGTTGCTAAAAATAAAAATGCCAACACCAATAGGCATAACCAATAGGCTAACTAATTTCTGGAATTTGAAGAACATTGAATTAAATTCCTCTCTATTATTCTGGAGCCTAGACAATGACGAGAATAGGACAGGTGTGGTAGCTGCTGTGATAATTGATGTAATTTGTCCCACCGTGCCCATGGATGTCCGATATAAACCAAGATAGTATTGGCTAAGCATTGTTCCTACAATAAATATATCTATATACGAGGTTAGCCAAATGCTGATAGCTTCTAACATTGACCAAATGGTGAATGAGAGCATTTCTTTGAATCTGCTGATACTGTAATACCATCGTGGTTTCCACTTTGATTTAATGGTAAGGATTAATGCGTTGAAAAAATTCTGAGCAATCATCCCGATGATAAGAGCCCAATAACTTTTCGTCGCGAAGGCAAGAGGGATGGTAACTATCAGAGGTATAAGTATTCCAATAATGCGGACCCAGAAAAGAGTTTTGAAATCGAGATCCCTTCTGAAAAGGGCCATCTGTATACTTGAAAAAGCTTCTAGTGGAATGCATATACAAGATACTGCGATTACAATGCCATTGCCATCACAACCGACTACTTTAGCAATGGGTGCTGAAAAGATGCAGATGCCAAACCATATAAGTAGGGAAACTATTAAATTGGACCAGAAGGCAACGGCCGTGGATTTGTACTTTTCATCATCATTTTCAAATTCGTGTTGCACAATATATTTTTGGAATCCTGCATCCGTGAAAATCTCTGCAAATGATATGACCATTTGGGCAGTAACCAATACTCCAAAAGCATCTGGTGTAAGCAATCGTGCAAGGACCATCGTTGTTATTGGAGCAACTAGTTTTGCTGCAATTTCAGTTATGCTGGACCACTTAGTGGCATTAATAACTTTTTTATTTAATTCGTTAGACATTTGACATATTATAATAGTGATTTTCCGATAGTTGTGTTTCTAATGCATACAGTAAGTAATAGAGAAATAATGAGCGCAATTGCAAATGAAATCCAAGGCAGTCGGACAGGATTTATCACTTGCGGAATATGTGAATTATAGATTAATTTGAGCACAAACTGCTGGAAAAGATAAACTCCAAAACAGTTTTCGCTTAGTGTGATCATTATCTCCCCCCCCCTAGTTGACATTTGTGAACTAGATACAATCATTTT
>ERZ779890.4576-NODE-4576-length-11457-cov-6.706192_pt1 | contig 11457 bp, 7 predicted proteins | sample MGYA00511553_ERZ779890 | MGnify/ENA primary metagenome ERZ779890 (study PRJEB29588, sample SAMEA2152064) | human gut metagenome | biome: human gut; feature: human-associated habitat; material: faeces | place: Denmark | collected 2008/2010 ...
ACTTTTTTAGCGTAGGCCGAAGCGGCTATGCCGCGAGGGGGAACCACGTGGTGCGAATCGCCTGCGGGCGCGAACTCTACGAGGTTCTTTGACAGACGGAAGCCTGCCGCAAATGCGGCAGGCTTTTCTGCGTTGCCGTCCGTTTTTGAACTGCGGGGCGTCCGGCAAAGATCACGCTTGACAGCTACGATATGGAATGATAATATAAAAGAAACAATAGTATCAATAAAACGATGATACCAAACAAATGCGTATATCGCGTGGAGACACGAACCGGGGAGGCGTTTTGGATGCGCAGAACAACCGCAACCACCGACTATCTGAAAGAGAGCATGGGCACGGCGCTGCTGGAGCTGATGCAGGAAAAACCGCTCGAAAAAATCAGCATCGAGGAGATGACCGCCAAGGCGGACGTCGGAAGATCCACATATTTCCGCTATTTTAAGAGCAAGGACGAGGTGCTTTCCTTCAAGCTCCTCTGCCTCTGGAAGCGCTTTTCTGCGCAGCGCGGCGTAGACGGCATTGCGCGTGTCCGCCCCGAGGATATTCAGGCGCTGTTTGAATTCTGCCTGTCCATCCGGCCGGTCTTTGACCTGCTCTACGCAAGCGGTCATCAGGACGTCATCCTGCGCTTTTATTTGCAGGGCGCCGCCCCCGTCATCGCGCAGGCCGACGCCAAGACATATTATTTCATCCAGTTCGTCACCTTCGGGCTGTTCGGGCTGATGAACGCATGGGTGCTCGGCGGGTACAAACAGACGCCCGAGGAAATGGCGCAGATCGTCTGCGCATGGAAAGCCGCCTCGGAGGAGGCATAACGGGAAAGGAGATTTGCAATGGGAAAGATCATACGCCGCGTGCTCACCATCATCCCTGTCGCAGCCTTGCAGGTGCTCTGGTATCTGCTGCTGATGAAGTGGCTGGCCCCCTATGCGCCGGTCATCGCGTCGCTTCTGTCTGCGGCGGCATTTTTTCTGGTGCTTTTCATCGTCATCAAGCGCGACGAGAGCGCCTACAAGCTGCTCTGGCTGCTCGTCATCCTGACGATGCCGCTGGTCGGCACGGTGCTGTACCTGTTTTTCGGGAACAAGCGGACGGCTAGGCCGCTCAAAAAGCGGCTGCAAGGCGTCCAAGGCGGCGAGCCGCTGCCGCTTACCGTCGGCCAGACGCCCTTTGACGGCGAAAAGCGCATGGAGCAGACCCTCCGCTGGCTGGAGAACAAGACGGGCTATCCGCTTTGCTGCGCCGAGCCGGTCCGCTATTATCCCCTGGGCGACGACATGTATCCCGACATGCTCGCCGATCTTGAACGCGCGAAGCGCTCGATCTACATCGAGTATTTCATCATCGAACCGGGGCGGCTGTGGGACTCCATGGTGGAGGTGCTGGAGCGCAAGCTCCGGGAGGGCGTGGACGTGCGCGTCATGTACGACGATCTGGGCAGCATTTCCTCCTTCAGCTTCTCCAACGCCCGCGAGCTGAGCAAAAAGGGCATCCCGTGCGTGCCGTTTAACCCGGTGCTTGCGCTGCGAGGCACCGCCAACTATCGTGACCACCGCAAAATGCTGATCGTGGACAACAAAGTCGCCTACAGCGGCGGCATCAACCTCTCGGACCGCTACATCAATCTGGAGCATCCCTACGGGCACTGGAAAGACACCGGCTTCCGTCTGACCGGCGAGGCCGTCGGGAATTTCACCCACATGTTCCTGACGTTCTGGAACGCATTTGCTCTCCAGAAGGACACGGAAGCGACGCCGATGCCCGCGCCGCAGGAAAACCGGCACGGGCAGAAAACGGACGGCTATGTGCTCAGCTACTACGATTCGCCCCTGAACCGCGAGGCGACCAGCAACCAGCTTCTCATCGACCTGCTCTCGCAGAGCACGGACTATGCGTGGTTCTTTACGCCCTACCTCATGCTGGGCGACGATCTGATGGACGCCGTGCTCGCGGCGGCGCAGCGCGGCGTCGATGTGCGGATCATCATGCCCGGCATTCCCGACAAAAAGCTGATCTTCCGGATGTCCCGCAGCTTTTATCAGGTGCTGCTGACCGGCGGCGTCAGGATCTACGAGTACACGCCCGGCTTTGTCCATGCAAAGAGCTTCGTCTCTGACGACAAGGTCGCGACCATCGGGACGGTCAATCTGGACTACCGCAGCCTGTTTTTGCATTTTGAAAACAACTCTCTGTTCTACCGCTCCGGCGTCGTCGCGAGGGTCAAGGAGGATTTCCTTGCCACGCAGGCAAAATGCAGCGAGAGAAAGCCCTATGACCGGAAGCAGTACTCGCGCCGCTGGGTCGTAGACGGGATCCTGCGCATTTTTGCGCCGCTGTGCTGAGCGCGCATGAAACGGAAGTAAGGATTCGACATGAAAAAGCTCTTTCAGAAAAAACATCGCCGCCTGCTGTGGGCAGGGCTGCTGACCGGCCTTGCGCTGTATGTCCTCGTCAGCCTGATCGTGCCGCCGCTGGCCGGAACGCAGAGAAAAAGCGCCGCGCGGATGAAACTTCCCCGGCCGGCAGCGGAACGGGTCTGCCTCGTGGACAGCAATGAAGATGCGCTCCGCTGGCGGCTGCGCCTCATTCGCTCGGCGCAGTCGGAAATCATCCTTTCGACCTTCGATCTCCGCGCCGACAACAGCGGCACCGACGTGATCGCGGCGCTTTGGGATGCCGCCGAGCGCGGCGTTCAGGTGCGGCTGATCGTGGACGGCATCAACGCGCAGCTCCATCTGTGCGGGAATGCGTCGTTTCAGGCGCTGGCCGCGCATGAAAATGCCGCGGTCAGGCTCTACAATCCCCTCCGCCTGACGCGGCTCTGGACGGCAAACTACCGCTGCCACGACAAATACCTGATCGTTGACCGCAGCGCCTATCTCATGGGCGGGCGCAACACCAGCGACCTCTTTCTCGGAAGCGGCGGCACATCGCGGCAAAACAGAGACCGCGATGTGGTCGTGTACGCAGACGGCTCCGAGGATGGCTCCGCCGCGACGCTGCTGGGCTATTTTGAGGACATCTGGCAGCTGGACACCAATCGGGAATTTCGCGCAAACGGCAAAAAGAGAAGCGTTCAAAGCGCCGCTGCCGCGCTGGCTGCGCGCTGGGCGGCGCTCGAGGACACGCAGAGCCTCAGCCCCATCGACTGGGCGGCGGAGACCATCCCCGCCGTCGGTGTGCGCGTTCTGCACGGCGATTGCAGGGCGCGGAACAAGGAGCCGCTGCTTTTGAACACGCTGACCGCGCTGATGCAGAGCGGTCGGGAAAGCGTTGTGCTGCAAACGCCCTACATCATCTGCAACCGCGCCATGTATGACGCGCTGGAAACGGCGGCGGGCGGCACGGCGCAGGTGCGCATCCTCACCAACGCGCCGCAGAGCGGCGCAAATCCGTGGGGCTGCGCCGACTATCTCAATCAGAAAAAGGCCATTCTGGAAACCGGCGTATGGGTCTGCGAATGGAGCGGAGAAGACTCCATGCACACAAAGTCCATCCTGATCGACGACCGCCTCAGCCTCATCGGCTCGTTCAACTGGGATATGCGCAGCGCGTATCTCGACACGGAGCTGATGCTGCTGGTGGACTGCCCTGCGCTGAACGCCGCGCTGCGGGAGCAGACGGAGGAAATGATGCGCCAGAGCAGGCTCGTCTCGCCGGACGGCACGGAAACAGAGGGCGAGAGATACATCGCGCCGGAACGCTCACCGCTCAAGGCCGCCTTGCAGTCCGTCATACGCATCCTCATCCGCCCGTTCCGGTTCGTGCTGTAAGCCGCCGCGCCGGATGCGGCGCGGACAGCGCGCCAAAATTTTGCCTGCGTTCACGAATTATTCAAGCAAATCGCAAAAAAACATGCGATAATATGAAGCATAAGAAACGCAGGAGGCTTTTGCATGCAGGATTTTGTGGTGTTTGACCATGTCTGTAAGACCTATCAGATGGGCGATGTGCGCATCGACGCGCTGAAGGACGCCTCTTTTACGATCGCAGAGGGGGAAATCTGCGTGATCGTCGGGCAGTCCGGCGCGGGTAAGACGACGCTTTTGAACATCCTCGGCGGCATGGACCGGCTGACGAGCGGCCATGTGCTGCTGGCGGGTGAGGACGTTGCGGGCTACAACCGAAAGCTCCTGACGACCTATCGCCGCCATGCGGTCGGCTTTGTGTTCCAGTTTTACAATCTGCTTCCCAACATGACGGCGCTGGAAAATGTGCAGATCGCAGGCCAGCTCTGCAAGAACCCCGTCCCCGCGGAGGAGGTTTTGCGGCAGGTCGGCCTTGGCGAGCGGATGCAGAACTTCCCGGCGCAGCTCTCCGGCGGCGAGCAGCAGCGCGTCGCCATCGCGCGTGCGCTTGCAAAGCGCCCGCAGCTTTTGCTGTGCGACGAGCCGACCGGTGCGCTCGACTACCAGACCGGCAAACAGATCCTTGCGCTTTTGCAGAAGCAGAGCCGTGAAAACGGCATGACCGTTGTCATCATCACCCACAACTCCGCCCTGACTGCGATGGCCGACCGCGTCATCCGCGTCAAGAGCGGGCAGATCATCGGTGTGCAGCGCAATGAAGCGCCCGTGCCGGTGGAAAGCATCGAGTGGTGACGGGAATGCTGAAAATGACAATGCGCCAGATCCGGAGCAGCTTCGGCAGGTTTCTGGCGATCATGGCGATCGTTGCGCTCGGCGTCGGCTTTTTCTGCGGCCTGCGGCTGACAAAGACCGCGATGGTACATACGCTGGACGAATACACCGAGGAGCACCAGATGTACGATTTCCGTCTGGTGAGCACCCTCGGATTTGACGAGACGGATGCAGACAAGGTCGCCGCCGATGCGCGTGTGGCGGTCTGCGAAGGAGAAAAGAGCGCCGATGCGCTCGCGACCGTTGCAGGCGGGGCGGCGAAGCCGTGCCGCTTCATTTCCATGCCTGCTCAGCTCGATCTGCCGGGGCTGACCTGCGGAAGAATGCCGCAGACGGAGGAGGAATGTCTGGCAGACGCGCTGCTGTACTCCGAAGCAGACCTTGGCAAGAAGGTCATTTTGACGGAGGAGAACGACGAGGATACGCTGGAGGATTTCAGCCGCCGGGAATTCACCATCGTCGGCATCACAAAGAGCGTGCTGTACATCAACTACGAGCGCGGAAGCACCTCGGTCGGCAGCGGAACGATCTCGTCGTTCGTCTATGTCCTGCCGGAGGCGTTCGCGACGGACTATGACACGGCGCTCTATCTGCGCCTTGCCGGCCGGGAGGGCGAGGTCTACTCAAGCGAGTACACCGCCTGCATCGATGCGGCGGAGCCGTGGGTCAAGCAGCTTGCCGAGGATACGGCGCGGGCGCGTACCGACAGGATCTATGACGAGGCCGCGCAGACGCTCTCCGACGCGCGCGTGACGCTCGATGAAAAGCAGCAGGAGCTTTCAGATGCCAAGCAGAAGCTTGCGGACGCGAAGCAGGAGCTTGCCGATGCCAAGCAGGCCTATCAGGACGGAGAGGTCAAGCTCGCCGACGCCAAGCGCGAAGCGGAGCAGGAGCTTGCCAACGCCTATCAGAAGCTGGTGGACGGCCAGCGGACGATCGAAGAAAACGAGCAGAAGCTCACGGACGGCGAGCAGGAGCTTGCCGACGGCGAGCAGAAGCTGGCGGAGGCGCAGGAGACCTACGACAAGAACGCCGCAGAGTTTGAAAAGGCGAAGCAAAGCGCACAGAAGGAGCTGGATGAGGCCTACGCGCAGATCCGCGAAGCGCGGAAAATGCTCACGCAGCAGCAACAGGAGCTGGACAAACAGAAAGCCGCACTCGATGCGCAGGCGGCGAAAGTGGAGGCGGCCATCGCCTTCGGCCTGATGACGCCGGAGGAGGCCGCGGCAGCCAGAGCGCAGATCGCAGCGGCGCGTGAGCAGCTCGCCGCGGCGCAGGCCCAGCTGGATGCGGCCAGAACGCAGCTGGAGGGGCGCGAGGCGCAGCTGGAGAAGGCCTCAGACGAGGCAAACCAGATGCTCTGGGAAAATCAGGAGAAGCTGGACGACGCGAAAAAAACGCTCGATGAAAAGCGTCAGGAGTTGGAGGACGCCAAGCAGGAGCTTGCCGACGGCAGGCAGGAGCTGGAGGACGCCAAGAAGGAGCTTGCCGACGGCTGGGCGGACTATTATTCCGGCAAGGCGGAGGCTGAGCAGAAAATCGCCGATGCGGAGCAGGAGCTTGCCGATGCCAAGCAGCAGATCTCCGACGGCGAGCAGGAGCTTACGGACGCGGAGCAGGAGCTTGCCGACGGCGAGCAGAAGCTCGCGGACGCAGAGCAGGAGTATCAGGACGGCGAGGAGGAGCTTGCAAAGCTCGAAAATCCGGATATCTTTGTCCTCGACCGCAGCAGCAACGTCGGCTACGCCTGCTTTGAGAGCGATTCCGACATCGTGCGCGCCATATCCACGGTGTTCCCGCTGTTTTTCTTCGCCGTGGCTGCGCTGGTCTGCATCACGACGATGACCCGTATGGTCGATGAGCAGCGGACGCAGGCAGGCGTATTAAAGGCGCTGGGCTATGCAAATGGCGCGATCCTGATGGAGTATTTCCTATACGCAGGCAGCGCCTCCGTACTGGGCTGCGTGATCGGCATCGCGGGAGGCTCGGTCTTCCTGCCGAGAATGATCTGGCAGTCGTACAACATCATGTACGGCTTTGCCGGCATCCTGTACGCCTTCGACTGGCCGCTTGCCATCCTTTCCTCGGGTGCGTATCTGCTGTGCGCGCTCGGCGCGACGTGGTATGCCCTGCATACCGAGCTGAAGCGGCCCGCGGCGGAGCTCATTCGCCCCAAGGCGCCGAAGGCCGGCAAGCGCATTTTGCTGGAACGCTTCCCGTTTATCTGGAACCGGATCCCGTTTTTGCACAAGGTCTCGATCCGGAACATCCTGCGCTATAAAAAGCGCATGATCATGATGACGATCGGCATCGGCGGCTGCACGGCGCTGCTCATCACGGGCTTCGGCATTCAGGACTCCATCCGAAACGTCGTCGATTATCAGTATGACGAGATCACCCGTTACGATGCCTCCGTCACCTTCCAGCACGCGATGAGCGATGCGGAGCGCACGGCGTTCCTTGCCGTCTGCGGAGAAAACGGCGCGGAGGACTGCCTGTTCGTCGCGGAAAAGAGTCTGGACGCCGCCTCCGGCGGCACGGTCAAGACGACGAACGTCGTCTGCCCGGAGCGTGGAAGCGTAGATGGATTCATCGATCTGCACACGCACGATCAGACACCGGTGGCGTATCCGCAGGACGGCGGCTGCATCATCAGCCGGGGTCTTGCGCAGGCGCTGCACCTGTCGGCGGGCGATACCATCACCCTGCAAACGAGCGATCTGCGCAGGACATCACTGACCGTGGAGGCCGTGTTTGAAAACTATGTCTATAATTACGTCTACCTGACGCAGAATACCTGGCAGAAGGTCTTTGGCGAGGCGCCCGCTTACGAGGCCGCATGGGTCAACTTCCTCGAGGACACGGACGCGCAGACGGCCTCCGCAGCGCTCGCACGCGCGAAAAACGCCGCTGCCGTCACCCTGAGCAGCGATTTCCGAAGCCGCGTGGCGACCATGATGCAGAGCCTTCGGTATATCGTGCTGGTCGTCGTGGTGTGTGCGGCTGCGCTGGCGTTCATCGTCCTGTATAACCTCACAAACATCAACATCACCGAGCGTGAGCGCGAGATCGCGACCATCAAGGTGCTCGGCTTCTATGACAGCGAGACGAACCGCTATGTCTTCCGCGAAAACATCATCCTGACCACTCTGGGGGCGCTTCTGGGCATCCCGATGGGAATGCTGCTGCATGCGTATGTCATGGGACAGATCCGGATCGATCTCATGTGCTTTGACGTGCGCATCGCGCCGCTGAGTTATGTTATCTCGGTCGCGCTGACGCTGGTGTTCGGCCTGTTTGTCAACTTCGTCCTGCGGCGGAAGATCCGCGCGGTCGATATGGCGCAGGCGCTCAAGTCCATCGAATAAAGGCAGCTGTCAAACCAAACCGCGCACAAAACACACTGCCGGAGGGGCCGCGGCGGCAATACCGCCGCGAGCGCCTATAACGCACAAGGAGGTCAATATGATGAACCTTCCCTTGAACACAGACTTGACCGGCAAGGTTGCGGTCGTGACCGGCGCAGCCGGGGCGCTTTGCAGCGTCTTTTCCAAGGCGCTGGCCGCAAGCGGCGCGAAGGTCGCGCTGCTGGGCAGGACATATACAAATGTCCGGAAGCTGGCCGAGGAGATCACCGCCGAGGGCGGCACTGCGAAAGCATACGAATGCAACGTGCTGGACAAGGCCGCTGTTTTCGCATGCCATGAGCAGGTTTTGCGGGACCTTGGCCCCTGTGACATCCTCCTCAACGGCGCGGGCGGCAACCACCCCAGTGCCACGACCGACAAGGAATACTATGAGCCGGGCGATCTGGACGCCGACACCAAGAGCTTTTTCGATCTGGACGAAGCGGGCGTCGAATCCGTTTTTAACCTCAATTTTATGGGGGTTCTGATCCCCACGCAGGCATTTGCGCGGGATATGGTCACGCGCGAGGGCTGCAATATCATCAACATTTCGTCGATGAACGCCGACACGCCGCTCACCAAAATTCCGGCGTATTCCGGCGCGAAATCCGCTGTGTCGAATTTCACGCAGTGGCTGGCGGTGCATTTTTCCAAGGCTGGCATCCGCGTCAACGCCATCGCGCCGGGCTTCTTCTCCGGCAAGCAGAATGCGTCGCTTCTCTGGAATCCGGACGGCACGCCGACGGCGCGGACGAAAAAGATCCTTGCCGCCACGCCGATGGGCCGTTTCGGGCAGGCAAAATTACGAGCATTTACGATCAGCTGCTGACGGCTATGGGCGCGCAGGTCGATATTATGCCAGCCCGCGGCACGCATGAGCCGGTCTCCAAGGCACAGTGGGAGGCTATGTTCGAGGGCATTGCGTATGAGAAAATGCTCGTCCATGACTGGCGGCATGATGTGGTCAGGATCGGCGAAGTTCCGGCTTCTTATCCCGAAAAAATCACCGAAAAGCTTAAACTGGAAAGCTCCAAAAAGCTATCCTCCGACAATATTGTTGTCTATGAAGTCAGGCTGCAAGTCAGCACAGATGGTATAAACTGGGTCGATGCCACCGCTGAGGATTTCCCGAAGAACGGCCTTGAGATAAGCTTCACTTTGCCGAACGGTATTACCGCCGAGACGGCCGCACAGTATGACTTCATCGTCAGCCATATGAAGGACAGCGGCGAGGTTGAACTGCTTACCCCCGCGCTGAAAGACGGCAAGCTGGTCGTGACGGTTTCTTCCCTGTCGCCCTTCGGCATCAGCTGGAAGCTCAAGGAGCAGCCCAAGCCGAGCGAAGAGCCGAAGCCCACGCAAGCGCCCACCGCGACCCCCGCGCCGTCCGACACGCCGGAGGCCTCCGCCTCCCCGGAGGCAACGCCCGCGGCGGGCAGCAAGACCGATCCCTCGCAGATCGACTTCCACGGCGAGCCGTTCATCGTGACGCAGTCCTCCGTCGGCCGGACATTTGACGTAGCCGAAGCCGAAAAGGCCTGGGCCGCGGCGTCCTACGGCGACACGGTCACGATCCCGATGACCGTCACGAAGCCCGAGCACACCACGGAGGAGATCAACGACATGCTCTTCCGCGACGCGCTCTCCAAAAACTGGACGCTCGTCCGGCTCTGGAACCGCGACTACTGCAACGAGGTGCGCACATCGCTCTCCGGCAGCAGCGCTGACCGCATTTCCAACGTGAAGAAGGCGTGCGGGCTGCTCGACGGGCTGGTGCTCATCCCCGGACAGACGCTCTCCTTCAACGACACGCTCGGCGAGCGCACGGAAGCCAACGGCTGGAAGCCCGCCACGGCCTACGCCAACGGCGAGGTCCGGCAGGAATACGGCGGCGGCATCTGCCAGGTGAGCTCCACGCTCTACAACGCCGCGCTCTACGCCAATCTGGAGATCGTCGAGCGCGCCTGCCACCAGTTCCAGGTGGGCTATCTCCCCTGGGGCATGGACGCCACGGTGAGCTGGGGCTGGCCGGACTTCAAGTTCCGCAATGACGCCGAGTACCCCGTCAAGATCCACGCGTGGGTAGACGAGGAGACGAACGAGTGCTGCGTCCAGATCCTCGGCACCGATGTGAAGCACCAGTATGTACTCATGCAGTTCAACAACTGGGAGGTCTTCGACGAGACCGGCACGTATTTTGACGCCAACGGCAATCCGCTCTCCGTCGGCATGGCGGCGGCAACGTGGCGGCTGGTGTTCAACGACGGCGACGATTACAACACCGCCACCCCCATCAGCAAGGAATACGAGGCCTACAGCACCTACAATTACCACACCGAGGACATCGAAGCCCGCAACGTCCCGCAGGGCTGAGCATAAAAGAAAGTCAGGAGAGAGAAGTCTTATGGAAAAACCGACCTTTTATATTACAACGCCGATCTACTACCCCTCCGCGAAGCTCCACATCGGCCACGCCTACTGCACCGTCGCGAGCGACGCGATCGCCCGCTACAAGCGCCTGTGCGGCTACGACGTGATGTTCCTCACCGGCACCGACGAGCACGGCCAGAAGATCGAGGACAAGGCCAAAGCCGCCGGCGTCACGCCGCAGCAGTTCGTGGACAACATCGTCACCGGCGAGAAGGGCGTGCTCGATCTCTGGAAGCTGATGAACATCTCGAACGACCGCTTCATCCGCACCACGGACGATTACCACGTCAAGAGCATCCAGCGCATTTTCCGCAAGATGTACGACAACGGCGATATCTACAAGGGCAAGTATTCCGGCATGTACTGCACGCCGTGCGAGAGCTTCTGGACCGAGAGCCAGCTCGTAAACGGCCGCTGCCCCGACTGCGGCGGCGAGGTCAAGTACGCCGAGGAGGAAGCCTACTTCTTCCGTCTGAGCAAGTACGCTGACCGCGTGAGAGCTCTTCTGACCGGCGGCGAGTTCCTTGAGCCCGCGAGCCGCGTGAACGAGATGATCCATAACTTCATCGACTGCGAGGGTGGACTGCAGGATCTCTGCGTCTCCCGCACGAGCTTTACCTGGGGCGTGCCCGTGGACTTTGACCCCGGCCACGTCGTGTACGTCTGGATCGACGCTCTTTTCAACTACGCGACCGCGCTCGGCTACGAGAACGACAAGTACCACGATTTCGATAAATACTGGCCCGCGGACGTACACATCGTCGGCAAGGAGATTGTCCGCTTCCACTCGATCATCTGGCCCGCGATGCTTATGAGCGTGGGTCTGCCGCTGCCGAAGAAGGTCTACGGCCACGGCTGGCTCGTCATGGACGGCGGCAAGATGTCGAAGTCCAAGGGCAACGTCGTCGATCCCTATGTGCTCGCCGAGATGTTCGGCGTGGACGCGCTGCGCTTCTTCCTGCTGCGCACGTTCCCGT
>ERZ779890.4579-NODE-4579-length-11454-cov-6.930520_pt1 | contig 11454 bp, 8 predicted proteins | sample MGYA00511553_ERZ779890 | MGnify/ENA primary metagenome ERZ779890 (study PRJEB29588, sample SAMEA2152064) | human gut metagenome | biome: human gut; feature: human-associated habitat; material: faeces | place: Denmark | collected 2008/2010 ...
GGTGGGAATTTGCAGCACCTGTACCGGGGCGGGGGCAAACAGCTCCCGCAGCAGGGTGTCGAACCAGCCCTCCTCCAGCTTGCTGCGCAGGGCGGCAAAGAGCTTATCGGTGTGCAGCAGCAGGGCGGCATCGCCGGTGTGCAGCCAGCCGGTAGCGGCGTTGATGGCGTCCAGCACGCCGTCCGGCAGGCTGCCCGGGCGCTCCAGCGAGGCAAACTCGGCCTCGTTCAAAGCGGCCAGCAGCAGGTCGTGGGGGATGCCGGTCTTTAGCAGCTCGTCCACGGCCTTGCGCACGGCGGTGGCAAACTTGCGGGCAGAATCCACCGTAGCACCGCGCAGCAGCAGCTCCAAGGTGGGCTGCAGGGTGCTGTCGTCAAAGCCGATGTCGATATCTGCGCCCAGCTGCTCGGCCAGCAGCGCGGCCTTGAGGGGAGAGCTGTTGGTGCTCAGCAGCGCACCCAGCAAAATCTCCACACCCAGCTGCCGCTCACGGTCGGCAAATGCGCCGGTGTACCATGCCAGCGCGCACTGCACCTCATCCGGCTTGGGCTGGTCGGTGTAGTAGGGCAGCTCCACGAATGCGCCGGGCTGCTCGTCCTGCATGGTCAGGCGGGGACGGGCAGCGGCCTTGGGCATCTTGGACAGGTAGTCCTTATCCAGCCGTGCCAGCTTATCGGCCATATCCATCTTGCCGTACAGGGTGATGCAGCAGTTGTCGGCGCTGTAATGGCGGCGGTACACCCGCTGGTATTTCTCATAGGTCAGAGCGGGGATGGACGCCGGGTCGCCGCCAGACACAAAGCCGTAAGCGGTATCCGGGAACATCGCCCGTTGCAGGGCGTTTTGCAGCTGAGCATCCGGGGAGGCCAGCGCACCCTGCATTTCATTGTAGACCACACCGCTGACCGTGCCGTCTGCATCCCGGTGCCAGCCCTCCTGCTCGAACACCGCAGAGTCCACCATAGCCAGTGGGCAGAACACCGCGTTCAGGTAAACGTCCATCAGGTTGCAGAAATCGGTCTCGTTGGGGGTGGCAAAGGGGTAGACCGTTTTGTCCGGGAAGGTCATCGCATTGAGGAAGGAAGCCATGCTGCTTTTGAGCAGCTGCACGAAGGGGGAGCTGACGGGGTATTTTTCGCTGCCCGCCAGCACGGAGTGCTCCAGAATGTGGAACACGCCGGTGTCATCGGAGGGGAAGGTGCCGAAGCCGATGCCAAAGGCCTTGTTGACGTCCTCGTTCTCCACCAGCAGCACGGCTGCGCCGCTGACGTCATGGGTGAGCAGGGTCAAAGTACCGTGCTGCTCGGGGCAGTCCTCGGTGCGCAGGACGGTATAACCGGGATAGTGTGCCATTTTTATTCTCCTTTACGGGATGTTTTTCACAGAGGATGCGCCTGCGGCTCAGCCGCCGAACAGGCCGAAAAAGCTGGTGTGCGTTACGCCCAGCACAAGGAAAAGGGCAATCAGGGCGAACAGCACGCCGATGATGATGTCCATCTGGTGCACCGTGAGCGGAAATTTATCGTAAAGCTTTTCCTTGGGGTTTACAAAGTCCTTGCGGCCGTTGTCCAGCAGGCGCTTTTTGCCCTGCTCAAAATCGGCCTTCTGCGCCTGCAATTCTGCCTGCTGGCGGGCAAGTTCTGCCTCGCGGGCGGCCAGTGCGGCCTCGCGGCGTTCAAGCTCGGTTTGGGTATCCGGGGTGGGCTGTGCCATGGAAAGTCCCTCCTATAAGCATAAGATGTTTTCCTTATGATACCACAAAAATGTGGACAAAAAAAGCACCCGCAGTGCAAAGACTGCGGGTGCAAAGGGGGATGATGAGGAGATTACTTCTTAGCCAGATACTTGCGGATATCAATGGCGACAGCCACGATAATGACAAGACCCTGAACGATGTAGGTGTAGGAGGAGTTGACGTTCATGAACTGCAGAGCGACCTTCATCAGCTCAAAGACCAGAACGCCGACCAGAACGCCGGGCACGGTGCCGACGCCGCCGGTGGTGGAAACACCGCCGATGGTGCAGGCTGCGATGGCGTCCAGCTCATAGCCCTGTGCGGTATTGACGGATGCGCCGCCGGACTTTGCAGCCAGCAGGCAGCCGGCCAGACCGAACATGCAGGAAGCCAGAATGTAGATGCGGATCTTGGTAGCGTTGACGTTGACACCGGCCACCTCGGCAGCAGCTTCGTTGCCGCCGATGGCGTACATATACTTGCCGTGGCGGGTCTTATTGTACAGGAACCAGAAGCAGACAGCCACGATCAGGGCGAACCAGATCAGCACGGGAATGGCAAGGAAGGTATCCTTTGCCAGTGCGGTGAAGTTGGAGTTCAGAGAGCCGATGGGGGTACCGCCGGTGTACACAAGGCAGATACCGTAGACCACCTGCTGCATACCCAAGGTAGCAATGAAGGGCTGCACCTTCAGGTAGCTGACCACCAGACCGTTGCACAGACCCACGATGGCGCAGATGGCAATGACCAGAATGAACACCACAGGGGTGGGCAGAGTGGGCATATTGGGGTAGAACTTACCGGCAGCGCCCTCGGTCTGCGCAAAGATGCAGGCCAGGCAGGCAGCAAAACCAGCCAGACGGCCTGCGGACAGGTCGTTGCCGGTGGTGATCAGGCAGCCGGAGATGCCCAGCGCGATGATGTAGCGGATGGACACGTTCTTGAACAGGTTGATCAGGTTTGCAGGTGCAAAAAAGTTCGGATGGATGATGCCGACGAACAGAGAGACGAGCAGCATCAGAACGATAATGGCGTTGTTGCCCAGCCATTTCTTTACGGATTTACCCGTTAATTTCTTGGTAGCTTCCACAATAGACAGCCTCCTTGTTTACTGATTGGCCGCTGCCGTTTCGGGCGCGGTCTCAAACTGGGTAGCCAGCTCCATGATGTTCTCCTGGGTCGCGTCCTTGCCGTCGATAAAGCCGGTGACGCGGCCATCGCACATGACCATGACGCGGTTGGACATGCCAATGATCTCGCTCATTTCAGAGGAGATCATAATGATGCTCTTGCCCTGCTTGGCCAGATCGGCAATGATGCAGTAGATCTCGTACTTTGCACCAACGTCGATGCCGCGGGTGGGCTCGTCCAGGATCAGGACATCGGGGTTATTTGCCAGCCAGCGGGCGATCAGCACCTTCTGCTGGTTGCCGCCGGACAGGCTCTTGATCTGGGTCTTGGGGCTGGGCACCTTGATGGCCATCTTTTCCTTATTGGTCGCCACCAGATCCAAAATCTTCTTGTCATCCAGCATGATGGGGCCCTTGCGCAGAGCGTCCAGCGATGCAATGGAGATGTTGTCGGCCACGCTCAGCACACCCATGATGCCGGTTGCGCGGCGGTCCTCGGTCAGCAGAGCCACGCTCTTCCGGATGGCATCGCGGGGCTGCTTGATGTGGACCTCTTCGCCCTTGATCCACACCCTGCCGGAGGTGTGTGCACGCAGACCAAAGATGCCTTCCATCAGCTCGGTGCGCTGTGCGCCCACCAGACCAGCCACGCCCAGGATCTCGCCCTTTTTCAGCTCAAAGCTGCAATGGCGGAAGGAGCGCGGATGGATGGAGGTGAAATCCTCCACCTTCATCATCACTTCCTCGGAGGGGTGGTTCTCCAGCGGCGGGAACAGATTGGACAGCTCACGGCCGACCATCTTGGCGATGATCTGCTCCTTGGTCATGTTGGCAACGTCCCACTTGCCGATGTAATGGCCGTCACGCATGATGGTCACTTCGTCAGCAATGACCTTGATCTCATCCATCTTGTGGCTGATGTAGACCAGTGCAACGCCCTGCTCCTTCAGCTCACGCATGATGCGGAACAGCGATTCCACTTCGTTGGCGGTCAGGGAGGAGGTGGGCTCGTCCAGGATCAGCACCTTGCAGTTTGCGGAAACAGCCTTTGCAATTTCCACCATCTGCATCTGGGCAATGCTCAGGCTGCCCAGCCTTGCGTGGGAATTGATCTGCAGCTTCAGCTTCTTCAGCAGTGCATCGGTATCGGCATACATTTTGCTGTGGTCCACAATGGTGATGGGGCCAATCTTTTTGGTGGGGTAGCGGCCCAGCCAGATATTCTCAGCCACGGTACGGGCCGGGATGGGCTGCAGCTCCTGATGCACCATGGCAATGCCGCGGCCCAGTGCATCCAACGGGTTCGCAATAACGACCTTTTCTCCCTCGTATTCGATCTCGCCCTCGTCCATCTTGTAAATGCCGAACATGCACTTCATCAGGGTGGACTTACCGGCACCGTTTTCGCCCATCAGGGCCATAACTTTACCGGGGCGGAGCTCCAACTGCGCGTGGTCCAGCGCTTTTACGCCGGGGAAGGTCTTGACCACGCCTTTCATTACCAGACGGTATTCTGACATTCCGCAGAGCCTCCTTATCTTGCAATTTGCAGGCCGCGCGGTGCGTCCTTTCTAAAAGAAGGCGCGTGCGCCCGAGAGAAATCTCGCACGCACGCGCTTTTAAGCTTTTACCAAGCCATAGGACTCACTGCGTACCTTGCAAACGTGAGTTTTGTGCTACAGGAATTAGAGGTACTGTGCTGCGTTCTCGGCAGTGACCTTGACGTAGTCGACCCAGTAGTACTCCTCAACGTCCTTGCCCTCAACAAACAGCTGAGTAGCCTCGGCAGCCTTGGTAGCCTGGCCCACATCGTCGTTCAGAACGGTACCGGTCATCTTGCCGTCAACAACGTTCTGGACAGCCTCTTTCAGTGCGTCAACACCGACCAGGTAGATGTCCTTGCCAACGGTACGGCCAGCCTGCTTGATGGACTGCAGAGCACCCAGAGCCATTGCGTCGTTGTTGCAGAACACAACTTCGATCTTCTCGCCGTACTGTGCCAGAGCGTTTGCAACGTCCTGCTGTGCGGTGGTCTGATCCCAGTTGTCCAGGTACTCGTACAGGCACTCCACTTCCTTGCCGGCATCGGTCAGAGCCTTGATGGAGTACTCGGTGCGGTACTGAGCATCGATGTTCTCGGGGTCGCCCTTGCACATGATGTAGGTGATCTTGCCGTCGCCGTTGATATCGCCCTGGGTCTCGGTCTCCAGGATCAGCTCGCCCTGGTAAGTACCGGACTGACGTGCGTCAGCGCCAACGTAGCAGCACTTGCCTGCGTAGGAATCCAGAACAGCCTTTTCGGGCTCACGGTTGATGAAGACGATGGGAGTGCCGGAGGGAGAAATGGTATCAACGATGGTCTGTGCAGAGGTGGTCTGAACAGGGTTGATGATCAGAACGTCAACGCCCTGCTGCAGGAAGGTGTTGATCTGCTCGGTCTGGGTGTTCTGGTCGTTCTTGCCGTCAACGATGGTCACGGCGTAGCCCTTATCCTTCAGGTACTCCTCCAGATCGGTGCGGTACAGGGTCATAAAGTTATCAGCGAACTGATAGATGCAGACACCGACGTTTGCGCTGCCGGTTGCAGCCTCAGAAGAAGCAGCTGCAGAGGAAGCGGCGGTAGAGGAAGCAGCAGTGGAGCTGGAGGAGCCGCCGCAGGCGGTCAGAACGCCGACAGCACCCACAACAGCAGAAGCCTTCATAAAGTCACGACGGGAAATCATTTTCATAATCTTGTTCTCCTTCATTCGCATATCACAGCATCTCATGGAATATACTTACATGTATGTTCCATGGTTTCTGTTTGTATTATAACCGTCTGGAAAATCATTCGCAATGGGACAAGTTCACAAGATTCCGGTCATTTCTTTGTGCATTCTTCACAGTTGATATTGTTGTGTACAACATTCTTTTTGCTATCAAGTACAAAATCAGTCGAAAATGCAACATACATCCAAATTCCATGCCAAAAATCCATAAATCCTTTCAAAATGGTTACAGCATCGTTCTGTTCATGCAACAAATTTCTCTGTACAGAAAATGCCCGCTTTTTCCCGGGAGTTTTGCACAAAACGTACATTTCCGGGAAAAACCGGGCATTTTTTTCATTTTTCACTTTTCTTTGTGTTCGCGGCGGTAGCGGGTGGGGGTGACTCCCAGCGTCTTTTTGAAGATCCTTGTAAAATAATTCACGTCCAGAATGCCCACTTCCTCGGCCACGGTGGCAATGGTGTGGTTGTTCTGCACCAGCAGCTGGGCCGCGCGGTTGACGCGCTGGGTGTTGATATAATCGATCAGAGTGCTGCCGGTCTCCTGCTTGAACAGCGCCGACAGGTACGATGGGCTGATGAAGCACATTGCGGCCAGACTTTTCAGCGTCAGCGGCTCGGCCACGTTCAGGTTGACGTAGTTCATCACCTTCTGCACCGCGGGCGAATACTCCTTCAGCGAGTAGCGGCGGACATAGGCACAGTAATCCCGCGTCATCTGCCACATCATCTCGTTGGGCACCTCGTTGGCTTCCTCAATGATGCGGCTGTACTTGCTGGAAATGGCATCAATATAATAGGGATGCACCTTGCTGGGTTCAATGGCCTTGCGCAGCAGGGTGTTCAGCACGATCATCTTGTTCTTCTGCTGGTAGAGCGTCCCCTCGAACCGGCCGCCGTAGGTAAAGCGGGAGTGCTGGTGCATGGCCTCGATGGCGGCTTCCTCATCGCCCCGGGCCACCGCGTCCAGAATGCGGTTCTCTGATTCATACCGCTGCTCCAGCATGGTGACCGGGATCTCCTTCTGGAACTCCGGCTCGTGGAAATAGCGGGTATCCGGGTGGAACTGGAAGGGCAGGAATTCCTTCAGCTCCTGCACCGGGACAGTGCGGCCGAACATCGTATCCACCACAACCCGCAAAGCTCCATAGAAATCGCTGGCCTCCAGGATCTTCACGCCGTTGTAGTACTCCTGCACAGCGGCCTCTCCGGCTTCCCCCAGATAGCGCCTGACCCATTTGCGGGCGCTCGGGGTGCGGGGGCCCACCGTCCAGGGTCCAATGAGAAAGACCGTGTTTTTTTCATCGGGGATGCGGAACAGGGCAAAGTGCAGCTCAAAGGTGCCCTCCACCAGCAGCAGAGTATTTTCAGGGGTGCTGTCCAGCAGCAGCTGGCCGAACTCCTGCCAGTCGAACTGGGGGTCCAGCGATCGCCGCAGGCCGTAGTCAAACTCTTCCAACCCCTCAAAGGGCGGGGTGACCCGCCGGGTCGGGATATTCTGCACCGCTGCCAGCTTTGTAAGGATCTGCAAAGGATCCACCCGCATCGTACACCGCTCCTTTTTCCTGTTGTTCCGCTCGTGCCGTTGTATCATTCCTGATATATTAGTATACATCAATTTTGAAGCAGAAACAAGCCGCCCACAGGAATTTCCCGTGGGCGGCTTGATCCGTTTCCTTACTTATTATGGCGCTGTGCCAGTGCGGCCACGTTCTCCTCCACCTTCTGTTTGGTCAGGGGGTAGATGAAGAACAGGCTCAGGGCCACGGCCACAAAGCCGATGGCGGGGGCAATGCAGGAGATGTTGAAGATGCCCATGGTGACCTCCGGGTCAAAGGCAGTGGCAGCACTGTAACCGATCATGGTCAGCAGGCCGCCGGTCAGGCCGGAAGAGAACGCCTGACCCAGCTTGCGGGCAAAGGAGTAGACCGCATAGATGGTGCCGTCCTCACGGATGCCGTTGCGGACCTCGGAATCATCGATGACATCGGTGATCATTGCCCAGATGATGGTGTTGAAGAAGCCCAGGCAGATGAAGGCGGCGCAGAAGAAGCCGACATAGACCCAGACATTGGTGGGCTTGAGAACAAAGCAGATGACCTCCAGCACCGTGGCCACGATGCAGGATACGGTGGCCAGCTCTTTTTTACCGAACCGGTTGGCCAGCTTGGAGGCAAAGGGTGCGCAGACGAGCAGGATCAGCACGCTGCTCAGCAGAGAAGCGGTAGACTGGGCGGCGGCGCTGCCGTAGAAGTTGGGGAACACATAGCCTGCCATGCCCTGCATGGTCAGCATGGCCAGCAGCAGGAAGAGGGCGGCAGCAATAATGCCCAGCAGGGCACGGTTGGTGAACACGCTCTTGAGCATCTTGCCAATGTCCATCTTGCTGTCGTTTGCGGGCACATCCACACGCTCACGCACCAGGTTAAAGCAGAGCAGGTAGCAGAGGATGGCGCAGACAGAGAAAACGCCTGCAATGATGGTCATGCGGCTGCCGGAGAGGACCGTCTGGCCATTGACGGTGACGTAAGCCACCATGGGGGGTGCCAACGCCGATCACAAGGCTGGCCAGGGTGCTGCCGATGGTACGCCAGGTGGACAGCTCTGCGCGATCCTTGGGGTCAGCAGAGATGGCGGAAGCCATGGAGCCGTAAGGGATGTTGACGGAGGTGTAGAAGATGGAGCCCCACAGGATATAGGTCACAAAGAGCCATGCCACCTTGAAGCCGTAGGACATCCCGGCCAGACCGGACTGGAAGATGAGGAAGGATGCGATGGCCACAGGGCCACACATCCGCTTGAGCCAGGGGCGGAACTTGCCGTCCTTAGTGGGGTTGGAGCGGTCCACGATCTGGCCCATGGTCACATCGGTGAAAGCATCCACAAAGCGGGCGATCATCATGATCATGCCCACAACACCGGCGCTCACGCCCATCACGTCGGTATAGAACTTCATCAGGAAGCTGGACGACAGGATAAAAGTAAAATCGTTGGCGAAATCGCCGAACATATAGCCGACCTTGTCCCGCATCCCAAACGGGGTGGTCTTTTGCATTTCATTTGCCATTGTATTCTCCTTCGATGGTCAATTCAAGCGGTACAGCGTCTCTTCTGCTGTATCCAAGTTTGTACTCCAATATTATGACAAACTTTTATCAAAAAATGTTAGAATATTTTTTAGGTGAATTCGTACAATTTTAAGGTATTGTTTTTGTACATTTTCACAGTTCGTTCACATTCTGTTTTTCCTCTTTTTTCCCAGCATTCACTTTTTGTGGCACTCTTTACGGAAGTTTTTAAGCCAGGCCGGAGATAATAGGTATTCTGCCCAGAGCAGCGCCTGTTTTCCTGAAAAAAGTCTGGATTTATTCAAAAATCTTTCTATCCCTTTTATAAAATTTCTGTCATACTGGGTACAAAGACAATAAACGCCCCTGTGGCACGCAAAATGCCGCCGGGCTGATGAATGTGAGGTCATCCTGATGAACCGCTCCCTGCTGTATCCCCGCGCTACCACCACCCGCCGTCTCATCGGCCTGGACGGGATGTGGCGTTTCAGCTTCGACCCCGAGAGCAAGGGTGTGGAGGACGGATGGGCGCTGGAACTGCCCTCCTCTCTTTCCATGCCGGTGCCCGCCTCCTTCTGCGACCTGTTCACCGACAAGGCCTCCCGCGAATACTGCGGTGATTTCTGGTACGAGACCAGCTTTTTTGTCCCTGCGGAATGGAGCGGCTGGGACATCGTTCTCCGGTTTGGCTCGGTCACCCACCGGGCCCGAGTCTTTGTCAATGGCGTGGAGGTGGCCCAGCACGAGGGCGGCTTCCTGCCCTTTGATGCCACCGTGACCAACATCGTGCGCTACAACCAGTTCAACAAGCTCAGTGTTCTGGCGAACAACGAGCTCAGCGAGACGATGCTGCCCGCAGGCACCACCCGCACCCTTGCAGATGGCAGAAAGATCGCCGCCCCCTACTTTGATTTTTACAACTACGCCGGCATCCACCGGCCCGTCTGGCTGATGGCCCTGCCCAAGGAGCGGGTGCTGGACTATTCCACCCGATACCGCCTGACCGAGACCGGGGCCGAGATCGACTATACCGTGTCCACCAACGGCCCCCACCCCGTGACTGTGGAGCTTTACGATGGCACCACCCGGGTGGCCGAAAGCTCCGGCACCACCGGCACGCTGGTGGTCAAAAACGCCAGGCTGTGGAACGTCCACGCCGCCTATCTCTACGATCTGGTCATCCGCATCCACGAGGGCAGTGCGGTGGTGGATGAGTATCTGGACCGGATCGGCATCCGCACCTTTGAGATCCGGCACGGGCGTTTCCTGCTCAACGGCAGCCCGGTCTATCTGCGGGGCTTCGGCCGGCACGAGGATGCCGACATCCGGGGCCGCGGACTCGACCTGCCCACCGTCAAGCGGGATTTCGAGCTGATGAAGTGGATCGGCGCAAACTGCTTCCGCACCAGCCACTACCCCTACGCCGAGGAGATCTACCAGATGGCCGATGAGGAGGGCTTCCTCATCATCGACGAAGTCCCCGCCGTGGGCTTTATGCAGAGCACAGCCAATTTCCTGGCCGCCAATCAGGGCAACGGCAGGCAGCAGGGCTTTTTTGAGAAGGAGACCACGCCTGCGCTGCTCAAGAACCACAAGGCAGCCCTGACCGATATGATCGACCGGGACAAAAACCATCCCTCGGTCATCGCATGGAGCCTGCTCAACGAGCCTCAGTGCACCAGCGCGGGCACCGAGGAATACTTCAAGCCCCTGTTCGAGCTGGCCCGCCGCCTCGACCCCCAGAAGCGCCCCCGTACTTATACGGTCCTGATGACCAGCCTGCCCGACACCAGCAAGGGCCAGCGCTTTGCCGATTTCGTCAGCCTGAACCGCTACTATGGCTGGTATGTACTGGGCGGGGCCGGGCTGGCGGATGCCGAAGCCGCCTTCCACCATGAGATGGACGGCTGGGCAAAAGTCCTGCATGGCCGCCCGCTCATCTTTACTGAGTACGGCACCGACAACCTGAGCGGTGCGCACAAGCTCCCCAGTGTGATGTGGAGTGCCGAGTACCAGAATGAATATCTGGAGATGACCCACGCCGTGTTCGACCACTACGATTTCGTACAGGGTGAGCTGGTGTGGAATTTTGCCGATTTCCAGACCACCGAGGGCATCATGCGCGCCAACGGCAACAAGAAGGGCATCTTCACCCGTCAGCGTCAGCCGAAGGACGCCGCCTTCCACTTCCGCGCCCGCTGGACCAGCCTCCCGCTGGATTACAAGGGCAACAAGTAAGTTGAACCTCTCTCAAACCTTCTCATAACCATGCCAAAAGCACCCGCAGGCTCAGCGTCTGCGGGTGCTTTTGCGATTGCACTTCTTTTCTTTTTATGGTATCCTTACCTTGCGCTCCGGCCGCGAGCGCCTTTTCATTTGCAGCATAGTCGATTTTCAACGTTCTGTCAAACCGGAACAAGCCATACTTGCAAGGGAGGCTGTTTTTATGAAACGCACCGATTATATCAACTGGGATGAATACTTTATGGGCATCGCCCTGCTCACCGCCATGCGCTCCAAGGACCCCAGCAGCCAGGTGGGAGCCTGCATTGTCAGCCCGGAGAACAAGATCCTCTCCCTGGGCTACAACGGAATGCCCATTGGATGCGATGACGATGCCATGCCGTGGGAGCGCGAGGGCGACCCGCTGGACACGAAGTACATGTACGTCTGCCATGCGGAGCTCAACGCCATCCTGAACAGCGCCCACAACAACCTGAAGGGTGCCCGGGTGTATGTGACCCTGTTTCCCT
>ERZ779890.4584-NODE-4584-length-11448-cov-4.931186_pt1 | contig 11448 bp, 2 predicted proteins | sample MGYA00511553_ERZ779890 | MGnify/ENA primary metagenome ERZ779890 (study PRJEB29588, sample SAMEA2152064) | human gut metagenome | biome: human gut; feature: human-associated habitat; material: faeces | place: Denmark | collected 2008/2010 ...
AGAGTAACAACGTCGGTAGCATCAATTCTGCCGTCGCCGTTTACGTCACCTGCAACGGTTGTAGGAATTTCAGGAAGTCCTGTGATGGTCAGCGTAAGGGCTGTTTCAACGCCTTCAACTTCGCCTTTGTAGGTAGTCACGTCAATGACACCAGTCTGAGCATCAAAACCGCCGCCTGCATCAAGCTTATGGAATGCCTTGCCATTGGAAATGGCAGTAGCGTGGTCAAACTTAAGTGTATGGAGACCGCCTACAATACCGTTGGAAACGATAGGTGCAGAGTGGTCAATCACTGTGGTTGGGAATGGGATAACCAAATCAAAAGCTTCTGCTTCGGCATTAGGATCACTGTAGTTGCCCAATGCGATTATACAAGGTTCGCCAGCTGCAAACTCCTCTTTCTCGTAGAGTTCAACAGTAGTTACAAGCTCACCAGATTCATTCTCTTCCTGTGTCATCTTCTTGACTGCATAGGTCATCACATCATCGTTAATACCTGCTATCTGATAGTTGTAAGGCAATGCCACAACGTCAATGCAGTTCATAGCAAAGTCAGAGATGGAGATAGCCTCCTGCCCAGCAGGATCGATTTCAACGAATGTCCATGCAGAGGTAGAGCCGTCAAGCTCGTGGCATACTACATCGTTTTCTGCACCTTCTGGCCAGAGAGCAAACTTCTTTCTGTTTGCAGGTCCCATAGGAATGAGGTTGAACTGGGATTTGCCCACATAGGCTACATCATAAGGTATCGGAGTTTCAGATACGGGGAGGTTGATGTTATCACCAGCATAGTCGCCGAGATAGTAGCCTGTGTACATGTTCTGGATAGCATAGTATGTAGTGCCCTCTACAGGAACAAAGCGCCACATGGCTTTCGGGTTGTTGTCGGCATTGAGCTGACCGCTGGTCTTGTCGAAGAGACCCCACTTCACAGCTGAAGAAGAGCTGTACTTATCCTTGAGATAGATGGCGTTACCGTTGCAGTAAGCATCTTCGGCAGCTGCTTCACCGGCACGCTTGTCGTCAAGGTTGGTGATGAAGTACCACTTGCCTTCCTCTACAGTCTTGATTCCTGCCTTGAAAGCCTTGAGAGCCTCTGATACGGCAGCTGTTGCGGCCTGTACCGCAGCTGCGGACATAGGTGTAGTGAATGCGTTCTTACGAGCATCGGCAATGGCGGTTCTAAGGCCGTCGATGAGCGTTGCGTCAGAGAGCTGACCCATGCCTTCACCAGTTTCCACACCGTTGATGAGAGCCTCAGACTCGGCAATCAGGCTGTTGAGTTCTGTTGTGTCAGCATAGAGAGCCTTGACTGCCTTGATGGCTTCCTGCAACTCTGCGATATCCTCTGCTGTTGATGTACCAGCGTTGGCAATTTCGCGCTTAGCAGCCACGATTTGAGTGAGGGCATCAGCCGGAGCCTTGAGGCCAGGAGTAGTATAGTACTGTGAAGTAGCTTCGTCTATCTTAGCTTCATAAACCTGGAATTCGCCAAGAGTGAAGTTGTTGCCACCTGTAGCGTTCGAAAGCACTTGATATGCAATGCGGTTAACCGGACGGCCAAGGTTTACGGTATGAGGAGCTACCTCGCTCATGTCAATGTTGCTAATAATAGGATTGCCATATACCGTGTCACCCTCAAGAGTGTTGGCACCATAGAGGCTCACATTACCCGGACGTTCGTTCATACCCCATGTAGGAATGTTGGGACTACCGTTGGCGGTAGCACCACGGGTTGCATAGACGAATGTTACGTTCTGCTTGGGTTCGTCAAGCTTGATGTTGATATAGCCCGAACCCTGAAGATAGGTTGAGTCCTTACCGTCAATAAGGAAGGCGTACTTGTCGGAAGTGGCAATGCCCTGCTTGCGAAGAGTAGAGAATTTGATCTGGCTGTCATCAGCAGGATCTTCGTCTACACCACCACTTGCACGCTTGATAAGCGGAGCATCGAAGTCGGTCTTATAAGCGAAGAGGTTCTGGTAGAGTTCGCTACCACTCTTCACAAGTTCCTTGAGAGTAGCATCGAGTGTTGCCTGCTTCTTTTCCTCCTCAAACTTTGCGAGAAGGGTCTCATCGGTAACTTTGCGCAGATACCAGAGGTTGAAGTGGGTGGTCTTTGTTGATTCGTCAGTCTTTGTTCCCCATGTAGTCAAAGCACCTTCGCTGTCAGATGCCACAGGGGCACTTGAAGCATAAGGAGTCTTTGAGGTGTTGTGGAACTCGTGGCTTCCCCAATACCATTTGCCTGGGCAGTACAAGGTGATATTCTGCGGTGTCTCCTTGTTTTCGGTAAGAGGAGTGGCTGAGCTGTACCACACTGTTGGGTTGCCTACATAGCAGCCTGAAAGGAAGTCTTCAATATAGTATTCGTCATCCTCCTCTGCCTTAGTCACCTTGAACATGAACTTGGCGTCATTGGCATCAAAATTCTTATAGTAGAGCTGCATTGCGGTGAGGTTGGCGTAAGCTGCCTTTTCCACACCGAAGTTGTTGAGGAAGTCGTCAAATCCGCTCACGAAGTTGTAGTAACCCTCGGTGATTGGAATGATAGCTTTCTGCAGTTTTGCATGAGCGGCTTTCAGATTGTTGATAGCGGCCTGAACTTCAGCGTCGCTGTGGCTGCCCATAACAATTGCCAAGGACTGCTGGAGAACTTCATTATATTCATCTGCCACATCCTGCTGGTAGTAGCCAGGGTCTGTTCCGCCGATTACGTCACCTTCTGCAATGTAAAGGTCAATAAGGTCGGAGAGATCGCCCTGAAGGTCAGAGATGTAGTTTACGCCATACACGTTCCACTCGTTGGTGTCGGTGTACTGCCAGAACCAGATTTCTTCCGGACGGTTCCAAGAACCGAGATATGTCCATGACTTCTCGTCTGGAGAATAAGAGAAACCTACGGAGTTGTCGGTAGGAACCTTGCCAGACTGAGGATTACGCCAGCTGGCAATGGGCTCTTCACCCTCGTGACCAGGCTTGAGAATCGTTTCGTAACCCCATGAAACACAGTTTGACCATGGAATGTCCTCGCCACAACTGAGCACCTGAAGGTTTGCTGCCTTTTCGGGAGAGGGGTCATAGGTAAGGAGTTTCCAACCTGCACCCGGATAGCACAGATAGCTGTTTGTCTCGCGCTGTTTCAAGAGGATGGTTGGCGCACCTGTACGTACATCCAGAGGGCCTTCCTCTACGAGGTAGATGTTGTCATCCGATAACACACCAAGAGCGGTCAACTTGGAACCCGCCAAGTAGCGACCAAGAAAAGCCTCCTGAGTACAAAACTCCAGAACAATGGTATCACCCACATGGATCTGCGAAGCGTTCTTCTGCTCGCCAAGCTCCCAACGGGCGTCAACACTGTTCCACATAGCTCCTGTCAGAGCAAGAGCCAAGAATAGTAAGAACTTTTTCATTTTGTTTGACTTTGATTGTTAATAAAAAAATAATATTGTTAAACTTTAAACGAATTTTACTCCATTGACACATCCTTTTCTCACCATACCGTCTTTATTTATTCCTTTTATCAAAGAAATAGCAAGAAAAAGGATTTCGTAACAGCAAATTTATACATAATTTTTTCATATTACCAAAATTTTACAGCAAAAATCGTCTTATATTTCGTCCTCGCAATTCTTTTTGTCAAATATGCGAATATTATTCAATGTTCTTGGGCAGAAAACATCTTCAATGCAAAAGTTATAGGTTTTCACCGTCAGGCAAGACCTCCCCTATCAAAATGAGCAGAGACAGCCTTTCCTTTTGCAGCAACTTTACAACTTAACAAGATCTACATCCAAGTACGCACGTTCTCAAGCAATATCACTAAAGAATGTCACGGCCACGCACAACAAGCACTCCGCCCAAACAACAGAGCGTAGCACAACACAACAAGGTCATCGACACGTTCTCTCATTCCTCTTTCGGCCGAAACGGAATCACATTTCGGCCGAAATGCAACTGCCAACCGGCCGAAACGGACATGCGTTTCCGCCGAAATACACTCACGAGAACGCACTCCGAGGATATGCAGTCAACGAAGAACGCGTTGAAAGCACAGTTGGAATCATCTTATCCATATATATAAGGTATGGTACGAGCAGTACACATATTATAATATCTGTTCTATCGGCATCATAATATTATGTCGGTATTAGAATGGATGATGTGATGGCGCACCCTGGTTTCTATAAGACACAATTAAGGGCCGAAGAGAAGAATCGTTTATAAGCGTTCTTCGCTTCAGCCCTTGAGTGTCTTATTTATTTTGTTGTCCGATTTACCAGATATCCTCTGCTTCTGACCCGCTGTACACCCACTTCGGTGCAAACTCAAGATAGTCGAGCAGGAATGCGAGGTTTGTGTTTTCAAGTACGGATTTCACACGTACATACCATACCTCGTCAGGGTCAAAAGTACCGGTGTAGACAATCTTGCGCAAACGAAGGTTGTTGGCGTATGTTGTAGTGTTGCGCATAGATTCGGTAATTACCGTACCGCCACTCTTCTTGATTCCGTCATGATAAGGCGGTTTCATAAATCCGTGGTTGCGCATTGCCTTGTCGTTTTCGTAGTTGTGTTCCCAGTCTTCAGTGTCTTGTTCCCAACCGATGTTGGGGTTGGTCTGCGACAAACGGAGGTCAAGAGGAAGGCCTACAGGTTCGAGGTTGTCAGGATTTTTTCCGATATAAATCTGCGCCATGCCGAATGTGGCGTTCATCGGGGCGGCCATGCGGAATTCATACGTGCCACGATAAGGAACCGGCGGCAAACGCAAGGTCATATCATACTGTCCACGCACATTATACTCATCGCCCTGATAGTTATCAATGGTTGTTGAGTAATACGGCATATAGCTGAAGCGACACTCTTTGGTGTAAGAGATGGTGCTGAAATAATCGGGGGGGAAAGGAATGGCACTGTTTGTTTCCTTCAGGCGGTATCCATTTGTCAACAACTCGGGGAGCAAAGAGGAAACGTCCCAGCGCAGACGCTCGTTGAGAACCACGTTTGGAACATCATCGTCATAGACCAGCACATCGTCAATTGGGTAATAGAAACCGTTGAGAGCCTGGTTGGTATATTTTCCATTGCCCTTCATGACAAGGATGCCCGGACGGTCTACGTCATACTCCTCATAGAAGTCGCCTGCCGCCACGTCCACCTTGTGCTTGCAATGGCGGTTGATACGTATACCATCAGTCTGCTTGCCCTCAGTGAGCTTTACCAGACGTCGATGAATCGTACACATTGTTTCATAATATTCAAAGCAGTCGATTGACAACTGACTCGGGTTGTTATAGGCGTAACCCATTTCTGCGTGGTGTACCACAAGCTGGTTTGGAACAATCTTCGCGGGTAGCAGGTGATAGGACACAAACTGATTGACAGCGTTGTCCTCTTTTTTCATGTCAGAGCCTGTTGCCCGAGGATATGCCTCTTGGCATTTCGTTTTAAGCACAGCCATGATTTCGGCTCCGTTCTTAAGAATACCATTATCAACCACTGGTTTGGGGACACCCCATTTTTCCACGAAAACGCTGTCGGTCTCAACAAAGGCGGTATAACCGAGATAACGGTGTTCCGGGTAGGCCACAGAGTTGCCGTTTAGGTCAAGGCCGTATTCCTCATGGTTCTGCTCATAGTCTTCGTCACGATATTGGCTCATCTTCAGATCCCAACCTGTCTGCTTGAGCAGGTAGGCAAATATCTTGGTGTTGGGGGTTTCTTCCAACAGCGACGAAACATTGGAGTTAGATAGTTGCAACACATGGTTCACCCCATGTATTACACCATTTGTCACCTCAATATCGGTGTTTATAATTTTAGACAGAACGTTGACATATGTTGATGCCTTGCCCGTAACACTGTCCGTCTTGAAATTGATGGTAATGTAACGGTCGTTCATGTTCGTCTTCTGCAAAGCCTTGTCATTATCATTGAAATCCGTAGACATATAAGCCTGCGAATTGCCGTTGTCTATGATTGAATTGCGCACGATATATTCCGCTGTGGAGTCGGGAATCTGTGTGATGTCATAGTCCTTGGTCAGATAGATGGAGTCAAGATACTGCTGCATGGCCTCGTTGGTAGGAGCGAACACCGTATAGTTGCCACGCGCCGAGAGAAGCTGCGACACATACGAATCACTGCGCCTGCTAAGTTTCACCTTGCCGCAAACATAGAGAAATTTGCTGTAGTCCTCATTCTGCTCAAAATAGTCTGTAATGGTCTTGCCCGTAAAGGTGTAGATGTCTGAATCATCTACATTGTCAGAGCACGACGTAAAACCTGCTGCAAACAAGCCGAGCAGAACAACGAGAACACTTTTCTTGAGAATTCTGATTTTCATTTTGTTTATTTGTTTTTATATCATCTCAACGGCAACAAGGCATTTTCACACCTCGCAAGATGGCAAGCGCACTCACAAATACATGTACGTTACCATAAAACGGCCCAAAAGTAGAGAATACTTTTTATTCTACACTAAAAACAACCACACTTTTTGTCTCAAAGCGTCGTTTCTGTCAAATATTCTAAGTATATTCTTATATTATTCCATTTCTTATACAAATTTCACGCCTCAAACATTTGCATTGGTCGAAACTTGCCACAATATTATTTATCACAAAAATATTGCCCGACAACTGTCTGCCATTTCGTTAAAGGACCCCAAACGAATATTATTCACCTAAATCCTCACAAATATTCATTATTCAACAGCAAAACACGAATTATACTATATAAATCTATAGTTAAACAAAAAAAATAAATATCTTTGCATGTCTAATCTAACTATAAAAGCAAAATATGAGTAGACTGTTTTGCGCCACAGACAATAACAAGCAAAAACTAAACATAATGAAAAGATTCAAACCACTCCTAATTGCCGCCCTCGGCACCATGACGCTATGGGGCAACACTCAATCAGGTGTAGCACAAGAGGTTGACCGGGCCAAATATCCCGACTACATTCCCTTTGACGCAAGCCGACAGAAGACAATGCCCGTGAAGGCCAACCGTGGCAACGCAAAATCAATGAATCGTGGCCAACGTCCAGACCACATCAACAATGCACTGAGCATGTACTATCCACCCATCTTCAACCAGAGCGGTGGTTCCTGTGGTTCTGCCCAGGCTCTCGGCTACATGTTTACTCACGAAATGAACTCGTGGCGTAACAAGGATGCATCATTTGAAGAGAACCAATATCCCACCCACTTCACTTGGCTATTTACTACCCCCGGCGTAGAGAAAATCCGCATCATGACATCCAACGGTATTCCCAACGTACCAACCTACGGAGGCCGCACATACTCAAGGACTTTCGGCTATCAAGATACAGACCACAACTACTTCGGCTGGATGCAAGGCTATGACAAATGGTATTCCGCCATGTTCAACCGCTCCAAGAGGTTTTTCTTCGGTCCACGAGTATCAAAAGACGATGAAGCTACCCAAGAGGAACTTAAGCAGTGGCTTTGGAACCGCTGGGACACCGAGGGCTACAACGATGGCGGTGTTGCCGGCTTTGGTGTAGCCAGCGGTGGCACTTGGGGCCGCGTGCCGTCTACACCCACCAACAACGCCATCGGTGTGGCAAACACCTATTGCGTCAAGAACTGGGGTACCGTCTATAACCACGGCATGACCATCGTTGGCTATGACGACCGCATAGAGTTTGACATTGACTCAAACGGTGTTTATGGAGAAAAAGAAAAAAACGAACTTGGTGCATGGATTATATGCAACTCGTGGGGCAACTGGCTAAACCAAGGCTTTATCTACTGCCCCTACGCCTTCACTTATTGCGTGTATGAGAACGGCGCATTGAAACTTGACTGGGCGACAGAACTGTACGAACACCGTCCTGACTTCGAACCGCAGCGCACCATAAAACTGCTGATGGACTACGACCACCGCTGGGAGCTCAAACTCAGTGCGGGCATCGCCAGTGACACATCAGCCACCAAACCAGAAGCCACCGCCGACTTTGTTCATTTCTGCGGGACAACAGCATACGATGTGGACGGCAAGTCACCGGCTGTGCCTATGCTGGGAAAATGGGCTGACGGTATGCACTACGAACCGATGGAATTTGGCTATGACCTCACAGACCTTGGCGAGCGCTTTGACAAGAGCAAGCCACTCAAATACTTCTTCTTCGTCAACACAAGAACCGGGGGAATCGGCAAGGGACATCTTTACAAAGCGTCAATCATGAACTATGAGTTTGACCGCGAAAACCCAATAGAGATTCCGTTTGACATTGATACAATTGAAATAAACGGAGGAGAAGCCACACTGTGCGTATCAGTCGTTGTGCCCGGCGAGGCAATCAACCCTCCCCTCAACGCCGCACTCAACGAAACCGTCCTGTCGTGGACTTCGCCCGCAGCAACAACTTTGCCACTCGACAAATACTACATCTATAGCGGCAATACACTGACTGACAGCATCAGTGCAAAAGACAACAAATACACTGTGAAGAACCGCGACGGCATATATTCCGTTGCCGCCACCTACAAATACAACGACCGCATACTCATGTCAGAAAAGAGCAACACGGCAAGCAACCCTCTGATTATCGACAACAAGGAAAACAAAGTGTTGCAACTTGACCAGAACAGCATAACAATACCGAATGCCATTACAAAAGACTGCCCTCAGGCTACTGTGGAGTTCATGGTAAAGGTAAAATCACTGGGCGGCTCGCTGAACAAGATGGGCAACCCCGACAACAACTTCTTTATCAACATCTCGGCCTCCGGGCAGGTCAGCGCAGGCTGGTCCACCAAGAACGCCTATGACTTTGCAAACACAGCCGCAGGCGCAATTAAGGCCAACAGGTGGTATCATGTAGCAGTGGTGGTAGATGGTAGTACACTTTCGATCTATGTTGACGGTATGAAGAAGAAGACTGTCACCTCCAGCAGCTACAACGGCATTCCTGCCATTGGCGACTTTAACATTGGTCTGGCGGGAGGTTTGATGAACGCCACAATCGACGAGTTCCGTATATGGAACATCGCCCGCACCATGAGCGATATCTATGGAGGCAAGGACGAGGCCATCTCCAACCCCGCCGCACTCAACGACCTTATTGCATACCTGCCAATGAATCTCATCGAAGACAACGGTGAAACCAAAGTGCGCGAATATGCCATGACCAATCACGCCTACTTTGACAACGACAACTATGCACAGGCCACCGATGTAACTATACTGAAAGGCTCAAAACTCAGTTCAACCATGTCCATACAGTGCGAGAATGACAGTATCGAGGCAGGCACTCCAGTGAAATTCCACGCCACTTCTCCCCTCTCCACAACACAATGGCAATGGAGCACACCTGGTGCAGAAAACGACAGCTACACAACGCAGTCACCTTATCTTATATATAACAAGGCAGGCAAATATACCGTCAGCCTCACCATAACCAAATCGGACAACACAACCGCAACCGCAACCAAGGACATCACGGTGTATCCCGCACAATTACCGGTGGCAGACTTCACCATGGCAGAAGCCACCAAGAATGCAGGAGAACAATTCAGCTTTGTCAATCGATCGACAGGTGCGAACGCCTCTTTCAAATGGACTTTTGCTGGCGCACGCAACGAAACGTTGAATACCACAAACGCAACAGCGGTCTATGACGTTCCCGGCACATATACTGTGACGCTGACGGCTACCAACAGCACCGGAACATCTTCGCAAAGCAAGGAAGTAACGGTCAAGGCCGCCGCCCCGACACCCCTGTTCAGCGTCAATCCATCGAGCATAATGCTTGGTGAAACGACATACCTCGTAGACAAGAGCCGTGGCACAGCCGACAAATGGTTGTGGACCCTTGACAACCACAACCACGTGACCGTCATAAACGGCAAGAACTCTTCGTTCACTCCGAAGCACCCAGGCGTTTACGACATCACCTTGTCTGCCTCAAACGAAGTCGGTGTAAACTCACTGACCCAGAAAAAACAGCTCTACGTCTCCAATGCTGACCCGAAAAACGCCCTCAGTTTCTCTGGCAACGAAAAGGTCACCTTCAATTGCCCTCTTACCACCAACAGCAAGGTGTGGAGCATAGAGTGGTGGATGAACCCCACACAATATTCTGGTGCGGGAGGCTTCTACACCGAAAACGGCTTTGCCAACATGCACGGCATTGCAAACGGAGCATATCAGGTTATATTCAACAATGCATCGTTGAAATCGGCTGATGGATACATCATCCTCAACGAATGGCATCACTATGCCATCACCTTCAGCCTCGGCACAATCAAGTTCTACCGCGACGGCGTACTCTTTGACGCCCCCTCCTCGAAATTGAACTACACCATCGGTAAATGGACAGGCAAAATGTCGATAAGCAATTCCGAAACGCCCTACAAGGGTCTTATCGATGAACTTCACATCTGGAGCAAAGCCCTTACAAACGGTGCAATAAAGGATAACGCCAACGCTCCTCTCAAGGGTGACGAAAACGGTCTGATGCTCTACTACAACTTCAACCAAGGTCAGGGCAACGTCACTGACCAGACAGCATTTGGCAACGACGGTATCCGCGAGGGATTCGGCCCTGACGGTGATGCATGGCCTACAACACTGGGAGTCTTTACTCTCGACCTCGAGACCAGCGAAGCGCCAACAGAGGACATAACATCCACATATCTTACAAACTACAAACGTCCGTTCATCTACGACGACTCCAAGACAATCAACAACTATTCCGCAAACCGCTTCTACGCATTGGAGCAGGGCACACAAAACTCCACATGGCATCTGCTCGGCGCAACGAAAGAAGACGACCTTACAACCGGAGTCCATGTAGACCTCAACTACAACAGCGACTTCTGCATAGCCACCAGATACTTCGGCTTCGGCGAAGAAGTGTCAAACCACCGTGCGTTCCAGACAGTGACACTACCAGCTGGCAAATACACACTCAGCATCAACTCGTCAAGCCGCACTGGCACCTACAACACGTCATACCTTGTGGCTAATTTAGGTTCGGAGCTCTCTACCAACGAGACACTCACCAACAGTTTGGCATACACCCCTCTTGCCACCGAAGCATCTATCGACTTCATCCTTGGCGAAGAGACAGAGGTAAGCCTTGGCGTTCTCTACAACCTAAGGTCATACGCACGCTTCAACATCCAATCGTTCACGCTGACCAAGCAGGCTGTTGAAATCATCCAAGCCAACGGGCAGACCTGCATCTACGAATCTGTTCGCAACGGTGACGTTCAGGAAGCCTACGGACGCGACGGCGGCATCATGATAGCCTCTGAAAACAAAAAAGAGTTCCGCATCTACAACGCTGCCGGACAGTGCGTGTTCAACGACAATGTTCACGGAGTTCACTTCCTGCCGTTCGAGAAAGGAGTTTACATCGTAAACGGGCAAAAGGTCTTTGTCAAGTAAAGACGCCGCCCCAAT
>ERZ779890.4605-NODE-4605-length-11412-cov-3.678876_pt1 | contig 11412 bp, 11 predicted proteins | sample MGYA00511553_ERZ779890 | MGnify/ENA primary metagenome ERZ779890 (study PRJEB29588, sample SAMEA2152064) | human gut metagenome | biome: human gut; feature: human-associated habitat; material: faeces | place: Denmark | collected 2008/2010 ...
TCGAAGGATATTGGCAGCACCGTTACAGTCCGCATTGATGCAATATCCTGCTTTGATGTGCTTATCGGCTACAATGCGACATCAAAGTATTCCATGAATGCAGAAGTAACCACCACAGATCTGTATCCGGTGGAACAATCAGATTCTAATATCAGTCTGACGGCTGAATTGTACAATAATATGTATGTGAAGGTTGACAGCAGCTGTGTACCGAAGGATTTGGCAGTCGGTGATAAATTTGTCTACCCATATACAACAGTGACGGTTGTCGGTAACGAAACAGTTAAAGATCAAAACGGTGGAGAACATATCAGTGCATCTGCTGTTCCGACTCATGATGCACAATCTTTCTGTTTTTATACAAATAAGGGTGTAGATGCTGTCGTAAGTTCTTGGTTTAAGACTCAGCTGACAACCAATTCACCAGATCCGGGCGTTTGTATGGTTCAAATGACAGCTGAAAATATTGCAGCTCGTACAAATGTAAATGGTGCATCGGGTTATCTGGCCGGAAGAAAAATCTTTGGCTATTTGTCCAATGCGCTTTATTCGTCAACAAACGCAGCTAAAAAGACACTGAATCTTGACGGAACAAGAATTTTGTTGGCATGTATGCACGCATGGGCAAATGAAGGTTCAACAGCACCAACAGATGTAGTTAATTCTGTCAGTGATTTTACAGAACGTACTCAGAAGGATTGGGCTGCACCTAGCAATCAGGGACAGTATACACCAAATCTTGCACTTCAGTGTACTGATGTTCACGATGGCGGAGATGGATTTACCTATGCGACATTCAAAGTAGCAACTTCTATGCTGCAGGTTGGTGGTGTTTACCAGACTAATAGAGAGAACTATCAGTGTGCATTCTCTACCATTCGTTTAATTTACGAGACAAACAAGAAAGGTAAGATCACCGTTCAGAAGGCATCTTCCAACACCACGCTGACAAATGGCAATAAGTGCTATAACTTCACCGGAATCAAGTATGGTATTTACAGTGATGCAAATTGTACCAGCATCGTAGCAACCGTTACTTTAAATGCAAATGGTACCTCTGATCCGGTTGACGTAGATGCAGGAACTTACTACGTTAAGGAGATTTCCACACCGTCAGGAAGTGGATACAAAGTAAGCTCGGATAAGACAACCGTTACCATCGCGGCAGGCGAGAGTAAGACGGCAAACGTAAAGGATGAGCCAATGAACGACCCGTTTGGTATTCAGATCACTAAGATCAGTGCAAGTGGCGCAACCGCAGACTTATCCGGTGCAGAGTATACCATTACCTATTATCCAAAGCACTACAACAGTGTAGCAGAGATTAACGCTGAAACAGATACCAGTATTAAACCAACTAAATGGGTAATTCAGACGAAGAAAACTTCCAATGGATTATATTTAGCAACGCTTGATGATAACCACATTGTTTCTGGTAGTGCCGTATTTGGAAAGACTGGTACTATGTATACGATACCGCTCGGAACAATTACTGTTCAAGAGACAAAGGCACCTGTCGGATTTACTGTTGATGGTGCAACCGTAACAAATGTAAAGACGAAACAGACTGTTGCGGGAACAGATGGTGTGTTCTTGTTCAAATTGGTTAATGAAAACTCTGGTGTAGCTTTAAAGAGTGGCAATTCCCTTTCCACTACTCTGGATGGCGAAACCGCTATGACACTACAGTATTCAGAGAAGTCAATCAATTTAAAGACAACTCTGACAGAGGATTCCAGTAAGAGCCACTATGCAAAGGCAGACTCCACAATCAGTCTGACCGACCGCTTAGAGTATGAGAATCTTTCTGTTGGAAAGCACTATGTCGTAAGAGCCACCCTTTACATCAAGGACGGTAATAACCTGACAGAGCATGCAAGTAAGACAGTTGATCTTTATCCGACCGCAACAAGTGGAACGCTGGATGTTCTTTTCAGTAAAATCAGCACAACGGGACTTGCCGGTAAAACACTGGTTTGCTATGAAACACTGACTGTCAATGGATCTACAGTTGCAGAGCATAAGAATCCGAATGATGTCGGCCAGACCGTCAACTTCCCGTCTGTGCATACAACCGCAACAGAAAAGAGTACAGGGAACCATATCGCAAAGGCAACCAAGTCCTTAACCATCGTGGATACCGTATCAATGTCAGCTCTTCGCGTCGGCGATACTTATAAGATCAAGGGTATCCTGATGGATAAAGCAACCGGACAGCCGTTAAAGGTCAATGGTGCAAATGTGGAACTGGAAAGGAGCTTCACAGCAACCTCAACTTCCACAACACAGACACTGGAATTTACCATTGATGCAGCATCCTTGAATGGAGCAACTACTGTTGTTTATGAGTCCTTGTACTATGGTACATTGGAGATCAGTTCCCACAAGGATATCAACGATGAGGGTCAGACCGTTTATCTGCCAAAGATTCGTACCACTGCAAAAGACAATGCAAGCGGTACGCAGAAGGCAGCTCCGGTAGAGAACACCACTATCGTAGATACTGTTACTTATACCAATCTGATTCCGGGAAAATCTTATACCGTGACTGGAAAGTTGATGAATAAGGCAACCGGAAAGGTAGTAACCGTAGGCGGAGCAGAGGTTAGTGCAAGCAAAACCTTCACTGCATCCAATACAGGAAGTGGAAGCGTTGATGTAAGTTTTACATTTGACGCAACCGGACTGACTGGAACCTTTGTTGTATTCGAAAATGTTTACTACAACAACATCGCAGTTGCGACTCATGAGGAGTTATCCGATGAGGGACAGACCATTCGTTTCTCCAAGGTAACGATCTTAAAGAAATCACAGGACGATGATATGGTTGTTGGAGCAAAGCTTGAGATTCGCGACAAAAACGGCAAGGCAGTAGAAACCTTCGAAACTGATGAAAACGGAAAAGTCTTCTATCGACTGGATTTTGATACCAATTACACATTGGTGGAGACAGAAGCACCAGAAGGCTATTTCGTTGCAGATCCGATTACCTTCCAGTTAAAGGAGAACGGTAAAGTTTTGGTGGAAGGCAAAGAACTGGATGAACTCACGATGATCGATGAGTATTCAACCGGATATCTGGAAGTGACCAAACAGTCTATCGTATCTCATAAGTTGTTACCGGGTGCCGTATACGGAGTCTATTCGGATGAGGCATGCACCAATCAGGTTGCAGAACTGACAACAGATGAGAATGGTCAGGCAACTGTTCTTTTGGAACATGGCGATTACTGGGTCAAGGAGTTGAAGGCACCAACCAACTACCGATTCGATTACACCGTCTATGGACCATTCACAATTGAAGGAAAGCATATCACAGTACCGGTTACTTTGTATGATGAACCGCTGACACCAGTGCCGACAGGCGTTACCCTTCCATATCTGCCATATGTGGCAGCATTGGGTCTCGGTGTCGTTGTGTTAGTCGTAATCAGACGCGGTAAGAAGAAAGCGTAAGGGACGAAACCGGGTTGAGCAATCAATCCGGTTTTTTTTAAAAGGATGGATGAAGATGAGGAAGAAAAGAATAGTATCCACAGTTTTGGGACTGGGAGCGGTTTTACTGGCAGGCTATGCCGGATATCTGTATATCCACCCCGAACAATCTGGAAGAGAGCGCCAGAACACGGAAGAATCATTGGCACAGGCTTATATTGAAGCATTGTTGGAAAAAGAAACTGAAAATGAGGGCAGTTTGGTAAGCGAAAGCACTTTTGAAGAGACTTCAGAAGAGACAGAGGAATTATCTTTGGAAGAGGAATCAACAGAAGTACGTTCATCAGATGCCGAAGAACCAACACTCGAAACCAAGTGGGCTGATCCCAACTACTATACAAGGGACGGAATTACTTATACACCAGACTATGCACAGGGAGAGCTTTTGGGTGTGTTGGAAGTGGATCGTGCAGGAATCCGTAGAGGTGTCTATGGCGGCTCATGGGAAGCAATTGAGCATGACCTTGACATTTGGATGGTAACAGAGGCACGACCGGACTATGAACTAGGAAACACACATTTTGCCATTTATGGACACAACCATACCGTGCAGGATCTTTCCTTTAATCGGTTAAAGGATGTGACCGAGGGTGATGTGTTTACATATACAACCGATCAGGGAGTTTATATCTACGATGTAACCCGTTTTTTTGCCGATTGGCGTGAGATGGTGACAAAAAACATTGTTGATAACTTTACACTTCCTGCGGACAAATGCTACATCATTTCTTGCGGAAGAAACGAATATCGCTACAAAGATATTGTTGTAGAAGGAACGCTTCGCTGCATCGTGGATTTAAAAACCTATGCAAAAGATCCGTCCTACTACAAGTATGAATATGATGGAGAGGAAGTGTCAACAGAAGCAGACACATTGGAAGAAACATCAGATGTGGCAGAAAAACAAACAGAAGAAAATAGCAAGGAAGAATCCACAAGCATGGAAGAAACGTCAGAAACTGCGAAAATCAAGACACAGATTGAGGTTTCCTGCACAGCGAATGGAATCGTGAGTGCTGTGTGTGTGGACGAAACAGGAAACAAAGCTCCTTGCGAACTGGCACTTTTTAATGCGGATGGCCTGATTATGGAAAAATGGACACAGCCGCAATCCATGCCACAGACAGAACTGACCTCAGATGCGGAATATGTGGTTGGTGTTTTAACCATGGATTCTGAATACGAAACGCCAGAAGAGTATGTTTTTAAATATCATGGCGGACAGATTGACAGACAGAAGTTAAATCAAAAAGACGCACTTGATGAAAACGGTGCACCTTCTTGGGCAAAGCCATTGTTCTTTGGAATGGCGGGTGTATTCCTTTTGCTTCTTGCGATTTTGCTGTTTTCAAAAAAATAAAGCTTTTAAAGATTTTTTTCAAAAAATGCCAAAAATCTCCCCAAAATGGGAGGGATCGAGTTGCGTCAGCTTCTTCGTTTTGGCATACTGTAGGTATGGTCGCAAAGCGATCAAAACAAAATTAGGAGGATTGGAAGAATGAGAAAAACAAATGTATTTATCGCAGTGACGACAGCTGCATTAGCCGCAGCCGGAATGAGCGTTCCTGCCACAGAAAGTAAGGCAAAGACGGATGCCTACCTGATTGTCGATCTGGCAAAGGTATCAGAGCCAGTAGAGGAAACAGTTACCGAGGCAGAAAGTCTAGCAGAAATCGGGGAGAATGAACTTGCAATTGAGTCCTCTGCCGAAGAACTGTTGACAAACTTCTACTTAGATTTGTCTTATCTGGAAGATACCGGATCATATACCGTAAACGGTATGTTTGCAGAGGAACCAATCATGGCACAGTTTCTGTCACAGGTGGAATCGCTTGACGGATACGATGCAGCAGGAATCTACGAAATTACAAGTGACCAGACACAGGATCTGGACGAGTATCAACTAAATCTGGTATTGGCAGATGATGCAAATCTGTTCCACTATAGCCTGTCCGACGGAACACTGGTTAAGACTCCGTTAGAGGCTGTGTTCGGACCAGAACAAGAAAAGACCGTTACGGTGTCTTCTTCCTCAAACCATTGGGCAGTAATCCATTTCAGAGCCGATAAGGGCATTCAGGCCGCTGTCAATGTCGCAGTAGGAACAACCGATGACGGTAAGGCATCCGAGTCCATGGAAGGGAAAGTAGATGCAAGTGATTCTGCCTCTGCCGAAGGAAGTAAGGAAGTAGAAACAACAGGCACGACAGAGAAATCCACTGAGAAGGGAACAAGCACGAAGCCAACTACAACTCCGAGTACCACAAAGACACCAGAGACAACGAAAGCTCCTGATACAAAGCCTGCTTCTAAGCCTACAACAAAGCCGACCACCGCTCCAACAAAAGCTCCTGAAACGACAAAAGAGCCAGAGACAAAGCCTGCTTCTAAGCCTACGACAGCACCAACAACCAGTGCGCCGACAACAGCAGCACCGACTAAGGCACCAGAAACAACTGCCACTACCAAGGCTCCTGAGACTACCGCACCGACAACCACAGCACATACACACAACTGGGTAGCAGTTACCACTACAGTTCACCACGATGCAACCTATAAGGATGTTTGGGTACAGGATTCTGCTGCATGGGATGAAACCATTGTAACAAAAGAGGCATGGGATGAAACCATTGTAACAAAAGAGGCATGGGATGAGCCTGTGTATCAAGAGGTGATTAAGTGTAATGTATGTGGATTCATCTATCCATCTGATGATACATTCAGTGACGTATATGCAGAGCATGCGTTTGTTAATCCTGGCGATGGTGGTGGATATTATTCTACTACAATTCAGACAGGTACCGTTCATCACGACGCAGAAACCACCGTTGTTCACCACGACGCAGAATATACCACAGTTCATCACGATGCAACTGGTCACAACGAGAAAGTAGTAGATCAGGCAGCATGGGATGAAACCGTAACAACTGGATATAAATGCTCTGGTTGTGGTGCTACAAAGTAATACGAGAAAGATTCTGGCATTTAGAAGATGCCAGAGTACCCCCGGATAAGGGTTAGGGAGGAAACTATGAAACCATTCACATCAGAACAGCTACAGGTTTTATTTGATAGAAGTCTTTGGGGAATCTTGTATATCGCAAGTATTTCCTTGGTTGTTTGCCTGAGTCTTGCAGTAATTGCATGGATTCGCGAGCGAGAAGATTCGGGCTACTGGCAATATCTAATCCGAAGTGGTGTTTGGTCACTGCTTCTGGCATTGGATGCGGGGCTGATGTGGATGGTTGGTATTTTTTAAGGGAAATTTGTTTTTTGGGAGAGAAAAAATGGGATTTGTACGAGAATTTATCATTTGCTTTTTGAGACAGTTGCGACCTGCGACATTAAATATTGTTTGGTACGGGATCATATGCATACCGATGTATGCCTACTGTATCAAAACAAAAAAGGGAATGGATCTTGCATCACCTTTCGTTTTGTCGGCATTTATGCTGCTGTGTGTAATCGTTCAACCAGTCAGTGTCACACTTCTTGCAACTGCAAAAAGCGCACACTTTATGGCATCCAAAATCACAGCAATCCTCTGCATCGTTTTAATGTGGATTGTAACTGGTGTGATCGCTTATATCGGATTTAAGCGAATAGAACTACATCCAAACAAGAAGGGAGGAACAAATCTTGAGTAAGGGAGTAAGAACAGTCGTCACAGCTGTTACATTCATGGTGGCGATGGCAGTATGTGCAGTGGTAGTGCTTGACCCGGAGATTGACTGGTGGCTTTTAAAGTATGCAGTTGCAATTGGCGCATCGCTTGCAGGAATCTTTTTGATGGGTATTTTAATCTTGTTCGTTTGTACGAATGTGGAGAGTGAGAAGGCAGATGCGATTGGGACGGTGGTGTCCTTGCCATTTTTGTACTTCGGACTGATGGGACTTTTCCTGTTGGCATCCCGTATTGCAATTCAGAGGATGCTGTCACCAGAAACCATTCCAGAGACAAATGCAATCAGTTCGAGTTTACTGCTGACCGCATTTGTGATGGTTGCGATTGCAGTAGGAATTCTTTTGATCGTAGTTCTTTGGAGAACAATCGTGGAAGACGGATTATTAGTCTTTGCTGCGATATTAGGTGTAGGATTGGGAGTTGGCATCTGCTCTTTCAGCGTCATTTATCAGATGAATCAGTTATTGGATGCAGGAGTTGTGCAAGAGAGTCAGAAGATAGACGAAGCAAAGCAGCCGACACTGCCAAAGAGAGTCAAATTGGTGCTCCCAACATCCGAAGAAAGTATCTAATTTGTGAGTAGTATGAGATACCTCAATGCCAAAAGCGACAAGCAACGAGAAGCTGCCAAATCGGACCTCGAACAGCGCTTTTGGGTAGGTGCTGTGTTTAGTGTCGTTGCGATTGGCGTTGGTATTGTTTGAGGATGCGTGGAAGGTGGTGTCTATGCTTTATCAGTTTGGAATCGTTATGGTTGAGCTTTTGAGCATAGTGTTAAATAGTTGTTTGGTCTTAATGTTCCGGTTGTATCAGTTCTGCTATATCTGGTTTTAAGAAGTTTCTGTCAGTCAAGCTTTTCGCAGACGGAAAATACGCATAGGAGGTGAGAAGATGCAATGAGTCTTACAATAATTTTAAAGTATATCGCTGTGGTGGCATATTGCAGCATCCTGTTTTTTGGAGGTTGGACGCTGTGGCAGTTGAAAATCCGAAAACAAAAACAGAGTGCGGTTGCAATCGGATTTTTAAATGGCGGCTGCGTTGCCGTGATTGTATCCATCGTACTGATGGTATGTGGAGTCCGAAGGGAGCTGACAGAGGGCGGATTGATATTACAAAAACTTTGCCGTCTGGTTGGCTTAAGTGCTTTCGAAGGAATCATTTGTAGCTCTTTGGTTTTTGGATGCATCAAAAATCCAAAGATTCGCTCCATTGCAAAGTTTCTGTTTCTGCTTTTTGCAAGCATATTGATCCTTGATCTGATGGCATCAATTTTGATTGAATACTGACAGCAAAAAAAGAAAGAGAGTGAGCGATGGTTTTAAGCAAAGTATTGTTTTCGATTGAACTGTTGGCACTGGTTGGAGTCCTTTTTTTCCTGCCGGCCACGTTTCTAGTCGAACAAAAAGGCGATCTAAATGGTCGCAAATCAAGGTTTCGGGGCGGGGTTTTTCTTTGTGTAATCATCTATGCGCTATCCGTTCTATTACGAGTAGTACAAACAGGGACAATAAAAATGCCTCAAAGAGACCTTGGATATGAGACGATTTATCTGGTCAGTGGAGGCATTTCAAGTTTGGCAAGCATCCTGTTTGGCGTAGCAATTTTTTGTATCTATAAGTTACAAAAAAAGACAAACACAGGGCGGGCCAATCACAAGTGGCTACACTTCAGCCTTTGGTTTTTGGGTGCGTCAATGCTTCTGTTTGGAATTGGACTGGTACTGAGTAATCTGTAACCAAAAAGAAAAGGGCGATTGCATTTTTTAGGGGGAATGCAATCGCCAGTGTAGACACGGACAACTAATAAGCCGCCCGACTTAATTAGTATATCACGGTTTCGGGCAGAAAGGAAGTGTTTTTTGTGATATCACAAGATTATACCGAGTATTACCGACTATGCGCGTTTCGTATGGATGAGCCGATGGCAGTGTCATTTTTGCAGTCAAGGGGCATTTTACCAGAAACTGTAAAAAGGTATCAGATCGGATTCGACAAGAACTGGATTGATCCCGCTATTGTACAGCAGGCAAAAGAGTCAGCCTCTGCATTCCATTCGGTTTCCGTTCCTGCTCCAGAAGAGTAAGATCACGAATTAAGCAAAGAAACATACAGACAATTGCTATACAAACCTTGCAAGGCTGCCTCTGCAAAAAAGGGATGCTTTGCAAGAGAAAAGAAAAAAGGGAGTTTTACTATGTTTACTACAGCACAGATGCTTGAATGGTTGTTTGCATTTTTGATGGCTACCGCGTTCTTTGCGGGCTTCGGTGCAATCGGAAGCGTCATAATATCGCATATGGTTCCAAAGCAATTCCACGATAGTTTTATCAGATCCGGTGTGCGATACCTGCTTTTAGGCGTTACAGCAGCAATGCTTTGGAAGATGCCGGAACAAAAAAGAGTACCGATAGCCGCATTTTTGGCAAACGCCAATCCGTTATCTTGTAAGGATGCAGTAAGACAATTCAAGTTTGTTTGAAGGAGAGAAATTGATATGCAACATTTTAAACTGTTTCAGATGTTGGTCTGGCTTCTTCGCCTGTTGATTGTAGGAATAGGTCTAGCAGGGATTGTATATCGCATCTTGTATTTAAAAAAGTTGCAGTCAAGAGCAGGCGATAAGGATGCAGACAAAAACATCGGAGCGTATGACGTGGAGGAAGCATTAAACAGACTGCACGGGACCTGTGATCAACTGGGATTTTTACTGTTGATCCTTGTAATGGCACTTGCGATGTGCCTGGTTGCCGAGGCGGTGTTTTGGAAATTAGGATAACAAATTAGAAAAAATAGGAGGACAAAAATGGGAAGAAACCATTACGACTACTTGCTTGTAGGAGCAGGACTTTATTCAGCGGTTTTTGCATATCACGCAATGCAGCATGGAAAGACCTGCTTAGTATTGGAAAGACGAAATCACATCGGAGGAAATGTGTACTGTGAGAACATTGAGGGCATTAACGTCCATAAGTACGGAGCGCATATTTTCCATACCAACAATAAAAAGGTATGGGAGTTTGTTAATTCCTTTGTGGAATTTAATCGCTACACCAACAGCCCGATTGCAAACTATAAGGGTGAAATTTATAACATGCCATTCAACATGAATACCTTTAGCCGCATGTGGGGTATCCGCACACCACAACAAGCGAAGGAAATCATTGAAAAACAACGATCCGAGATCAAAGGAGAGCCAAAAAACCTAGAGGAACAGGCAATCGCCCTTGTAGGAAGAGATATTTATGAAAAGCTGGTCAAGGGCTATACCGAAAAACAATGGGGTCGTGATTGCAAAGAGCTTCCGGCATTTATCATCAAACGACTTCCAGTGAGATTTACCTATGATAACAATTACTTCAATGACCGCTATCAGGGAATTCCAATCGGCGGCTACAACAAATTGATCGAAGCGTTGCTTGATGGGGCTGACATTCTGCTTAACACAGATTTCCTTACAGAAAAAGAAAAGTGGGAATCCATGGCAGACAAGGTAATCTACACAGGTGCGATTGACGAATACTTTGATTACTGCTATGGAAAGCTTGAATATCGCACGGTTCGCTTTGAAACAGAAATCTTAAATACGGATAATTATCAGGGCGTGGCAGTGGTCAACTACACTGACAGAGAGACACCATTTACCAGAGTGATTGAACATAAGCACTTTGAGTATGGAAATCAATATGGGGATCTGCCAAAGACCGTGATTTCAAGAGAGTATTCCACCGACTGGAAAGAGGGCATGGAGCCGTACTATCCAGTCAATGATACAAAGAATCAAGCACTGTATGAGAAGTACAAGGCGCTTGGAAGCCAAAAAATCGTCTTTGGTGGCCGCCTCGGAGCATACAAGTACTACGACATGGATAAGGTGGTCTTAGCCGCAATGCAGATGTGGGAGACATTAAGAGGTGGTACACCTTGGTATTGTATCTAAGATTCATTTGATAGGAGGAAGCTTCTATGTGGTGTGTGATGATAACAGGAAAAGGCAGGAGATGCTGACAAGAAACAAAATACGAAGGGGTGTGGATAGTTGTTTACTGCAGAGAAAATGCTGGAACTTTTAATTGCTTCTTTATGGGGATTACAGATCTTTTTCAATTTTGGGATGGTTGGAAATCTTGTTACAAGCTTTATTGTGCAAAAACAATACAAGAAACGGTACTTTCGATTCTTTGTACGATATTTGTTACTCGTGGCAATAACAGCACTAATATTAAGAATATC
>ERZ779890.4606-NODE-4606-length-11410-cov-17.060062_pt1 | contig 11410 bp, 11 predicted proteins | sample MGYA00511553_ERZ779890 | MGnify/ENA primary metagenome ERZ779890 (study PRJEB29588, sample SAMEA2152064) | human gut metagenome | biome: human gut; feature: human-associated habitat; material: faeces | place: Denmark | collected 2008/2010 ...
TTTATCTACTTTTCCTTCTAGTCCATCGAATTTTGTTTCTAGTTTATCTACTTTTTCTTCTAGTCTATCAAATTTTGTTTCTAGTTTATCTACTTTTCCTTCTAGTCTATCGAATTTTGTTTCTAGTTTATCTACTTTTTCTTCTAGTCCATTTATTGCTGTTCTTGTTTCTTCTTTAAATTCTTTTAAATCGTTTTTTAGTTCTTTTATTGCTTTTTTATTTTCTGTTTCTGATCTTTTAACTACATTAAGTATTTCTAATAACAACTCTTCTTGCATAGGGGCTCACCTCCTTCTTACGGTATTTTTGTACCCCCTATGGTAATAGTTTATATTATATTAATATATAAGTCAATATAGAACTATAGATTTCTTAATTTAAATTCTAAGCCTGTATTTCTTTTTTTACTATCTGCATTTTGCGTCATAAATTCTATAATATTAGGATTTCCAATTAAAATAAGTAATTTTTTTGCTCTTGTCATTGCAGTGTATAGTAATGTACGAGTAAGTAGCATTGGTGCAGCTTGTACAATTGGCATAATAACTACATCAAACTCACTTCCGTTGAGCCTTATGCACAGTAATGCAGTATGAATGTTCTATTTGCTCAAGTTCATCAAAGTTATACCATACTAATTTATCGTCATCAAACTTAATTTTTACCTTTTTCTCTACTTCATCTATATTTAGTATTGTTCCATATTCTCCATTAAATACTCCTTTCCCCATTTCAAGTGTAGGTTCTCTTTTCTCCCAATAAATATCATAATTATTTTTTATTTGCATTATTCTATCACCTTCACGGAACACAGAATCTATATACTTTCTTTCGTTTTTTTCTTCTGATTCCGGGTTTATGGCTTGTTGCAAACTTTTATTTAATTCTTTAGTTCCAAGCTCTCCTTTTTTAGTTGGACTAATTACTTGTATGTTTTGGGCAAAAGTATAGTTTCCATACCTTTCCAATCTTCCTGTGCATAGTGAAATTACATTCTCTAACACCTTTAATTTATTAGTTTCATTTATAAAGAAAAAATCTTCTATTAATTCTTCATTTTCATTTTGTTCATCTTTACTAAAAATACTAATGCCTTCATTTACCTTATGACTATTTAAAATAATTTTGCTTTTAGCTGCTTGTCTAAAAATTTTGTTCAATGTAATTGTAGTAAGTCTTTCAGATTGTATAATATCTTTTAATACATTTCCTGGTCCAACTGATGGTAATTGATTACTATCTCCAACTAATACAAGCTTAGTTCCTTTATAAATTGCTTGTAATAAATAATTCATTAAAAATATATCAACCATTGATACTTCATCAACAATAATCACATCTGCGTCTAATGGTGCAACTTCTACATTTGGATCTATATTTTGTAACTCATCTGAGCTTGTTTTTCCAATCTCTAATAATCTATGCAAAGTTTTAGCTTCTTCTCCAGTAGCTTCACTCATTCTTTTAGCAGCTCTTCCAGTAGGTGCACAAAGTACAACCTTTTTTTCCTCTTGTTTATACATTTCAATTATTGTTTTTATTATAGTAGTTTTTCCTGTACCCGGTCCACCAGTAATTACACAAACATTATGCTCTTGAACTGCAATTACCGCTTCTCTTTGTTTTTCAGATAATTCTAAATCAGAATGTTTCTCAATTTTCTTTAATTTCTTTTCAAAATTACTAATTTTCTTTACATTTAAATAATTATCTAAAGTTATCAAACTTTCAGCAACATTTTTTTCAGCCATGTAATAATTATATAAATATACCCACTCCTGGTTTTCTCTATCTTCTAATACAATTTCATTTTTTGTTTTCAAAAATATGATATTGTTTTCTATCATCGATTCTGAAACATTTAGTAAATCTTTTACAAACTGAATCAAATTTTCATATAATACTGCACAATGTCCATTATTAGTAGATAATTTAAGTGCATATTTTATACCGCTTCTGATACGTTTATCATTTTCTAAATCCATTCCCATTTTTATAGCAATCTGGTCTATTTGTGCAAAGTTAACCCTAACTGTCAAATCTATTAAAATATATGGATTTTCTTCTATTGTTGTTATTGTATTTGGCCCTAGTTTTTTATATATTTCTTCTGCGCTTTGTGGACCAATTCCGAATTTTTCTAGATAACTAACAATTTGCCATACTTCCCAATTTTCATTAAAGCTTTGCGAAATTTCAATTGCTTTTTCCTCAGTAATTCCTTTTATACAAGATAACTTTTCAGGTTCAAATTTAATAATATTTATTACATCTTTGCCAAAAGTATTAACCATTCTTTTAGCCGTTGCAGGGCCTATCCCTTTGAATTTTCCATTTGCTAAATAATTTTCTATTGAATCTAAATCTTCTGGCATTAACTTTTCAAAAGTCTCAATTTTTAATTGTCTACCATATTCAGGGTGTTCAACAAAATTACCAGTTATTTTTAAACTATCGCCTTTCTCAATAAAAGGAAGATAACCCACAACAGTAGTTTCCTCTTCATCTGTTTCAAATGTTGCAATTGTATAGCTATTTATTTCATTACGATAAATAATATCTCTAATTCTTCCTTTAATCTCCAAAGTTAATACCTCACTATTTTACTGTTTCATATTTATGAAATCATTTTACTCTATCTATTTTATCCTTATTTAAACAGTTTAGCAAGTATTATCTTAAAAAATTGTTACTAGGAATAATTTCAAGTAATTTGGTAAGATAATTTCTTATCTTTTTTATATTGTTCTTTTAACTCCATTTTTTCTTTATCATATTCGTATATTATATATGCGTACTTAATTTTATCTAATTTCTCAATATATTTATTTATTGACATTACTGGTATTCCAACTTTACAAACATTATTTTTAAAGCAAGTACACTTTAAGTCTAATTTTGTATGTAGTAATAGCGCATCTCGTCCTGTAGCTATATAAAATGTTCCTAATCTTATTAATACAATGCTGTCTTTGTTTTTCTCTTGTAATATTTCTAGCATATTGCTAAAGCTCATAATTTTCTCCTTCCTTGCGCCATTACTTATGTTCTCAAGTTATACCTTTCTAAAACACAATAATAGCGCCATATCAACGGTAGTTGATTGGCGCCATATAAACGGTAGTTGATGAAAAATTTTTTGTCTTCTTTCAGTATCCCCAAAATTTTTCTAGAGTCATAGCGTGTAAACGCGCTATGACTAGTTTCCATTTTTATTTTCAAGTTTGACGTTTGGTCATTTTTTTGTTTTTCATTCTAATTTCTCGTTTTAGGGGGCAAGGTTACTTAAAAAGTGAGGACCTGAAACCACAATTATTGTTGCTGTAAGTCGTAATACTGGCATCACGGTAAGAAGCTGGAAAGGTAAAGCCTGTAAAGCCGTAATTGCCTCCTCGTTTAGCACAAGGAGCGCCGCCACCATCGGTATATTCTAATGTCCACTCATATACATTTCCTGCTAAGTCATATATATTCATTTTTTTACATGCTTCACTTGCTCCTGTTGTTAATAATATTCCATCACCAGAACTAATTTGTGTTTTTTTAAAACTACTACTAGTTACAAAATTATTTCTTGTTGTTTTATTGTATGGTGTCCATGTTGTTGATAATGAGTAACTTTTATAATCTGCATACTTTCCTCTATTTATTGTAAAGCTTGCATTATAGTAATTTCCCCAATCTTTGCTATCATTCCTTAATGCTCTTTGTATTTTTTCTAAAGCTGTTCCGTTTGCTACTTCCTTTACTTCTATATGTTTTAATACTAAGTCCCATTGTACTCCAAACATTAAACTACTTGTATAATTTGCTGTTGTTTTCAGATTTGCTAATCTTTGTGCTTGACTACATGTTACATAAGTATATGGATATGCCGGATTTTCTACTGTTCCTGCTTTTGATAATGGAGCTGGTGCTGTTTCTAAATCTATATTTTTTGAAGTTCTATTTTTTGCTATTCCTGCTTCATATCTTCCTATCCAAAAACCTCCATTTTCATATACACTTTTTAACATTTTTTGTTTTAATTTTGTATATTGTGGACTTGTTAATCCTGTTGTTTCATCTGAATAATATTCGTCTTTACCACTTGTTAATGTTCCACTTTTGTTTCTTCTATAATAATCTGTATATGTGTGTAGGTCTGTTTCTATTGCTTTATATTCAGTTTCTGTAAAATTTGTTATTTTTAGTCCTGCTTTTGGATATACCTCTGCAGTTTTTGGAACTTCTATCCATACATATTCATTTCCACTTCCATCTTGTATTACTAAGCCATTACTTAAATTTGTCCTACTTACTTTTGAAAATGTTCCATCTGGATAATATGGTGTCGTATCTTCCGTACTTGGTAGTTTTCCTGTTGCATCATCTATAAATTCATCTAATTCATTTAGTGCATTTAAATCACTTTCTTGTGCGTTATTCATTCTGTTTTGGGCATCTTGTGCCTTTTTAATTATTCCATTATCTCCAAATAGAGTGTTTATACTTACTCCTGCAAGTATTAGCAAGACTACAATAGTTACTACTAGTGCTATTAGAGTAATACCTGTTTGATTTGAGTAATTTCTTTTTGCTGATTTTTTATTTATTTTTATATCTTTACTTATTTTATTCTCTTTTTTATTCATGGCTATCTTCCTCCTCTTTCTTAAGTGTTTTTATTCTGCTTTTTTCTTCTTGTATTTATTATGTACCATTTTTTTCCTTTTTATGCACATTTACTCATTTTTAACTGTATTTCGCAGGTTTACTCTATTTAATTTTCAATGTGTAGAGGTTAAATTTTTATCTTACAAAAAAAACAAAGTAAGATACTTGTACATCCTTACTTAAGAATACTATAATATTTTTTTATTTTCAATACTTTTTTTAATTTTTTGTATAAAAACTATTGCACTTTGGTATAATGTGTACTATAATAACTTCAGTTTTAAAAATATTCTCCATTAGCTCAGTTGGTAGAGCGCTCGGCTGTTAACCGATAGGTCGTTGGTTCGAGTCCAACATGGAGAGCCAATAAAAGAAGCAGATATTAAAATCTGTTTCTTTTTTATTTTATGCCAACGACCTATCGGTGTTATAGCGAAGCTATTAACTGATGAATAAACGAGCGCTGCCTGTGGCAGATGAAGCGAGTTTATGAATATGCATAAACTATTGTTTTAGACTTTGCATAGTCAAAGGCTGAAACAATTAGTTTGATGCCTGAGGAGTTGGTTCGAGTCCAACATGGAGAGCCAATAAAAGAAGCAGATATTAAAATCTGTTTCTTTTTTATTTTATGCCAACGACCTATCGGTGTTATAGCGAAGCTATTAACTGATGAATAAACGAGCGCTGCCTGTGGCAGATGAAGCGAGTTTATGAATATGCATAAACTATTGTTTTAGACTTTGCATAGTCAAAGGCTGAAACAATTAGTTTGATGCCTGAGGAGTTGGTTCGAGTCCAACATGGAGAGCCAATAAAAATGAGTAGTCTTTAGACTACTCGTTTTTATTTGTTTTTGGACTCAAGTAATTACTTATTGTTAACAGCTGAGCGCGGGAGAGCGCGAGGCTTTAACTGCGACGAAATCGAGCGCGTCCAGTGGACGAAGCAGCGAGATTGAGGAAATGCAGAAACTATCGTTTCAGCAATTGCGTTTAGTCAAGCGCTGAAATGATAAGTTTCAAATCGTATGGTCGTTGGTCACTTAAATTCGAAAATACACCAACGACCTATCGGTGTTATAGCGAAGCTATTAACTGATGAATAAACGAGCGCTGCCTGTGGCAGATGAAGTCCCTAATTATTCTTATCCTTATACATTTTCATTATATCTTTTATTCCCATTTTAGTTCCATAGTTTAAAATAGCATTTGAATATATCTTTATTGTAACTTTTGCTATTACTAAAATTGTTATAATTAAAACGGCAATTGATATTAAAACATCTGTTGTACTTGCTAATCCCATCATTATTCTAAATGGCATACAAAATGGTGATGAAATTGGAAATATTGAAGCAAATACATTTAAGCTACTTGTTGGATTCATCATTGTAAAATACGACAAGTAAAATCCTATTACTGCAAGCATTGCTACAGGTCCACTAGCTGATTGAATATCTTCAGGTTTGCTTACAGTAGAACCTGTTAATGCATATAATAAAGCATAAGCTAAATATCCTAATATAAAATATATAATAGTAATAATTCCTAAATATGGAGTTATTGCAGATATATCTAATATGCTATTTATTAATTCTGGATCTAAGAATGCTTTAGCACTTATTAGTGCTGTTCCAACTAGTAATATTAATTGTAATAGCCCAACAACACCTATTCCAATGGTTTTGCCTAATACAATTGTTTTTGGAGATGTTGAAGTAACTAGCGTTTCTATAATTTTTGATGTTTTTTCTGTTGTAATAGAACTTGATACTTGATATGCACAAAAATATATAGCATAAAATAATACAATTGAAAGTAACATTATAGCAAATACATTTCCATTTGCTTTCTCTTCTTCAGTTTGCTCTAATTCATAGTCAAAATTTGGAGTGATTGATTGTAATTGACTCTCTGTTAATCCTAATTTACTTATTTGTAAATTAGAATATAATGAATTCATCATAGAAATTATGTTATCTGGAACATTAGCCATCATTGTTGTATTTTTTACTATGTATCTAATCTTTACATTATTATTTGTTTTTTCAACAATTATTGCAGATTCAATTTCATCATTATTTATTTTTTCTTTTATTTCTTCGTATTTTGAATTTGATATTTCTATTTCATATCCTGTATCTACATTTTTTAGGCTTTCAAGTGAACCTTCAAATATATTTTCTTCGTCTACTATAACTAATTTATCGCTAGTATCTTCTCCATTTATTGATTTTAGTATATTTGGAATATTAAATCCAACTACTATCATAATTAGAAAAATAATGGTTGATATTATGAAAGATTTTCTCTTTATCATATCTTTCATTGTAAATTTCATTACTACTAATAAATCCTTCATATTATTCACCTACCTTTTCTATGAAAATGTCATTTAGTGTTGGTTTCATTATTTCAAACTTATTAACTATAACTTCATTTTCTATCAATCTCTTTAATAGTTCATGTGCTTTATTTTCATCACTTATTTTTATAGTGTAATCATTATTAGTTTCATTTTCAATTTCTAACTCTAAATTTTTTATATATTCATTTATGTTCTTATTTGTTTCTATTTTTACTCTATTTGCAGGGTAAGATTCTTTAATTTCTCTTAAATTTCCTTGTAATACTGTTTTCCCTTTATTTAATATCAATATATCACTGCAAAACTCTTCAATCGTTGCCATTTGGTGTGCTGACATTATTACATATTTTCCATTTTTCACTAAGTCAATTATTATATTTTTTAATAATTCTGTATTTACTGGATCTAAACCACTAAAAGGTTCATCAAGCACCACTAGTTCAGGGTTATGTATAATTGCTGTCATAAATTGAATTTTTTGTTGATTTCCTTTTGATAATTTTTCAGCAGGTTGTTGCATGTATTCTTCAACTTTTAATCTTTTAGCCCATTCATTTATTGTCTTATCTGCTTCACTTCTTTTCATTCCTTTTAATTCAGCAAAATACATCAATTGATCATATATTTTAACTTTTGGATATACTCCTCTTTCTTCTGGAAGATAACCAAAGTTTACAGATTTTCTATCAACTTTTTTACCATTCCATGTAATTTCTCCACTATCTTTTTTTATTATTCCTAATAACATTCTAATTGTTGTTGTCTTTCCAGCACCATTAGTTCCAAGTAATCCAAAAACTCCTGGTTCTTCTAGTGAAAAAGATATATTATCAACTACTTTTTTTCCTGTAAATGTTTTAGATACATTCTTTAGTATTAGTCCCACTATTATTTCCTCCTATTATTCAAAATCTATTTTTATTTTTCCTATTCCGCCACTAATATCAATAAAGTTTTCACCATTTCCAATTTTTTGATTATCAGAAATAGATTTTCCACCAATAGTTATATCTCCAATTCCTTTATTAACCTTGAATTTATAATATTCTTCACTTTCTAATAATTTAAGTGTAAATGCTCCAATTCCAGTATCAATTTCACTTTTTCCTGTTATTTTAGCTGTTACATTGGTTTCTCCAACACCCATATCAAAATCTAAATTATTGATATTTCCTGATTCAATTGTAAATTTTCCTGCTCCAGTATCTATGTCAGCTTCATCTGCATTTATTGAGCCAATTCTAACTTCTCCTGCACCTAAATTTAGTGTTAATTTTTGAGTCATTAAAGATTCAATATTTACTTTACCAGCTCCTGTATTTATTTTTATTTCTTCAAGTTTCAAATCTTCTGGAATATATATAGTCAAATCGCCATCACTGTCTTTTGCAAACCATTTTAAATTTTTTTCTTTTATCTTTAATCTGTTTCCATCTTGTTTGCATTGTATATTTTCATTATTAGTTTGAGCTAAAAATTCTTTTCCTACTTTTATATTCAAGTTACTATATGCAACATCAACATCTAAATATGCTGTTAAGTCACCTTCTAAATTTATGCTACCAGTTTCATTTATTCTTCCTTTTTTTAACCCTATTGCACTTGCAAGCCCATATATCCCGCTTAATATTCCAGATACTATTGTAACTATTAGAAAAATAGCAAATGCAATTGCACAATATTTAATTATTTTTTGAGCAGTTGTCATTTTATATCAACACCTCCAAATATACATGTAGCATTCACATAAATTATATGTCCATCTGTAGTATCAGATTTTCTTTTTTCGTCTACTCCTCCAAATATTGAAGATGATTTAATTTTTACTTTTACATTCTCTGGAACTAAAATATCTATTCCGCCAAATACACTTGTAGCATTTATTACAACATCATTTTCAATTATAGCTTTTGTTAAATCACATTTAACTCCACCAAATACAGCAGTAAGCTCTGTTCCATTAAATTTTTCTCCATCAAATTTTACATTTTGACCTGAGAATGTTGCACAATATTCGCTATCTTTAGGTCTGTTTTCATTTAATTTATTTATTTCTTTACTAATTTTACTATTAAAAGTATCTTTGAATATAAATGAAATACCAATAATAATTAAAACTGTTGGAAGTGCTAATTTCCATATCATATCAAAGTTTAATAGATCTTGACAACATAATAATAGTGCAATTCCAATCAATAATCCTATTATATTTCCTGTTTTTTCTCTTTCTTTAAATAGTCCTATAAAACATGGTACTATTATAAATAAAGTCCACCATCCATCAAAAAATATATTTATATTTATAATTCCAAGTGCGTTTCCTCCTATAATTAGTCCTACTACAATAAAAACTATTCCCCATAGTACATTTCCAAAACTTTTCATTTTTTTCATTCCTTTCTAAAATTTATTTGTGCCTAACACTTTTGATATCTTATTAAAAATGTCATATTTTTGACTTTCATATACCTCTTTACTTTGATATAGTATACTTCCACCTGTTCCAAAAGCTATTAAATTTGCTGTTACTGTTATGTTTTCTTTTGGTATTTTTACAATGTCATTTTTAACCTCCATCACTTTTAAATTGTTTATATAATTCAAACTTGAATATCGTTCAAAAATAATTATATTACTTTATATAAAATCAATCAACATTTTTTGAACAATATTCAAAAAAAAGATTAGCATAAAAGCTAATCTTTTCGTTATATTATAACTTTACTATTCATTTGATTCTCTAGATATTTCTTCAATTGATTTTTCATTTGCTTGTAACAATGCTCCACTTGTCCAAGTTGATGTAAGACCAAAATCAATATAAATTAATTGTCCTGACATATATGAACAAATATCACTACCTACTACTACCATTGGGTATCCCATATCTTTTGGCTCTGCTGGATATCCGTTCCAACTTTTTAAGAAAATATTAGATATTATTTCTTCTCCTTCTTTAGCATTTCCTGTTGGGCTTGAAGATTTATTAAAATCTTCTGTTAAACCAGTTGTAGTGTCTCCTGGATTTATTGCATTTATACGAATTCTTTTATTTATAAATTCTGGTGACATACATTTATATGTTACATAAGACTCTAAGCATTGTTTTGCAAAAACATAAGCGCTCTTAATTAATTCAGGATTTTTATCATACCATTCCATTGCATCTTCCCATGTTGGCAAATTAATTAATTCAACTGCTTTATTATATACTTGTTGCCATCCAAATCCTCCTACAGAAGAAATGTAAGTAACAGATCCATGTTCATTTATTCTATCTAATAATTTTTCAGTCATATATTTTTGACTATAGAAATTTACTTTTTGAACTAACAATTCTCTACCTGGAAATTGCGCTATTCCATGGCATAAAAATAGAGAATCAATTTTTTCAGGTAATTGACTAATAACCTCATCAATTTCTTCTTTTTTGCTTAAATCAGCCTTAAATGCTTTTTCAACAGGCAAGTCAATAGGTTTTATATCAATTGCATATACCTTTGCACCTAATTCCAACAATAATTCTGTTGCTGATTTACTCATTCCTGATGCTGATCCTGTAATTACTACAGTCTTTCCTTCATAACCAAATAATTTTTTTAAATCCATAAAAAAACCTCCATTCATATTTATTATTACATAAAAAATATTTTTTATAACTTTACATGTAATATTCAATATGAAGAATAACATTCTTTTCTTATTTTTTCAATCTTTATTATTAAATATAAATTTAACATATTATAATATTTAGAAAAAACTAGAGAATATCTAAAATAGATATTCTCTAAGTAAAATCTCGTTTTGTAAAAATTACTTTCTACATTTGTAGATTACAATTATATGAAAATATTTTTTTACACTCTTTAGCATATATTTATTTTGTGTTTGCAGAGATTTTTACAAATAATCAAAATTACTGTTATAATTAAAAGTAATCCAAGTACTATTGCTAAAACTATTACTGCAGCTAATGCTCCAAGTATTGTTGATGCTAATTCTGCTCCAATTATAACACCTATAACTAGTGCAAATAATGCACCAACTATTGCAGCTATAACTTCTAAGCAACTGCATTTCTTACATTTTGATTTTTTTTCGCAACAATAACCGTATTCTGATTCCATATTTTTCAACTCCATTCAACACTAGGTAGTGTTTAATATATAATATGAATACAAGCATTGTTTTATAATCTTATCTTCTTTTGTCCGCTGTATGCGCGGTATTTCTTTTTCCCATTGATCTTGTCATAGGTCCGCACCTTAAACCACAGCGTGTAACCCTTTTGAACATAAACAAGTTTTACTACCCGCTTTCCTTTCTTCAGGGAATTCTTTGCCAAACGGATGCGTACGAACTTTTTACCCCGCCTCTTCATAT
>ERZ779890.4614-NODE-4614-length-11398-cov-6.282465_pt1 | contig 11398 bp, 10 predicted proteins | sample MGYA00511553_ERZ779890 | MGnify/ENA primary metagenome ERZ779890 (study PRJEB29588, sample SAMEA2152064) | human gut metagenome | biome: human gut; feature: human-associated habitat; material: faeces | place: Denmark | collected 2008/2010 ...
GCCGAATAAGTCACTTGAGAGTTTCAATCCACGCACCCGTGAGGGTGCGACTCTTGTGGCGGGGCCGTATTCGCTTTTGCCGTCCGTTTCAATCCACGCACCCGTGAGGGTGCGACCCGACCTAGACATGACCGATACCACCATAACAACGTTTCAATCCACGCACCCGTGAGGGTGCGACCAAGGAGGGCCTTTACCTTACCGAAATCAGCATTGTTTCAATCCACGCACCCGTGAGGGTGCGACTATTCCAACCGTCCTTGGGCATCGCCATAATACCGTTTCAATCCACGCACCCGTGAGGGTGCGACCCGCATACGCAACTGACGCACCTGTACACAGTGGTTTCAATCCACGCACCCGTGAGGGTGCGACGCGGGAATTCCCCGACCGCCCAGACCAGACTTATCCCGTTTCAATCCACGCACCCGTGAGGGTGCGACGGATGGCCTCCCGATCGACATCGACGAACTCCGAGTTTCAATCCACGCACCCGTGAGGGTGCGACGGACAGCGCGCCAAGTGCTGTCCGGGTCCTCGAAGTTTCAATCCACGCACCCGTGAGGGTGCGACGGATGAAGGGGAACAGGAAGCAGGGAAAGACTTGGTTTCAATCCACGCACCCGTGAGGGTGCGACCCAGATAGCCTTGAGCGGCAATACGGACGAAGACGTTTCAATCCACGCACCCGTGAGGGTGCGACTTATGGGTGGATCAAAAAACAAAAACCAATAGAAAGTTTCAATCCACGCACCCGTGAGGGTGCGACGGCGTCAGTTGCAGGAGCGCCCCCGGAAGAATCGGTTTCAATCCACGCACCCGTGAGGGTGCGACATGATATTCGGCCCGCGTTCCTTGAGAGGATAGTTTCAATCCACGCACCCGTGAGGGTGCGACGGCGGGGATATATACATATTGAGAGTCAGGCACGCAAAGGGTATTTTGCGCCAACCTGTCCGCGGAGATGCGTATTCCACGCCTAAAATGGTATATGGGGAGATGTCAATCTAAGATATCCTGAGCGTTACAGGAATCGCCGGTGTTCCGGGATTTTTCTGTGAGCCGGGGATTGGCGCGGTGAGTGAGAAGGACGGAGGAAGGTTCCGCCACGGAATCGTTCCAGCCGTCCCGACAACCCTCGCCTGCTGCGATGCAGAGGCCATAGTATTCCGTTCCGCGCCTTTCGTCCAGAAACTTTCCCGCGTGTGCGATGAAGACGGAACAGGAAGAAGGTCGGGAAAAGGCCTCCTTCCATGATTTCATGGGACCTTCCACATTCGTTTTCCGGACAATTCCCGACCGTGCGGCACGAGGGACGCCGTGCATGACAACATTCCGGCATAAAAAAGGCTTTCCGTTCTTGGAGCGGAAAGCCTGTGAAATGGAGAAAAAAGCGCAATTTTATTCGTCGTCTTCCGCGTCAAAGGCGGAGTCTTCCGAGTCGAAATCGGCGTCCAAATGGGCGGTGAATTTTTTCACGCGCTGCGCGGCGGGCAACGGAGCCAGCACCATGTGCATGGTGTTGCCGGCCAGGCGCGGGGGCTGGTCCACCTGCGCCATGGTTTTCATGTCCGCAATGACCTTGTTGAGCATGTCATAGCCCAGTTCGTGGTGCGCGTTTTCACGGCCGCGGAAGCGGAGCTGGAAGCGCACTTTGTGACCGTGGTCCAGGAAGCTTTCCGTACGGGCCATTTTCACGTTGTAGTCGTTGGTGTCCGTACCGATGCGGAGCTTGACCTCCTTGAGCTTGATCGTGCGGCTTTTGTTGGTTTTCTGAAGCTTGGACTGCTGGTACTTGTACCGTCCGTAGTCCACCACGCGGCACACGGGCGGGTCCGCGTTGCTCGCCACTTCCACCAGGTCCAGGCCAAGGGCCTTGGCCTTTTCCAGCGCTTCACGCGTGTTCATTATCCCGAGCTGGTCTCCGTTGGCGGTCACCACGCGCACGCGGGGGGCGCGGATCCGCTCGTTGACCCGAGTCTGATCACCGCGCTCGCGGCGGCGATTACCGTCATTATTCTTCGTTGGCTTTATTGGCACGTCCGGATATTACTAAACTAAATAAAATAACTTGGCAACTCAAATCACGGGGGAAATATGACGCTCCGCTATTTCCCGGGAGACGGCATCCATGAATTGTTCAAAGGGCATGGAGCCCAGGTCTTCCCGGTCCCGGTGGCGTACGGAAACGGTGCCTTCCTCCGCCTCCCGCTGGCCGATGACGAGCATGTAGGGCACGCGCTCCAGCCGGGCGTTGCGGATTTTGGCGCCGATTTTGTCCGCGGTTTCATCCACCGTGACGCGAACGCCCCGGGAGGCCAGGGCGTCACGGTAGGTTTTGGCGATGTCCATGACCTTGTCGGAGATGGGGAGCACACGCACCTGCTCCGGAGAGAGCCAGGTGGGGAATTTTCCTTCAAAGTGCTCGATGAGCAGGCCGGTGAAGCGTTCCATGGAGCCGAACGGGGCGCGGTGCACCATGACGGGCCGGTGCGGCTTGTTGTCCGCTCCGGTGTAATGGAGGTCAAAGCGTTCCGGGAGGTTGTAGTCCACCTGCACGGTGCCGAGCTGCCATTCGCGGCCGATGGCGTCGCGCACGATGAAGTCGATCTTGGGGCCGTAGAAGGCGGCTTCCCCGGCTTCCTCACTATAGTCCGCGCCCAGCCATTCCGCGGCATCCCGCAGGGCCTGTTCCGCCTTGTCCCAGTTTTCCGGGGAACCCACGTATTTGTCGCTTTCCGGGTCGCGCATGGAGAGGCGCACGCGGTAGTCCGTCATTCCCAGGGTGCCGAAGATGGTTTTCACGATGCCTAGGCACTGGCGGATTTCCCCGGCAAGCTGGTCCGGGGTGCAGAAGATGTGGGCGTCATCCTGGGTGAAGCCGCGCACGCGCGTCATGCCGCCCAGTTCCCCGCTCTGTTCCCAGCGGTACACCGTGCCGAATTCCGCCAGGCGGACGGGCAGGTCGCGGTAGGAGTGGGCGTCATTAGCGTAAATTTTGATGTGGTGCGGGCAGTTCATCGGCTTGAGCATGTAGCCTTCAATGGTGCCGTCCGTCAGGCCGTTGAAGAGTTCCGCGCAGGTGGCGCCTTCCTCGCAGAGTTTTTCCATGGCGTCGCGCTCCGGGATGGGGGCGTACTGGCTTTCCCGGTAGTATGGGAAGTGGCCGGAGGTGCGGTACAGGTCCAGTTTGCCGATGTTGGGGGTGTATACCTGGGAGTAGCCCAGCTTGTCCAGTTCCTCCGTGATGAAGTCCTGCAGGGAGCGGCGGATGAGGGCGCCCTTGGGCTTCCAGAGGATGAGGCCCTGGCCCACGGCCTCGTCAATGCAGAAGAGGCCCAGCTCGCGGCCGAGCTTCCGGTGGTCGCGGCGGCGGGCTTCCTCCAGGCGCGCGAGATGTTCGTCAAGCTGGGTCCGGTTCGGGAAGCAGGTGCCGTAGATGCGCTGGAGCATGGGGCGGTTTTTGTCCCCCTTGTAGAAGGCGCTGGCCACGCTCATGATTTTAAAGGCCTTGCAGTTGCCGGTGCGGCCCACGTGGGGTCCGGCGCACAGGTCCGTGAAGTCTCCGTTGCGGTACAGGGAGATTTGCTCGTCTTCCGGGATGTCGTTCAGCAGGTCGATTTTAAAGCGGGAGGGGCCGCTGCGCGGGCCCAGGGCGCCCAGTTCCCCGGATTCCGCCATTTTCATGGCGTCCGCACGGGAGATGATTTCCTTCTGGAAGGTCTGGTTTTCCTTCACCACTTTTTTCATTTCCGCTTCAATGCGTTCAAAGTCTTCCGTGCTGATGCGGTGGTCCAGCTCCACGTCGTAATAGAAACCGTTTTCCACGGCGGGACCGCCCGCCAGCTGGGCATCCGGCCAGATGCGGCAAATGGCCGTGGCCAGAATGTGCGCGCAGGAATGGCGCAGGCGTTCCAGATCAGACATCTGATTGCGTTCTTCAAGAGTCTTTCTTTCCTTGTGTTCGGACATACGCGCATTAGTTAACCCCCCTCAGGCACTGTTGGCAAATGCAAAAAAGCCGCCTTTCCAAAAATTTAAGGCATATCGGTTCCGACAAGCGCATCGCCACGCGATGGCCGGGAAGGGCCGCACGGGACGGTTGCCCGCGTTTCCGCGGCTCTGTTTTTTCATTGCCGGAGGTTTACTGGCCTGCCGTTTTTCCCGGCCCCGCAGGGATTCCGGCATGGAAAGTTCATCATGTCCGCGGCGTTGTTCCATTTTCCACGGGCACTTTTTCTTTCCGCAGGGTGCATGTTTCCTCCTGTTCCAGCGGTGCCGCGGCGGTACAGGTTCCCGTGGCTTGTTCTTTCCGGAGGCGGGAGGTTTTCCCACGCCCGTCCTTTTCCGGAAGGCGCTGACAGATGTGTCCCGCTCCGTTTTTCCCGGAAAACCGCGGCAGGGTCTTTGCCGGATTCCCCCCCCTGTGCCGGTCGCCCGGATTCCCTGTGCCCGCGGTTTTCACACCGGCGGCCTCATTCAGCGCCTGTGCAGGCGTTCCGGGAAGCGGCCGTTTCTTTTTTCTCCCCTTTTTCCACTTTTCCCCTGCCGGGTTAGTCCGGTCCGCCATCAGGCAATGAATGATTTACAGCAGAACGCATTTATGCCATATTGACGGCCAGCGGTTATGAAATTCCTCCCCCTCGCCCTTCTCTGCCTCAGCCTGCCCTGCGGATTTTCCGCGGGCACGCAGGAGCCTCCCCCCGACGCCCCGGCAAGCTTCCCGATCAATCTGGACAAAACGCCGGAAGGCGGGAGTGAAGGGAACGGGGACAATGCCCCCATGCCGGACCAGAGCACGCCCTTCAATGCGGCCAAACTTCTTCTCCGCGCCCTGCAGGAAAAAACGGACTGGAGCGCAGAGCCGTACAAGTCCCTGCCCGCCACGTCCCCATTCGTGGGGCCGTTGAAGCTGAAGAGCATTCTTTCCCGCATGGAGGCCGTGCAGGCCTACGTGACGGCGTCTTCCCCGGAAAGGCCGCCGTTCGTGGACGAGGCCTCCATCATCATGGACGGGGACCTGGCCATGGCCTATATCATGCTGCCAGACAGGACCAACCCCTACGTTTACGCGGCCACCGCCGTGGCCCTGGTCAAGAAGAACGGAAAGTGGAAGGCGTCCCTGACGCCCGGTAGTTTTGACAATACGTTCCTGCCTTTCAACGACCATGTCCGCCAGCAGGCGGCACAGATTTCCACCGAGGCCAAGAAAAAGATTTTCGGCCTCGCGCACCAGTATTCCGTGGCCGCCGTGAAGAAGGCCCTGGAACATATCAAGCGGTTCCGGGTGGAGGCCGTCAAGGGCAAGTCAGACGACGAGATTAAAAAGCTCCTGATCCGCACCGTGAAGGAGGGCGATCCGGCCCGCATCGCAGCCCTGCTCGTCGCGCCCTATTACATGGAGTCCGCCATTACCCAGAGTGCCCGCCTCACCCCCGTGGTGAAGGCCATGCGCCTGCAGGACCGGAACCCGGAGAACCGCTACATCCAACCCACCAACCTCAGTTTCATGGGGTTCCCGAATACCATCCTGGTTCCCCTCCAGCCCCATCCGGACGACCAGCTTGACCCGAACAAGCGGGACGACCAGCCGGAGCGCAACAAGAACGAGGCCAAGAAGACGGAGAAGGATATCCACAGCATTGCGGCCATGACCATTTTGCCGCCGCGCATGAGCTTGCCGGACATAGACAAACCCGCCCTGATCTACCGCTACGCGCTGGAAAAGATACAGGACCCCACGGACGGCTTTCCGGTGTTCAAGATGTATGTGGGGGACGCTTTTTCCTCCTGGAACCTGAAGCCGGACGAGTCCACCACCAGCCGCATCATTGCGGATTTCCACAGGACGTATCCGGCCCTTGCCTATTCCGAACCTAAGGAGGCGGTTTCTGCAGCCGGACGCGCCCTGGAGGCCGGAGACAGCCTGACGCTGATCCGCATGCTGGCCCCGTCCAGATTCGCCTCCGTTCCGGAATTTGAAGAAGCGCTCAAGCAGCTGAAGGCCGTTATGAGCAAGGAGGAGTTCCAGCCTTCCTCCCGGAACAGGAAGGATTACAAGCCCACGCTGAAAGGCGCCTTCGAACTGAAGGACGGAGGGACTTCCCTGAAGGCCACCATCGGCCTCAAGCCGACGCCCAAGTCCGGCTTTACCAGATGCAACCTGTATTTCACCCGGACGGAGAAAGGGTGGATGCTGACCGGAGCGGACGATGAAAAACCGCTGAATTTGTAGAATGAAGTTTTCCGGCTCCGGGAGTTCCGTCAGCCGGGGAAGAGCACCCGATATGCCCGCCCAATTATTTTTTTCATAATCCACCATGATGAATCTACCGATACGGCCGCGCCGCAACAGAAAGTCCGCCAATATCCGGGGCCTGGTCCGGGAGACCTCCCTTTCCCCGGAACATCTTATTTGCCCGGTTTTCGTCCACGAGGGGGACGGCAACCAGCCCATTTCCTCCCTGCCCGGCTGCACGCGCTGGAGCGTGCAGGGACTGGTGGAGGAGGCCAAGCGCCTGATGGACCTGGGAATCCGCACGCTGGACCTTTTCCCCGCCATTCCGGACGACAAGAAGACGCCGGACGCCTCCGAGGCCTACAATCCGGACGGACTTATTCCCCGCACCATTTACGCCCTTAAAAGCGAAGTTCCCGGCATGACCGTGATGACGGACGTGGCGCTGGACCCCTATAATTCAGACGGGCACGACGGCCTGGTGGAGTTCCGGTCCGACGGCACCATGGAGATTCTCAACGACGATTCCGTGGAGGTCCTCTGCCGACAGGCCCTGTGCCATGCGGACGCCGGGGCGGATATTATCTCTCCCAGCGACATGATGGACGGCCGCGTGGCCGCCATCCGCGCCACGCTGGATTCCGAGGCCCTGGACGACGTTTCCATCATGGCCTACACCGCCAAGTATGCCAGCGCCCTTTACGGGCCGTTCCGCGGCGCCCTGGAGAGCGCTCCGAAGGAAGGGGACAAGAAGACCTACCAGATGGATCCCGGCAATATCCGGGAAGCCCTGCGGGAAGCCCAGCTTGACGAAGCGGAGGGTGCGGACATCCTGATGGTGAAGCCCGCCACGCTGTATCTGGATGTGATCGCGGCCATGCGCAGTCATGTCACGCTGCCCGTAGCGGCCTACCACGTTAGCGGAGAGTACCTGATGATCAAGTCCGCGGCAGCCTCCGGCTGGCTGGATGAACGGGAGACCGTTCTGGAGACTCTAACTTCCATCCGGCGCGCCGGGGCGGACATGATCCTTACTTATTACGCCCCGCAGGCCGCCGAATGGCTTAAACAAGAACGCTGACACCGCACGGCATCCGCTCCGGAACGCGGGCATGCGGCCAGCACCATTATTCAACTCTCCGCATGTCCACTTCCACGAAAATATTCGTCGGCGTCCTGATTGTCATCGTCATGGGCCTTACTTCCCTGTGGGGGGTGTACGCCCCCACTTTTTCAGAGGCGTATGTGCTGCCCGTGCAGATGACGGACGCTTCCGGCGCTACGCTGGGCAATTTCCAGTGCCGCCCCGTGGCTGCGGAGAACGGAAAGACGCTGCTCGTTTTCCGGGACAGGGATTTCCTGCGCCAGACCACCGCCGGCATGGTTCATTCCCGGATTATTCTTTCCTACAAGGGAGTGCCGTTTTTTGAAGGCACCGTGCCGGGGCCGATGGAGGCTATCGAGATTCCCACCGCCAGCCTGCCGGCCCCGTACCGGAGTCTTACACAGAATTGAAGCGCCCGTGACCGCCGGGAATTCCGCGGCGGAAGCCCCCCTGTTATGGCATTGTTACCGGAGGGGCGCAGGTTTCTCTATACAAAAGGGGAAATTGTGTGTTTTTATAGGGTCAAACGATGAGCAGCTTAACATACACCATTCTGGTTGCAGAGGATGACGACAGCATCCGGCACGCCCTGACGGACGTGCTGACCGCCTCCGGCTACGAGGTGCTGGCCGCGGAGGAAGGGCTGGCGGCCATCAGGGCCGTGCGGGAACGCAATTTCGACCTGGCCCTGCTGGATGTGGCGATGCCCGGAGCGGACGGCTTCCAGGTGCTCCAGGTCATGTCCGAGGAACGGCCCGGAACGCCCGTGATCATGCTGACGGCCCGCGGGGAGGAGGAGGACCGGGTGCAGGGGCTGAAGCTGGGAGCGGACGATTACATTGTCAAGCCGTTCAGCATCCGGGAACTGATCGCCCGCATTGAGGCCGTGCTGCGCAGGTCCCCGGAACGGCCGCGCCAGATCAGGGAGATCACCATTCCCGGCGCTGTGCTGGACAACGCCAACCGCGTGCTCACATTTGAGGATGGCAAGACGGCCACCCTCACCGCGCGCGAGTTTGAGCTGCTGAGCTACATGGCCACCCATCCCAACCGGGTCATCACCAGGGACGAGCTGCTCCGCCGCGTGTGGGACATGGACCCGCGGCTGACGGATACGCGCTCCGTGGAGATGACCGTCATGCGCCTGCGTGACAAGCTGGGCGCGAAGGCGGCCGCCTCCCTGGAGACGCTCAGAAGCCAGGGTTACCGCTGGAATTCATCCTTCCTTTCCTGATACGTGAACAGGCGCATCCGCATTATCCTGCTGACCGTCAGCCTGCTGCTGGTTGTGGGCACGCTGGGCTGGCTCACCCACGTCCTCCTGATTCAGGCGGAGGAGACGGGCCGTTCCGAACGCCGCATCAAGGTGGAGTCCCTGGCTCATGAGGCCAAGCTGGAGATGGACCGCCTGCTCACCGCCTTCATCACTTTTGAGCAGGCGCGCGGCTATTACGAGTACCTGCCTTTTTACGCCTACAAGCGTCCCTACGACCAGCGCATGGATGCCCCGGCCCCCGGCGAACCCGCCCGTTCCTCTAATCTGGCCTCCTACCTGCCGGATTACGTCACGGCCTATCTCCAGATATCCCCTTCCGGGCAGGTCACCGGCCCCGCGCTGAACAAGGAGCTTTCCGAACGGCTGAACGGGGAGAAGAATCTTTACCAGCGTTTGAACGAGAAGGTTTCCGCCCTCATCTCCCTGCCGGCCAGCGGCAATCTGTGGGCGGATATCAGGAATGAAATTCTTCACGAGGTTCCGGAGCCGGAACCGCCGCAGGACGGGGTTCCCGCCCAGGTGGAGACCGTTTCCTCCTTCGTTCCGGTGGAAGACGGGGGCAATCTGTATATTCTCCGGCAGGTGCATACCAACCGCGGCGTTTACCTGCAGGGAGCCCTGATGAATATGGAGAGCCTGAACAGGCGTCTCCCGGAACAGGTGGCCAAGGCGCTCCCCCAGAGCCGTCTGGCGACTTTCGATCCCGCCGCCCCGCCTGCGGAAGAGGCCGGACGGGAAGGCACACTTTTTTTTGCCAACGCTCCGCTCGTTTTCCTGCCGGGGAACGCGGCGGAACTGCCCGTACAGGACCACAAGCAGATGCTGACGTGGACCCTTACACTGATCTGGAGCATGGTGCTGGTGGGAGCGGCTGGCGTCATCTGGCTGATGCTGGGCACGTTCCGCCTGGAACAGAGGCGCGGGGATTTCGTTTCCGCCGTCACTCATGAGCTGAGAACGCCGCTTACCTCATTTTCCCTTTATACGGAGATGCTGGAGGACGGCATGGTGCCGGAACAGAAAAAGCCGGAGTATTACGCCAACATGCAGCGGGAGTGCCGGAGGCTGGAGCACTTGATCGACAATGTGCTGGCTTATTCCAAACTCCAGAGGAACGCCATCCGGCGCACGAAGGACACGCTCACCTGCCAGGAGCTTTTTGAACCCATCGCGGAGAAGATAGAACGGCGCCTCCGGGAAGCGGGCATCAGTTTTTCCTTTGCGCTGGCCCAGCCCATCCGCATTCTGCCCGTCCATACGGACGCCGTGGCCGTGGAGCAGATCATGGACAATCTGACTTCCAACGCCATCAAGTACGCCAGGGGGGAAAACGCGAAAGTCCAGCTAACCGTCCAGGCGGACCGCCATAATATCGTCATCCGCTTCCGGGACAACGGCCCCGGCATTTCCCCCAAGCACCGCAAGCTGGTATTCAAGCCTTTCCGGCGCACCAAGGAAGCCACCAACAGCCGGAAGCCCGGCGTGGGCCTGGGGCTTTCCCTGGCGCGGGACATCGCCCGCTCCCTGGGCGGGGACCTGAAACTGGAGTTCGGTACGCTGGGGGGCGCCAGCTTTCTGCTGACCCTCCCCAAGTCCTGAATTTTACGGGAAAAAGAAGATGCCCTGGCGACCGCAGCATTTCTTGATGAAGCTTGCCATCCCGTGACGGATATGTGACATTAGGCGGCGGCGCACGGCAAGAAGCGGTTTCACCGTTCCGGACAGGGACTGCCAGGAGCCGGAGAGTGCGCCGGGATGCAAAAACGCATGTGAACGCTGCCATGAGCAAAAGGATTTTAGTCACCGGGGGGGCCGGATTCATCGGCTCCCATCTTTGTGAACGCCTGCTGGACGAGGGACATGAGGTCACCAGCATCGACAATTATTTTACGGGTTCCAGAAAGAATCTGCTGCACCTAATGGACCGTCCCGGATTCCAGGCGCTGGTGCACGACGTTACGGAGCCTTTTTCCGCGGAAGTGGATGAAATCTACAATCTGGCCTGTCCCGCCTCCCCCCCTCATTACCAGCTCGACCCCATTCATACGGTCAAGACTTCCGTGCTGGGCGCCCTCAACATGCTGGCTCTTGCCAAACGGTGCCATGCCAGAATTCTCCAGGCCTCCACCAGCGAGGTGTACGGCGATCCCGCCGTTCATCCCCAGCCGGAATCCTACTGGGGCAACGTCAATCCCGCAGGTCCGCGCTCCTGCTATGACGAGGGCAAGAGGTGTGCGGAAACCCTGTTCATGGATTACCACCGCACGATGGGTGTGGATGTCCGGGTGATCCGCATTTTCAACACGTACGGGCCGCGCATGACCCTGAATGACGGCCGCGTGGTTTCCAATTTCATCGTCCAGGCGCTGAAGGGGGAAGACCTTACCATTTACGGCACGGGGAGGCAGACCCGGAGTTTCCAGTATGTGGACGATCTGGTGGAAGGCATGGTCCGGATGATGGCGGCGGAAAATTTCCACGGGCCAGTCAACCTCGGCAATCCGGGAGAGTTCACCATGCTGGAACTGGCGGAAAAGGTCATTGAAATGACCGGGGCTTCTTCCAAAACGGTTTTCCGCCCCCTTCCCCAGGACGATCCCGTCCAGCGCAAGCCGGACATACGGCTGGCGTACGAAAAGCTCGGCTGGCAGCCGTCTGTTCCGCTGGAACAGGGCCTGGAAAAGACGATTGCCTATTTCCGTAGCATTCTTTGACGCCGGGAAAAGACGGTCCGTAAGAAATCCGGTTTATGCCCCTCCCGCCGTTTTTACGGCTTTTT
>ERZ779890.4618-NODE-4618-length-11394-cov-3.843902_pt1 | contig 11394 bp, 10 predicted proteins | sample MGYA00511553_ERZ779890 | MGnify/ENA primary metagenome ERZ779890 (study PRJEB29588, sample SAMEA2152064) | human gut metagenome | biome: human gut; feature: human-associated habitat; material: faeces | place: Denmark | collected 2008/2010 ...
CGCGGATGGGGCTGGAACAATTTTCTGACAGAGGCCGACAAGGGAGACGGACCGAAGTTTCCCCGCGCGGTACGCGCCTATCTGACATGGGTGCTTCCCCTTGCGGTGCTTTTCCTGTTCGTGCAGGGCTATATCGACAAGTTTTTTTAGAGGGTTTTGCGATTGCAGATATCTTCCTGCCGGTTCCGGCGTCTGACGCGCGGGTTTCACGCCTGAAGCCGGAGTTGCGCGCCGCAGGCGGAATTGCGGCTGTTCCGATGTCGCGGCGGAGTCCCGCCTTGGTCGACTCCGCAGCGTACTTCGGTTCTGCCGTTTTGGTTGCTGGGCATCCCGCCCCTCCGAAAGGGGGGACAGGGGGACGAAAGGTAAAGTTGCATCTGTCGAAATAAAGGGAGAGGAGGGGCGTTTTCACGCGGCCTTCCTCTCCCAGGCATATGCGCTGTGGGCGCAGGGAGTTTATTCGGGAACAATTTCCCTGAATTCGTCGCCGTAGCCGTCCCTTACGATCCTGTCCTCCTTCAGCAGCTTCAGCCAGCGGCGGATGGTGCCCAGAATGACGAAGAGCATCATGGTCATGACCAGCAGACTGAGGAAAACCAGCAGATATCTGCCGCCCGGCAGATACTGGTAAAGAATCAGCCAGACGCCGGCCCAGAAGGTGATGACGGTCATGAATACGCCGGGAATGCCGGTAAGCAGGGCGTATCTGGTCTTGTTCATGCGCAGCAGCACGGTTGTGCCGATGAGCAGGGTGACGGAGGCCAGCAACTGATTGCTGATGCCGAACAGGGGCCAGATATTGCTGATGTCGCCGCTGTAGACCAGATAGCCCCATGCTCCGGTAAAGAGAAAGCTGGTTGCGACAATGCCCGGCCACCAGTTGGTATCGCCCCATCTGGGGGAAATCTTTCCCAGCATTTCCTGCAGGAAGAAGCGGCCCACGCGGGTTCCGGCATCCACGGCGGAAAGGATGAACACGGCCTCGAACATGATGGCGAAGTGATACCAGTAGGCCATCAGGTGGCTCATGAACGGAATCTGCGAGAAAATGTGCGCCATGCCCACAGCCAGTGAAACGGAGCCGCCGGGCCGGTGCATCAGGGTTTCCTGCACAGCCTGTTCAAGAGCCGGAAGTTCCTGTACCTGCATGCCCAGGGCATTGAAAGCCTCCGCCGGAGCATTGATGGCGAAGTAGTCCGCGGGAATGAGCACGCAGGCGGCGATCAGGGCCATAACGGCTACAAAGCCTTCCAGCAGCATGGCGCCGTAGCCCACAAAAAGCACATCGCGTTCACGGCCGATCATCTTGGGCGTGGTGCCCGTGCCGATGGTGGCGTGGAAGCCGGAGAGCGCGCCGCAGGCGATGGTGATGAAGATGAACGGAATCACCGGGCCGCCGACGATGGGGCCGCCGCCCTTGGTGAATTCGGTGAACGCGGGCATGTTGAAGTCGGGCATGACGAACACGATGCCGAGGGCCAGCGCGCCGATGGTGCCGATCTTCAGGAAGGTGGACAGGTAGTCGCGCGGCAGGAGCAGCATCCACACGGGCAGGACCGACGCGGCGAAGCCGTACACCGGGATCAGGATGGACATGGGCTTCTTGTCGATGTCGAGCCAGCCGAATGTTTCAGGATGGGCGGCGACATAAGGCCCGGTCAGGATGCACAGGGCAAGCAGGACCACGCCGATGATGGAGGCGCCGAGCACATCGCCCTTGCGCCAGATCTGCATGTACAGGCCCATGATGATGGCGATCGGGATGGTCGCGGCCACGGTGTAGGTGGACCACAGGCTGTTGTGCATGGCGTTGACCACGGCGATGGACAGGCCCGCCAGCGTCAGCAGGAGGATGGCAAGCACGGCCCACGCCGCTACGGAGCCGGTCGTCTTGTCGATTTCCTGTGAGGCGATGTAGGCGAGGCTCTGCCCCCGGTGCCGCACCGAGGCGAACAGCACGACCATATCGTGCACGCCGCCCGCGAGCACGCAGCCGATGAGAATCCAGAGCAGGCCGGGCATGTAGCCGAACTGGGCGGCCAGCACGGGTCCGAGCAGGGGGCCGGCTGCGGCGATGGCGGCGAAATGGTGCCCGAAGAGCACGTACTTGTTGGTATCCACATAGTCGTGGCCGTCGGAGTACTTGACGGCCGGCGTCACACGGGCGTCATTCAGGTTCAGCACCTTGTTTGCAATGAACAGGCCGTAAAAACGATACCCTATCGCAAAGATACACAAGGCTGCGAAAACCACCGTAAGAGCGTTCATACGAAACCTCTGTTGGTGAAGGTGGCACATACGGCGATCGGGCGTCCGCCGCGATCGTATCCTCTAACCCCTCTCCCGTGTGCCGTCCGGCATCGCTCAGGAGCGGTCCTCATATATGAATTCAAGGGAAACGGTTCCCCTGTTGCATCCGTCGGGATGCGTCCCGCGGGCCCCTCGCCCGCGGCATATGGATCGGTGTTGTCTTTTGTTGTGGGAAAAGCTCCGCGAGCGCTGTCCGCACCCGGAGACCTGTTTGCAGGATCAAACAGTCAGAGGGCGCATAGGCGCGGCGTCGGGCAAACCGGGGGCGTGGAGCCGCCTCTCCGTCGTCGTTTCGCCGGAGCCTGCTACCTCTTTTGGGGCGCAGGCGGGGAGAAACTCCCTTTCAGAGGAGCTCGCCCGTCAGCACGGGACGGCGGGAAGATCGGCCGGTCTGGGAGGCGTCGCGTCGCGGTCAGGCGAGCAGGGGAGGGGGCAGGGCGAAGGAGACGGGGCCGTCCCATCCCGCATAGGGGAGGAAGGCCTTTTCGTAGGCGGGGAGAATCCGTTCGGCAAAGGCGGGCGTGGGCAAGGCCGACGCGAACGGCTGGAAACCGTGATGGCGCGCCAGAAGGTTGTGCTGTGTGGGCTGGTTCAGGCGCTGCGGGCTCTTGACCTCCTGCATTTCCTCGTGCCGGAACAAGAGGCGCGTTTCGGACAGCTCAACGGACTCCCACGGCAGCAATGACGTGGGACGCAACAAGCCTTCGTTGGGGAGGTTGTCGACGATGGGCACGGGGCGATCATTGGACGTAAGCAATCCGCCAAAGAACAGGATAACACTCATCAGACCCATGAGCAGCATGTGCCATGTGGGTGAGAGGCTGTTTCTTTGGCTGGCGTACATATTCCGTATCCCGTGTTCTTGTGTCTGCCGACTTTGTACTGTTTGGAACAATCGGTAATCTCGTCAGGAATGATTGTCAATGAAATGTTGAAGCGCCTTTCTCACGGGAAAGGGATGTTTTCTCATCGGATCGCACAAATTGTGGTTTGCTTACAGGCGGATTCTCAAAGAAACGGTTTCTGATATTTCGAAAACGTTATAAAAAAGTTTTTTAGCGTTTTGAATACGAAAAAAGCACGAAAACAATGCTTCAGGTAGACAGCGTATTGCAAAAAAGGAAAAATGTTCTCGTAATGTACGAAAAAGATACGAATACGGCATCAAAATGCCTGTTTCTTTTTTCCGTGCGGTGAAAACCAAGTGCGGATTCTCCGGAGGATGTCCCTTTATTGGACTTACAGCGTTTGTGCTGCGTTGGCTATTGGATGTCGACATTCATACATATTACGCATTGTATGGATTGCAAAATGCATTTACATTGCTGGATGGGTTCCATGCCGTTCTTTTGCATGAAAAAAAGACCGACAGCCTCCTTTCAGTTCCCCTCCGCTGCCTCTGTTTGCGGCGCTCCGTTTCTCTTTGTAAAAATAAAGAGATGTTGGGCTGTTAGGAGGGGTTGATACGAACAGTTCTTGTGTCTCCATGTAGCAACGATGCCATCCTCAACGGTTTTCCGGGCAACGCTTCCTCCGGAGGGATGACATGCAAGGGGAGGATGGTGTCCGTGTTGCGGGGAAAGGCGGCATCCGGAAGTTTTTTGTATGGCGCCCATGACATATCGTAACAAAACAACTTTTCCGTCTAGACTAATGATTTTTGAACACGTAGAATAACGGCGTAAGGAACCCGTATCAGCGCGGAGCCCCGTCGGATGAGCGTGCCGATTTCTCAGGGGAGGGAAGCTGGCCGCTGCATCGAGAAGATAACAACAAGGTATAGAGCATGGAACAGATGTGTACAGCCGTATTCGCATTTCTGGAGAGCGCCAAGCCGTTTTTCCAGTACGGCAAACCCCTTCAGGAACTGTTGCCTTTTTTTGTCCGGGCGCTCGGCGGCATCCTGCCCTTGGATGCGCTGGCGATCGTCCGCATGGAAGGGAAAAAAGGCGTGTGCGAGACGGCGTGCTGGAGCGGGACGCTGCATCTGCCCGAAGCGCTGATGCTCCGTGCCTTTAACGGAAAAGAGTTCCCCAAGGCGTTTGATACCCCGTTTTCGGAGGAGGCGCTCGCCGCGTTGTTCCCGGAGGAAACGGCCGGAAAGCTCAACTGGCTGGCGTTGCCCATTGCTTGCGACGCCGATGCGCTCGGCTTGCTGTTTGTCGGCAGGGAGTCCGGAGAAACGGAGTGGCCGGATCGGGAGCGGGATTTTTTACGACTTGTGTGCGCCATGCTCGGGTTTTTCTTCGCGGGAAAAGCACATTGCGAACAGCAATCGTTTCATATCGGCGTGCTCAACGCGGCGATGGATCAGGTGAAAGTCGGTTTGTACGTCACCGATCCCCACACGGACGCCATCCTGTATATGAATAAATTCATGAAGGATGTTTTTAAGCTGGAACATCCCGAGGGGAAGATCTGCTGGCAGGTGCTGCAATCCGGGATGAACGGGCGCTGCCCGTTCTGCCCTGTGGACAGGCTCATGGCCGACGCGAATCAGAATCAGGTCTTTCGGTGGGAGGAGCGGAACACGCTGACGTGGCGGATCTATGACAACAGCGACAGCCTGATGCGTTGGACGGACGGTTCCCTCGTACACTTGCAGCAGTCTGTGGATATTACGGATTCCCTCCGCCTGCACAAGGAGGCGAACTACGACGAACTGACCGGGCTTTTGAACCGCAGGGCGGGGAAGGCCGCGCTTGCCGACGCGCTGGTACGCCTCGACAGGGAAGAATCTTCCTTGATCGTGGGGATGTTCGATTTGGACAGGCTCAAGGAAGTCAACGATGTATACGGCCATGGGGAAGGCGACCGTGCATTGCGCACCATCGCGCAGGAGATGCAGCGGAGCTTGCACGCGCCGGACATGTGCTTCCGGCTCAGCGGGGACGAGTTCGTCGTCCTGTTCCACAATACCAACCGCCACGCCGTGGACGGGCTGGTGGCGGGCGTGCTGGAACGGCTGAAGGCACGGCGGGAACAGCTTGGCCTCCCCTATTCGCTGGAGTTCAGTTTCGGCTGTTTCAAGGTGATGCCGGGGTGCGGGATGACGGTGACCGAGGTGCTCTCAAAAGCCGACGAAAGCATGTATGAGCAAAAGAAACGCGCCCATATCCGCAAAGCGGAACGGCGGCTTCAAGAGAAACAAGGGGGTGGGGATATCCCCCCGGAAGCTCTCGAGTACGATTCGCTGCGCCTGTACAATGCGCTGGTGAAAAGCACCGATTCTTATATCTTTGTTTCCAACATGAAGACCGGAATATTCCGTTACTCGCCGTCGATGGTGGAGGAGTTCGGCCTCCCGCAGTCCATCGTGGAAAATGCCGCCGCCGTCTGGGGAAGCAAGGTACACCCGGACGACAGGGCCGCTTTCATGGAGGCCAATCAGATCATCGCTGACGGGCGGTCCGACTTCCATTGCGTTGAGTACCGGGCAAAAAACCGTAAGGGCGAGTGGATCTGGGTCCGCTGCCGGGGCTATCTGGAGCGCGATGGGGACGGCGAGCCGAGCCTGTTCGCCGGGTTCATCACCAATCTGGGCCAGAAAAACAAAATCGATCACGTGACCGGGCTGTTCAACAAGCTGAAATTCGAAGAGGACATCGAGTCCATGCTGGAGAAGCGGCCCGAGCATCCCCTGCATCTGCTCGTCCTCGGTCTGGATGGCTTCAAGCATATCAACGAATTGTATGGCAAAAGCTTCGGGGATGAGATCCTGCGCGTGATCGGCCAGCGGATTCAGGGGATGCTCCCGCTTTCGGCTTCGGTATACCGCTTGGACGGTGACGAATTTGGCATCACGGTGAGTGGGGAACGGTTTGAAATGATGGAGCTGTACCGCTCCCTTTCGGAAAGCTTCCGTTCCCAGCAGGAATACGACGGCAAGAAGTATTTTTGCACCATCTCGGCGGGCAGCGCGAGCTATCCCGAGGACGCCTCAGGCTATACGGAATTGTCGGAGTATGCCAGCCATTCGCTGAAGTACGCCAAAAAGCTCGGCAGAAACCGGATCGTCTTTTTCAGCCGCGCCATCCTCGAACAGGAAATGCGTTCGCTGGAGCTGGTGGAATTGCTGCGCGAGAGCATCGAGCGGCAGTTCGAAGGGTTTGAGCTTGTCTATCAGCCGCAGATAGCCGTGGATACGCGGCATGTGGTGGGCGCGGAAGCGCTGGCCCGCTGGACGTGCACGAAGTACGGCCCCGTGTCCCCCGGCGAGTTTATCCCCCTGTTGGAGCAGAGCGGGCTCATCATCCCCTTCGGCAGGTGGGTATTCCGGGAGGCCGCAACACAGTGCAAGGCATGGACGAAAAGCCGCCCTGATTTTAAAATCAGTATCAATCTTTCATACTTGCAAGTCGTTTCAAACAGCATGGTTCCTTTTATCAACAACACGTTGGAGCGGCTGGATCTGTCCCCCGCGAATCTGACGGTTGAATTTACGGAAAGCTGCATGATCCGTGAAAATGCCCGTATCAGGGCTGTGTTCGAGAGCATCCGAAACCTCGGCATCCGTATAGCCATGGATGATTTCGGCACGGGCTATTCTTCGCTCGGCATGCTCAAGAATTCCCCTGCGGATGTGGTCAAGATCGACAGGACTTTTGTCCGCGACATCCTGACCAGCCAGTTCGACGCCACGTTCATCCATTTTGTGGTGGCGCTCTGTCATGACGTGAACATCAAGGTCTGTCTGGAGGGCGTCGAGCGCGAGGAGGAATTCGACCGCGTGCGGTCGATGGGGCTTGATTTCATACAGGGGTTCTTGTTCGGGAAGCCCGTGCCTCCGGACGTTTTCGAACGTGATTTCCTGATGCCGTAACGGACGGGGCCGGGAAAGGCCCTCATGTCCGGGGTTGGATGTCTCGGAGTGTGCCTCCTGCGGAAGAGGCGGGATCAGAAGGTCAGGACGACGAGGCATCCCACGGTGAAGGCGAAGCTGAAAAACAGGACAAGGGCGTTGAGCCCCATCCGTTCGTCGGTTTCTTCCTTGGAAAGGTCTCCGGCTTTTTCCTTTTTCATGTCGCGGCGAATGGCCCGCACGGTGGACACAAGAAGGCATACCCATACGGGGAGCATGATCTTGGCGATGGTCGGCGTAAACACATACGGATGATCGTGCATGAGCCCGAGCATGGAGGGCCTCCCTTGTTCGCCGGGCGTTCTTTCCCGGTCTGGGCATACACTACGCGGCATTGGTGCCGTCGGCAAGGCGCTTGCGGAAAAGGCGGCCTTCGGGCATGTCCTCTTGTCCGGAGCTGTCCCGTTTTCCGCGTCCTCTCCGGATTGAATCTCCCGGTGCTTTCCGGTAGAGCAACGCCTGCGGAGGTCGTATGCTTTCTTTCGAAACGACGTGTGCGTTTTTTGTGGCATCACTGCTGATGGCTATGACGCCGGGGCCGGACGTCATCATCGTGCTGACGCAGTCCTCATTGTACGGGATGCGGGCCGGTGTGCTCACGACGCTTGGCCTTATGACCGGGCTGCTCGGGCACACGCTGGCCGTCGCGCTCGGCGTGGCCGTCCTGTTCCAGACCTCGGAGGCCGCGTTCACGGCGTTGAAGTTCCTCGGCGCGGCCTACCTGCTGTACCTCGCGTGGCAATCCTTCCGGTCCGGGGTGTTCCGGGCCTTCCTCACACAGTCTTTGTTCCCCGGATACGGCACACTCTATCGGCGGGGGTTCCTCTCCAACATCACCAACCCCAAGGTGACGCTGTTCTGCCTTGCGGTGCTGCCGCAGTTCGTGGAGCCGGAACGGGGCCACCCGACGCTCCAGATCCTGTCGCTCGGCGGCCTGTATGAGCTGGCCTGCCTCATCGTCTTTACGGCCATCGCCGCGCTCGGGGGCAGGATGGCGACATGGTTCAACCGTTCCGATCGCGCGCAAATGCTTATGAACCGTATTGCCGGATGCATCTTTCTGGGGCTTGCGCTCATGCTGGCCTTTGCTTCACGTTGATTTCCGCAATATCCCGCGTCAGGCGGAGGCGGCTCCGAGGGCGGATTCCGCCAGCGGGCCTTACCGGAACCAGCCTTTCCGTTTGAGGGTAATCCACAGGAAAATGGCGAGCCAGACCATGCCCGCCAGCGTTGCATAATAGCCGTATCGCCAGCCCGTTTCGGGCATATAGGCGAAATTCATCCCATAAACGCCGGTGATCAGCGTGAGCGGCATGAAGATCGCGGAGAGGACCGTGAGCTGGCGCAGGCGTTGGTCGGTTTGCTGCTGGAGTACGAACTGGCAGTGCTGGAGCAGCTCGGAAAGCCGGGTCACCAGCCGGAGCGCATTCTTGGCGAGGTGGTTCTGGGCGTCCCGGATGTCCCGGAGCTTTTCGCGCACGGCGTCGGAGAGCATGGCGTGGGGCGTGAGCGCGTGCAGATCGGCAAGGCCATAGAAGAAATCCTCGAACTGGTTGACGAGGTGGTTGATCTGGCGGCGGGTGTCGAGGATGGTCTGCTCGGAGATTTTGCCCGAGGCGTTGTCCACATGCAGTGAAAGGTTCTCGGTCTGGGAGCGGGCTTCGATGAAGTTGCAGATATTCGTTTCCACGAGGCTGTCGAGCAGGGCGATGAGCAGGTCCGAGGCGGAGCGGATGCTGGCGGTGTCGCCTTCCGCGAGCTGTTTGCGTTCCCCGTCGAAATTGTAGCCTTCGTCACGGCAGAGGGTGATGACCTCCTGCGCGAACAGGATGAACGTGATGGAGACGGACCGTTTCTGCACCCATGTTTTGCGGGCCGGGACGCTGAGGAGCACATAGTCGTTCCCTGAAAACACCGACGGGAACCGTTGCGAAGACAGGACGCGCCGCCTCAGGAACGGCGGGATTTGCCGCTCCTTGAGAAAATGGGTCAGCTCCTCGCTGGTTCCCTGAATGTCCAGCCAGAGCAGCTTGTCTTCCGTTCCCTTGGCGCCTTCCGTGTCTTTCAATTCCGTATAGGTGCCGTGTGCCAGCGTTATGGCGTGTTGTTTCATTGCCGTCCTCCTGATCCGGTTCTTCTTGGATGATGGTATCCCAGAGCGGAGGTGAAGTCTCCTAGAGACATTACGGAAGGGGAGGCGGAGGGCGTGCGCGTCGCCTTGTTGCGCATGGGCGGATGTGGGCGGCGCAGCGTGCCCGTGGAGCCGTTCGCGGAGATGGGCAAAGCCGGAACCTGCGTCGGCGGGAAGGGGAACACCGTTTTTTGCTGCAAAAGGGCCGGGTAGGGTGAAGAAACATTTCTTCCGGCTTTCGCCCGGCTGCCGAGGCGGGGGCCCTGCCCTCAGTCCGCTTCTTTCCAACGGGGCGCATTCCGTATATGCTGGCGGCGAAACCGGAAGGGCCCCGCCGGGCCGTTCCGGCATCAATCCAACAGTGAGGCGATATGATCACTCTATCCGATTCTGTCCTCGACGATCTGCGGACGTTCCGGGGGCGTAACGCGGCTCGTACGATCCGCATCGAAAAGGGTTCCAGCGGCTGACACAGCACCAACTTTGAACTGGCTCTGGATGAGCCGGAAGAAGGCGACGTGACCGAGGATGTCGGGGAATTTCATTTTTGCATGGAAAAGGCGCTGATGGATCAGGTGGGCGCGGTGTTCATCGACTATGATCCTACGGGCAGTTTCCGTATCTATACGGAAAGGCCTCTGTCCATCTTCACCACGGGCGGCGGGAGCTGTTCCCTGTAAAACCCTGCCCCGCGTTTTCTCCCCCAAGGGAGGCGGCCGTTTCCCGGCCCTTCGGCGCGGGGATGTTTCTCAGCGCGCGGAGCGTTAGCGCGTTCATATAATCATTTATCTTTTATTTCAGCAAATTATAAATGGAAAGTCGGGCGTACCGTTCGGCTTTCCTTTTTTTTGTGCGCGCCGCGCGGAATGTCCGTGGGCCATGCCGGACGGGGTCTCCGTCCAAAGGATTCGGCTATGCAGAAAATCCTCCGTATCGATCCGAAAGACAATCTGATTGTGGCTCTGCGCGATCTGGCTCAAGGCGACATCATCGAAAACGAGGGGCAACGTATCCAGTTGGTTACGGATGTCCCCGCCAAGCATAAGTTTACCCGGGAACCCGTGCCTGTGGGAGGCATCGTTACGCTGTACGGCGTGCCCGTGGGCAAGGCCGTCGCCCCGCTCCAGTCCGGCGAGCGCATCACCGTGGACAACGTGGTCCACTACGCGGCGGAAGTCGACCTGAGCGACGCCGTTCCGTACATGTGGAAGGCCCCGGACGTCTCCCGCTGGGCGAACCGCACGTTCGACGGCGTGATCCGCCCCGAGCATATGCTGGAAATGAAGGAGGGCGCTATCCTGTGCAACGCGGGCCACTTCGACGTGGAGGTGGACGTGGCCGGGCTGCGCGCTCTGGCGAAGGAAAGCCGCGAAGTACGGCACAATATCGAGGGCTTCCTGCTGCCCAACGGCAAAACCATTTATCTGCTGGCCGAGGGGCGGCTGGTGAATCTGGCGGCAGGCGACGGCCATCCGGCGGAGATCATGGACATGAGCTTCGCCCTGCAGGCCGAGTGCGCCGCCGTATGGCGGAGTGCGGCCGGGACATGAAGCCCGATCTGTACTCCGTGCCGGTGGACATCGACAAGGCGGTGGCCACCCGGAAGCTGACGGCGCTGGGCGTGTCCATCGACGTTCTTTCCGAGGAACAGAAAGCCTATCTGGGCGTATAATGCGCCCGAAAGCAGAGAAGAACATACATAAGAAAGGGGAAATGTTCTGATGAAGCGCAGAATCGGTATTTTGACCAGCGGCGGCGACTGCCCGGGCCTGAACGCGGCTATCCGCGGCGTTGCGCGCGCTGCTTATGAAATGTTTGACGCGGAGATCATCGGCATCCGAAACGGCTACGGCGGGTTGATCGAGGGCGACTATCAGGAAATGCGCAAGAAGCAGTTTTCCGGCATCCTGACCTTGGGCGGCACCATTTTGGGCACCAGCCGCACGCCCTTCCGCAATATGCGGATCATTGAGGAAAACGGCGTGGACAAGGTCGCCGCCATGAAAAAGACCTACAAGGACCTGAAGCTGGACTGCCTGGTGACGCTGGGCGGCAACGGCACCCACAAGACCGCCAACCTGCTCAGTGAAGA
>ERZ779890.4630-NODE-4630-length-11374-cov-8.012810_pt1 | contig 11374 bp, 14 predicted proteins | sample MGYA00511553_ERZ779890 | MGnify/ENA primary metagenome ERZ779890 (study PRJEB29588, sample SAMEA2152064) | human gut metagenome | biome: human gut; feature: human-associated habitat; material: faeces | place: Denmark | collected 2008/2010 ...
TTTTCTGTCTTAATACAATACTGAATCCCCAATCCGCCTAACGAAAGCAATTCTTCAAGAATATCTATATCAATATTATCTCGGACAAATTCTTTTGCAATGTAGAAATATGATGCATTTGCGCGCCATCCCTTTATCACATCATATGCATCGGTATCAATACCATATTTATCAATAAACTTTGCAGCAAGCATCCTATAACGCTTGGAATCCGCAGCATCGCGATGTTTCATAAGCTCTGCAAGCCACGATAAAACATCCTTCTCCTGAAAATCAAAAATTTTTAGTTCCTCTGTATTTAACACATACTTATGAACCCATCCATTCTGTTCATTAGGTCTGCAAACAGCCCATTCTTTTGCTAAATCAATGTTTTCCGTCAGATAAAATCCACGACCATAATCATGTTTATCGTCTCCGCCACCAAATATTGGTGTTACTATTTTATTAGGGGAACCATGGTATAAAATTATTGTATCCATTTTAATTTCCTGTGACATTCTTATCCCTCCCTTCCTTCAAGAGATCTCATAACTCTAATATCAAATGATTATATAAACATATTTTGTAACATAAATTTTTTCATTTTCTTAAGTTCATCGCACTTACGTTGGTGAAGAGTGATGAGGTGGTCGAGGTTGGAAAAATATAATGAAATCATTTCCTGTTCATCTTTTTTAGGAAAAGAAACCATTCCCTTTAAAGCGTTCTCTGCTGAAACTTTCATGTCATTTTTTGCACCTTTGTTTACCAACGGATGCATATAAGAATTCATTCTGGAATCAAGTTCAAAATAAATCTGTACAAACTTTGAATCCGTTATTTCTTTTGGCTTATAAACTGCATATAAGGTTGATACAATCCCCGGAATTCCCTTATTTGTCTTGATTATTCCGTATGGATTAGATTTTAATGGTGACTTTGTATATACAACATCTCCGTTTTCCACAACACCGTAATTCGAAACCGATGCCCCTGCAAATGAACGACCTTGAAATTCAATCTGATTTACAATTCCATATTCACCTGAAACCGATAGAACATCATCTTTTGTGAAACGATTATCTCTATTCTTTTCAGATGATACCTCAAGATAATCTATCAACTTACGCTGTTCCCAATCCTTAGTAAACCCTTTAAATCTAATCTTTGGATTTTCCATACAAATCACCCCTCAATCATATCAATATAACGTTTTAACGATGCCATTATATTGTCATCGGACGATGACAGGTCTTTTAACAAATTCACAAACTCACCTTCGACCTTTCCTATCTCGTCATCTGTTTTTTGCATATCCTCGAGCAGACCATTTATATCGACTTCCTCTTCCTTTTCAAAATTGTCTACATATCGCGGTATGTTTAGGTTGAAATCATTCTTTTCAATATCATCAAAGCTTGCCAGATAGGATTCTTTGTCTACAGTTTCCCTTCTGTTATACAAATCCATAACTTCATCAATATGCTCATCCGACATTTCGTTTTGCTTTTTGCCCTTAATGAACTTCTTTGATGCATCAATAAACAGTACATCTCTGCCATCTCTATGCTTTTTAAGTACAACAATGCATGTAGGAATAGACGTATTATAAAATAAATTAGCCGGCAATCCTATAACCGCATATATGTTTCCTGAACGAAGGAGCTTTTCTCTTATTTTTCCCTCTGCTGCACCTCTGAAGAGCACTCCATGTGGCAAAACGATGGCCATTGTTCCATTGCTTTTCAGATGATAAAGTCCATGAAGTAAAAATGCATAATCAGCCTTTGATTTTGGCGCCAAAACACCATATTCTGAAAATCTTTCGTCCTGTAAAAATCCTGATGCAGCGCTCCATTTTGCAGAATACGGTGGATTCATAAGTACCATGTGAAAGTCAGTTTCCTCACCAGTTGGCCAGTCTGCATCAAGAGTATCTCCATGATGCAGATTCTGATTCTCCGCAGCTACATCATGCAGGAACATATTCATCCTCGCCAGATTATATGTGGACATGTTCAGTTCCTGTCCATAATATTTTATATAGTTTGTATCACCTTTATAGTATCTCTTTGCGTTAAGAAGCAGCGAACCTGAACCCATACATGGATCATAGATTGACAAACCTTTCACATTCTCCTGTCCTGTTATTGCTATTCTAGTAAGAATTTTTGATACTGCCTGTGGCGTATAGAATTCTCCCGCCTTCTTACCGGTCTCTGACGCAAACTGTCCTATCAGATATTCATATGCATCTCCAAGTATTTCACCATCGGAATTGAGCAAATCCGCCTGGTCTATTACTTTTATCAGTTCTGCAATTGTATCACTTTGTTTCTGGTCTCCCGCTCCAAGCCTGCTTGAATACAAATCAATGTCGGAAAACAAATCCACAAACAACTCTCCGCTCTGCTCAATATTATTGAATGCTTTCTGTAATTGCTCACGATTAAAGCAATTATTCCTTGCATCCTCTGCAAAACATGTATATGTAAGCTCAGGCTCAATTACATATTTACGATCCTGCTTTAATTCATCAAGCAGATCATTAGCATATTCACCCTTCAACTCATTTTTATATGCCTCAAGTGCCACCTTGAGCGATTCCGGTTTCTCATCATTTATCAAATCATATACTCTAATCAAAAATGAATCTGATAGGTATTTATAGAATACAATTCCCAAAAGATAATTCTTATATTCATTCGCATCCATTTTAGAACGAAGTACATCAGCGCCACTCCAAAGTACACTGATTAAATCCTTACTGTTTTCCTGCTCTGCCATTAATTGTTTCCTCCGAACTTCTATAATCTTTTGCTTTAATATTACACTCCACTTACCTCTTCCGCAAGCTTCCTAACCTTACCTGCATCCGCACACTGATAGCAGTTTTTCATCGCTTCATCATACGAAAAATCCACTGCATTGCCCGCTGCTGTCACATCACACTTCCATGAGCCACACGAGCTGTGCACCTGCGTAATACCTGTGTATTCGATAAGCTCTCTCACATTGGTATCATTCACGCCGCTTCCTGCCAGAATCGTAATATACTTTCCATATTGATTTTGAAGATGCTTAAGCTGTTTTCTGCCATCCCATACATTTACTGCTCCACCGCTTGTGAGGATACGATCTGCGCCAAGCCTAATAAGCTTCTCCGCTGCACTGTCCTGATTATCTATGCAGTCAAAGGCGCGGTGAAACACAGCTTCCCTGCCATACTCATGAATGAGCTCTATCATTTCCTTCGTACGCTTTTCATCAAGCATTTTTTCCTCTGTCAGAAATCCAAACGCAATACCATCTGCTCCATGTTCTAAAAGAATTTTTGCATCCATAAGCATAGTGTCGTATTCTTCATCCGAATAGCTAAATCCGCCGCCCCTTGGACGGACCATTGCCACTACCGGTATATTGCAGTTCTCCTTTGCATATATTAAATTGGCGAGTGTAGGTGTCAGCCCTCCCATATATAGGGCACTGTTCAGTTCAACCCTGTCTGCACCATTTTCATATGCTGTTTTCACATCCGAAAAGCTGCCACAGCAGATTTCAAGCATCGGTTTATTTATTTCTTTGCCTCTCATTTTCTCCCCCTCATCCTCAAAGCATATAAAAATTATATCATATGTTGCACACTTTGTATTGTTAACATTTCTAAGATTTCTAAAAATCATGTTTATTTGCCATTATTTCAAACTCATGTTACAATACTTTTGTCCGGATTAATGGTGATTATTATCAGACACTTTTTAGTAGACAGCGAAAATGTCAACGACAACTGGCTGATGCTGTTTGATATGGCAGATGAGGATGACGAAATCGTAGTTTTTTACACCAAAAAATCACCTCACATGTCATACATGTCAGTCATCAGGCTTATGGAAAATAACAAAATAAATATCCGATTTGAGGAATCCTATGAGGGCACGAATGCCCTTGATTTTCAGCTCGTATCATATATGGGATATCTGATGGGATGCGCTGGTTCATTCAGTGAAAACAAATGTGATGCTTCATCAGCCGAGTCATGTGCTGATGAGTACATCATAATGAGCAATGACACAGGCTATGACCCTGCTGTAAGGTTCTGGAAAGATAAGGGATTCGCTGTACGCAGATTCAATGTAAATTTCTGCAAACAGGCTGTCCAGCGAAGAAAAAACATCAAGTATCAGGTAGTAGCAGATATTCCATCCAAGGAAGATAACGCCAATACCAATATCAATACCGATACTGATACCGATGCTATCACCGCAAGGTCTTACAATCTGAATGAACTTATCGATGGCAATCATAGCAGCTATACAGACAGTGAACCGTTAGGTGATGAGCTTGCAACTAACGATGACTTACCGTCAAGTGATAAGCTTATGACTAATGATGACTTACCATTCTCTGACGAACAGACACCTCATAACGGTTCTGGTAACAGCTCAAATAAAAACGAAGCAGATGAGGCTAAATCCTCAACGGACAGCATTGATACATCAGATATTTCTGAAGTATCGGCAGTATCCGAAGACTTCGACCATTTTGAGGTAGATTCTTTCCTAAACTGCATGGGAAAAGACAATCTGCTCAAGCTTCATGAGACGCTGGTTCATGTTTATGGTATGAAACAGGGTCAGACAATTTATAAAACCATAAAAGACAAATCCTACTCTTTTACGCCTGAAAAGCTCACGCGTAAAAAGAAGGTAGAGCGTTTTACAGGTATAATTTTCGCACACAGTGATATTAATGATCCCGGAAATTTTGTTGATTTTCTTGAAAAAAACAAGAATAAAACAAAAAATCTAAATGGCATAAGATCTGCCATCACAAAGAGCTACGGTGAGACAGATGGTCTGAAATATTACAGCCTTTTCAAGCCATATTTCAAAATTATATCTGCACTGAAATAACGCCCTTTATTTTACAACAGAAAGGTAATCCGGATAAAACAATTGAGGCACGGAATTAATACTCCGTGCCTCAATTATGTTATTTATTTGATATATTAAACCATATCTTCTTGTTTCTACCGAGACTTTCATAAAACGGTTCTCTTGCAACAAGAAAATCAATAATTACATTCGTATCAATCAATACTACCATATCTTTCCTTTCTTGCGGCTTCCAACTCTGCATCCGGATCAAAGTCATCCGGCAAATATTTTTTTGCCTCATATCTTGTCGCTACCAGTTCTTTAAACGCATGCATTTTTTCATCGGATTTCTGAGACGGATAAATAACACTGGTATATGTTTTCTTTGGTATTAATCGTTGAATCACTTCGAGTAAAAAACCTACATTATCATCGGACATATCCTGAATCATCCGAACAGCCTGCTCCTGTAACATAGTCATGTGATACACCGCCTTTCCTCATTACCTTACAAAAATTATCATTTCTTGATTTAATTATAACCTCTTTACACTAATTTCTCAATCAATATTTACTTTATGACAATAGCCAATTTTGGAGCTTCCATATAAAACAATGCTGGAAGAAGGATGGTGTTTACGAATAAAGCTACTGCAAAGAATTGATGCGGTTTAGGCTTTTGTGCCACATTTGCTCTTTTATGCAATAATATCTTTAAACGACTGTTTTTCGGTCATATTCATAAATTTATCCAGATTTACAACATTTTCGTTGAATAGCATCAGCATCTGTCTGCCATCAGCCCATGGATACAGCCGGTCGGCATGAAAATGTCCAAAGATCCATCTCTTATAATCCAAATTAAATTCTATCTCGCCGAGATATCTTTCCATGGTTGAATCAACCGTGCTCTGATCAAGTCCTGCAAGAAACAAATCGGTTGGTTCATATAGATATGGGCATGTATGCGAAAGTACTAAATCAAACGGTGCCTCATTTCTGCACAATTTTCTTCCGAGCTCCATTTCTTTTTCGTTTAATTGCTCATCCTTATACCACGTCAAATGTCTGGCTTGACGATAGTACTTGTCCACGCTGTAAGCACCGGGCAGAGATAAAGTTTTATAAGACTTAAAATTATATACTGCCGGTCCGTCTGCTAAATACTCAATGTAAGGGAATTCTTTCTCAACAAATATGGAACCATCATATTTTGATATTGTTTCCCATCCATCAGGATTTTTGTCCATAACCGTTTTTACTCTGGCTTCATGATTTCCTCTTAGACATATAAAAGTAAATGGCAATTTTGAAAGCTCTGATTTGAATTTATGATCTCTCTGACCAGTGAGAGCAAAATTTGCACCAACATCACCAAGCAGAATCATAAAGTTTTCTGATGAATCCAAACTCAATCTTTCCTTATTTTTTTGATAAAAATAGTGAACCGGCTGTGCACTGCCATGTATATCACCCAATAAAAACCATTGTTCATTCATCACATTATCTCCATTTTACTAATTATAATGCCATATTTAGGCTTTGGTCTTCCATATAAAACAATGATGGAAGAGTAGTGTATTTTAATATATCCGTAAACTATCATTTTATATTATGATACTTTTCGATAATTTCTTTCAAACTTCTTGGCTCATAGTCAATCCATGGCTTCATGCAGCCTACATTGTATGCCTGTATTGGCTTATCACCTACATGCCTGCAATTATTCGCTTCCATACCAGTCAGACACTTTTGAAAATATACATCCTCTGCACTGTTGTGGGTGTGACCGTATAACAGGATCGTACCTTTATTCATGCCTTTCCATGAAAATATAGGATAGTGACACAGCACAAGGTCATAATTCTTACCACCGTATGAGTCATGTATCTCTCTGTAATCGCATATATCATAAAAAAGCTGCTTATATCTGTAATCAGACACATCATCATGGTTGCCTTTAACAAGGATTTTTTTACCTTTTAATGTAGCAACAAGTGCTATGAAAACAATGCGTTCTAAATCTTTAACGAAACAATATTCAGTTTTTTCGGATATCCTTACGTAGAGATGTAATTAGATATACTTATTAAAGCATCAATATCCAATCAAAAAAAGCTTTCCCTCCATTCTCATAATTCCCTCTATTACCATTATTGATTGATTCTTGTGCTATTTTTTTAGCCTCCTCAATGTTATTCATATTAATGTAGGCTAAACACTTTAGTACTTCCTTATCCATACCATCTTCATAATCAATAATATACTCATCAATATCATACTTTTCCATAAAATTATGACTACACTCATCTACTAATCCCAAAAGGTATTCCGCTTGCTCATCATATTTATCTGTAAGGTCTACTTCCCCCTTTTTTAATAAAATCGAAGGAGCCTTAAAAGCACCACTTGCCCTTAATGAATTACTCTTTTTGCTATTAGTTGGCATTTGCATAACCTTCCAAAAAATGTCATCATAATTATAATTTTTAATATAGATTCTATAAACTAATTTCTGCGAATTTACAACAAGAAAATCACAATGAATAAATGCATTATCCTTTACACTATAAATGGTATTTGTTTTTGTTTTATATCCTCTTCTATCTGAAGATATATATATTGCATTAATTAATTGCTTTTGTTGGTTTTTATCTAGCTTCATCTGCTCCCTCCTGCGAAACACAATATTGTATCTTTACACCAAGTTCAGCAACTTGATTTTGAACTGACTGTAAAAACTTTTCTGCATTAGCGGTTAAACTATATAAGAAATGAATTTCTATAATTCCATATGTTATATTTTCTCCTTTGTAGATATCTTCATACTGCTTCTGTTCAAGAAAGGTGATATATACATTAATCTTTTCTTGCAACATTACTAAATGCTGATATTCATCTCTCCAGTCCATATGGTCAGCTATCAGTAAAATTATTCCATTATTATCATCCGTTAACGCTATGCCATCTACCGTTTTATTATCAACTATCGACATAATACCTCCTACTCTGGTCGAATTATTGTTACTTTTGTACCTGGCGGAATCTGGTATCCTCCAGAGAATATACCTTTTCCTTTTCCAACAACAGTTGCTCCACTTTCAAAAATCTCAGGAAATGCAATTTTTTGATTACTTGTTAGCGTTGCTGTCAATGATGATTTATATTCATTTATTACAACATTTCCATTTGCATCTATTGTCATTACTTCATAAGTGCAGGACGAAAGAAGTTTTCAATCATGTATGGAGAATTGTGTTAACGTGTCATTATGCGATGACATAATTTAATCAATTATTACTTCTTCTTGATGCATTCCTGCATACTTGTCTATTTCTTTTTGCCAATTGTCTATTTTTATTTGTGTTATCTTATCACCTTTTCCTGCTTCAATTAAACATTTTTTACGTTCTTCTATTGAACGTATATGTCCAATTTTTTCACTTTTACATATAGAGACAAATTCCTTGAAATTTGGTGCTATTATAATTTCATTTTGAGGATTATCATGATAAATGAAGCTAATTTCTCCATTTTTCTCTTCTGATACTCTTATTACAAAATAATCTCCAAATGAATTAGTTGCTATCGGAAGTCTGAATTTTGATATTAATTCTTCTCCTAATCCTCCATCTAAAACAAACCTCAAATCTGAATATTGATTTTCTTCTGTAAACCCGTAAAATCTTCTTATATCTGTTTTCACTTTACCTCTGCTAAGTTTTGTCTTTGGTGTTTCTCCACCATTATATTTCATCAAAAAGTCTTTGTAATCATGACACAATACAATATCATATTTTTTTTCCAATTCACTTATTTTTTCAAATGTACTATCTTCAACATATTTTGATATTAACATAATTTCGTCTCCTACTTATTGTAATAATTTCCACCATAATGTGTGAAAATTCTATGAATTTCTTCTTCTATCAATTGCATTTTACCATTTTCATAATCATGATGTAAAACGTAACCGTCTGGAATTTCATCATATCCTTCACTTCTAAGGAATTCCAATGCTGCTTTTTTATCCAGCTCTCTATCACCTGTAAATATGCCAATACTGAACTCTGCAATATCCTCATCTGGAAACATATATTGTTTCGGAAATTTAACTTGCTGGTTAATATATGGAACAGTATCACCTTTTGCTGATGTATATTTCCAAATTTGAGAACCATCATCTAATGTTTCTATCTCTAATGTTCCACCTTTTTCAAACCAGTTTTTAGGTATTGGAGAACCTTTTGGTTTATTTCCTTTCAAAAATTTTGTGACTTTTCCTTTATAAGCATCCTTCATATCATCCCAATTACTAAATTTATTAGAAGAACTACCACTCTCACCAACCTTCCCGGCTGTTTTTCCTGCTTTCCCAGCATCTTCCGCTGCACTCTCGGCCCCCTTGGCGGCTTCCTCGAGCCCTTTTCCGGCTTTCCCGGCATCTTCCGCTGCATTCCCGGCTCCCTTGGCCGCTCCCTCGGCTATGTCTGCCACATTATCGGCGGTCTTTCCGGTCTTGGCTACATTCTTAAGTTTATCCAGCCCCTTGTCTGCAAGTAACGCTGTCACAACTTCCGTTACTATATATCCGGACGAGTACGCAACTCCCTTTTCATCTGCTGTGTCACATATTGACTGCCCGATTCCTCCAATGGTATTTACCGGATCTTTGAGAAGCTGCTCGTACTTTTGTTTTATCTTTTCTACTTCCTGATCCAGCACCTCTGGAACCTGTATCGGCACTATGAATTTCCACCTGACATCCACATACAGAATTCCCAAATCCACCACAAGCGTCAGAAGTCCCTTAACGGTGTCTACGAGGCTATCCCCTATGCCTGCCAGAAAATCCCTGATTGCGTTTCCTGCATCACTGAACTTGTCCCCCATTGAGCTCCATTCACTGTAGTAAGCCGACATCTTGCTTTTATATGAATCATCTGTGTTTTCGAACGGAATCACTTTGTTCTCATAAATTTTCTTGATTTCATCCACACTATCCGATAATTCTTTTCTTATGGATGTATCAAGCTGATCACGGAATCCCTGCAGCTTTTCATAGTTTCTCTGTCTGCGTGCACTTTCTGCATCTTCTTCCTGTTGCTGTGCAGATTTTTTCGCTTCATTTTCTTCGTCGCTGCTAAATGGATTGGGAATAAACAGCCGCTTGTAGGTTGCCAGTGTGCTTCCGGTATCCTGCACAATCCAGTCAAAACTGGTAGCCACCAACGCATACTAACGTTTCTTTTATTTTGAGAAGTTTTTGTATCAAATTTGCTTTTAATAAAATGGGATTATTTTTTTGAACCTCTTTAATAAATCTTTCTATATTCAATATAATTTCATTGCACCACTCTTTAATTGTCATTTTCTCATGCCAAATAACTTCATCCGTATTAGCATTAACAAAACTTATTAATAGCTTATCATTTTTCTTTAAAATTATTTTAGCCATATTCATTGAAAGTAATTGTATTTCATATTCTTGACTAACATTCAATTGAATAATTCCATCTGACAATTTAGTTAACCAATATAAAATATCTTCATTTCCTTCCTCACCAGCTAACAAATCTCTATCTGGACAAAATCCTAACACATGATTATTAATACATATTTCAAAATAGCCATATATTCCATCCCATTCTGTATCAAATTCATTTAAATCAACATTGTTAATTGAATCTGTAATTATCCATTTAATTTTTACCATTTTACTCGCCTCCTAACACCTTAACTAATTCGTCATATGTATAAACATAATCACCATAGCCAGTTTTAAATATGCCATCTTCTAAATAAACTGTAACATTTTCATCTAAATACTCAAACGAATATTTTCCTGATGTAATACCACTATTTAATGCTTCTTTATAGCCAAAATTTAATGCTGCTCTTACCTGCTCATCTGTCCAATTTGAATTAAAAAAGGTCTTATATTTTAAATATTGTTCTGCCCGCTCTTTACTCATATACTGTATTTGCTTTGCATATCTTGCTGGCATATGGTCGTTCATAGGATGTTTAACTGCCTTATTACTTAAATCTGCCTTATTACTTAAATCTGATATTGTCTTACTACCACTCTCAACAACTTTCCCAGCATCTTCCGCTGCACTTCCCCACATCTTCTACACTGTCTTCTGTTGTTTTTCTTACTACTTCCACATCAGACTTTACCGTCTCATTTCGAATCTTTAATATTCCATCATAATCTATCTTATTTGATTTAATAAGTTCTTCTATCTTCTGTACCGCCTTAAGTTCTGACTCTGTCATTCCCTCAGTACTTCCACTTTCCAGAAAATGCAGATATACCTCTGCCTCTTTCGCCGATACCACTTCTGTCAAATTCGAATAATTCTCTCCCTCAATTGTCTGTTCAACAATTTTCAAATCATCATCACTCAGCGTCTTCGACCCAATCTCTATCCCATCTGCATTTTTAAATAACAGCTTATTTCCCGAAATACTTACCGTGATTCCTGCTGCAAGACTCAGCATCATTGTTA
>ERZ779890.4636-NODE-4636-length-11368-cov-4.376470_pt1 | contig 11368 bp, 8 predicted proteins | sample MGYA00511553_ERZ779890 | MGnify/ENA primary metagenome ERZ779890 (study PRJEB29588, sample SAMEA2152064) | human gut metagenome | biome: human gut; feature: human-associated habitat; material: faeces | place: Denmark | collected 2008/2010 ...
ATACGCTTTACAGCACGTATTCGTAGTGGGGGGGCGGTTTATAAACGCAGCCAAATGCCGAGAATAACGGCGCCCGAAACCGAAATCCTGTAAAATGAACCGGATATTGTTGCTTTGCCGCTGCAGAAGAAATGCAGGCCGTATAGATTGTAATTCCTTCGAATGTGCGGGAGATTTGTATGTCGCAGGACGGATCTATGATCGAGATAGGCTCTTCGTTTGTGCGGGGTTTTCGGAAATTCAATGTAGAGCGATCCGCTATTTTAAGTAATCCGGCTCTTCGGGACGGAAGTGATTCGTGATATGGTTCGGGAGCGGAATGTCACTTGGGAAATACAGGAGCGATAATCGGCAAAACGGGATGGGACGGAGTTCAGATCCGAATGCGATTTTTGGAGGGTTGAAATAGTCCCAAACGATAAACAACGAAGTTTTTGCGTATGCGGCGAAGGGATCAGGGGTTTCCTCTGTCGTAGTATCGCACTGTCCTATCAATATCTATAGAGTATTGTATTGCCGGCGGAATTCGTCTGTACTACACTTTTGCTTCCTGCGGATGGATTTCCCTGACTATTCGGCCTCCTTGGAGGCGGCGCTTGGGTTAAGGACTGCGATACCGATCGTGTTGCCGGTAGGGATCGTGCTCCGGGGGAGGGGTGAGTCAAGAACTGGATGCCGGTCTGGAAACGTGTACCCGGTGGAACGGATTACTTCCGTTCGTTTCCGATGTTATGCTTTAAGGCCCGGAGCTGTGCTTGCATGCGGTGAGGACCTTGGTTCGCGGATGAAATCGCGGGTACGGGATCCCGAATGTTCTGTCGCTGCGGTTGGATCCCATATTTCAGCCGAAGATAATGGTTGGAGTTATATGAGGTCCGGATCGTTTTCGCAGACAGGGACGGATTCGTCGTAGAATTGTTGGTGTCTTCCTGCTGTGGGAATAACGGGCGGTTTCCTGGGCGCTTGATTGGTCGGTGTCGTGGTGAGGAAGTGGAGTGCCGGGAGCATGGTTTCGCAAGATAATAACCATGTTAGCTCGATCCGGTGAAGCCGGCTTCATTTGAATTCGGGGTTCTCTAAATCCGGCTTGTCAGTAGGCGCAGGGGCGCTGTATGCGGAGTGATTTCGGTCCATTGCGTCGATGCGGGCAACAACCAGGTTTCGCCCTGCCGGACATCGATTCGATTGCCTTCGTTGTCGGTCAATGAACCACTCCCCTGAAGCAGAACTATTGCCACGAAAGAGTCCGTTGCCGACCAGTCGCAGCGTGTTCGTGCGGTCAGGGTATATAGCGACGTAGTAAAGTAAGGCGTGGTGACAAGCCGGACTTCCTGATTGTTCTCCGGAGCGTACGTTATGCGGCTGTTTTCGGAAGATTCGAAATCGATCGCTTCGCGTGCCAATTCGGTATGCAACTCCCGGGAATTGCCCGCTGCATCCCGCCGGTCGAAATCGTAGATCCGGTAGGTGATGTCCGAACTTTGCTGGATCTCGACGATGAAGGACCCCTTTCCGATGCTGTGCACCCGTCCTGCCGGCAGATAAAAGACGTCGCCCGATGCGATTGCCTGGCGATTCAAAACGTCGGTCAATGTATTGTCGGCAACGCGACGTTCGTACTCCGCCGGTGCGATCGGACGGGAGAATCCGGTCAGTAACGAAGCGCCCGGTTCCGCTTCCAGCACGTACCACATCTCGCATTTCCCGCTTTTCCCGTGGCGCTTTCGTGCCAGTTCGTCGTCCGGGTGTACCTGGATCGAAAGATCTTCCCGGGCATCTATGAATTTTACCAACAAGGGAAATTCCTGCCCGAAACGGGCATAGTTGGCTTTGCCCAGAAGTTCTGCGCCGAAGCGTCCGATCAGCTCGGACAGGGTGCTTCCGGCCCACGGCCCTTCCGCCACCACCGATTCCGAACCGGGCATGCCGGAAAGTTCCCAGCTTTCGCCTACACGGGAGAGCCCGGATGCGAGTTCCTTGTAGGGGATGATGCGTTCGCCGCCCCAGAGGGTCTGCTTCAGAATCGGATGAAATTTGAGGGGACGCAATGCTTCAGGTCTTAATTTGTTCCTACAAATATACTATTTTTCGGTAAGCAAAAGCTTTCTGCGACGAGAAAATGAAACGGGAAGCCGGTGTATTTGCAACCGGGTTGCAAGGAAAATGCACTATATTTGACACCAAAGAAGAATAAAAGCATTATGAAAAGTCAAACGAATGGTCGCGGCTGCGCCGCTTGCAATGCAGGTCCTGACCATGACCATCATTCGCAAAGCTATTGGAGGCCCGTTGCGTCGGCCGTGTTGTTTGCGGCAGGACTCGTCATGCAATATACCGGTGTCGAATTTTTCGCATCTCCCGCAGTACGGTTCTGCTGGTACCTCGCGGCTTATTTTCCGGTAGGGCTTCCTGTGCTCCGGGAGGCATGGAACGGTATGCGGCAGCGGGATTTCTTTACGGAATATACGCTGATGAGCCTCGCTGCCATCGGTGCTTTCTATATCGGAGAGTATCCCGAGGGGGTTGCCGTGATGTTGTTCTATTCGATCGGAGAGGCGTTGCAGGAGCGTGCCGTGGAGCGGGCGCGGCGGAATATTCGTGCGCTCGTCGATATCCGGCCCGAACAGGCGAACGTTTTGGTGGAAGGGAAACCGGTGGCTATGCCCGCTGCGCAGGTCGTGCCGGGCCGGACGATCGAGGTGCTTCCGGGGGGACGTGTCCCTCTGGACGGCGTTTTGCTGTCCGAGGCGGCCCCGTTCAATACGGCGGCGCTGACCGGAGAGAGTACGCCGCGGACGATCCGTAAGGGAGAAGAGGTGTTGGCGGGTATGATCTCTTCGCTGCAGCCGGTCCGGATCGAAGTGACGCGCCCGTATGGGGAGAGCGCCCTTTCGCGGATTCTCTCCATGGTCGAAGAGGCTGCGGCGCGCAAGGCTCCCGCCGAATTGTTCATCCGCCGTTTCGCCCGGATTTATACTCCCGTAGTGACGGGATTGGCCGTGCTGATCGTCGCTTTGCCCGGATTGTGGTCGCTCCTGCACGGAGGCTTCGCCTATTCGTTTGACGAATGGTTGTCCCGGGCCTTGGTATTTCTGGTGGCCTCTTGTCCTTGTGCGCTGGTTATCAGTATTCCGCTGGGCTATTTCAGCGGTATCGGCGTTGCTTCGAAGGCCGGTGTGCTCTTTAAGGGCGGCAGCTATCTGGATACCATTGCGCGGGTCAATACCGTGGTTTTCGACAAGACCGGCACGCTGACCGAAGGTTTGTTCGAAGTCCGGGAGGTGCATGTTGCTCCGGGCGTGAATTCCGGGGAGCTGCTCGGATGGGTCGCTTCGGCCGAACGGACCAGTACGCACCCGGTGGCCCGGGCAGTCGTGCAGTATGCCGAGAGGGAGGGTGTCGCTCTTCTCGCTTCGGAGGGCGCAGTTGAAATCGCCGGACACGGCATTCGGGCCGAATTCGACGGGAAACAGTTGCTGGTGGGCAATACGCGTCTGATGGCTCGCTTCGGCGTGGAATATCCGTCGGAGGTCGATGCGATTCCCGAAACGATCGTCGTATGTGCACTCGACGGCCGGTATGCGGGCTATCTCGTGATTGCGGACAAGCCCAAGGAGGATGCCGCGCGTACCGTGGCGGAATTGAAGTCGCTCGGAATCGAGGACATTCGGATTTTGTCGGGCGACCGGGAGGCGCTGGTGGCGAATTTGGGCCGCACGCTGGGCGTTTCCGAGGCCCGGGGGGATCTCCTGCCCGAAGGCAAGATGGAGATACTCGAAGCGCTGCGCGGAGAGCCCGGCAAAGTCACGGCTTTCGTCGGCGACGGATTCAACGACGCTCCGGCTCTCGCAACGAGCGATGTCGGGGTGGCGATGGGGGCTTTGGGCAGCGACGCAGCCATCGAAACGGCCGACGTGGTGATCCAGTCCGACCAGCCTTCGCGTCTGCCTGCGGCGATCCGTATCGGACGTCTTACGCACCGCATCGTGCGGCAGAATATCCTGCTGGCGATCGGGGTGAAGGTCGTCGTGCTGACGTTGGGCGCACTCGGCATCGCAACCATGTGGGAAGCGGTCTTCGCCGATGTAGGCGTCACTCTGCTTGCGGTTCTGAATGCCGTGAGGGCTTCCAATCGTCGTTTTTAATGTGTATCTTGCACCTATGAACGAAAACGAATACATTTCCCGCCTCAAGGCCCGCGATATCCGTCCTACGGCGCTGCGGCTGTTGATTCTGCGTACGATGGCCGGATTCGACCGGGCTTTCAGCCTCGCGGATCTCGAAGAGGAGCTCGATACGGTGGATAAATCGACTCTTTTCCGTACGCTCACTCTTTTTCTGGCGCATCACCTGGTGCACGGCATCGACGACGGCACCGGTTCGCTCAAATATGCGCTTTGCAGCAGCGATTGCGATTGTGAAATCGACGACCTGCATACCCATTTCTATTGCACGCATTGCCGGCGTACCTTTTGCCTGCGAGGGGTAGCTGTTCCGCAGGTGGGCCTGCCGGACGGATTTTCGGCCGAAACGATCAATTTCGTTATCAAGGGGATCTGCGCCGACTGTTCGGGGCGGAACTGACAGGATGGATCGAGGCGGCTTGTCTGAACGACGAAACCCCGTCCGCCCCGGTCGGAAAGGTCGATTAAAGGTCCGGGAATTTCCGGAGGCTCCTTTCCCGCAGCGGATGTCAGCAGGTGGCGAGCCAGTTGCGGATCAGCGCCGGGCCGCAATTCGAAATGCAGGATTCGGGGTGGAATTGCACGCCGTGTATCGGCAGATTCCGGTGATAAAAGGACATGATGTGTCCCGTTTCATCGTGCGAACTTGCGATCAGCTCTTCGGGCATCGAGTCCGGATCGACGACCCACGAATGGTAGCGTCCTACGATCAGGGGCGGAGCGATTTTCTGCAGCAGCAGATCGCCCGCATCGGTTACGGTCAGCGTCGTCGGATGTCCGTGCAGCGGGGCCGACAGTTGTCGCAGTTCGGCACCGAATGCCCGGGCGAGCGCCTGATGTCCCAGACAGATCCCCAGCACGGGGATTCGCTGCCGCACGATCTGTCCGATCGCCGCCATAAGGTCGCCGGCCTCTTCCGGGATTCCGGGACCCGGGGATAGGAGTACCCCGTCGTAATCGCCGAATTTTTCGAAGTCGATCCGGTCGTTGAGTTGTATCGTAATATTCACCGGTTCGGACGATTCCCGAAGCAGTTGTACGGCGTTGTGGACGAACGAGTCGTAATTATCGATTACCAGTATCTTTTTCACGGCTACAAAAGTAACCTTTTTTATACCTTTGCGGAATAAAAATCGTCAGAATGGAAGCTCAGCTTGTCCGAAAAGCCGTGAATCGTTGTGCCGCGCAGGGAAAACCGTTCCTTTTCGGGGTCGATTTCGAATTGCGGGAGGGATTTTTCGTGGAGAATCCGCTCGTCTGCCGGCAGATTCCGTTTGCCTGCGGAGAGATTACCAATGTGCCGGATAGCTTCTCCGGGGAGGCGGAAATTACGCCCTGCCTGGAGGTTTTGCATACCGATCGGGAGGCGTATCTTCGCCGGTTCGCCGTCATTCGCCGGGGGTTGCTTCGCGGGGACAGTTTTCTGACCAACCTGACCGAGCGGACTCCGATCCGAACGAACCTTACTCTCGAGGAGATCTTCCGTCGCAGCCGTGCCCGTTACAAGTTGTTGCTGCCGGGGCGTCTGGTCTGCTTCTCTCCCGAGTGTTTCGTCCGCATTACGGACGGGGTGATCCGCTCCTACCCGATGAAAGGAACGATCGACGCTGCGTTGCCCGATGCCGAGGCCCGGTTGCTGGGGGATTACAAGGAGCGTTGCGAGCATTACACCATCGTCGATTTGATTCGCAACGACCTGAACCGGATTGCCGATCGTGTGCGTGTCGAGCGTTTCCGTTACGTCGAGAAGATCGCTACCCTGAGGGGCGAAATCTTGCAGACGAGCTCTGAAATCGCCGGCGACCTGCGGTCGGGATGGCGGCAGGAACTGGGCGACCTGCTTTTCAGCCTGCTGCCTGCCGGGTCGATTTCGGGGGCTCCGAAACCCGCGACCCTGCGGTTGATCCGCGATGCCGAGCAGTGCCCCCGGGGATATTATACGGGGGTATTCGGCTATTTCGACGGTCACGATCTGGACAGTGCGGTAATGATCCGCTATATCGAATGCGAGAACGGGCGGTTCTATTTCCGCAGCGGCGGCGGCATCACCGTGCACAGCGACCCGCAGCAGGAGTACGACGAGGTCGTTACCAAAATTTATCTGCCGATTCCCTGATTGCGATGGACGAGTTGCTTTTCATAGAAACCATTCGGGTCGAGGACGGAATTTTCGTTCGTCCCGAACTTCATTTGCATCGTATGCGGCAGACGGTCCGCGAAGCATACGGCGTCGCCTTCAATTTCGATTTGGCGGACGGTTCGATTCCGCTTCAGCATCGGAAGGGAACGGTGAAGTGCCGGATCGTTTACGGCCGGTCGCTGTCGGAGATCTCGTTTGCGCCGTATGTTCCCCGCGAGATTCGCTCTCTGCGGCTGGTCGCTGCGGACGACGAATTGGATTACCACTTGAAGTATGCGGATCGTAGCGCCCTTGCCCGTCTTTTGCAGCGTCGGGACGATTGCGACGAGATCCTGATCGTGCGCGACGGGGCGATTACCGATACCAGTTACAGCAACGTGGCGTTTTTCGACGGACGGAAATACGTTACGCCGGATACTTTCCTGCTCAACGGCACGCGGAGGCAGTACTTGCTCGGTGCGGGAGTTTTAACCGAACGCCGCATTACGCCTTCCGATCTGGGCGGTTTCGAGCGGGTCGTGCTCATCAATGCCATGTTGGGAATCGAGGACGACCTCGCCGTTCCGATCGAACGGATTCGGGGATTATAACCGAAGGTAAATGGCATAATCGCAGGGTTGCGGCCCCTGCGTTTTGATCAATCAGGTCCGGTCTTTGGCGGGATTCAGCGGTGTGTCAGCTTTGTTGTTCGTAATAGGCGATCCGGTCGCAACAGACTTTTTCTGTGATGTCGCGCAGGAGTTCGATCCGGGGAATCAGGGCGTCGATATCGGCCCTGGTAACGGTGAAATCTTTGTTGTAGCGGGCTTGTACATAGGCATCCTGTAACAGATTGAACAGGCGCCGCTCCTCCTCCGTATTTCGAGGGAAAACCGATACCAGTTGCAGCGTGTGCGTCTTGCAGCGATCCATCAGAATTTCCAGCGCATGATCTTTATAGCCGTAAAGGATATATACCAGCGGAATGGTACGCAGGTAATTTTCCGCAGCTTGATGTAGATGGAAAGAGGCCATTTTATATTTCTGCAACCCGGCATAGTAGCGTGCTCCTAACAGAAAATCGCTTGCAAATTGAAATTTTTCGTTAAAATAATCCCGAGCGATTTTTGCGATTTCCGCATAGTTCAACTTCCGGCACCGTGCCAGTTTGAACTCCTGCGAATCGTAGAGCATGATCCCCTGTTTTTTGATTTCATGATAGAAGTATTGCCCCAGTTCGAGGTTTTTATTCAGCCGGGAAATACTTTCGTTGATGAATTGCGGCCGGGTGTAAAATTCGCTTTGTTTGTTTGCGAAAAACCGTTCGGTGATGCGGGCGTAAACGTCGTATTCCTTCAATCCGAGCCGTCGGCGCGTGACGATCAGGATGTCGTAATCGCTCATGAAAAAGGTCGTCACTCCGTAATCCCGCCGGCGGTCGCAATCGACGTATGTATTTCGAGCATAACTGCCGTAAAGAATGATCATTACGCAGTCTTTTATTTCATTTCGGATGATCTCTACAAGTTGATGTAGATCGCGTCTTTTTTCTGCTGGCAGGAAGTTGATCGAACTTTTCATACATACAAAGTTAGTAAGAAAATTTGAACGCCTGGTTTTTACAATGGAATTAAAATACTATATTTGTACGTAGTATTTCCGTGCAACGAGTTTGTTGTAGTGGGACGGTGTGTGCCGTTCAGGAACAAATAGGCGATTCAGATGCAATGCGGGAATACGGTGATTCGGCATAGCCGACAGACATAGAAAAGGGTAAACAACTCTTATGCCTACCGTAAAATTGGGAATTTACAAGTAATCAGGTGTAGCAGTTGTCTGTCCTTGTTATGCCCTGCTCGTTTCGACGGGAGGGGCAGGCAAGGGCGCAGGACAATCGACTGATTACAGGCTCCCAATGCCTTCGGTAGTAGATTGACACCGCGCCTTCTTTTCATTTTATATGCGAGAAGGTGCAAAATCCGATCCATAACATTTTATGTCCGGGGCCCAACAATTCCTGATATGGATTGATACATCCAAAGAAGCTGTAAATCAGAGGATGAGAATTGTTCCTACGGAATAGTAATTTTTGGTTGGTATGAAAAAAACGGATTATTCCTCCTGGAGAAGATTGGAGCGAGTGATTGAATCTTCTGGGTTGACAATCAATTCATTCGCCAGATATGTCGGGTTGCCGCGAGGCGAAAATCTTTATCAGATCAAGCGGGGAAATTATGGAGTAAGCCTTGGTGTGGCTAAAAAGATCCATGCAAAATTTCCGCAGTATCCGATTTCCTGGTTGATGCACGGCGAAGCCGAATCCGCTGCTACGCCGGAAGGCGATGCTTTCGTCGTTCGGATCCCTGTATATCGGGACTCTTCCGTGGCGGAGTTTCCGCCCAAGGAGGTTCCAGAACGGTATCTGCTTCTTTCTGCCGAAGAGGCTCGGGGGGCTCAAATTGCATTATGCACGGACGATCAATTCGGAACGGTTTTGCAGCATTGGCTCGTGTTGCTGCGGGAGCCGGACGGAGAAGTTATAAACGGGAGAGTTTATTTCGTTATGACGGAGTGTTTCTATCTGTTTTGTTCCGTCTATCGTATCGAGGGGGATCCTGCTCGTCTGCGGTTGAAATCTTTGTTTGCAACTGCAGACGACGACCTGGAGGTCCGATGCGAAGAGATCTGTGTGATGTGGCCGGTTTGTGGGGCTATTTGCGGATTAAAATAGATTCGTAGCATACGGGTTTCCGAAGAAGAGTGTTGTTTTTGTCGGAATAGTCTTATCATAATGTAAATAGGAAGGTGTTTCAGAAGTGAGTTTATGCTGAAAAAAAATTAAATTCGCTCTTTCCGAAGGGATTTTGCATAATAAGAAAACACTGATTGCCGAACCTGGAAAAGAATAAGGTGATCGCTTTATTCTCTTATTTGTCAATCGAATATAAAAATAAAAAAGGATGAATTCGAAAAATCCATCCTTTTGAAAGTTGCTTTGTGCGGATAAAGGGACTCGAACCCCCACGCCCTAAGGCATCAGATCCTAAGTCTGACGTGGCTACCAATTACACCATATCCGCAAATATCCGAACAGGAACTGCAAAAGCCGGGTGTAAAACCGGATTTAGGCGGTGCGTGAAACGCGTCCTGTCCTTTGCAAAGCTACCGGAAAACGAGCGCAATCGTGCGGGATTGTCCGCAAAGATTACCGGATCGGTTCCTGTCCTTTGCAAGGATAAGGAAAGCAAGCGACAAGCCAAACAAATTCGAGCTTGCCCGAGCCGCCTCTTATCTGTTGGCAAAGATAACTAAAAAACCTTTTTCTCGAATGGATGCCGGGCGATTTTGCCGATTTTTGGTTACTTTTGCAAACTATTTCAATCGATTATGCCGTATAAACTGACACTGGTTCTTACTCCGAAGCAGGCTGCCGACGTAAAATACTATACTGAACAGGCGGCTCGCCGTGCGGGTGTCGCGGAGCAGGATGTGGCTTTGGTGCGGGTCGTCGGACGGTCGATCGATGCCCGGCAGCGGCAGCCCAAAGTGAATCTTACGCTCGAAGTTTATGCCGATTGCGAACCGCAGCCCGCACCTGTGCATTTCGACTATCCGTCGGTCGACGGACGCACGGAGGTCGTGGTCGTGGGATCGGGACCTGCGGGGCTGTTCGCGGCGCTGCGGCTGATCGAACTGGGCCTGCGGCCCGTGATTCTGGAGCGCGGGCGCGACGTTTCGGCCCGCAAGCGCGACATCGCGCAGATCAACCGCAACGGCGCTGTGGACCCCGACTCGAACTACGCCTTCGGTGAAGGCGGAGCCGGGACCTTTTCCGACGGCAAGCTCTTCACCCGCAGCAAAAAACGCGGCGACTACAACAAGGCGTTGCAGACGCTGGTGTTTCACGGTGCGACGCCCGAAATTCTCTTCGAGGCCCATCCTCACATCGGAACCGACAAGCTGCCGGGCATCATGCAGCGTATCCGGCAGACGATTGTCGGAGCGGGCGGCGTGTTCCGTTTCGGGAGCCGCGTTACCGATTTGAAAATCGAAGGCGACCGGATAAAAGGCGTATGGTGCGGCGACGAACTGATCGAAGGAGCCGCCGTCGTGCTGGCTACGGGCCATTCGGCGCGCGATATTTACGAACTGCTCCACCGCCGCGGCGTGCGCGTCGAGGCCAAGCCCTTTGCCATGGGGGTGCGCATCGAGCATCCGCAGGCGCTGATCGACTCGATCCAATACCATTGCGAGACGCGCGGCGAGTACCTCCCGGCGGCCTCCTATTCGCTCGTGAGCCAGGAAAACGGCCGCGGGGTCTACTCGTTCTGCATGTGCCCGGGCGGGTACGTCGTCGCGGCGGCCTCGGAGGAAGGCGGCGTGGTGACGAACGGCATGTCCGACCACGCGCGTGACGGCGAAAACGCGAACGCGGCTTTGCTCGTGACGCTGAACCCGGCGGATTTCCCGGACCGATCGCCGCTTGGCGGCATGTACTGGCAGCGGCAGCTGGAGCAGACGGCCTTCCGCGCGGGCGGGAGCAATTACCGCGCGCCTGCGCAGCTTGTCGGCGATTTTCTGGAAAAGCGGCCCTCACGGGCGCTCGGGGATGTGCAGCCGACCTACCGTCCCGGCGTGACGCTCTGCGATCTGCACAAGGTTCTGCCGGAACGCATTACCGCCGTGCTCGAGCAGGCGCTGCCGGAACTGGACAAGCGTCTGCACGGCTTCGCCCGGCCAGATGCCGTTTTAACTGCGCCGGAGACGCGCAGTTCGTCTCCCGTGCGCATTCTCCGCGACGAGACGCGGCAGTCGTATCTGCGCGGCCTGTATCCCTGCGGCGAAGGCGCGGGCTACGCCGGCGGCATCACGTCCGCCGCGCTGGACGGTATGCTGACAGCCGAGGCGATCATAAATGAACTGAAAGGATGAAGCACATGGCACAAATCATTCCCTTTCCCGCTGATGCAGAGGAGTCTTCTTTGGAATCGCTCTCCCGAGAAGAACTGCTGGCACTTGCGCAGGAACTGAGAGAAAAACTCGCGGCGCTGGACGCCCGCGAGCC
>ERZ779890.4637-NODE-4637-length-11367-cov-3.973037_pt1 | contig 11367 bp, 12 predicted proteins | sample MGYA00511553_ERZ779890 | MGnify/ENA primary metagenome ERZ779890 (study PRJEB29588, sample SAMEA2152064) | human gut metagenome | biome: human gut; feature: human-associated habitat; material: faeces | place: Denmark | collected 2008/2010 ...
TATATAATTATATAATGCATTTTGCATATTATTGTTTTGTAAATCAAAGATATAAATAATGTGGTGAAAAAGTTTAATGTATTTTTGGGGGAGATGTGTCCGGGTTATATGTGTGTCATGAAATCTGTCTGCGTTACCGAGAAAACGGCATTGCCGTTAGGGAGGATGCAAGGACATTTAAAGCGACAAGAAAACATGGCTGTGATGATGTGGAAGCGGTTGGTTTTATCTGCGGGTGGGACATGTGAAAGTTATTGTCCTGTATTTCAATTTGGGATAAGGTGTTCCGGCGCATAGCTACACTCTTCTTTGATTTCCGTATCGAGAGCGTTCCTTATAAATAGGATCTGTTATTATTTACTTTATCCCGTTGCGGAATCAATCTCAGGGTGGCAATCGTGGCCCGTTCTTTTCAGAAACTATTCCTTCACAGAATCGTCTTTCTCATTTTGTTTCCTTTTTCCCAATGGGCCGCTGAAATTGCCGCGATTCAGTTTCACATTGAATTTGTTGAGTATGCGAAACACCGAACTGCGACTTTTGAACCCGCTGACAGCAAGAATATCGTCGAGAGAATGGCCGTTATTGTACATATCCACGATATTTTTATTGCGCTCCTGCCTTGAGCCGCTTCGTTTCTTTTCCTGCGGAGACTTGATGTTGAGTTGCAGGTTTATGATATGGGCGGATACCTTGCGCAGTGCGGCTGTCTCTTCGGGGAGTGCTCCAACCATTTCCAGCACTTGTGCGACCGTTGTTTCGGGAAACAGCTTTCCCCGCGTATCAATCCCGTCTTGAATGGAAATGATGCGTACCACCTTTATCCGGCACAATTCGATAAACGCTGCGAGTTCGCGTATTCCTCTCACGGCATTGCTGAACTTGGCCACAACGATTTCGTCGCCTCTTTCCAGACTTGCTATGAGCTGTTTCCACTGCGGTCGGAGTATCTCTTGTTCTACCGCTTCTTCTACTATATGTACACAACCGTATTGTTGCATCCACGCCTTGTTCGCGTCGAATGTATCGTCATAATTTGCCTTGAATATGTAACCGACTTTTGCCATATCGTTGTACGCTGTTCATAAAACATTTGCAAATGTATAAGTTTTATTTGAATTAAAATCATACTTGGCGTAAAATATTTATAGAATCATACTTTGTATTTTCTTTTTCTTGCTTTTGCTTTCATTAAAAATCATACTGTTAAGTATGATTATAAAATATGAATAAAATATGATTTTGGGCTGTATCTATCTTGAAAATAATAATTAGATTTGCGGCACTTGAAATAATAAGACATGGTAAAAAACGAAAAATCATACTTGAAATTCATAGCGTTTGCTGCCAGAATAACTGCCGCTTCGGTAGCCGTTATCGTACTTATATCATGCGATGGACAGAATGGCAGACATCAGTCGGAAAACGAGTACGATCCTGCCGGTATATACAGGGAATACCTGTCCGAAATACGAAAGCCGGACGAGCTTCCTTTCGAGGAATTGGCTATGCAGCTCAAAGAGTGGCGAACGGTGCGAGATTCCGTGTTCGCACATATTCGCCGGGACACGATTCGACGATTTCATACCGATGCACGTGAAGAATGTACCCTGTTACATGATTCCATACGTGCGGAGTTTTCCCGGCTGGCCCTTTCGAAGCCGCGTACCTACAGGGAGGTACTGACCTTAAAAGAGAGGTTTTCTCCTTATGTCGGGGACGAAGAACTGCAGCGTTCTACAGAAGAAATACGACCGTTCTTTATCGCCTTGGACAACCGACCCTTTTACCAAGGCGGCAGAACCCGGATTCTGTCGGAATATCGTACATTACTCTTAGAGACTGTCGAGAAAGGCATACATGACCGTAAGGACCTGACAGAATTTATTGAACGGGAGGATGCCGTTTACCGGGCTTTCCTTGCCAGCCTGCATGATTTCGGCGATACGGACTTGTCCGGCATTACCCGCGATACGGAAAAATGCTGCTCCGAGATCTTCCTTGCAGCCGAACGGCAGGAAATCACTTATAAAGAAGTCATGATCTATATGGCCATGCGCACGAACCGCCGGCTGATACAGAATGTACGAACCTGTCTCGATGACGTGCATCGGGGAGAGGTGAAGGCTTTCCGGCAGGCACACGCCTATATCTGGATGATTCTCCAGCCATACGTCTTACTGGACGGTTTCTGTATGGCACTGCTTTCCTCTGATGACAAGGCGGCTCTTGACAGGATTGCAGAGGAAACGCCCGAAGCGTTCAATGCTCTGCACGAACTCCTGCCATCGGAGAACAACCGACTGGACGAACTGCCCGGAATGCTCATGGAGATATTTATCGATTCGATGTAATGAAGTCAACAACGAAATATACGATATGATTATGTTACAACATTTTTTAGACGATTTTATGACGCTTGTTCCCCTGCAACTGCCGCAGTTGCTCGATGTGACAACGATGGAGGAACCGCAGATTTACGGCGATTACGCTTTGCTCACGTTCCCGTTACGGGACTCGTATGATCTGGAGGAGATAATGGACATGTTCGAAGACGACATGGAACTGATTACACTCTACCATCACATTCCGGCCGGAATGGGAAATTTCGGACACAGCACCTGCGCCTATTCCAATCCCGCCTTCGGACACATGTTCAAGATGAATGCGAAGACAGGGGCGGACGGTAAGGTCAGCCACGTCGTTGCGACCGTTTACGATTCGCTGGAGCTGATGTACGGAGACTTATGCCTCGATCTGAACCTGCACTCCGGAACAGGACACTTCAAATACAAGAAAGAGAGAGAAGAAGTATTGATGAACTTCCTGTAATAATTTTCGGATACACCGCTTATATGTTGGACGTACAAAAGACTTTACCATGCGAAATACGATATACCGACAACTGATTTTCTGTATCGACGCATACCGGACATGGATAGAGGTTGCCGATAGCAATCTTTATAAAGAGCATGTCATTTCGAGAAACAATGGTCCTGACTACTTCGTTTCCCGCATGTTAGCCTTACGTGTTTTCAAGGCGCGCGGCGCATACGGAAAAGGCATGATATGGACGATTCCCGAATCCGAATTGGATAAGGCATTGGCTACCTACCGCAAACAGGATTGTTCGTTCAAATCCCGGATTAAAAAAGGCGGAGGTCATTTAACTGCCAATGATGCCGAGACGATTATCCGTCTGGCCACCTACGGCGTTGTCCGGTTGGAACTGGTAGTACGGCCCGTTTCAGTACCCTCAAAACCCTATTACCTGTTATGACTTGGATTATGCTGCAATCTCTTTTTCTCCCTTTGTCCGTTGTCCTGATGATGTCTCTGTACAAAAGCAGGCGTCGTTTCATGACACGGTTTTACGAGGCTATGGCCCGTAATGGCAAGGCTCGCAAACTTTACGTTCAGCTATTGCTTGTCCTCCTGCTTCTGTTTCACTATGCTTATGCAAACGGACACCCCGGCGAGTTCGGCATCGTGCTCTCTACCATTATATGTGCCGCAATGTTTTCTACCAAGAGGACGGACAAATGGTTACGATGGTTGTCCGACCGACCGAGACGCTATGTCGCTTCTGCACTCATGGCATTGGTTTTCGGCTTCGTGCCACATCTGTACACCGTGGCCGTCACCATTGCTTTCATTCTTTTGGGCGCTTTGTTCTATCCTTCTGAAGAAGCCTTGACCGAACGAGAAGAGGGAAAAGAAAAATCAGGTAAGGCGGAACACCCCGGAACTTCTGCCGACACCCCTTACGATAATCATCACGCCGGATTGCCGAATAATGCGGATAACGGCAACCCGAATGAATCCGCACAATAAACAATCAAAAATTGAAACGAAAATGAGAAATAGAAATGAAATGTCCGCCACCATATCGGCGAATGTCGAGGTGTTCGACTACCTCAAAGAAAAAGTCGGAGACCGGAAAACGAAGACGGAAGCCTATTGCGACCTGTTGGACAAATCGCTGGCAGGCTTTGTCTCCCCATTTTTAAGGAAACAGGATTACGACCTGCAGCCCTGTCAGTGTCATGTCACCGTTTCCGGCCTCGCATCGGAATGGCATTGGCATCGTGCTACTGTCCGTTCTTTTTTGGAAACACTGGAAGCGTTCGGGCAGTTGCAGAGAACCAAGCTGGCAAAAAGCGTCATTATTACCATGCCCTTACAGACTGCCAATGTTTCGGCGGAGCGCATCGGACAGGAAGAGCCGGGCTTTGCCATGTCGTTGCAGGAGGTATTGTCCGACTGGGTGATCGGTAAAAGATCCTCGGCCGATGTTGGCAAATCATGCGGACAGCTCTTCCGTCGGACGTTGGCCCAGATGACCGAACGGGATAATCGTTCATATCCGGACAACGGTTCTGGCACGGCATCGGCAAATATTACCCGGCAGGAAGATACGCTCTGGGAAACGATCTTGGGATGTATTACCTACGCCGCTTTGCAACGTGTTCTGCGCAAATCGAGGTTCGATGACAGTACACCGCTTATACAGTTTTTCCGTCTCGACCTCGGAGAGGAATGGGGTGCTTTCATCGAAGTATCGAAAGAGCTTGCAGAGCTTATTCTCAACGAAAAATCGGACGAGACGGATTTCGATACGGACGAGGATACGGAACGCCTCAAATCGCTTCGCAGTCCTTTTATATCGCTTTTAGCGAAGGCACAGGAGGGCGATTGAGCCAGTACCGGAAATAGAGATTGTATAACCACGGGTAATCCGTCCCGGTTCCGGTACAGGCATCCTGCCATTTATAGGAGGCAAACGGGCTTGCCCGTCTGCCACGAAACAGAGGGAGTGGGTAGCCTAATACCCCAAACGGCCTTTCAGCCGTTTGGGAGTGCCACCCGTTCAGCAAGCTGGGGCATTGGGGGCTGTACGACATGCGGCATTCGGAGGTATGGCAGACAGACTGGCGCAACCGTTTCCAGTGCATCGGGATAGTGCCGAAAGATGAAAACAGAGGGAAAAAAGAAAAGCCCTTCTTTCACACGCCCTGATTTCTTTCTTTCCCTGTTATCGTTTTTGCAAAATTCTCGGCATCTTGCTGCGTGCCAAATATGTAACCGCCGTTGCCGTAGTCGCTCCAGTAACCGTGAAATTCACGGACGATCTGGGAGAATTTTCTTTCTCCGGCGACCTCGATTTCATTTGAGAACAACACGGCAAAAATGGTTGCGCCATTCCTTGAATGTATCCTGCGCTCGATAGAATAAGCGGAGTCTCTTTGTCCGTTTTCCGGGACGATAACGCTGTTTTCGGTATGGTTTTCCGACAAGCCTTGCACCACGCCCGTATCGTTCCCGTCAGTATCCGTTTCGGTGATACATTCCGGTGCGGGCTGTGTTTCATTGGCATTGCTGTTTCCGTGCGGTTTGCGTTTCCGTTTCGGGATGTCTTTCGGCACGACCGAGGCCAAGAGCCATGCGTTTATTTCAGAACGCAGGAAATAGAGCTTGTTGCCCTGCTTGCGATAGGGTATTCTATGGTCGGAAGTCATTGCATAGATAGTGGAAACGGATTTGCAGAGCATGGCGGCGACATCTTCCACCGTCATTATTTCCGGTTTGGTATCGGCAGAGGAAATGAACTGCTCAAACATTGCTGTCAGACGGTCGATTTTCACATGAAGTTCGGCCACTGTTAGGGGAAGATTGTCAAAAGACGGAGTGGAATTTTCGGTTTCTGTCATACATGGGAATTGTAAAAGGTTAGTCTTTCACCGCAAGATTGCGCATGATCGCTCTTGCTTCTTCTGAAATCTGTGCTTGTGAGGCAACAGGGTTTTGCCGCAGCCATTTCAAGAGTTCCGTTTTCTCGAAATACACCATTTTGTTGTTAGGCTTGAAATACGGAATGATTTGGTTGTGCGTCATCTTGTAGAGTGAACTTTTGGAAATACCGAGAAACAAGGCCGCTTCCTCAAGGTTAAGGACTTCTTTTGTGGTATAGATAACGCTCTTTACTTTCTCCAGCTCCTTTTTCAATCCGTCCACCGCCATTCGGAGCAAGGCGGTTTCGTTCGGATTCTGTTCTTTTTTACACATAGTCGTTATTTTATAAATATTGCTTTGTTTCTATTTGTTTTTTACTCTTTCCGATTCGATTCGTCAGGACAAAATTAAGTTGAAAAATATCGGAAAACAAGGCTTTTGAAATGTATTAACGCATTATATATTAGAATGTTACAATGTAATGTACGGACATTTTTGTGGCAAATTACGTGTCGCTTTCCGTGCTTTTGTGCCACATGGACAACTGATAATTCTGTCAACCAGTTTTCTATATATGTCGCTTGCGCTAAGGCTTGTAATCCGGCAGAAATTTGTTACCTTTGCCATATCTTTAAGTGTCTGTTTTGCCAGACAAAAATCTGAACTTGAAAGGGAATAAAAAGAAGATTGAAATGCCAGTCAAATGGCAATGACAAAAAATGCAGATTTAACATTTGCACTCCCGAATTTTTGTCTTGGCAAACTGAAAAACACCTCCGAGAACAGACGCAACATTTTATGATATTTTTGTTGCAGATTTGTTGCGTAAGTCTAAAACAATAGCTATTTATATTTGATATACAAATAGTTATAGAATAATACAAGCCTACGAAGTAGAGCATCGCCCCGTAGAAATGGACGGTCAGATAGCGGGTGAGCCATTTCGCCCATGCGCCTTCCCACTTGGGCAGCAGCGAGAAAGCCCACTGTATCGGCCCGAATATCGTCAGCATACCGAGCAGGATCTGCTGGCAATATATCGTAGCCCACCACCCGATGCGAAATACGACGAGAGCGATAAGCATGATGATTTTGTCTATCCCGACGACAATTCCCGAAGTCAGCGACGTGAACCAGAGTTTCGCCGCGTCCTTCTCCATGTTGGTAACTTCGTCCACGCCTGTTTGCTCCATTGTCGCCTCAATGAGGTTAGGGTCGGACGTACCCGTGTGGGCGACATCCGCCTGTGCCTGCAAGCTCGTGTACATCGTGTCGCGCACGTGGATAAGTTCCTGTACTTCTTCAAACTTGTCTGCAATCTGTGCGGCTTCTGCCTCGTAGAGGTCGTGCGTGTATGAGCCGATGCAGTTCGGGATATAGGAGAGGAAGTCCAGAAAGCACCAGTTGCTTCCGCTACCGGCCATCCCTGTATCTGCCGGTGGATACCACCAGCACAGGATGAGCGATACGGCCAAAGGGCGGAAGAGCTTCATCACGTCCAGCGGTTCGTGCTTGACCATCATCTTGTACGCCATGCCCGCTGCCATGATGATGGCAAAGAGTGCGGCCAGGGCCATGCACATTTGGAGAATCCACCAGAATGGTCCTTGCGAACCGGTGAAGGTCGCATCGGTCAGGAACTCGTTTGTTTGAAAAATCACATCGTCAATCTCTTCCTCCAGAAGATTGATTCCGAAATCTGAAAGTATGTTTTCGTCTGCCATGTGCACCGTATTTTATTTCCCTCTGTTTACTGTTTCATCTCCATCGCTACTGCCTGCGTTGTTACCCGATTGAGAGCTGCGCACTGTAAGTCTCGATTCGTTCCAGCGGCTCATAGCCTCGCGGATGACACTACTTTTGTCCAAATTCCGGTCGGCGGTTGCGTTCAGCAAGCTACCCGTAATCGTGGCGTTTTGCCGCTTGGCGAGGTAGCCGACCAGAATTTCGTTCTGCCGTACCACATCCTCGTAGATGCGCAGGTATTCCTTTTTCCGTTGTGCGTTGGGCATGTAGGCATTTTTGGTAGCGTCGATGGCGCACTGATACATGTGGTAATATTCCGTCCACCGCTCCTTGTCGTCGGACGAGCCGCCCGCAGGCAATATGCGGTCGATATTGCGTTTGAACCGATCCATCTGACCGTTGACCTTATCTCCTTCGGCGATCCATGCGAGGTCTATCTGCCGGTCGGCCACGTTCAATGCTTCGATTTCAGCCCGTTTGACCAATGCCGAGTCGATGGCTTCCGCCTCGTCCGTTTGGTTGTACAGGTTGACACCCGCCAGAGTGCGGAATGAGAGCTTGTTCTTGCTGGCTGCCGATTTCTTGTAATTGTTGTGCAGCAGCGTGTAGTACAGGTCGGGCGAGAGCGCCCCCGTACCGGTTTCCATGACCGTAATCTGGTTCTGTTTCGGCGAATCGTGGTTGTAGGTGACGGACTGTGCATGGGTCTCCTTTGCCGTTACAGCCGCAATCACCATGAGTAACAATGTTTTTTTCATCTGTCTTTTCGCTTTTATTGTTGTTAATAATCCAATCTCCCTGCGCTTCGCCATCGTCCGAAAGCGCCGTTGATAATCTCCTGTTTGGTGCGTTCGCGGTAAATTTTCGATTTCCAGTAACCGATACGCACCTGTATATACCGCCACGTCTCGATATATGCCCGGTTCAGGTGACGTTCGATGTCGTCCAGCGAAGTGTTGATCGCTTCCAGCACCATCAACAGGTCGGAGGTCGAGCAGGCCGCTGCTCCTGTGGCATACAGCACGAGGTCGCTGACCGACTTGTAGAGATGCTCCCCGTCGTCGGCGATGTCCCGTATGGCTTTCTCGTTTATCATCAGTATCTGTGCATCGGCCAACTCGACGGTTCCCCGTTTCAACACCTTCTCGTTAAAATCCTCCAGCAGTTTCTTATAGTCGGCGATACGTTCGCTGACTGCCGTATAGGTACTTTTCACATTCAGCGCTGTCCGCAGGGACTGGTACATCACGTCGATGACATCAAAAGCACGGGTGTAGCGGTCCAGGTCCACATTCAGTTCCTTGTATTCGCCGACTTCCTTGCGGCTGTATTCGTGCAGCAGCTTGTTGCTGTACTCCAGCGTACTTCGGGCCAGCAGCAGGCTGCGCTGTTTTTTATGGTCAGTGATGTAGGCTTCGACCGACACGATGTCGAACGTCCACTGCGCCTTGACGATGCCGGGCAGGAGAACCAGCAGCGTGACCGTTATTAATAGAGACCGTTTCATGGCTGCGCCTCCTTTCTACCTGTTCTGCTTTGCAGGTTTCGGGCATTCTCCACCCACCGGTCATGACACTCTTCCACGAGCGTGAGCCTTCGTCCTTCGTCCGTATCCAGTTCAGGCAGGACATCTTTCAGCACGTCGATGATGCTTCGCTTGTAGTACATCATCTTTTCCAGCGACACGAGGTCGGCGTATATCTGTGTAATCCGCGAATCCACTTCCCGTGCGATTTCAAGCCGGTCGCTCGACCACAGCAGGTGGTACACGTTGCCGGTCGGAGTTTCTTCCAGCGGTTCGGTGCGGGCATACTCCGTCGTGATCTTGCAGGAAGGGTATTCCCGTGCGATTTCCGCAATGCGGTTGTTCACCAGTTTGGTTTTCTCCTCGTCCGACAGGTTCGGGTCGAGTGTCAGCACGTCGGCTACGTGCGTATCGCTGTATTCCGTTGTCAGTTCCCAACTGATTTGCAGGATGGCACGGTGAATCTTGATACCGAGGAAATACTTGGGTTTCCGGGCTATCGAGAGCGTTGCCTTGAATGTGATGACACCGTTGATGTTCGGCATGGTCGCTTTACGGATATACGAGTAGCCACTCCATGAACCGCCGTCCTGCCATGTCAGGCCGTAAGCCGTCTTGCAGTCCTGCATGATGGCCGGTATGCGGTAATAGTCGTCTGTTGCCACGTCGTTGTCGCCCGCCGCCTCGGCCTTGGCGTCTGCGTACTCCTGCTGTTTTTTTTGCCACTCGGACAGTTCGCTTTTCAGGCGGTCTATCTGTGACTTGTTCTCGTTATACTGTTGACGATACACTGCCGCATCTTCCACGCTCGCCTCGGCAATCTTCTTCAGCAGCGCGTCATTTTCAGACTCCAAGGCTTTTATTTGTGATTCGAGGGCGGCGACCTTGTTGTCGGCTTCCTGCAACAGCCCGTCCAGCTCGGACGTATCCAGTTCGTTGTCCGAAACGGTGGTTTGCATGGCGCACTCCTTCGAGTGGGCATTCAGCGAGCTGCCGCACTTGCGGCACTTGTACTGCGTCGTACCCTGTCCGAGCGTGGCGCCGTCCGAACACGTTACGCTGATGGTCACGCTCTCGCAGCCTTGTAGTTTGGCGGCATCTGTTGCCTGGTAGTAATTCTTTGCATCGGAAGTTATATAATAGGTATAGCCCTCCTCGTTGTCGTTGAACTCCGAGAGGCGGGCGTTGAGTTGCGCCTTGAACGTGTTCAAGTCCATCGAGTAGGAATCGAATACGTCCTCGTAGACGACGATTTCCCGGTTCCAGCTTTTTGTGACGTGTATTTCGTAGGCGTATGCCTTCTTGGTCTGCTTGCCGCCCCGGCTGATGATATAGCCGTTCTGCCAGTAGTTGATAGTATAGGTGTAGCCGTCGTTCTGGTTGTTGAGTTGCTGTACCCGGCTTCTTGACCATCCGGCATACCGTTCCGAGTTGGAAAGCACCTGTTCCCGTTGCGAAGCGTTTGGGTAGAAGTTCGGATCGCTCGTTTCGAACCGTACCCATTCTCCGCCGTTCAGTATGCTGTTGTCGTCGGTCGGCGGGTAATAGTCGCACAACGAAACGCTGCCCTGCTCGCGACGGGCGATATACCACCGCTGGGTATAGTAGTTTCCCGCCGTTTGGTCCAGATAGTCCGTCATCCAACCGGTGAGGTCATACTCCCCGATGTCGAACAGTCTGGCGACATTATCCTCGCCGCCTACCATTTCGATTATGAAATGGCCGGCATCCTGTTCCACTCGCTCGAACAGACCGTTGTAATGGTCGTACAGGTTGATGATTTCACCGACTTTGCCGCCAATCAGCTCATGGAACGAGCTGGTCTGCAGCAGGGCGTCTCCGATATTTTCGATTCCTGCCGTGGCAAGGCCGACACCCATGTCATAAAGATTGTCGATGTCGTGTTGCAGGTTTTCTTTCGTGAAGTTGCCCGGTACGCTGGCCAGATCATCCAGCATCCTCTGCCAGTCGATGTCGCCCACCTCCGAGAGTTTCAGCAAGGGGGCTATGTTCCGGTTGATTTCGAGAAACACGACATCTGAAAAGGTCAGCGTGCTGTTCGTCACCACACTCTCGAACTGCATACAGAGGCTTTTCGTCTCGTCGCAGATTTTCATCAGGTAGCTGCCCCAGTAAATCGCCGTCTGTGGCGAGCGGAGCATTTGTTTTGCCACGACCCAGATCTTCGGCATGATTTTTTCCGCCACCATGCGGTAAATCCGGCGGTAATAATAGTTCTCCGTACTGCTACACCATATTCCGAGGTCCGCAAGCGCCTTGTGTTCCAGAAATTTGGAAGCGAAAATCCCTGCCGTGGCCACTTCTGCCGCATTGTAATGCTTGAGGATGTCATCGACCTGCTC
>ERZ779890.4641-NODE-4641-length-11357-cov-3.014511_pt1 | contig 11357 bp, 9 predicted proteins | sample MGYA00511553_ERZ779890 | MGnify/ENA primary metagenome ERZ779890 (study PRJEB29588, sample SAMEA2152064) | human gut metagenome | biome: human gut; feature: human-associated habitat; material: faeces | place: Denmark | collected 2008/2010 ...
TCTTTCTTGCGCCGAAGTAAAGACCGCCGGTAAGCTCACGCATAATGAGCATATCAAAGCCCTTTGCACTTATCTCTGTCTTTAAGGGGCAAGCGCCTGCAAGCTCCGGATAAAGCAGGCAAGGACGAAGATTTGCAAACAGTCCGAGTGCTTTTCTTATACCGATTTCCTTCGTTCTTTCCGTTACCGATACAAGCATTATGTTCATAATTCCGATACCGCCTACAATGAGTGAGATGCCTGCGACACATCCCAAAAGAACTGTAAGCATGTCGGTGGTTGAGTTCATCATGCTCGACAATTCCTCTTGCGATCGTATGTTGAAGTCGTCGTCGTCTCCGGGAGGGGTGTCTGTGGCCTCTTTCAGTTTATGAGTACGGCGCAGTATCTGCGTAATTTCCTCTATGGCTTTGTCTGTCACTCCTTCTGTTATTGCCGAACATGTTATTTCCCCTAAGTAAGTCTGTGCCAGAATACGTTTCATTACGGTGGTATATGGAGCCAGAGCCAAGTCGTCCTGGTCCATTCCCATAGAGTTATAGCCTTTCTTCTTGAGCACGCCAATTACTCGGAATGGTATGGAATTGAAACGTACAACTTTTCCTATGGGATCAGAACCGTCAGGAAACAGATTGTCAACCACGGTCTGACCAAGGATACATACTTTGGCACTTGATTTTATGTCGGCGTCGGTGAATATTTCACCGTCGCTTACTGAGAGCTGGCGAATTTCGAGATAATCCTGATTGACACCGTATATGGTTGATGGAGTGTTGTTGTTTCCATATATCCACTGGCCGCTGCTTGTTACTGTCGGGCTTATGGCTTTTATGTAGTTGCATTCGTCCTTTAGAGTGGTATAGTCTGTTATTTTCAGTGTCTCCATCGATGAGGCGTCCTGTCTGACACCTCCACGCATATCAGCACCTGGATGTATCATAATCATGTTCGAGCCCATTTCGGCGATGTTTGCCTGTATGCTTTTCTTTGAGCCTTGTCCGATGGCAAGCATCGTTATGACTGATGCTACACCGATTATGATGCCAAGAGCAGTCAGAAATGATCGCATCTTGTTGGCTGCAATGGCTTTTAGTGCTATTTTGAACAGATTAGCGTAGTTCATATTTAATTCTTATTGTTGTTTGTGTAATGGAAGCCGGCTTGCATTATTCGTCGCTGTTTGCAGGTAGTGCATCCAGACCTTTCTTCGCAGAGAGAATATTATTGTTTATCTCATCGCTTATTATCACTCCGTCACGCAGCATTATGTTGCGTGAGGAGTAGTTGGCAATGTCCGGGTTGTGTGTGACGAATATTATCGTTCGCCCTTCGGCATGTAGCTTCTGGAACAATACAAGAATCTCGAACGATGTGCGTGTGTCGAGGTTACCGGTAGCCTCGTCGGCAAGTATTACGGCGGGATTGTTGACAAGTGCCCGGGCTATGGCCACACGCTGCATTTGTCCTCCGGACATTTGATTCGATTTGTGGTACATCCGGTTTTCCAGTCCTACAGCCCGCAGTGCCTCCACCGCCCGTTCAAAACGCTCTTTTGCGCTTACCGCAGAATTGTACATAAGCGGCAGCTCCACGTTTTCTATGCTCGTGGTCTTTGGCAGCAGATTGTAGTTCTGGAAGATAAAGCCGATTTTTTTGTTACGTAATGTGGCACGTTGCGATTTCGACATCTTCCGAACCGATATGCCGTCAAGGTAATATTCGCCGCTACTTGGAGTGTCTAGACACCCTAACTGGTTGAGCAGTGTTGATTTTCCTGATCCGGATTTGCCCATTATCGTGACAAACTCACCTTCGTGTATCTTGAACGAAACCCCACGTAAGGCGTGCACTGTCTCGTCGCCTACGATGAAGTTACGTTTCACGTTCTGAAGTTCAATAACGATTTTTTTCTCCATGAGCATTACGTTTTATTTCTTTTTCTTATCCTTGTCAGGCGGACCCGGTGCAAAAGGACTGCTTTCTGACACGGCTTCCTCCGGCTGGTCATCTGTTATGACATTGATGCCTGTAATGACTTTCGTACCCGACTCAATGCCTTTTAATATCTGTGTGTGCGTACCATCTGTGGCACCGATATTTACACTATGAGCCACGATTTTGCCGCCTTCAAGCGTCCAAACCTTGTTCTTGCCCTGTACGTCCTGTATCTTTTTGTTTCCTATAGTCTCTTTGGTCGGCGTATATCTTAACGCCTTACTTGGTACACAAAGAACACCGTTTATTTCGGCCGTATAAATAGTTACGTTTGCGGTAAGTCCAGGTTTCAGTTTCAGGTCAGCATTAGGAGCGCTTATCACAACTTCGTATGTTACTACGTTGTTGGTTGTCGTAGCTTCCTGTCTAACCTGTGTAACAGTGCCTTGAAAAGTATCGTCCGGGAAAGCGTCAACAGTGAATGTCACTCTGTTGCCTTCTTTAACGTTGCCTATGTCAGCCTCATCAACATCGGCAACGACGCGCATGTCGGTAAGGTCCTGTGCGATGGTGAAAAGCTCAGGTGTGGAGAAACTTGCGGCAACAGTCTGTCCTTCTTCTACGGCTTTTGACAATACAACTCCGTCAATAGGTGAGGTGATGGTTGCATAGCCGAGGTTTGTCTCTGCACGGTTTACCTCTTCTTTGGAAGATGCAGCCTGTTCCTTCGCTTGTTTGTATGACAGCTGTGCGGTCTCAAACTCGTCGGCACTTACAAGTCCTTTGTCATAAAGGAGCTTTGCAAGCTGCTTAGACGTAATGCCATCTGAAATCGTAACCTGTGTTTCCCTTGCCTGTGCCTCGGAAGAAACGGCTTCTTCATCAAAAATATTATGTTGAAGAGGAATACGGTTTCTGTCTGTAAGCTCGTAAGCTTTTTTTCCCTCCACAAAACACTCCTGGGAAAAAAGGATCCTCTTGGGCTCACAGCAATCCGAAAACTTCAGCTCATAATCGTCAAAGGAAAGTCCCTCTTCCATGGGAAGATTAAAGCCCGGATGTCCGCCGATGCCGAACGGCAGCTCTTTTTCGTCCTCATTGCGGACAGAATAGGTCACGTTGACCGTCCAGCCGCGCAGCGCATAGCGCACCCGGAAGGTGAAGTGGAACGGATACTGACGCAGCGTTTCCGGCGTTTCGCTTAGCCGGAGCGTGACGGAATCAACAGTCTGTTCTTCGACGGAGAAAACGGAATCCTTTGCAAAGCCGTGAATGTCCATCGAATAGCGTTCGCCGTAGAGCGTATAGCTGCCGTCTGTCAGGCGCGCAACATACGGGAACAGCACCGGCGCGCGGTCGCGCCAGTATTTCTCGTCGCCGTTCCAGAGGTATTGCGTGCCCTGTCTGGAGCGCAGCTCCATCATCTGCGCGCCGAGCAGATCGACGCACAGGGTCAAATTTTCATTTTGCAGCTCGATCATGGCTCAGTCCTTCGCCGCTGGATACTCGTTGCAGAGCAGACGGTACGGCGCTTCGTCTTCTTCGATCTTCGGGAACCGGCCAACCGGTGGATTGAAGCGGTTGTCGGTGTTGTCATCATTACACTGGCTGACCTCGCCCAGCAGGACAGCGCCCGTGCCCGGTTCGACCTCGAAATCGTGATACATATACTGCTGGATATGGATGCTCTCGCCCGGCGTGAGCTTCACCTGCGTCCCGGCAGGCACAGTATAAGTTCTGCCATCGCAATGGACAGTCACATCGGATTCACGGTCGATGGACTCGTCCGGCAGGCTGTTGTAGACGCGGATCAGAATGTTGCCGCCGCCACGGTTGATGATGTCCTCGGTCTTGTACCAGTGGAAGTGATTCGGGGAATACTGCCCCTCTTTCATGTACAGCAGCTTCTCGGCGTAGACCTTCGGATACTTGTCCTGCATCGCGCGATTGCCGTTGCGGATGGTGATAAGCGACATACCGACCTTGTCAAAATCGCCAAGGCCGTAATCGGTAATATCCCAGCCGAGCATACAGTCGCGGACTTCGTCATATTCGTGCCCTATGGTTTTCCATTCTTCGGGCGTGAAATTGCAGAATGGCGGCAGGTAGCAATGCTCCTTCGCGCACATGGCTTCCAGCTCTTTTAATGCCTTGTTGATCTCACTGCGTTTCATATTGCGCTCCTTTTATTACAACGGTTTTGTTTCCAGTTCGAGGCCATCATAGCTTACAACAAATCCGGGGAGAATTCTCTCCATTTCTTCATATGGAAGGTATCCATTGTAAAAAAAATGATTTGCGACGAACGCTGCATGTGCATCTGCGATGCCAGTTTGATACATATATTCTCATAGTTCCAGATTCGCCTTTTGCACTCACATGCGTTCCTGACAGCCATCCATATTCCTTGCGGTAGGTCACACCAAGGGATTCTGTCAATTCAGCCAATTGTTCATCCCGTATGGTATTAACTTTGGGCTGATGGGCCGTCTGCATATAAATCTAAGCAGCCTTTTCTACTGCCTCAATTGGGACAAAAGTTCCGTCTGTCAACCAAATGGATCGTCTCGACGAGGCTTCTTCTATGCATATGCGCTGGAAGATCTATGCCAGTTCAAGTTTTCAACACAAATCATTCCCAGATTCACATTCCTTCCAGGAAGCGATCAACCACCAACTGCCGGAAGTTTGGAGACAGGCTTGCAAAGTAGGCTGTAAAGCCCGTGACACGAACCACCAAATCGGGATACATATCCGGATTCTCATTTGCTGCTTTCAGCTTATCAGCATCCAGAATATTGATATTGATCAAAGTACCGCCCTGTTTGAAATGGCCCTCAATCAGACTCAGTACCGTATCAATGCCCTTTTCATCAGCAGCAAGCTTCGGATCAAACTCCAGCTGCAACGGTGCTGTATTGCCATATCCGCACTGCACTGACGCAATTCCCGCTGATTGCGCTGTGGGTGCGCCATCCGTGCGGAAATGCGGGTTTGGATTGGCGCCGTGGGAAATTGGAGTGCCCGCTCGTCGCCCATTCGGAGTCGCACCGACCTTAGAGCCGTACTCAATCGTTCTCGACCAAGAGAACCATCCGGGTATCAACTGTCTTCCCTCAGGCATGGGCTGAGCCTTCACCAGCCGCACCCAGCTTTCAGTCAACCGCTTCGCCCATGCATCTGCAATGGTACCGCCCTGACAATATCTGTCCGACTTTTGCATCATAAGCCGAATCCGCTCATCGGCAAAATCGGACTCCAGTGCCTCATACATATGCTCCCAGCTCAAGCGTTTTTCCCGCTCAATCCGCTGCTCCAGCGCGCCGAACGAGTCCGCGACCACAGCAAGGCCAGCACCATCCACTCCCACAGTATAAAGCTCTGCGCACTGGGAAATGTCCTCGCCTTTTTCCAGAGTGTTTCTCATCATTAGATTCATAATCAGCTCTGGCGTCACCTCCCAAGCGTGATCAATATGCAAATTGATCCCTTGAGCAGTAATATCGATTGCTTTGGCGAGGTGCTTCTGGTAGAGTTCATAGAGCCGTTCTGTGCTCTTATGCGCTTCCTTGCGCATATCCTTTAAGGCTTCTTCAAAAACCTTCGCCACATTGATCTTCACCGTATCGTTCATGGGAAATTCCCGTCCGGGAACGCACATCCAGTTGCATCCCACCGCGATTCGATCGCGGGCAGTAGCCTTATCAATTCCGTTTCGCATATACCCTTCTGCCAATGCCTTATCATTACAAAACCTGGGCCAGCCATTTTTGTTTTTCAACAGGCAGGCCACTGCTTTACGCACAAATGCCTGATCACAGTTTTCATGCATTCGCACCGTCAGATTGCAGGCAATATTGATGGAATCTGCGGCATCCAAGATCAGATAGGAAAGATGATTGGTCATATCCCGATCATTGGCATCCACACCGGATACTTGGTAATAATGAGGGTCGATCAGTAAAAGGTTCGCGATAAGGAACTTGGCTGTCTCATCGTCCAGAATGCCAGCCTTGACATCTGCTTCATAGTAAGGCAGCAGCAGGGTATCCATCTGGAAGCCTGCACCGTCGCGGGTGTAGATACGGGACGCGCAATTAAAAAATGCCGTCCATTGGCAAACCTCGCGGAACGTTTTCGGGGCGCCATATTTGATTGCCTCACAGGTAGTGCGCATGGTCTCAAGATTTTCCCTCACCGCACAGTCTTTCTCGGTTTCCAGCATGGCTGTGATCTTGTCGATATGGCGCTGGACGAAGGAAATAATCGCTAGTACGCAGCGTTCCTCGGCGTCGTAGAAGTCCTTTTTATCCGGATTCACTTCCCGGTACTTACGGATCTTATCCAGAAAACCGCCAAATCCAAGCTGGAAGCCGATTCGGTAATCGCATGCAAAGTGGGCATCACCATCAATACCCGTTGTGATATTATATTTCTCCTGCCAGGGCTTCAGATTATCATATGGGAACCGCTGCTCGTCCCATCGCTTGCTCCACTGGTTTGTCGCGCCGTTTTGAATAAACTCAAGATTTTTGAGGTTGTCTTTCAACCAATCGGGCATATAATGCAGGTCTCCACGGTAATTCACCAGCATATCACGCCACCGACCGCAGAGCATTTCATTGGGATCTACATAGGGTTCATGCGCGTCGAGCACACGGCAGAAATTTTCACTCATGCCGTCGAAGCCATAGAAACTACCATTGGATGAATTGTACCACGGCTCCACACAGTAGCCCTTGCTAATAGGTACGGTTCCAAAGTCATCCAAATCTGTAAATCCGTTTTGTTTTCGTTTTTCCAGCGTATGCCGGATTTTGGTCTCGCGCATAGCAGCAAGGCGTTCAGCGTAAGAATACATACTTCTCAAGCTCCTTCATTTTTTCAGCAGAGGGGACAGAAAATCCGTCCTCTGGCATACCAAGGGCTTTGCGTTTGGCATTACCCAGCGGATGATATGGAAGCAACGTATAGCGCACTACGTTCTTCAGGCTATGCGCGAAGGCCGAGATCGCACTGATGCCCTGCTCAATTTCCGGAATGACGGGTGTGCGTATTTCAATCGGCACGCTCAACTCGTTCAAGCGCAAAAGGTTTTCTTTTATACGCACATTTTCTACACCTGTATATTGCTTATGAATGTCGTTATCCCAGATCTTCAGATCTGCCATCACATAATCCGTCTGCGAAAAAACTTCCTCATCAAAAAGGAACAAGCTGCTTTCGATTGCAATATGAATACCTTCTGATTTGCAGTCTGCAATAACTGCTTTCAGGAACTCCTTTTGTGCCAGAGGTTCGCCGCCCGAAAAAGTGACGCCGCCATTGTCAAAATAATAGTCCCGATCCAACAGGATCTGCTCCATCAGAGCACACACAGTCATGCTTCTGCCGCAAAGGACTTTGGCGCCGGAAAAGCAGCCCTCATCACAATGCCCGCATCCAATACACTTTTCCGGATACTGCATCATCTCAGGTTGAAAGGAAATACATTCCGGATTGTGACACCAGGCACAGTTCAGAGGGCATCCCTTGAAAAATACGGTTGTACGGATACCAGGACCGTCATGAACAGATGCGCGCTGGATATCCGCGATAATACCAGTCATTGAATACTCTCCTCACATCCGGACGCATTGCTGCGGATGGCTGCATCCAGGATCGCCATGACCTCCATATTTTTATCCAGGGTCAACATTTCATGGATAGGCTTACCAGCGTGCAGGCAGCTGACAAAGTGAGCCGGCAGGTTCTTGTAGGCTTCCGCCTCATCAAACTCTGGAACAGCCACCTCGTTGCCATACATATCATAAGCCTTCACATCCGGCATATTTTCCGCCCCGCCCGTGCAAGTGATCACTCCCTCTGTGCAGAGCATCATGGGACCAGATGGGATGACCACCCTGGGCGTAGTCCACGTGCCCTCGATAACCGCCATTTTCTTGTTGTCATAACGAATAATTGCGGCTAGATTATCTTCTGCGTCGCCATAGGGCGTATTCAGCTGATTGCTATGAGCATAAACACCGCGCTCGCCGTCGCCAAGGAACCACTTGGCAAACAAGCAGCCGTAACAGCAAATGTCCAGAAACGCGCCTCCACCGTAACGGGAATTGTGCCACCAGGTCTTGGCGCGCTGCTCATCGGTCATTTCTTCCGCTTTTTCGCTTACGCCGCGATGCTTCGCACCCTTGCCGAGCGGTCCGGTATGCCCATTGATATAACGCAGTTCAATGGGTCTGCCCACAACTCCTGAATCGATCGCCGCTTTCATCCGGTGAATATATGGTCTCCACAGCACCGGCCAGTTGACCATCACATCAATGCCGTACTGCTTACAGGTTGCCTCGATTCTTTTGGCCTCTGCAAGATTTACAGCGATGGGCTTTTCGATCGATACATTTACCCCCCGTTTTGCACAAGCCGCTACGACTCTTGGCTTTTCACTGTTTTCACAGAGGATGAACGCCCAGTCCGGCTTGATTTCATCGAGCATTGTTTCGTAGTCTTCATAGACGTTGGCACAATACTTCTGACGTACATTTTCCAGATTCCAGAGCTGCGTGTAGCGAAGAGGCGGCAGCACATCCACGCCGCTGTATATATCTGCGATGGCAGCCAGCTCAAATTCGGGCTGCTGGCTGATATACAGTGCCACCTCATTGACGTGCATATGTGCAAAGCCGATGATGACCGCTTTCATATTACTTAATCTCCTTATAATTGATGGCATTCACTGATTTTCCGTTCTTTGCGGCATAGGCGGCGGCTATCCCTGCTGCCTCGCCGGTAAAGGCGCAGGTGGGAATGACACGCGCCACTTCCCAGCCGTCTCCCGCTGGGGCTGAAATGATCCGACCACAAGCAAGCAGATTATCAAACTCTGGGTTGTAAAGCGCACCATAGGGAAGTGCATAATGCTTGCCCTTATTTTCAGGGCGGAAATCGCCGCATTCTCCAATGGAATCTGCGCATTCTTTGCCGTCGATCGCTTTAAAATCCGCTGCGCCTACGATTCTGCGTATAGTGCGGTACTGAGCCATAGTCGGTAGGGCCATGATGTCAAACGAATCCCGATCCTTCTGACTCAGCATCTCCAGCATTGCTGCTTTTCCATGAAGCAGATATGCCGTCTGCTCATCGGCATCAACGCCACGGAGCTTCGGCATTCCATCGGGATGACCGTTGCCCGCCATATCACTTCCATAGTTGAGCCATTTGCGGTTTTTGTGCGCTTTCCCGCCTGCACCGAACTGAGAGCAGGATTTGCGGTCGGTGTAGTGAACCATATAAGTCATATAGTTCTCCCCCTCCACCGTTGGCACCCCTGCCCGGTGGCAGACAGACGCATCGCCAGTAGCATCAATGACCACTTTGGCTCCAAAAAACTCCCGCCCGCTGATGCTCTCGCATATCAAGCCTGTGCAGTGCTTTCCTTCCATGACCGGGTAAGTAGCATAAGTATCCAGCCGAAGCTTTGCGCCGCTCTCCACCACAAAGCGATCCAGTGCAAGGGAAAACACCGTAGGTGAAAAGAACGTAGCGTAGCGACCATTTTCTGCGCCGCTGCCGCCCCAATGGGCACTCAGATTATCGAAGCTATACCGGATGGAGAGCTTCAATAGCTCCTCTGCCATGCCAAAAAGCATCTGTTTTCCTTCACCGTCACACAGCGGCTCATACCAGCTGATAAGGCCGCCGGTGGCAAGACCGCCCAGATTGACTTTCTTTTCGATCAGCAGAGCAGAAACGCCTTGTCGGGCTGCTGTTACCACCGCACTGATACCGGCGATCCCGCCGCCAACCACGATCACATCGTAGTTCTCACGTGAAATCGGTTTGATGTCACGCATTTCCCGTCAGCTCCCTGTAGGTGATTTCTCGGTTCTCGGCGGCGCTGCGGTAGAACATCTCCATAACAGCGCTGACTTGAATGGTTTCTTCAGGCTTGATGGCAATGGTAGCTTTCCCGCAGATCGCATCAGCGAGGTTATCAATAATATGGAAATGCCCTGGGAACGCTTCTCCTCCGTATTTATCCGGCTCGGTCTGCAGCTTTTCGTGTCCATCGGTGCCATAGTAGATATCACAGGCCGGAAGAAAAACACCTGTCTTCTTTCCTACAAGAGAAATGGAAGAGGTCTCTGGCATATTTGCAGCCCACGCAGTGTTGAAATTTGCAATGCAGCCGTTTTCAAATCGAATTGCACCTGCCGCAAAATCCTCCACATCCATCTCGTTGGGGTCAAACTTGCGGCTATTGGCAACACTGCCGGTACGGGCGCCGCTGGAAATCAGATCACCGGTCTCAAACGCATGGTTTCTGGTGCAGTTCGCAGTCACAGACGCAACCTGGGGGTTTCCCATAAGCCACAGCATGGCATCCAGCATATGTACGCCAATGTCGACCAGCGCGCCGCCGCAGCTAAATTGTTTCATATGGAAGCGCCCCCATGTGGGGATGCCGCGGCGACGAACGCGCGAGAACTCCGCATAATAGACCTCGCCAAGTTTTCCCTGTTCCGCATACGCTTTTGCAGCCAGTCGATCAGCGGTATAGCGCATGCTCTGGCACGCCACCAGCAGTTTTCCCTGCTTTTCAGCAAGCGCATACATTTCTGTCGCGTCTGCATATGTGAATGCCAGGGGTTTCTCACACAGCACATGACAACCAGCATTCAGCGCCAACATAACATATTCCTTGTGGAATGCATTGGGGACACAGACGGACACCAAATCTGGCTTTACTTCATCAAGCATTTTTTTCGCATCAGTATACCACAACGGGATGCCGTTGTTTTCCGCTGTCGTCTTGGCGGAGGGTTCAAAGGCATCAAAAACTGCAGAGAGCTCAAATATATCGGCACGATGGCGATAGGCTGGGATAGTCCTGCTGTGTTCCATGTAAGCTGCGGAACGCCAATTGCGATACCACACATTGCAAGATTTCGCATACTGCTCCCAATAAGTTTTATATTTTTTGCGCCATATTGGAACACAACAGCCGAGCCGCCCAGTTCTTCAAACGAGCAATTTTGAATTGTGATTCCCTGCGCATAGTTGCCAAGAATCGCTGCGCACGGGACATTTTCTCCGCAGTCTGTATCACCGTTCTTACCATAGAGGCTGCATCCCAACTGTGAGCCGAGACCGTCGCGTGTAATCAGATTAGCAGTCGTACCAGTAAATGTGATGCCATCGAACGTGACATTATACTTATGAGGACGAAATGCGTGAGGTAGAAGAAATCGTTCTCAATGAAGATGGCGAAGAAGTCACAGAGCTTCGTGAGGTGACGGTGCGGGTTTACACACTGACCTATCGCGGCGAAGCGTATTTTGCCGACTCCATTTTTCATCTGACCGCAGAGCAGAAGACGCTTGCGCAGAACTTTGCCGAGAATCTCAGCCTGTTTCTGGGCG
>ERZ779890.4647-NODE-4647-length-11342-cov-7.440152_pt1 | contig 11342 bp, 9 predicted proteins | sample MGYA00511553_ERZ779890 | MGnify/ENA primary metagenome ERZ779890 (study PRJEB29588, sample SAMEA2152064) | human gut metagenome | biome: human gut; feature: human-associated habitat; material: faeces | place: Denmark | collected 2008/2010 ...
GCTCGATGAGGCGCATAGCCGCGTCGTCGATGAGCATCATCGCGTGCGGGCTTTCGATGCTCGCCCCCTGCCGGATGCGCACGCGCGGCGGGATGCGCGAGAGAATTGTCCCCTCCGTCGCGCGGACAGGCGCGCTCGTGCCGGGCGTGAAGTCATACTGCTCCAGATCCAGCCTGCCGACCAGCCCGAGGCGTTCTCCGCTCTCGGTCACGCGGCGGACGAGCACAAAGCCGTCTTTCACGCGCGTCTGCAGCACGCCGCGCCGCATATAGTCTTCCATCGCCTGCCGGATGGCCGCAATCCGAGCGTCGCCTTCGGCCAGATAGGCCTCGGGATAGACGAGGTTCAGCGTGCTCGGCGCATCGCCGACGATCTCCGCGGCCTTCCGCCAGTATTCGGGCTGGCTGGTAAACTGGTCGCAGGCGACAACCGCCCATTTTTCAAAATCTGCCGCAGCGTCGGGCAGAAGGATATCCGCCGGGAGAAAACAGGCCTGCATCTCGCTCATTCCTTTCGCATCGGCGCGCCGCCGCGCGCGGCGCGTTTGTCTTTGGGTTAAACCCCCGTGCCGTCGAACGCCGGAATGAACGCGCCGTCCGCCGAGCCGAGTTCCTGCCGATAACCGTTCAGCCCGACGGCCTCCATATAGGCCAGCACGCGGGCGTATTCCTTCTTTTTGATCTTTCTGTCCATGCCGGGGATGGAGAGCGCCCGGCCGCAGGGCGTATACTGCCCCATCAGCGAAACCGGAATTCCCGGAAAATCGTCGCAGATCTGTTCCAGAATCCGAATGCTGTCCCCCGTCAGCCCCGGCAGAACGAGGTGGCGGATCAGCGTGCCACGCGTCATCATGCCGTCCTGATCGTAGACGGGCGCGCCCGTCTGACGCACCATTTCGTCAATCGCCGCATGCGCCGTGTCGGGGTAATCCCGCGCGCCGGAGAGCATCGCCGCCATGTTCGGGTCGATGTATTTGTAATCCGGCAGATAGATATCCACCGCGCCCTCCAGCATGCGCAGCGTCTCCACGCTTTCATAGCCGCTGCTGTTGTAGACGATCGGGATGCTCGGCCTGTACAGCGCCAGCGCGTCGAGCACGGCGGGAACGAAGTGCGCCGCCGTCACGAGGTTGATGTTGTGCGCGCCCTGCGCCTCCAGCTCGCGGAAGATCTCCGAAAGCCGCTTCGGCGTGACGATCTTCCCCTCGCCCCGCTGGCTGATGCTTTCGTTCTGGCAGAACACGCACCGCAGCCCGCAGCCGGAAAAGAACACCGCGCCGCTGCCGCGCGTGCCGCTGATGCAGGGCTCCTCCCACCGGTGCAGCGCCGCGCGCGCGATTTTGGGCAGCGTACCCATGCGGCAAACGCCCGTGCCGCGCTCCGGCGCGCGCTCCGCGCCGCAGTTTCTGGGGCAAAGCGTGCAGATCATAGGTCGATAAACGCCTCGAATCGCGGCAGGATGCCGATGCCATCCGGGAAGTGGGCGGCGAACTGCGGAATGGCGTGGCTCGGGAAGGAGTTGCCCTCGATGAACACCGGGCCATCCGGCGTAATCGCCACGTCCCAGGCGACAAAGCGCACCTGCGGAACGACGTGCATCGCCTTCAGGCACATCGCCTTGACCTCCTCCCAGTAGGGGATCTGCGTGCCGGGGATGCGCTTGCCGGTCATCGGGTGAAATTCAAAGACCTCGCCCGCCTTGTTCGCACCCACACCGCTGATCACGCCCGTATCCAGATTGATCGGCGCGGCCATGCCGCCGCAATCGACGTTGTCCATCACCTTGCCGTTGCCGATGCGGATATAGGCGTAGACGATGCCTTCCTTTTTGTCGCCCAGCAGCGTCGCGACCCGGATGGTGTTGACCGAGGTCGGGCAGAGCGCGGCAATCGCCTCATGCTGGATGACCTTGTCCTCCACAATGCCGATGCCCGCCGCCTTGAGACGCGCGTAGAGCGCGTGAACATCCGCATAATCCTCCGGCGTGCATTTGAGAATCCCCTGCCCGCTCGAACCGTCGATCGGCTTGCAGATGATATCGCCGCGCCCCTGCACGAACTCGGCAAACTGCGCTTCCGTCGCGGTGGAGAAATTGAGCCATTCGCGCTTGACCTGCTCGTGGAAGAGCTGGTTAAACTCGGTCTTGTTGTCAAAGAAGTGCCAGAATTTCTTGTCGTTCATCCGCGCGACGATGTTGTTGGAAATGCCGCGCGTGATCTGCGTGGCGCGCTGCGCGTCGTTTAAGCGGTACATCTCCGCAATTTTATAATCGACATAGCCCGCGTTGTACTTGGCGGCGCACTTGGCCATGTCGGCCATCAGCCAGATACGGCTCTTGCCCGTCTTTTTGTGCAGCATGTCGGCGGTTTTCAGCATCGCGCGGTAATCCATCTTTCTGGCGCGCTTGATGACATAGGATAGCTTTCCCATGATTGACCCCTCTCGTTTTCCATCATAGATTTGAGTTCTTTTTATTGTTTTTGAAAACGCTAAAAGCCATACGGGCGCATTTTCATGCTCTGATTATATTCCATTTGGCGCTTTTTGGCAAGCAGAGCCTGATAGACGCCATTTGGACACAACAGCAAACGCCCCTCCCCGGTCAGGGGAAGGAGCGCCTGAGCTTTTTTACAGCGCCGCCTTGATCTTCTCGATCATCTCGGCGTATTGCGCGTCGGTGAGCTTCGTCTGGCCGGGGTTCATGGCAAACACACCGCCCCATTCAAAGCCGTCCCTGTATTTCGGCACGAGATGGACGTGCAGGTGGCAGCCCGTGTCGCCATACGCGCCGTAGTTGAGCTTATCCGGATGAAAGGCGGCGTGAATCGCCTTTGCCGCGCGCGCAATAGCCGCAATTCGGGTCTTTCATGGAAAAACCTCCTGTCATTTTTTGCTGATCTTATTATACATGCCGCCATACACATAAGCAACGGAAAAGTAAATCAAAAAGAGGGCTCCCTTTCGGAAGTCCTCTTTGTTTGATCGTTTAGACCGGGTATCACTCAAGGATCTTGGTGACAACGCCGGAGCCGACGGTGCGGCCGCCCTCGCGGATAGCGAAGCGCAGCTTCTCGTCCATGGCGATCGGGGTGATCAGCGTGCACTCCATGTCCACGTTGTCGCCCGGCATGACCATCTCAACGCCCTCCGGCAGCTTGATGTTGCCGGTCACGTCGGTGGTGCGGAAGTAGAACTGCGGACGATAGCCGTTGAAGAACGGGGTATGACGGCCGCCCTCTTCCTTGGTCAGAACGTAAACCTGACCCATGTAGTGGGTGTGCGGATGGATGGAGCCCGGCTTGGCCAGAACCTGACCGCGCTCGACCTCGTTGCGCTGGATGCCGCGCAGAAGCACGCCGATGTTGTCGCCGGCCTCAGCCTGATCCAGCAGCTTGCGGAACATTTCCACGCCGGTGACGACGGTGCTGCGCGGCTTATCCTGCAGGCCGACGATCTCGACGGTGTCGGAAACCTTCACCACACCACGCTCAACACGGCCCGTCGCAACGGTGCCGCGGCCGGTGATGGAGAACACGTCCTCAACAGGCATCAGGAACGGCTTGTCGGTGTCGCGCTCCGGGGACGGGATGTACTCATCGACAGCGTCCATCAGAGCGAAGATGCACTGGCACTCCGGCGCGTTCTTCGGGTCGGTGCCGCCGTTCTGCACGTACTCCAGCGCCTTCAGCGCAGAGCCGCGAATGATCGGAATCTCGTCGCCCGGGAAGCCATAGGAGCTGAGCAGCTCACGGATTTCCATCTCGACCAGCTCAAGCAGCTCCTCGTCGTCCATCATATCGGTCTTGTTCAGGAAGACAACGATGTAGTGAACGCCGACCTGACGGGCCAGCAGGATGTGCTCACGGGTCTGCGGCATCGGGCCGTCCGGAGCGGACACGACCAGGATCGCGCCGTCCATCTGGGCAGCGCCGGTGATCATGTTCTTCACGTAGTCGGCGTGGCCGGGGCAGTCGACGTGAGCATAGTGACGCTTCTCGGTCTCATACTCAACGTGAGCGGTGTTGATCGTGATGCCGCGGGCCTTCTCTTCCGGCGCCTTGTCGATTTCGTCGTAACGCATAGCCTGCGCCTCGCCGAAGGTGGACAGCACCATCGTGATGGCAGCGGTCAGGGTCGTTTTGCCGTGGTCAACGTGGCCGATGGTGCCAATGTTGACGTGCGGCTTGGTGCGCTCAAACTTTTGCTTCGCCATTTTCTTTTTCCTCCATGTGTCAGGCCGAAGCCCGACATATTATAATTCGGGAAATCGCTTCCCGCCCGCAGGCGGGAAGCGGTAAAAGCTTACTTCGCCGCCTTGGTGCCGCAAACCTTCTCCTGAATGGACTTCGGAACCGGCTCATAGTGCTCCGGCTGCATGGTGTACACGCCGCGGCCCTGCGTACGGGAACGCAGCGCGGTGGAGTAACCAAACATCTCGGAGAGCGGAACCAGCGCGTGGATCTCTTCGGTCGTGCCGTTGTGATCCATGCCCTCGATGCGGCCGCGGCGGCTGTTCAGGTCGCCGATAACATCGCCCATGTACTCTTCCGGCACGGTGACGTCCACCTTCATGATCGGCTCAAGCAGCACCGGGTCGGCCTTGGCCATCGCGGCCTTGAACGCCATAGAACCGGCGATCTTGAACGCGACTTCGGAGGAGTCGACGTCGTGGTAGGAGCCGTCGTACACGGAAACATGGAAGTCCACAACCTCGAAGCCGCCCAGCGGGCCGTTCTTGGCCGCCTCGCGGATACCGGCGTCGATCGGCGCGATGAACTCCTTCGGGATGGAGCCGCCGACGGTGTCGTTGCTGAAGGAGTAGCCCTCGCCCGGCTCGACCGGGGAGATCTCGATCCAGCAGTGACCAAACTGGCCGTGACCGCCGGTCTGACGGACGTAGCGGCCTTCGGCCTTCGCGCTCTTGCGGATGGTCTCACGATAGGCAACCTGCGGCGCGCCGACGGTCGCCTCGACCTTGAACTCGCGCAGCAGACGGTCAACGATGATCTCCAGATGGAGCTCGCCCATGCCGGCGATGATCGTCTGGCCGGTCTCCTGATTGGTGTAGGTCTTGAAGGTCGGGTCTTCTTCAGCCAAACGCAGCAGGCCGAGAATCATCTTCTCCTGACCGGCCTTGGTCTTCGGCTCGATGGCGACCTGAATAACCGGCTCCGGGAACTCCATCTTCTCAAGGATGATCTGGTTCTTGTCGTCGCACAGGGTGTCGCCGGTCGTAGTGTCCTTGAAGCCGACAACGCCGCAGATCTCGCCGGTGTAAACCTCGGTGATTTCCTTGCGCTCGTTGGCGTGCATCTGGAGCAGACGGCCGATGCGCTCACGCTTGCCCTTCGTGGAGTTGAGCACGTAGCTGCCCGAGCCGATGTGGCCGGAGTAGACGCGGATGAAGCTCAGCTTGCCGACGAACGGGTCGGTCATGATCTTGAAGGCCAGCGCGGAGAACGGCGCTTCGTCGCTCACCGGACGCTCGATTTCCTCGTCGGTGTGCGGGTCGAAGCCCTTGACCGGCGGGATATCCAGCGGAGACGGCATGTAGTCGATGACGGCGTCGAGCAGGAGCTGAACGCCCTTGTTGCGGTAAGAGGTGCCGCACAGCACAGCGAAGAAGCTGCAATCGATGGTGCCCTTGCGGATGGCGGCCTTCATCTCTTCGATGGTCGGCTCTTCGCCTTCCATGAACTTCTCCATGATGCCGTCGTCCACGTCGGCCAGCGCTTCGATGAGCTGCTCGCGGTACATCTGAGCATCTTCCATCATATCTTCCGGAATCGGCTCGTCGCGGTAATCCTTGCCCAGGTCATCGTAGTAGACCTCGGCGCGCATGGTCAGCAGGTCGATGATGCCGCGGAAATCGTTCTCCGCGCCGATCGGCAGCTGAATCGGATGCGCATTCGCGTGCAGACGCTCGTGGAGCATGTCCACCACGCGGTAGAAGTTCGCGCCCATGATGTCCATCTTGTTGACGTACACCATGCGCGGAACATGATAGTGCTCGGCCTGACGCCAGACCGTCTCGGACTGCGGCTCAACGCCGCCCTTCGCGCAGAACACGGCGACAGAGCCGTCCAGCACGCGGAGGGAACGCTCGACCTCGACGGTAAAATCGACGTGGCCGGGAGTGTCGATGATGTTGAGACGATAGTCCTTCCAGTAGCAGGTCGTCGCGGCAGAGGTGATGGTGATGCCGCGCTCCTGCTCCTGAGCCATCCAGTCCATGGTGGCGGTGCCTTCATGCGTCTCGCCGATCTTGCGGTTCTTGCCCGTATAGAACAGAATACGCTCGGTCGTCGTCGTCTTGCCGGCATCGATATGCGCCATGATACCGATGTTGCGAACCATCTTTAATTCATGGTCTCTGGGCATGTTGAATCTCCTTTTTGTTCAGGCTGCCGCCTGCGCGGCGCCTCGCACGATCGGACGGAAATTACCAGCGATAGTGAGCAAACGCCTTGTTGGCCTCGGCCATACGGTGCATTTCTTCCTTACGCTTGACAGCCGCGCCGGTGTTGTTGCTCGCGTCGATGATCTCGGCGCAGAGGCGCTCGGCCATGGTCTTCTCGCCGCGCTTGCGGGAGAACTCGACCAGCCAGCGCAGCGCCAGAGTCTGACGGCGCTCCGGGCGGATCTCGATCGGGACCTGATAGGTCGCGCCGCCGACGCGGCGAGCCTTAACCTCCAAGCTCGGCAGAATGTTCTGCAGGCCGGCGTTGAAAACTTCCATCGCGTCCTTGCCGGTCTTGTCGGCCAGCATCTGGAACGCGTCGTAGCAGACGGACTGCGCGATGCCGCGCTTGCCGTCGAGCATGATCTGGTTGATCAGCTTGGTGACGATGGTGGTGCCGTATACCGGATCCGGCAGCACTTCACGCTTGGGTACAAAACCACGTCTCGGCATGGGTTTAACCTCCTGAGTTGTCAGGAAGCAAGGATTGTTTCCTCGCTTCGGTTTTCTTGCAGCATGGCCCGAACGGCCAGCAAACGCGCCGCCTCAGCAAAAGCGGCCCTGTCTGCCGGATCTAGCACACAGCCCTGCCCACGGAACGCCCAGCGCGCTGTTCCAAACACGCGCAGCGCCTTTCCGCTTTGCGGCCGGCCACCCGTTTCAGACCGACGACACCTCCGATACTGGGAGGGCGCCACTTCCTTCGTTATCCCGAAGTATGAACCCTCAGAAATTACTTCTTCGGGCGCTTCGCGCCGTACTTGGAGCGGGCCTGCATACGCTTGGCCACACCGGCAGCATCCAGCGCGCCGCGGACGATGTGATAACGAACGCCAGGCAGGTCACGGACACGGCCGCCGCGGATGAGCACCACGGAGTGCTCCTGCAGGTTGTGGCCGATGCCGGGGATGTAGCAAGTACCTTCGACGCCGTTCGTCAGGCGGACACGGGCAATCTTACGCAGCGCAGAGTTCGGCTTCTTCGGCGTGGTGGTCTTAACGGACAGGCACACGCCGCGCTTCTGCGGGCACTTCTGCAGGATAGGCGCGGTCGGCTTTGCAGCGATCGCTTTTCTTCCGTTGCGGATCAACTGGTTGATCGTAGGCATGGAAGCACCTCCTATGTTTCTTCTCAAAAATTCTGGAACACTTGCTTGCTGATTCATCTATATGAACCCGTTTAACCGGGATCATAGCATACAAAGCGCCGGCGTGCCGCATAGCAGCCGGTATGTTTCGCGGCCGATTCGCCCTTACTTGAGCAGACCGGCGGCCGCAGCCTTGACGTCGATGCCGCACGCGCGCCCGAGCTTCTCCATGGATTCCACCTGCGTGCAGGGAATCTCCATGTCGTAGCAGCGATCCACGACGCGCTTGGTGAGCAGCAGATCCGCGTCCTGCGCGACATACGCATGGGCAACCCTGCCCTCGTCCAGCGCGCGGAGAACCTGCTTGGTGCCGACTACTCGTCGGTCAACATCGGCGAGACCATCATTCATAGAACAATTCTTCCTTTCAATCGTCTTCCGCGCATACCATCCCCCCGGACGGCTTGCACAGCAAACACGAGTATGATATCATTTTCCGCCGTGAATGTCAATTCTTATTTTTGGTTTTTCCCTTATTTTACACGCTTTTTCTGTTTTTCGTTCGGGTTTTTCCGCTCATTCCCCCGCCAGCGCGTCCGCCATGCTCTGCATGGAACATTCCTCGTCCGTCTCGAAATCCGCAAACCGGAATTCCTCCCCGGTTTCGCCGATGGCCTGCGTCAGCCTGCTAAGCAGCTCAAAGCGGTATTCCGCAACCGCCTCGATCTGTGAAACGTCCATTTCGTCCTGCTCCTTGCCCCAGCGCTCCGCGTCCCGCAGAAACGCGCCGGAATCGGTCAGCTCGTGCTGATACAGCGCCAGCTCCTCGCGGACGGTGTCTATCGTAAAGCCCGCCTCGCTCATTTGCCGCCACTGCGCGGCCAGCTCCCCGCGCGCGCCGCTCACATCCAGCTCGATCACCCGGCAGGCCAGCGCGTCGATCATCCAGCAATCCCAGTATGCGCCCGGCTCCTTCTCCCAAGACAGATCCATGTCCCACGGGATAAAGCGGTAGACCACGCCCGCCGCCGTCTCGTGCGCCCAGACATACATGTTGTTGAAGATGTTGTCGCAGAGCGCCATCCCCTGCACCAGCAGCGTGTATCGCATCAGCGAGGGCACGTCGATGTGCGCCGCCGCTTCTCGGCAAAACGTCTCGTCGTCCATTTCGCCGTCGTCCAGCCGGAGGTAGGTTTGCAGCCCCGCGAACGGATTCTCCGCGTCCGGCGCGATAAACAGCTCGTATCCCTCGTCGATCGGCCGCCCCTTGTCCACCGCGGCGATCACCGAGCGGTACAGGCTGTCGCGCTGGGCGCTGCCCGCGCCCGCCTTCTCGATCTCCGCGCGCCGGTCAAACGGAACCATCATCAGGTATGCGCCCTGATACGCATCGTTGACGAAGACCTCGACGTATTCCCTGCCGACGGGCGCGAACGCCTCGTCCTTCGGCCAGATTCGCTCGATCATCGACCAGCTCAGCCGGTCGCGCACCATGTTCGGGTCAAAGCCCATCGCCAGCAGGATGATCTCGTCCGTCTGCCCCAGCCCCGGCACGTTCTGCGGAATTTTTTTCTTTCCGTCCTCGGTTCGCGTAAATTCCACCTTGTAGCTGTGCTTGTCCAGCCGGACGAGCGATGCGTTGCCGCGCAGGTGGACGCGCGCGTTCGCTTCAAGCCGCTCGCCGTTTCCAAAGGCGAGGTTCAGCGCCGCCGGCGTGTCCTCGGTCGTGATTTTCTCCGCCGTGTGCAGCGAGAGAATCGGCAGCCCCGTGAAAACCACGTCCGAATAGCTGTATGCCTCGTCCGTGTACGCCATGATCTGATAGGCGTAGCCGTCCCGAATCGCGTCCGCGCAGACGTCGTAGGCATAATCGTCAACAAAGCAGAGGGTTAACCCCCCCCCCACATTTTTGGCAGTCGTCAGCTTGATTTTCGGCCATTCCTCGCCGTTTTCAAGCCCCAGCGTGCAATAAAACGTGTTGCTTTCCGCGTCGTAGGCCGCCTCCGCGCCGTTGCAGAAAAGCCGCGTCACCAGCGGCTCTTCGCTTTCCTCCCGCTCGTCCTCGATGGCCCAGATTGCCTCGATCTCGCGCACCGGCTCCACCACCGGCCGATACGTCGAGCCGTATTTCACCGTCAGCCCGATGGCGCAGGCCAGCGCGGCCATGCCCAGCAGCAGTTTCAATCTCTTCATCGCCGTCGTCCTATCTGATTCTTCTCTTATTCCTCGCTCAGGGGCGTTCCCTTGTCGTCGTAATTCGTCTTCTCAAGGAAACGCAGGTCGATTTCCTCGCCCGCGCTCATCGCCCGAACGGGCTCGTCCAGCAGCGCGATTCTCTCCGCCGCAAAGGCGACCAGCTCGTAGCCGTCGGCGGCGTAATTCTCCGTTTCCCACCGATCCGCGTTGCGCGCCATCGCGCCGGAATCGTTCAGCTCGTGGGCGTATTGGCCGACCAGTGCCTCCACCGTCTCCGCGTCAAACGCCTTTTCCCGCACCTCGCGATAGATTTCGCCGTATCGCTGCCGAACGCCGCCTTCTTCGTCCGCGCGCAGCAGCCGATCCACCAGCGGGAAGAATACCCAGTTTTCGTGCATCTCGCCGATTTCGTCCCGCTTCAATCCCCACGACACATCCAGATCCCAAAAATCAAACCGATAGCGGGTGTACCCCCGGCTGTTCTGCGCCCATGTGTACATGTTGTTGATGACGTTGTCCGTCAGCCCGAAGAGCTGCAGCACCACGTCGTAGCGCAGCGCGCTGTCCAGATCAATGATCTGCGCCGCCCGCCGCATGAAAGCCGCGTCGTCCGTCTCGCCAAGCAGCGCGAAATAATCCGCCAGCGGCGAAAAATCCGGCTCGCCGTCCATCGGATAGTAGAGCTCAAACCCCGTCGCCGCGCTGTATGGGTCTTCCATGCACGGCCTGCCGTGCGAAAGGCTGATGACCGCCGTTCGGTATACGCTGTCCGTCGTCAGGCGCTCCTCGCCCGCCTTGGCCACCTCCTGCCTGACCGAAAACGGTTCGAGCATCAGGTAAACGCCGCGATATTCCCCGTTCAGAAACAGCTCGCAGTATTGCGTCTTCCGCGCGCTGAAGGGCTCGTCCCGCCGCATCAGCCGCGCATAGAGCGCCCAGCTCAGCCGGTCGCGCATCATCGTCGTATCCAGCGCATTCATGGGCAGCAGAATCACCTGGCTGTCCGTCCCCATGCCCGGAATCTCCCGATAGATCTTCTTTTTGCCGTCCGTCGTGCGCGTAAATTCCAGCTTATAGCCCACCTTGTCGTTCAGGATGGACGCGCCGCCGCGTTTGTGGATTCGCCCGTTTGTCTGCAGCCCTTCCGCCGCCAGCGCGATTTCAATCTGCGCGGGCACATCCTCGCGCTCGATTGTCTGATCGGCCGTGACATTCACCAGCGGCAGCCCGGTGAAAACGACCTCCGCATAGCTGTACGCCGTGTCGGTGTAGGCGAAAATCTGATAGCTGTAGCCCTCCCGAATCGCCGCGTCGCAATCATCGAAGCCGTAATCGTCGGCAAAGCAGAGGCTCAGCCCTTTCGCCGTCTCCTCGGAAGCCGTCAGCTTGATTTCCGGCCACTGCGCGCCGTTTTCAAGCCCCAGCGAGCCGTAGAACACGTTGTTCTCCGCGTCGTAGGCCATCGGAATGCCGTTGCAGAAAAGCCGCGTCACCAGCGGCTCCCCGCTCTCCTCGCGCGCATCCTCCAGCGCCCAGATTTCCTCAATCTCGCGCACCGGCTCCACCACCGGCCGATACGTCGAGCCGTATTTCACCGTCA
>ERZ779890.4659-NODE-4659-length-11327-cov-2.550834_pt1 | contig 11327 bp, 6 predicted proteins | sample MGYA00511553_ERZ779890 | MGnify/ENA primary metagenome ERZ779890 (study PRJEB29588, sample SAMEA2152064) | human gut metagenome | biome: human gut; feature: human-associated habitat; material: faeces | place: Denmark | collected 2008/2010 ...
CTCCGCCGCATACTGCGGAGAATTTGAGTGAGCTGTCCCCGGATTTGGCAACGAGCGGCCAGCAGGTTTCGGCTGCAAACGAGCCTTCCTGCGCGGTCTGTGTCTCAGGCACTGTGACTGTGAACGCCGCACCGTCGAATGCGGAGGCCGTCGCAGCCGGATAAACTGCCCATTTCTCCAATGCAGGAACTTCCGTAGGCTTTTTCGGGTCAATGAGAAGGCTCATCCTGCCCTTGAATGTGGCGCTCGCGCCCTCGCCTGCGGATGTGAATTCGCTCACTTCCGTCTTGCTGTCAGCAGTATAGAATACGGAGATCTTGTCGCCGCTTTTCCATGTGACTTTGCCGTCGGAGAATGTGGTCCTGGTAAGTGCCTCGATTTCACCTGTCAGTTCGACATCGGTCATCTTGTATGTGGCCTCGCCCTCGTCCGGTTTCTCAGGAGTCACCGGCGTTTCAGGCTCCAACGGCGTGTTGCCCGGCTTTTCCGGCTCCTCCTGCGGTTTCTCACATCCCGCCATAAGCGCGATGCAAACCATCGCTGCCGCTATAATGTTTCTTTTCATGCTTTCTGGTGATTAGTTGTTGAGTTTGATGGTGAAGCCGGCACTGCTTGGGATACAAACGAATCCGGTATAGTTGAAATTAAATGCAACTCCTATCTCAAGCTCATCTTTGCCATAAATTCCGAGTTTCTCTCGGTTCAGCACAAATGAATATCTGAATATCTTGGTCTCGCTGTTCCATTCACCTTTACCTGTCGCTATATCATCAACGCCCTCTGTACCGGCAAGAACGTTCTTTCCCCAGTTTTTATCTATTGTGGTCATATCATAAACTTTCGGCGACCAAACTGAAGGTGTAATAGTGTAATCCGGAAATTTTTCTCCGAAATCTTTATATTTGGTAACAACTTTATCTACTGTGATTGTACTTGCACAACCTCCCCACTCAGCATAATCCCAGCCTTTCATGTCAGTAAATGTGTAGCTTGATGATTTACCGTTCAGAACGACATCATATCCTTTATTACTAAACTTATCAGGGCCCTGTCCGACCTTTATGCCGTCAGTATCGATTCCGATGGCAAGATTTGCCAAAATACCAGGATGCAGACGGATGAAACCACCTTCCGGATAAATAAGTTTATCTGTATTGACTTCAAAATAGCCATAAACATAAGATTCATCTGAATCAAATTTCACAACCGATTTTCCTTTGTCATATCCATCTTTAGTGTACGCCGGTTCTGAAACATTGGTCCAATAATCGAAGGACTTTATCAAAGATTTAAATCCAGGGACCTCAGTAGAATTCTTAAGCGGTACGATATATCCCGCTCTATCAGGAACGGTAACATAATCACCTGAATTGAAGCCACGTCCATTATCGAAGCAGATTCCTACAACTGCACTTGAAGCATTTCTTAATCCAACAATACGTCTATCAATGATAAAAGAATACTTAAACACACCATTTTCAAAACTTCCCTCTCCATATCCGGCATCAGATGCCGTCGCCTCAGCTTTTCCACAAGATGGTGTTGCCCCTGGAGCTCCTGTAGGATTTGGATAGAATTTTGTTTTCCAGATCATATTGCCATCTGCGTCCACACCACCGTAAACAATTTTATCAAAATGAGGATAAGCATTAAATAACCAGCCGCCGATTCCATTATTTGGGCCATCTACATCAAGCCAAATTCCCAAATTCTTGAACTTTGACAAATCGGTCGTTCCAGTATATTCAACATATCCATACAGATAATTGGCATCAGATTCAAAACGAATACAGTTCAAATTGTATTTCCACTGATACTGGTCACCTTTCACAGCAGCATGAACAGGCGCAACCATGTAATCCTTATTCTCATCCCACCACGAGAGTGTCTTGAGTTTGTCGGCAAGAGGGACGTATGTTATCGTCTCGACATCTTTAGCGTCAAGCACACCGAAAACTGAGCGTTTGATGGCGATGGAAGAGGAGCCGCCGAATGACTTGCCATTGGAAAGTATTACGGTATAGCCACCTGTAAGTGTTGCAGGGAATGCGGTCATATAGTACCATTTGCCGACCTCAAAACCGCCTGCGGGGGCATTGACAGTGATTACAGACACTGCATCCTTGCCGAGAGTGGCGACAGGAGTGCCGTCCTCACCGATTTTCACGCTTGCTTTACCGGCAATCTTGGCTCCTTTGGCGTCAAAAGTAAATGAGGTGATGCCCGGAGTCTGGAAAGAGACTTTCACGCCGCCGCATACAGCCTTGAATGAAAGCGCCGAAGTAAGGTCAGATGTCTTGGCCACGACAGGATACGCACCTTCCATGAATGAGCCCTCGACAGCCGTCTGCACGGATGGTACAGTAACATTGACAGAAGTCCCGTCGGAAGCGTCAGCTGTGGTAGCCGGATAGACTGCAAGAGCGGAAACCGTCGTCAGGTCCGTGTCTTCTGCAGGAAGAGAGAGGCTGCCGGCGAACTTTGCAGAAGCCGCCGGTATGAGATTCTTGGATGTGAACACACTGTGACCTGTTTTGCCCTCTACGGTGTAGAACAGACTGATTTTGTCAGATACTGACCACCAGTGTGCATTGTATTCGGTCATCACGGTCTTGGTCGCATCTGCTGCGGCAGAAGCCGTCAATTCGACTGCAACCTCCACCTGTGATGGTGCTTCTGCAACTTCCTGTTTCTGGCAAGAAGCAAATGCCACGAAGCAAGCTGCTGTATAGATTATATTTCTTTTCATGGTGTTTCTTCAATTATTGGTTATCTTATTCCACGGCATCTGATTACCATTCCTCAAATTCAGGAGACTCCAGATCGTACTGGCCTTCTATATTACTTTCGTAGCCGCTTCGAATCGTAGCAAATCCACCCTCAGTAGTGAAAACAAGCACTTTCACTTCAGGTCTGCAATACTCTTTAGTATTCATAAATTATTGATTATTAGTTTATTGATTATTCAGTTTCAAGCGAAATCCGGCACGGTCAGGTATAATGGCATAGTCATTCATACCGCCTTCGTCGAAGGTGATGCCGATGCCGATTTCCTCCATTTCACGAAGTTTCAGACGGGTACGGTCGATGGTAAATGTGTATTTGAAGATACCGTTTGCGAACTCGCCACGTCCAGTACCGATATTGGACCACTCTTCCATAGACGTGATGGTGTTGCCGAAGTTGTCTCCGCCTGCAGATACGTCGCTTGCCTGCGGATTCCAGACAGAAGGCTCATAGGCCGTAGCGCATTTGCCGCGCAGAAGGATGTTGAAGCCCTTGTAGTCACAGAGGAACCATCCGCCGCCCTGTCCTTCACGCTTGTCGTCCGTGTCGAGCCATACACCGAGGTTGTTCAGGATATTGGTTCTTTCCGTCCACTTGTCGCGGTCAGCAGTATTGACCTCCACATAGCCGTAGATATAGTCGGCATCGGAAGTGAGTTTGGTGATTTTCGCACCACGCTCGAATTTCACTTCCTGGTGCGGAAGCGCATCAAGATTGTCGAAGAAGGAGAATTCCTTCACATTGGACAGAATCTTGGACTCGTCATAAGTGTCCTCGACTTCTTCCGGAAGTTCCGGCTGAGGAAGAGGCGTAATCGGTGGAAGCGGCTGTTCTATTTCGGTTTTGGACTTGTCGCAGCCAGGGAAAACAGCAAGCGTCATCACCGCAAGAGATACGGTGATGAGCCTGCCAAACCCATATGAAGTATGGAATTTCATATTTTTCAGATAGTATTATTAACGTGGATTCTGAGGAATGCCTGTCACGAGGATTTCCTTCTTAGGGATCTGGTAGCGCAGACGGAGATCGTCGTACTTGACGACTTCCCACGGCTGACAGCCTGCATATCTGCGGTCAATGTCCTTCTTGTTTCTCTGGAGGTCGAACACGCGGAAGCCTTCGAAGCAGAGTTCAAGACGGCGCTCATCCAGAACTACATCCAGAACGGTTTCATATCCACGCTCCTTGTAGTTGGCGAGTGTGAACATGGCCTCGTCGGAAAGCCCTGCACGTTTTCTGATGACATTCACGTCGTCAAGCGCTTTCTGGTCTTCGCCCAAGTGAGCATAAGCCTCTGCACGGTCGAGAATGAGCTCGCCCCAACGGATGAACGCAGGAGATGAAAGGTTCGTGAGCTGGCCTTCCTGGCAGGAGAACTTCTTCATGTAGTTCAGCGGATAGACATTTCCGCCACCGCCGATACGGCATCCGAGTGAATCGGTAACAGTGACATACTGCTTGGTGCCATCGTGGGTCGTGATGTAGTATTTCGGGTAGGTATTGACAATCTCGGTCTCTACTTCGTGCTTCTTGGAGCGCTCGGTTTCACCTTCGAACCAGTATTCAGTGCAGGTCCACTTGCCTGTAGCCTCATTGAAGACAGGATTACGGTCAATGTTGTTCTCATAGTGCGCATCACCTGTCGGAATCGGCCAGTAAATCATCTTGGCTCCGGTCTTGGACTTGTGCATCTGGTCGAGCATCGTAAGGCGCTTATCCTCAGGATATCTCCAGAAGAGATCGAGGAGCGGCTGAGACCAATAGATCTCTGCCCATCCTGAACCGTCGCCCGGGTCACCCTGGCACCAGTACATTGAACCGAGAACTGCGGACTGGCCTGCGATGTCAGTGGTATTGTCAATGAGACCTACGCACCAGAGGACTTCCTTGGACTCCTTGGTGAACTGGAAAAGGTGCTCATAGTCAGGGTCGAGCATTGAAGAAGGCTCTGCGCCCGCAAGCATCTCACCCACCATGTTTATACAGTCCTGGTCACGTCCTTCATAGAGATAGAGACGGGCGAGAAGGCCCTGTGCGGTAGCCTTGCTGATGTAGCTGTTGTTGCCGCGTCTTGTGCCGCCGTCCATACATGCCACGGCCGCTTTGAGGTCAGCCTCCACCTGGTCATAAACCTGTTTTACGGTAGCGCGGGTCGTACCGCTTTCACCTGTGTTGATGATCACGCCCGGCTCCGAGCCGTTGCTCCACACATAAGGGAAGCTGAAGACCTGACAGAGGTTCATGTGGGCGAATGCTCTCATGACGAGGTTTTCTCCCTTGATATGACGAAGCACAGCATCGTCCGTATCGTCCGGTATCATATTGATAAGCACTGATGTAGCGTAGCATATCTTGTAGGATATGAACCAGAAGTACTCGGTATTGGTATCAGTAGCCGAGTCATCGAGTGTGGAATCGAGGAACAGAGGGTCAGTACTCTTTCCTGACATCAGGGTATTGTCACCCTTGAACTCGTTGAGCTGGAAGAGGTGACGGACATAGGTGTTGCCGACGGTGAAGAATCCGCCGTAGTCCAACGCCGCCTTGAAAAGGGCGTAGTTACCGTCAGTGGCCACTCCGGCATTCTCGACATTCTGCATGCTTCCGGACGAAACCTTGTCGTACGGGAAGAACTCAAGATTGCAGGAAACCGCTGTTACCAGCGTGGCAATCAGCAATATATATTTTTTCATGACTGCTTTCATTAAAATTTAACGTCAACTCCAAGAGAGAATACGCGGGACACAGGATAGTTGTAGCTGAAAAGTCCCCTTACACCTACCTCAGGGTCCATTCCGGAGAATTTGGTGAATGTGTAGAGGTTGTCACCTGAGAGGAAAATCCTCAGTCCCTGAAGATGCATCTTCCTCAGCACATTGGCAGGAAGAGGATAGCTGATGGTGATATTCTTGATACGCAGATAGCTGCCGTCCTCGAGATAACGTGAAGTAACCTCATTTGAAAGACGGTTTCCTCCGAGTCTTGCGCGAGGATGCGTAGCCTTGTCACCCTTCTTGGTCCAGCGGCTCCATCCGAGGCCGTTGTCGATGGACATGAAGTTATAGTCGATGTAAGCTCCGTCCGAGTCCACATAACGGCGTGAGTCATTGAAGACCTTGTTGCCATAGTTGAACTGGAGGTTTGCGCTTATCTCGATGCCATAGACATTGAAAGTATTGAGAAGGCCACCGACAAGTTTAGGCTGAGCATTGCCGACAATCTGGTTGTCATTGGTCAGGTCGAGCTTGTTGGTAGGCTCGGTACCTGTGACATTGCCGTTCTCATCCTTGATCAGGTGTTCCCAGAGAGGGTCGCCGGTCTCAGGATCTACGCCCAGCCACTTCGGCATATACCAGCTGTAGAGTGCCTCGCCTTCGCGGTAAATCTGGTTGCCCTGTGAGCTTGAAGACATGATGTCCTCGTGGTCAGGAAGATATACGACAGTATTCTTGTTGTGTCCGAGATTGAGGGTGGTAGTCCACTTGAAGTTCTTGCGGTTGAAGTTGTTGGAGGTCAATGTGAGTTCCACACCCTTGTTGCTTACCTTGCCGACATTTTCAGTTCTGCGTGAGAAGCCGGAGCTGAGGGCGAGAGGGACATCGAGGAGAAGATCCCTGTTAAGGTTACTATAAACATCGATATTGAGGGTGAGGAAATTGCGGAACGACACGTCGATTCCGAGGTTTCTCATCACCGCTGTCTCCCAATGGAGGTAAGGATTGGCTACAGTTTCAGGATAAGCTCCCTGAACTCCCTGATACTGAAGTCTTTCGTTGAACCCATAGATATCGAGGTACTTGTAGTTTCCGATATTGGAGTTACCGGTAAGACCATAGCTTGCCCTGAGTTTGAGGAAGGAGACGACATCCTGGGTCTTCATGAAATCCTCATTGGAGATGAGCCAGGCGAAAGAGCCTGCCGGGAAGTAGCCGACCTTGTTCTTAGGTGCAAAAACTGAAGAGGCATCTGCACGGAATGTGGCATTGAAGAAGTAACGCTCGTTATAGGAGTACTGCGCCTGGGCGAAAAGTGACCAGGAAGCAGCCTCTGTCTTGGTTCCGTAGATGTTCTCAGGCTTGGTTCCGTTGAGCACCTGCATTCCGTTCTTGAGGCCTGAGGTGACAACGTTCATATACTCGTAGTCGCTGCAGCCGTATTCATGGCCGAGGAGGGCATTGACACTATGGACATTCTTGAACAACTTGTTGAATTTGAGAATGTTGGTAGTTCCGAAAGAGTGGCCCCAAGTGAGTCCCTGACTGATCTGTCCATCCGGCCAACTCTTGCTTTTCGCCTCCGGAGTGGTGACGCTCTTGTAGAAAGAGTCGTCTGAGGAGTAGCGGTTTGTAGTGGAGATGGAGAGGTAATCGGTGATGTCCCAAGACAGGCGAAGGTCACCGATGAAGCTCTTCGATGTCGAATACGGGTTAGGATTCATTGACGATGCGAAGAGAGGGTTGTTCGCTTCGCGGCCATACCAGGTCTTTCCGTTGTCAGGACGCACGGCAGAGTCAATGTAGATGTATTTTCCGGTGCGCTCATCGTAAGGGTTGTTCCACGGAAGCTGATAATAACATCCGAGTCCGTGCCCGGTGATGGTCTTGGACTGGGTGTAGTTCACGCGGGCCGTAAGATTTACGCCTTTCACGAGTTCTGCACCGACTTCTACCTTGCCGGAAAGTTTGTTGTACTTGGATTCGCGCTGGGTTCCGTTCTCGTCATACCAGTCCAGACTGGTGAGGAAAGTGATTTTCTTGAGGTTGGCAGAAGCTGATGCGTAATAGTTCTGGGTGACACCCAAACGGCGTGCGTCATCCAACCAGTCAAAATCCTGGTTACGGAGTTCCTTCGGATAAGCCTTCATTGAAGCTTTGGAAAGAATTGACGAATAGAAGTTATAGAGCTCGTTTGCGTTGAGAACGCGGAATCGTCCGGTCAGAAGTTGTTTGAGGCCGACCTGGGCCTTGAAGTTCACAATCGGGTCCTGTCCTGCCTTGGCATGTTTGGTGGTAACGACGATTACACCGCCGGAACCGGAAGCACCATAAATACCGGTAGAACCTGCATCCTTCAGGACTGTGATGCTCTCGACATCGTTAGGGTTGAATGTGCCTCCTGCTACGCCATCCACGACATAGAGAGGGTCTGAACCGGCTGCGATACTGCCTGTTCCCCTGATTCGGATGGTTGCAGAAGAGCCTGGAGCACCTGAGGAATTGGTAACCTGGACGCCGGCGATCTTGCCCTGGAGCATTGACCCGAGGTCTGGAGTCGTGACGTCGCGAAGTTTGTCTCCCTGCACAGTGGTGACCGCACTGGAAAGCTCCGCCTTTTTCATTGACGAGTAACCTACCATCACGACTTCATCGAGCGTGTTGATGTCGGATTCCATTGTCGCATTGACTACAGAACGGCCGTCCACATCGACTGAAAGGTCTTTGTAACCGAGGTAACCGAGGAGGAGTGTAGCATCTGGAGCTACTTCTACAGTGTACTTTCCATCCACGTTTGTGATGACGCCTTTGGAAGTTCCCTTTACTGCTACGCTGACACCCACAAGTGGCTCACCAGTAGCTTTATCCGTAATTTTTCCGGACACGCGCTGCTGCGCAACCGCCTCCACAGAAAATGTAAGGAGGCATAAGGCCAGCAATGTACTGACCTTACTAAGCAATAAGGATTTCATTTAGCTATTTATTAGTAAATAGTCGTGAAAATATGGTTTTATCTCATAGAACCGTCGGCGAAGGCATACTTGAAGCCGTCCACCTTGTTCCAAGCTCCACGAGTGAAGTCAGGCACCTCGACAGGAGCGCAGCCGTTCTCGATGGAGATGGAACCGAGTTCACCGATGCAGCACCATTCTGCAAGGTCATATACGTCCATATCGAGCGGAAGTCCGTAGTGGAGACAGTAGTTCAGACGGTAGTCCATAAGGAAGTCCATTCCGCCATGTCCGCCGACCTTCTTTGCAAGTGCCTCGAGGTCATCATCGAGAATCGGTGTAGGATACATTTCCTGAAGTTTCTTCACTACACTTTCAGGAAGAGTTCCGTGGAAGTCGATACGGTCTCTTTCATTCATAAGGCCGTCGCCTTCTCCCTTATCGTCACTTACGATAAGACCGATGTGCTCAGCCTGTCCCTTGCTGATGCTCCACTGCTCTACAGGGTATTTCGCAGCATAGCCTTCTGTTCCGACAAGCTGGTACATTCTGTTGTAAGGACGCGGAGTCATCACATCGTGTTCGATAAGGATGGACTTGCCGTTTTCGGTGAGAATCATTGTGGAAGTGAGGTCACCGTTCTGGAAATCAGGCATATCCTCGTTCTGGTATCTCTTGACAGACTTGATACCGTTAGCAGAAGGGGTATCCATGGCTACAAGAGTCTTCAGGCGGTCTCCCCTATGGATATTGAGGGCCTGGCAGACAGGGCCGAGGCCATGAGTAGGATAGATGTCTCCCTTGTGCTTGCTGTTGAATTCAAGACGCCAGTTTCTCCAATATCCGTCCCAGAAGTCTGTAAGGTTATGACAATAAGCACCCTCAGCGTGGATAATGTCACCGAAGACACCTTTGCGTGCCATCTCGAGCGCAGAAAGTTCGAAGAAGTCGTAGCAGCAGTTCTCAAGCATCATACAGTGCTTCCTGTTCTTCTCCGCAGCATTGACAAGCGCCCAGCACTCGGCAAGAGATGTGGCTGAAGGAACCTCGATGGCGGTGTTCTTGCCGTTATTGAGGGCTTCGAGCGCAACCGGAGTGTGATTTACCCAGTCGGTGCATATATATACAAGGTCAATGTCGTCTCTTCTGCAGAGTTCCTTATATCCTTCATCGCCGGTATAAGTCCCTCTTACCTCGATTCCATGCTCTTTCAGGAAATCGACATTTTTCTGAACTCTGTCAGGTTCAATGTCGCAGAGGGCAACGATCTTGGTCCATGGAACGGACAGATATCTGTACAATGCATAAGAGCCGCGTCCGCCAAGGCCTACGAAACCGATTCTGACAGTGTCAATAGGGGCGAGGCGAAGTCCGAGGACATCGGTCTGTCCCTCAGGACGGGCCGGAACTTCTGTTTTTATGACCTTAGATTGCTCATTGCAGCACGAAACGGCCAGCATTGCAGCCGCAGCAACTACGGTCAACAACGACATAAATGGTTTAGAATAATGCATATAAATTTAGTGTTAATGGTTTTCTGTTACTGTCTATTGTCGAGATACTCCTTAAGTTCGTCAGGTGTCCTTGCGGGCTGTTCATGTTCCGGAAGGCCGACTATGCCCCATGCATATTTGCAGTATGTAAGTCCCATTTCTTCATAGATCTTTGCGGAATGGTCGAGAGCTTTACGGAAACGGTTCCAGTCCTTATGCCCCTCCTGCACCCACTGAACCTCGCTGAGTGCGGCAAGTCGTGGAAGAAGCATATATTCGAGATACTCCGGAGTGTTCACGTACTCTGTCCAGAGATTGGCCTGGACACCGAGAATCCTCTTCTTTCCGTATTCCGGCACTCCGTCGTAAGGCTCATAGCCATAGACATTTTCGACAGGGAGATAGGCACCGATGGAGAACGGTTCGCGGTCCTGCTCATGTGACTGATAGCGGTCAATGTACATATATCCGCGTGGACTCATAACGCAGTCATAGTTCCAGAGCCTCTGGTCCACATTTTCGCCTGTTCCTTTCCATGTCATGACGGTAGCGCCCTCTGCAAGGTCACCTTCGAGGATTTCCTCCCAGCCGATTATGCGGCGACCGTGGTCAGCCAGGAATTTCTGGATGCGGGCGGTGACATAGTTCTGAAGATATTGTCCTGCCGTATGTCCGTCGTGGTCATACAGTCCGAGAGCCTTCATTCTCGCACGACAACGAGGACAGGCGTTCCAGCGGTCCTTAGGCACCTCATCGCCACCTATATTTATATACTTGGACGGGAAGATGTCCATCATTTCAGTAAGGACCTCCTCAAGAAATTTGAATGTCTCCTCCTTTCCGACGCAGAGCACGTCTTTCTTCACGCCCCAGGTATTGGCTACCTCATAAGGACCGCCTGTACAGCCCAATTCAGGATATGCCGCGAGGGCGCTGAGCATGTGGCCGGGGAGGTCGAGTTCCGGAATGACAGTGATGCCGCGTTTTGCAGCGTAAGCTACCACATCACGCATTTCATCCTGTGTATAGAAACCGCCATGGTCTTCAGGACGGAGATGTGTCCTGTCGAAGTCTATCTGGGTGCCGTGACGGAGCGAGCCGATTTCTGTGAGTTTAGGATATTTCTTGATTTCCATTCGCCATCCCTGGTCCTCGGTAAGATGCCAATGGAAGACATTCTCCTTATAGACGGACATGATGTCCAGGCATTTCTTTATTTCATCTATGCTGTAGAAATGACGTCCCACATCGATGAGGACACCACGATAGGCGAAACGTGGAGCGTCCTTTATGACACCGCACGGAATGGAGAAGTCCACGCCTCTTGGGGTCAACGTAAAAAGTAGGTTGATAAAATTAGTCTTGTTACCTTTGTGGTATGG
>ERZ779890.4665-NODE-4665-length-11322-cov-2.721310_pt1 | contig 11322 bp, 6 predicted proteins | sample MGYA00511553_ERZ779890 | MGnify/ENA primary metagenome ERZ779890 (study PRJEB29588, sample SAMEA2152064) | human gut metagenome | biome: human gut; feature: human-associated habitat; material: faeces | place: Denmark | collected 2008/2010 ...
CATCCTGTTTCCCTGGCACGGATTTTTCCTGATTTTACAGCTGCATCCATCAGTTTATCCGGCACATTTCCTGTAAACGCCTCCTCTGCCTGACGGCAGTAATCACGCTCTGTTCCAAGCAGTCCCACTTCATTTTCTACCTGGACCATGATGACCGATGAGTTTTTATCAACCTCCCGCAGATGTCCCATCAGACGGGAAAATGCAGCGGCATCTCTCTCCACCGCCTCCCAGCACAGAGGAGAAATCGTATTTAACCTTTCTCCACCATACATTTCCGGACGGATAGGAACCCGGATACCACGGAAACTGCTTCAGCCATACGTTCGTAAAGCAGGGAAGCGGACTCTGCGTTCTTCCAGAGACCGAACCAGAGCAGGATCAGCTTTTTCTTAAATCTGACAGCCTGCTCAAGAAGTGAATCCACAAGCGAAAAATCATAGCTGCCTTCTTCCGGCTCCAGCGTCTCCCAGTACACCGGTACAATCAGTGTATTCAGATGACTCTGATCCATCTTCATCCATATCTCTGCCTCCATCCTGTCCGGGGGCATAGGCGGCTGAGTTGTGCACCTCCCCTGCAAACGCCCAAAAAGGCTGCCCGTCCACATACAGAGTCGGGATTCCTCTTTCTATTTTTACTTCTGTAATTTTATTCATCTTGAATCCTTCCTTTTGAATTTTCTTCGACAATATCTTTTTTACTATCGTTTCTAAACAGCAGTCCTATAAGCGAAGATGTAAAAACTAATGTTCCATAAAATGGTATTCGCAAAAGACAATTCTGGCCAAAACTCAAGTCAGAAGATATATATGTAACCAAAAAGTTTCCAAGAATAACCACTATAACAACAAATATGACGGCAAAAATACTTACAATTAGTTTTTCCCTTTTATATTTTTTCATCTGGCAGTCCCCTTAAAAAAGCAGCTTTCTCCGAGTAATCAGAAGCCGTATCCCGCTCACCAGAGCAGACACTCCCACAGCAATCGCAAGGGCTCCGGCCACAACATTCATGACGCCTGAATTTTCAACTGTTTTGTAGATTTTTCTCCCATACTTCTATTTCTCCTTTCCATGAATCCTGCGGATCATGCACAGAAGATGTCCTGCCGCTGTTTCCATTTCTTCTCTGGTCACTCTTCCTTCTTCATATCCTTTCAGGATCTGACGAATCACCGGCGGTCCGCCCGGCATGACGATATCATTTCCCGCAGCCACGGCGTCTGCTCCGTCTACCACAATATCCATATCGCCCCAGTCTGTCACCACAGCGCCGTCAAATCCCCATTCTTCCCGAAGGATACGGGTGCACAGATCCTTACTGCCCCCGGCGAAAACGCCGTTTATCTTGTTAAAAGACGTCATAATGCAGGCAATATGTGCTTCTCTCACCAGCATTTCAAAAGGCTTCAGGTATAGTTCCCTGGCCGAGCGCTCTGTCAGTATAGAGTCAACAGCGTCTACCTTTTTCCCTGCATTTCCGCGCCGGAATGTCTCCTGCTCATTTGCCGCGAAGTGTTTCGGGCACACGATAACCGGCCGGCCATTCTGTACGCCTTTTGTGATCTCGCAGGCACAGACTCCTGTCAGGTACGGATCTTCAGAAAAATATTCAAAATTTCTGCCGCACAGCGGATTTCTGTGGAGATTCACAGCAGGAGCAAGCCAGACATTCACCTGCTGATCTTCACATTCTTTCCCTACTGCATCTCCAAACATCTGCCACAGTTTCCTGTCGAACGAGCAGGCTATGAGCATTTCCGTCGGCCAGGCAATACCGCCGATCCCGGCCGGGCCGTCTTTATAGAAAATGGACTTGATCCCTTTTTCCTCAATTGCCGGAGAAACATATCCCGGATATCCTGTCGGGTGGTTGTTTGTTGTAATCGGTTTTCCTTCACCATCGAAAATCGCAGACGGGTCACTGCGGTCCCCCACAGCCGCAAAGGGAGTGCCCGGCCCATAGCCCACACAGAGAGAAGCGAGTTCTTCGATGGAGAGCTCCGGCAGATTTTGCTGCGTTTCTTTTTCAGCCTGTCTGCTCTCCCCTCCTGCAAGAATATCCTCTTCCGTTACAGAAATTACCGCCATCCCGGTCACGCCTCCATCAGGTTTCTTCTCACATCTGTCTTCCAGATGGCACCCTGCGTAGTCTTTCTGTGTCAGGAACGAAAGCTTATCTCTGTTGCATTCTAAGATTATCATACGGTTCGCGCACTGTTCTGTAAGGACTGTATCCCCTAGGCGTACCATTCCCACCAGGGAGGTGTCTCTTGATGAATTTCCCATCTTCAGGAGATAATCGCCCGACTCTATGACCCACGCAGCTCTTCCTTCGTCATAAACCGCCAGTTCTCTCCATGGAATCCAGATCTTAACCTTCTCTTTTTCTCCCGGAGCAAGGTCCGCGGTTTTCTCAAATCCCTTCAATTCCTGATAAGGACGTTCCACACCCTCTGCCGGGTTTACCTTGGACAGATAAACCTGGATTACCTCTTTCCCTGATATTTCCCCAATATTTTTCACATTGGCTGTCACCATAATACCGCCGTTTTGCTTCTCGGCCGAGGCATCGCTGATTGCAAATTCAGTGTAAGAAAGCCCATAACCAAAGGGGTAAAGCACCGGTTTCCCGAATGTATCAAAATATCGGTAACCGGTATAGATATCCTCCCAGTACACACTCACCGGGCTTTTAGAAAAACCTGTACTTCCGTTTTCTTCTGACGAAAGACCGTAACTCTCATAGTCCAGAATATTCTCCAGATGCTCCTTATCCCATGAGAAATGGTCTGCCGACGGGTAATCTTCATAATGTTCCGCTATGGTCACCGCCAGTTTCCCGGAGGGATTGGTCTCCCCCGTTAAAATGCCAGCTAGCGCAGAAGCCCCTTCTTCCCCTGGGATTCCAATAAACAGAAGGCTTTTTATATTTGCATACTTTCTCACCCAGGACAGATCGATCAGCCCGTTAACATTCAAGACTACTACTGCATTTGTAAAATGACTGCAGACTTCCTTCAGCAGACTTTCTTCTGAATTAGTCAGGTAATAATCCTCTGAAAGGTGACGGTCACACTCCTCACCGCCAGAATTTCTGCCAATTACAATAAGTGCTGTGTCAGTTTTTTCTGCCGCCTGGTCAATAAGTGTGCCGGGCACTTCGTACTCATCAAGCGGAGCGCGGTATTTGCCGAATATTTCATACATAATTCCACTGTTTACCATCTCACTGACTTTAGTCCAGTCAAACTCATCCTCTTCCGTGACCCGTTCCTCATTTATCTTATATTCATAAAAGCCCTTTAAAAGTGGCTCAGGTCTGATTCCGCAATTTTCACATTCTTCCAGAATCGTGCCGCATCCGGCCACATTTGCACCGCCGGATCCGTTTCCGGAATATAAAGTGCCAATCTGCGTCCTCCCGAAAAACGCGATCTCTTTCTTTTCTTTTAAAGGAAGCATATGATCTTCGTTTTTCAACAATACAATGGATTCTTCTGCAATCCTTCTGGCAAGTAACTTCCTATCCATCTGTTTTCCTCCTGTCCTGCCGGATATCTTACCCGACCCGCTGTAAGTGTATGCCTAAGCTATACTTTGTCTTTCTGTACTTTCGCATAAAATGCTCTTTTTGCGCCGTCTATCCATCTATCCTCTGTGATCCGGTATGTTCCTTTTAACCGTATATCCTCAGAAGAACTTCCAATTTCTACATCTATCTCTCCTTTTTCCACCTTCCAGCGCATCTGCCTGTCAAGAAATGCTGACTGATCCGCCTGTACTGTAAATGTTACCCGTACTTTCTCTCCCGGTTCCATATGGATTCGCTTAAATCCGGCAAGCTCTTTCACCGGGCGTGTCATACTTGCAAATCTATCCCTGAGATAAAGTTGTACCACTTCATCCCCGGCACAGTTTCCCGCATTCTTTACCACACAGCTGATCTGTACCGATTCTTCTGCTCCAATCTCTGCCGTCGATATATGAATGTCTGAATACTCAAACTGTGTATAAGACAATCCATGTCCAAAGCAATATCTCGGTGTATGGGGAACATCCACATAATTGACGAATCCGATACTCTCCTGCTGATGCCATGCGGAACCGTTTGGGTGATTATAGTAGATTGGAATCTGTCCGGCGTGATATGCCACGGATACTGGCAGTTTGCCGCCCGGATTATATGCTCCCAGCAGGACATCTGCCACAGCCTGCGCTCCCGTTTCCGCCGGGCTCCAGGCTTCTATGACGGCATCCAGATATTGGTCTGCCGTGTCACTGGAGATCGGCCTGCCATCAAAATGGATGCCGATTAAGGGCTTTCCATACACCGATGCTGCTTTAATAAATGCGTCCTGACATTCCGGCAAATTGATGTCGGCAGCGTTCACACCTTCTCCCATGGTCGCCATAGAGCATGTACCGTGCTTTCCTCCCAGAGTGAGGATCACAACATCAGCTTCCCTGACTGCCTGCAGTGCCTCCTCAAATCTGCTCTGATCCTTTCCGGCAACCGGGTATCCATACACATACAGAATCTCCGTATCTGTCATACGCTCCTTTAGTTCTTCTAACAGGCTTCTGCATCCCGGCTTCTGTAAGCGCAGGATGTCGTTAAAGAGTTCTGCTTCATCTGACTGGATCTTTGTACCCGGGACATAATTCACCGGTTCGCCGTCTGGCAGCATTGCCCCGCCGATCTGTCCGGACTCCGGGCTGCCCTCTACCCCTGCGATAGAACTTGCGGCCGCGTAGACCGACTCCATCATGCACAGATGAGTATATCCGCCGAAGAACTTACGGGCACAGTCTGCATGAGGCCCGATCAGGGCCAGCTTCTTGATCTTGCCTGACAAAGGAAGTACCCCGTTGTTTTTCAAAAGCACCATGGATTCCCTTGCCGACCGAAGGGACAGCTCCGCCCCCTCTTTCTCTTCAAAAATCTTTTTGCAGGACTCACCGTCCATTGCGAAAGGTTGTTCAAACAGGCCCATGCGGAATTTCGCTTCCAACACCCTCAGAACTGTCCGGTTCAGCAATTCTGTATCCGCCTGTCCGCTTCGGAACATTTCTTTGAGTTTTTCGCCATAACCGATCGCTTTCGGCATCTCCATGTCCATCCCTGCTTCCATGGCAAGAAATCCTGTTTCTCCAATAGTCTCTCCGATCCGCTGGACTTCGTGGGCATTGCTGATGCCGCCGTAATCACTGATACACAGTCCGTCAAATCCCATTCTCTCCCGAAGAAGTTCTGTCAGTAATCTGTGGGAAACCGAGGCCGGTTCTCCGTCAATGGAATTATAGCATGGCATTGACTCCTTTGATGATTACATCACACAAATTGAAATACCGATTAAAACTTAATATTAGTCAGTATAATTCTGTATATGACATCCCTCCAAAATCGACAGCCTAATGGTATCAATAATTCTTATAGCAGTGTTTCTATAATATATTAAAAGCCTCTTTGTCCGCTTAAGAGTTTAATCTTACAAAGAAAATGCTAAATCATAAGCCTCCCAGATTGCTGTTTTCAAATTTCCAACCTTTTTAACATCGCCGACTATATGAATATTCGTTTTCCCCTGTTGTGTTCCACCGTCAACAAGCCTCGTGTCTGGCACATAACCACAGCTCATTATCACGTCATCGCATTCCAACTGTATTGTCTTTTCCGCTGTCTCAATAACAATTCCATTTTCAATGATTTCTAAGAGCTTTGCGTTTTTATAAATAGGAACTTCATAATACCGCAATAAGTCTCTCATACAACTGGAGTTTGCCATGCAGAGTCCCTTGGTCTTTAAAATATCGTCTGCCATTTCCACAATAACCGGTCGTTTTCCTTTCAGCACAAGGTCATAGGCAATCTCGCAGCCCGTCAAACCTCCGCCGATTACAGCGACGTCCTTTCCTACTTTTCTCCCCAGCAGATATTCCGTTGCTTCAATAGCTTTTTCCTGTCCCGGAACATCTAGCTTTCTAGGTTTTGCGCCCGTAGCAATGATAATTTCATCTTCTGTCAGCTCAGCCAGAGTTGTAATTTCACAGTTGTATTCCACTTTAATCGGCAGGCTTTCTATTTCTTGTTGAATCCATCTTATAAATTCTTTATCTTTTTCTTTGAATTCAGGTGCTGCTGCAGCATTAAACACACCACAGAGCCGGTCACTCTTTTCATAAATAGTTACCTCATGACCTCGTATTGCCGCAATTCGGGCTACAGTCATCCCAGCGATACCCCCGCCGATGACCGCAATACTTTTCGTTACAGCTGCTTTTTTCTCAAAATCATATTTCTGCTCACAGAATGTCCTAGGGTTCAACGCACAATGCCCTTGTGTTTTTCCATCCTCTTCATCGATTTCACAGCCAACGCCTTCATAATGATAAATCGGAAGACATGCATTATGACATGCAATGCAAGGAAGAATGTCACTAAATTTCTCCTGTTCCAGTTTTACAATGTATTCCGGATCCGCCAGGAACTGACGTCCGATTCCCATAGCATCCAGTTTTCCTTCTGATATAGATGCTGAAGCTTCATCCGGCTGCATTCTTCCTGCACATACCACAGGAATTTCTACCACTTCTTTTAATCGTGTCACCTCCGCCATGTTACAGTTTAAAGGCATATATACAGGCGGATGCGCCCAGTACCATGAATCGTAAGTCCCATTGTCCGCATTAAGCATATCATATCCTGCATCCTGAAGATATTTTGCGGCTTTCAGCCCTTCCTCAAGATCTCTGCCGGCTTCTGTAAATTTCTCACCATAAACTGCCCCGATACCAAAGCCGATTGTCTTACTGGTTACGGAATACCGAAGGGATACAGGGAATGTGTCACCGCACTGTCGCTTAATCTCCTCTACAACTTCTTTCGCAAACCTGTAGCGGTTATCAAAAGTCCCCCCATACTGATCTGTTCTCCGATTCGTATACTTCGTTGTAAACTGATCCAGCAGATAGCCTTCATGCACGGCATGCACTTCCACACCGTCAAACCCTGTCTCCATACAAAGTTTGGCTGTCTTACCATAGGCATCCACATACTCAAGAATTTCTCCTTCCGTCAGTGGTCTATGTATAATTTCTGGAAGCCAACGATTAGGCAGTTCACTAGGGGCTACAAGAAGATTATCCCAGTCAAACATGGACTTTTGTCCGGTTTCCTTCTCTTTTTCATAAAGTTCCTTTAATGCCAGCGGCATGGTAAATGTTCGTCCCCATCCTGCACCAATCTGCAAAAACACTTTTGCACCGTAACTATGAATTTCTGCTAAAAGCGGCTTTAGTCCTTCGAATATTTCTTTCTGCTCATAAAGCCACTGTTTCCCCACCATACTACGCAGAGTAACCATTCCGGGAATAATTAAACCTACATGATTCTTTGCACGCTCCACATAATAATCATGGATATCCTCACCAATTTTAAAAATAGGTAAGCAGTCTATCATGTTTGTACCTTCCATTGGTTCCAGAACAAAACGGTTTTTAATCATTACCGTTCCAATTTTAAATGGTTCAAATAAAATTTCGTGTTCTTTTTTCATTTTTTGAACATCCTTCCTCAATTATCCTATTGTGCAAGTAAGCAATTCAACTGACCGATCAGCTGTTCCACCTGTTCTCCCGGCATCTGTCCCAGCAGAAATTTCAGCGGCATTTCCCGGATAACTTGCTCTCCCAGCTTCTTGTATTCGTCACTCATACCTTCTGCTGATGCGGCTGCTGCTGCCAATGGAGCCAGCAGTTCCGTAATAACGGGAGCGGTTTTCGTATGATCCAATAATTCTCCGAACGTTGTTGTGAAATCTACGCAAAGGGGCAGTTCTTTCTGTGTTTCAAATATAATATCAGCATGTAATCGGACGTCATCAGAAGCATGGCCGATCAGGATCCGATATGTTCCGGATGGCGCATACCAGTCCCCGAGACGTTCTTCATAATAGGAAAGATCCCTCGCCGAAATTTCCATCGACACCGTTTTTTCCTCTCCTGGCAGGAGATGAACTTTGGCAAATCCTTTCAATTCCTTGACCGGTCTCTCCGATATGCCGCACATGTCAGCCACGTACAGCTGTACGACTTCTTTTCCTTCTGTCTTTCCTGTATTTTTCACCTTGAAGGAGACCGTCAGGATATCCTCATCCGTCATTTGAGCCGATGACAAATTCAAGTCCCCATAAGCAAATTCCGTGTAAGACAGCCCATGTCCGAATGCATACCGCACCGGAACCTTCTTTGTATCATAATAGCGGTACCCGACAAAGATATCCTCACCATATAACACCCGCTTTCCATTTCCTGGGAAATGAAGGTAGCTCGGATTATCTTCCAGCCGGTACGGGAATGTCTCCGCCAGCCTGCCGGACGGATTCGCTTCTCCGTATAACAGCCGGTCACAGGCTTCGCCAACGCCCTGACCTCCGAGATACATTTCAAGGATCGCGCTTACTTTATCAGCCCAGGGCAGTTCTACCGGGCTTCCATTGTGGAGTACAACTACAACATTAGGCTGTACTTTCAACACTTCTTCGATCAGACGGTCCTGGCATTGGGGCAACTTCATAGATGTTCTGTCATACCCTTCCGACTCAAATATCTCAGGCAGACCGGCAAAGATCACCGCGACGTCTGCTTCTGCAGCAGTCCGAAGCGCTTTTTCTAGCTCTTGTTCCGTCATCGCGTCATTTTCCATAGAAAATCCTTTTGCATAAGTCACGCTACGCCCTTTTTCTCCGGCAGCATCTAATGCCGAAACAACCATGAACGGATTGATATGGCTGGAGCCGCCGCCCTGATACCGCGGCTTTTCAGCAAATTCCCCTATATAGGCAACCTTTCTGTCTGTATTCAGCGGAAGTATACCGTTATTTTCTAGCAGGACCGCACATTCCGTCTCAATATCCGCTGCTTTTTTATGATCTGTTTCCTTATCAGATATAATTTCCGGACAATGCTGCTCTTCACCGGCAAATACAACATTCAATACCCGCTCCACCGCTTCATCCAGCACAGCTTCGTCCAGTCTTCCCTCCTGTACTGCTTTCACAATCTGTCTGTCATTGTATCCTCCGGAATAAGGCATCTCCAGATCCAGTCCGGCCTGCAGTCCTTTCACACGGTTATTTACAGCGCCCCAGTCACTAACGACGCAGCCTTTGTATCCCCATTCTTTTCTCAGGATATCTGTCAGAAGATATCTGTTTTCCGAAGCATATTCTCCATTTATTTTGTTGTAGCTACACATGACGGTTCTTGGAGCTGATTCTTTCACCGCTTCCTCAAACGCAGGCAGATAGATTTCCCTGAGCGCACGTTCTGACACCTCGGAAGATATCGTCATACGGAGTGTTTCCTGGTTATTCAGTGCAAAGTGCTTAATGCTTGTCCCCACGCCCTGACTCTGTACTCCGCGGATATATGCCGATGCCATCCTACCTGCCAGATATGGATCCTCCGACAGATACTCAAAGTTCCGCCCGCATAACGGGCTCCTTTTAATATTCACCGCCGGGCCAAGCAGCATGCTTACATTCTCGGCCTGACACTCCGCTCCCAGCGTCTCTCCCATCCGTTCCATCAGGTCAACATCGAAGCTGGAGGCTGTTGCACAGGCTGCCGGGAAACAAACGGCCTTCACACTTTCATTCAATCCCAGATGATCCGTTTCCCCTTCCTGCTTTCTCAGTCCGTGAGGGCCGTCCACCATCATAACTGACGGAATGTTCAGTCGTTTGATTTCTTTCGTATGCCAGTTATCAGCGCCCGAGCAGAGACTTGCCTTCTCTTCCAGCGTCATTTTTGAAATCAGTTCCTTTATTCTGTCCATCGCAAAAGTCCTCCATTCTTTTCTTAATACTGATTGATCATCTGTGACTCTGCCTCTTCACGGCTAATCTCACCATTGTTGCATTTTGCCATCAGCTGGACATCATGGTCATTAAGCTTGTAAAGACGAAGTATAAGCAGAGTGCAAATACCCCCGATAATGCTGCCAAGACAGCTGAATGTCCATAATTTATCGGCAAATCCTGCCGCCTGAACAACGCCTTCTCCTTCCCGGAAGCCGATTAAAGTTAACGCAAACACACTGACTGCTGTTGCGATCGCTCCATTTAATTTTGTAAAAAATGTCTGCGCTGCAAACGTTACACCACGCATTTTTAATCCTGTCTTGTACTGTCCATACTCGTAGCAGTCCGGCGTAAACTGATACTGCAGTATAACTGCTATTCCCAGCGGAATTCCTCCTAAGGCATTTAAAGTCACATACACCGTCATATTCTCATACCCGGCCATGAATCTTACAATTCCCAGAAGTAAAGCGAAAACATATGAAATATAGAAGACTTTAAATTTGTCATATTTCTTGCATAATTCTACTGCCATAACCGCACCGATTAAGGTCGGAATAATCACCGTCATCGAAACATATGAGGCAGCTTCTTCACCGCCAAGGCAGTACCGGGCAACATATAAGCCCCAATTTGCACCAACATTAAGCAGGCTGCTGATGAGCGGAGCCGCAAAGAAAATCAATAAATATTTGTTCTTTCGCAGACATTCTGCCATATCGCGCAACGTATAACTATCTTCTGCCCCTTCGTCCAGTGCTCTTTCTTTTTCAATTACTCTCTCCTTTGCGAACAGACAGATTGGAATCATCATAACAACTGACAAAAGAGATAACACAATTACTGTTGTCGCCCAGCCGCCTAACCGCTGCCGTACCAACGGCAGGACAATTCCTGTAACAATACCTGAAAAAATAACAAACATCCTTCCTATACTGTTTAGTGAAATACGTTCCTTCTGGTCCGTTGTCATCGTGGTGACAATACCAAAAATCGGCACATCACAAAGGGTATAGGCTGTATCCCATAACATATAAGCAAGTGTTGCCCATATGATTTTAGCCATCATGGGAATCCCGGTAGGTATTGTAAAAAGAAGAATGGTCGCCACCGGAATCGCTATGACAGATATTTGAAGCCACGGCAGGAATTTCCCTTTCTTAAAATTTACCTTATCCATGATCATACCGAAGATCGGATCGTTGATGGCATCCCACACTTTCGTGATCAGCGCCACGATTGCAACCAATGCTGCCGTTATGCCGATATCTGTAAAATATGTAGTCATATATCCTATCAGTCCATAGAATACATTCTGTCCCATAAAATATAAACCATAACTGATTTTTTCTCTTTTTGTAACTGCATTTTCCATTTCGTTATCCGTCCTTTCATTGTTTGATTCAATTATAAATAATCCCAAAGGGCAAATCACCAACGATATATAAGCGGT
>ERZ779890.4672-NODE-4672-length-11296-cov-3.668891_pt1 | contig 11296 bp, 6 predicted proteins | sample MGYA00511553_ERZ779890 | MGnify/ENA primary metagenome ERZ779890 (study PRJEB29588, sample SAMEA2152064) | human gut metagenome | biome: human gut; feature: human-associated habitat; material: faeces | place: Denmark | collected 2008/2010 ...
GATACGGACTTTTGCCCCATGCGCCAGCCCACGAGGAGTTTCCGCGGCCTTTTATTAACATTTCCGTTTCGGGCATGTCGGGAAACACACCGCCTCCGTCAATACTTATGGTGGCCTGCACATACTGCTTCTTAGAACTTATCATGCCGCCAGTACTGGTGTATATTCTTATAGTTGGCACCTTGTATTCTGCTGTGGCGTGGTCGGTGGCAAAGTCTACCCTTACCGTAGTCTCACTGCCGTAGGGACACATCACAAATGTGCTGTCAAGGCGTTGGCGCATGATGGAATATCCGCGGTGTGCAATTGTGTAACGTATGTCGTGGTCAAAACGCGCACTGCTTTTTTTGCTGGTTTGTGGTTTGTCTGCAATCCATGCTTGGGTATTGTCATCCAGATTAAATGATGGGCGCAGGTTTTTGCCTATGCCTATCACATAGGCAGTGATGAGACTGTCGCCATAGAATGTTCCTGGGCTGTCACCAATGATGTTGTGGTTGTATTTGTTGTTGAATTTAAATGACAGGAAATGTGGCATTTCGGGTGCTGTCATAGACACCGAGTCGATTTCATAGGCGGCATAGGCAAATGTCTGTCCGTTGACTACTGTTATCTTAGTCGAGTCGGCAGTGGTGCTTTGGTCGATGATGTAGTCCTGCGGAAAGGCATCAAGTTTTCCGTCAGCCCTGTAAACGTGTACAACAGGGCAGTCTATGGGCAGGAGGCTGGTGCTGTCGGTTGGCTCTGGGCCTGGCTCTGGGCCTGGGCCTGGGTTAGGGTTAGGGTCAATCTCTTCTTGCACATACTCGTTGCCGTTGCTGTCATACAACTTGAATATTTCGTTCATGTTTGACGGAATCTGGTTTTCGCCAAGTTCATAGGCTCCGAGCACGAAAGATCTGGTGCGCATGTTGAAAAAGAATGCCGGTTTGTTTGCATTCTGAATGTAGTAGACATCCGTATTGTTATACTTGCTGGCTTTGATGTACCATAGAGAAGCGTCACCCTCAACAGAACTGCTCAGATGGATATAGCGCAACACCTGTGGACTGTCCTCGTAGCTGTCGTCCAGTGTTACGTATTGTTTTGTGCTGGCGTTGCAGATGGCATATTTGCCGTCACCTTTGTATTCAAAGAACCAGAAACAGTCAGACTCGTTTGCCGTGCCTTTGTTGCGTTCCACACACAGAGGTGAGTTGACATTGTGGTTCGCGCCTATGGCAATGGCACTGCCAGAGAAATAGACGGATTCTATGCGGTAGCTGGTTGTAGAATTGAATTTCAGGATACCCGCTGTTACTGCCGCTGCCGACACAACAGTCAGCAATAATAATGTTAGTATGCGTTTCATGGTGTATTGGAGATTGGCTGTGGTGTTATTTGAAGGCGTTGACAAGAGCTTGGCGGTAAGCCTTGCTGCCAAGAGGTGTTCCGTAGGTTAATAGATTATAGAGTCCTGTTACATCGGCACTGTTTACAGTTCCGTCACCGTTGATGTCGGCACAAACCCGAAGAATTCCAGATTCTTCGCTGCTGATGATATAATTATAGATGCTTACGACATCACTTGTATTGACAGTTCCGTCAAGGTTTACGTCACCAATGAGGGCAAGCTGTGCTTCATAGCTGATATTGTGGGCAGGCATAGTTTCATAGCTGTCACCAATCCACTTGACGAAGATGTGAGTCTCTTCTGGCGTATAGTTATATAGTTTTACAGAGTCACCGTAAGCCACTTGCTCTGAGTAGACGGTATCACCGTTGACGGTGTAGCTTGCTGTGTATGACAGTCTGCACCATGTGGCATGGAGGTCAAGGTCATGGTCGGGCATCACTGCTGTGCTGTCGTCCCACCCGCAGAAAGCGAAGCCTTCTTTTGCCTCGGGGCTTTCGATGGTAGGAATAGAGTCGCCTTCTTCCACACTCATCGTATGGAACAACTCCTCTCCGTTCCAATAGTTTACGGTGTGTTGCGGCATTTCCTCAACGTTAAAGCTGGTGTAGGTGCCTGGCAACACAGTTTCGCTTGTGGCGTTTGAAAATCTTATATTTTTGGCCGTTACCTTATGCTCGCCGATTGGCAGTGGGGTGGTGCAGGTCAGTTTCATTGTGATGATATCACCATTGTTGCCGGTAATGTTCTTTGTTTTGGTGGCTCCATAGCCCACAATTCTGAGGTTGCCACTTGCAAGATGATTGGCTTGCATGGTAATGCTCTTTAGGCGTGTTGTCTTTACTATGTTTTCTATGGTGGCGGTAAACTGTGACGGTATCACCAGATCCATTTGAAATCCTCCGTATTTGTTGTCGTTGTTGAGGGCAACAGACAATGTCCATTGGGTCTTTGAATCACGTACGACATGAAGTGCGATGTTATCTTCTGCATTCGAGATTATTGGTATGCTCATCAATGCGAGAACCAATGTGAGTACTTTTTTCATTGTAATTATAATAAGGTATTATGATTAGGTTACTTTACTGTTATTTTTTTCTTGTTGATGACATATACACCTGGCGGCAGTGTTATAGTGTTGCCGTCTGTGCGTGTGTTGCATAGTCTGAACAGTTTTCCGTCAATGCCGTATATCGGTATGATAGTGTCTGCCATCGTTCCAAAGGTCAGCTGGTTTCCGTCTTGGTGTGCAATCCATGCAGTGTTTCCGATGCCCGTAAGTTCTGTGTTGCAGAACCGTGTTGATTGTGATTGTGAGCGCTCGTCTTCACCTGTTGAGTTTGCAAACAGCACGTTGTATGTGGTTGTGGTCAGCATGTCTGCCTCATTTTGGTTTTCGCTCCATTCGAGCGACAGTGTGGCAACGGAATGCCATTGTGGCAGTTTGTTGTTCCCAGAGGAGTAGAGCGATACTCTGTATAGGCTCTGCTTGCTGTCTTCCGTATTGTTGGGATAGTTGAGTTCTTTTACGAAGATATTGAAATCAGGTATGCTGTTGTCGATGTCAAGATTTGTCACACTCATCCCTTTTGGGATAGACATATCAAACTGAAGTCCGCTGTAGTCTCCCTCTGCAACGCAGATGTCAAGCGGAATGTCTACACCGTCCGCACGGTGTGTTGCCGTACCCATCGACAGTGTGGCTCCGGCTTCAGGCAGCCCATAAAACCGTCCGCTGGCAGAGCCATTTGTGGTAAGTTCACGTATGGCAAGCACGTCGTTTACGGTTATCATGTTGTTGGAGTCTTGGTCGGCTTGCGAATAGTTGAAGTCTTCGTTAGGAAGATTCAGCATATAGTTGAGCACACACACGATGTCGGCTGTTGTGACGGCTCCGTCACCGTTCACGTCACCGTTCACGGTGTTGTCTGTTGATGCAAGGTAGTCTTTTCCTGCATAGCCGAGGGTGTTCGACATGTAGTCGTAAATATAGTTGGCGCGTTCCTTTAGCCATTTTTTTGCACGTGTGGTTACGGTAGCATAGCTTGCGGCATCGCCTCTGCCCCACATGCTGTTGTCGTGGGTAAACGACTCTGCGGCATAGTCGTAGTAGTCCTGACAGTATTCAATCAGTTCGTCCAGTCTTCCATCGTTGATGAAGTTGTGCCATAGGTTGTAATATATCCTGTCAAGCTTCTCGCTGCAATATCTCAAGTCATTAACCCAGGTCTTGGCTTCCATTGTGGTGCTGTTCCAGAAGTCTGTGTTGGCAGGATAAGTGAAATAATTGCTTGTGAATTGGTATCCGTACCCCCAGTCGAAGTCCCAAACCGGACCGAAGATATATTTTGAATTGCTGTTTGTGATGTTCTCGTTGTAGCAGAAGGTGCTTTTGGGGTGCATGAATTCTGTGTTAAACGACAACTCGTCTACAAACAGAAATCGTGCCAGATAGTCAAGGTCAATGTAGGTGTCGATATCTTCACCGTTGTACAATGCCGTCATGGCTTTGTTGAAATGTTGGTTGATCTGTACGCTTGTCAGTGGTGACGTGCCTTGGCTGAGGTCGGGCTCCTTGATGTTTACAGGCAAATAGTATTTAGTAGTGCGAAACTTGTATGGCTCGTCATAGTAGCTGTCAAGCTCCAGCATTACGGCATAGGTTTCGTCAAGCAGATCAATACTGTTGTTGGCGAAGCCTACTTTTTCGGTCAGATTATATGAGCCGCGGTATTGTCCGTTGATGTACAGCTCAATGGGAATTTCATGGTTGTAGCCAGCCGTTTCTACCAGTTGTGCCATTTTCATTGCAATGGCATTGGTCGTCATGGAGTAGGTTTGGGCATTGGCTATGAGATTCCAATGCTTGCCCTTGGTCAGCCCGAGTGGTTTTACTCCAATGGCAAACTTCATGTGATACGGACTTTTGCCCCATGCGCCAGCCCACGAGGAGTTTCCGCGGCCTTTTATCTGCATGGCTGTTTCGCTCATGTCGGGAAACACCCCCGCACCGTCAATGGTGATTTTTGCGTCCAAATAGGTTGTCTTGGAACTTATCATTGTGCCGTTGTCGGTGGTGATATACACGGTGGGCACCTTGTATTGTGTCGTAGCTTGGTCGGTGGCGTAAGTTACCCTCACTGTTGTTTGCTGTCCATAGGGGTATGTCAAATACGTGTTGTTGTTAGTGCGTCGCAGAATGGTGTGTCCTCGACGAGCTATGGTATACACCACGTCGTTGTCATAGCGTGTGCGGCTTGCCTTGCTTTTTTGCAACTCATTGCCTATGTATACCTCTGCATCGTGGTCTATCTTGAACGATGGTCTCAGGCGTTTACCGATGCATATAGGAGTCACGGTTATCAGTGTGTCGCCATAAAACATGCCTATAGCGTCGCCTATGAGATGTGGGTTGTATTTGTTGTTGAACTTGAATGAATTAAACTTCGGGAAGTTTCCTGGCACAGCGGTTGAAACGGAGTCCACCTCGTATGCGGCATAGTTGTAAACAGGCCCGTCAGCCTTGGTCGTAATCTTTACCGAGTCTGTCGACTGTTCCAGTCTTTCGATATAGACGGTCGGTATGGCGTCTATTTTGCCATCGGCTCGGTATACATGTGTCACACTTCCCTGAATGGGTTCAACATAGATAGTGTCGCTTGGCGCAGGTGGGTCAACGGGTGTCACAGGTGTCTCTGTATCGCTTGGTATGACAAGGCCCAGTCCCGCAAGATAGTTGCGGTGGCGTATGTCTTTAGATTTAAATGTGAAAGTGGAGCCTTCGTCAGCACTGTAGAAGCAGATGCCCTTGTTGAAGAAGTCGTTCCAGTAGACTGACGAGTTGCTTAGGTGTGGGTTGTTTGAGTTGTTGAGGCTGCATGCGACCACTCCTATGTTATAACCTGCGTTCGTGGCCTCTTTGTTATAAGTGATGCTCCAAACGTGGTCATCTTTTTCCGGTGTTCCGCTTACTACCGCAATGTCGTTTTCGTTGGCCAAAGTTGTCGTTGGCAACTGTGCCGACACATATTGGTCACCCTCCACCATTATCTGCACTCCGTTTTGCGCTTCTCTGAAATAGAAAAGTTTGTCGGGTTGCTGGTCTGTTTGGGCAAGATAACTGGAGGGGTTGACATAAAGCCCCGACCTTATATTCGTTATGGCGTAGAGAATGGGGTCAGCCTCATCGGTGGTGTATGCAAGAGGTCGCTCCATGTTATAGTCAGCCCAATAGTAGCCGTCCTTGTCAATCCCGCACACGGTGTTGCTGTCAGTCTCTTGGTCATATTGGCTTCCGTCTTCCTTGTAGATGTAGAACAACTCGTTATATGCTGACGGTGTTCCGCCCTGACGATACGTGCCTAATGCGTAGCTGCCTGTTCTTACGTTGAAGCAGTAGGAACTCTCTATGGCACTCTGAAAATAATATGTTCCGTCACTCTGTTTCCCCATGGTCCAAAGGGCAGAGTCGCTTCTTATCGCATAGTCCAGATGCAGATAGCGGCGTATGGGGTTGTCGCTTCTTACTTCGTCCCAAACGAGATACTGGCCGGTCTGGGCGTTACGTATGGCATATTTGCCAGTCTTGTATTCGTGGAAATACCAGTAGCAGTCATCTTCGCTGGTGTTTGTCGTCGCAATGCAGACAGGCGAATTAATCCCATGTCTGCTCCCTATGGCTATCGCACTGCCCGATGCGACCTTTGATTCAATCCTGAACCTCATGGTCGGATTAAATGAGAATCGGTCTGCATGCACACCGACAAAGCAGGTAAGAGCAATTGCCAATGCTGTGATTTTGGCCAATGGTTTCATTTGCGAACAGTTAACAATTATATCCAGAATGTCATCAAGTTTTAATACAAGATGCGCAGCTACACATTATATAAAATATCATAAAGCAAATTTAAGAAAAAAAAACCACCCGTAATGTGTTTGCCATCCAAAAAGTTATGTAGAGGCGCAAGTTGTCTTTTTTGCCTGAAAAAATGGCTTCAATGTCAGAACACTCTCCCTTGTTTTGCTGGGTGGGCGATATGGGGGGGGCTCCTCGCGGCTTTTGGTCAGAGCGTTATTCATGAAAAAACAGCTAAGAACCCGAGGTTGGCTTCTTAGCTGTTGTTGGTTGGGATACCCGGACTCGAACCAGGAAAGGCAGGACCAGAATCTGCAGTGTTACCATTACACCATATCCCAATGCTTTTCTACTGCAAAATTAGAACATTTCAGTTAAACGACAAAGAAAAATCGATTTTTTTTCTTGCAAATGCGTTTGATGTGATTTGTGTATTTGTTTTTTTTGGATAAAGACCCTTAAAAAGTCTTTCGCTTACAATATTTTGAAATAAAAAGAGTATTTTTGCACTTTAAATTTTATTTGATTAGCATGCAGAAAATAGCAAAAAAGTTGTTACAGGTTATCATAGACGGCGTTCAGGAAAAGAAGGGTCATAAGTTGGTCATTGCAGATTTGACTGACATTGACGATTGCATCTGCAAGTATTTCGTGATTTGCCAGGCCAACACCCCCACCCAGACCGAAGCCATAGCGGGTTCGGTAAGCGATATGGTTCGTGAAGAGTTGGGCGAGAAGGCTATCGGTGTCTGTGGTCTGGAAAACGGTTATTGGATTGCCATGGACTATGGCGATGTCATGGTTCATGTCATGTTGCCCGAAGCCCGCGAGTATTACGACCTGGAACACTTATGGGCTGATGCCAAACTTACGGAAATCGCTGATGTGGACTGACCTGCCGGAGTGTATTGAGGGGTCTCTTCCGCTTTCTGTCACTTGTTTCTGTGACCGTTTTAACTGTTTAACATATATATCAATATTTCAGATATCATGAGTAACGAAAAAAATAATATGAAGATGCCTAAGTTCAGTCTCAACTGGGCTTATTTCATCGTGCTATTGATATTCGGCTACCTCTTCTGGAACAATTCGGGAGGTGGGTCGAGCTTCCAAAAGGAAGTGACCTACACAGAGTTTCAGAACTATGTACGCAAGGGGTATGCCAGTGACATCACTGTCAACAAAGGTGACGGCAATGTCAGGATGTACATAAAGAAACCTTTTGTGGGCGAAATTTTCGGCAAGGCCTCTGAGGCGGGCAATCGTCCTTCGGTTGTTGCAGAGTTCTCGAGTGTTGACAATGTCGACAACTTTCTCGGTGTTGAGCGCACCGCGGGACACTTCACAGGTAATGTGACCTATGATTCCAATAGCAGTTTCTTTGGATCTCTGTTCTTCTCCACCATATTACCTGTGGTGCTGTTTGTCGGATTGTGGCTGTTTATCATGCGCCGCGCAGGCGGAGGCGGTTCTGCAGGTGGAGGCATTTTCTCCGTTGGCAAGAGCAAGGCCCAGCTTTATGAGAAGGGTTCCAAGATACACATCACTTTCAATGACGTGGCCGGTCAGGATGAGGCAAAACAAGAGGTTCAGGAAATAGTGAAATTCCTCAAGGACCCAGGTAAATATACAGAATTGGGTGGCAAGATACCCAAGGGCGCATTGCTGGTAGGGCCTCCGGGAACCGGCAAGACTCTTCTTGCCAAGGCTGTGGCCGGCGAGGCCAATGTTCCGTTTTTCTCACTGTCGGGCAGCGACTTCGTAGAGATGTTTGTAGGCGTGGGTGCCAGCCGTGTGCGCGACTTGTTCAGACAAGCCAAGGAAAAGGCTCCCTGCATTATCTTCATTGACGAGATTGACGCCGTTGGTCGCGCCCGAGGCAAAAATCCCTCTATGGGTGGCAACGACGAGCGCGAGAACACGCTCAACCAACTTCTGACGGAGATGGACGGTTTTGGCACCAACAGCGGCATTATTGTCATGGCTGCTACCAACCGTGCCGATATTCTTGACAAGGCATTGTTGAGAGCAGGCCGTTTCGACCGTCAGATTCATGTCGACCTACCCAACCTGCATGAGCGCAAGCAAATATTCAATGTCCACATGAAGCCGTTGAAGATGGACGACTCTGTTGATGTGGACCTGCTTTCACGCCAGACCCCGGGATTCTCAGGTGCCGACATTGCCAACGTGTGCAACGAGGCCGCTCTTATTGCTGCCCGTGGCGGCAAGAGTGCCGTTGGCAAACAGGATTTTCTCGATGCCATTGACCGCATCGTGGGAGGACTGGAGAAAAAGACCAAAGTGATGACGCAAGAAGAGAAACGTGGCATTGCTGTCCACGAGGCAGGACATGCCACCATATCGTGGTTCTGCCAATATGCCGACCCACTCATAAAGGTTACTATAGTGCCGCGTGGCCAGGCACTTGGTGCCGCATGGTATCTGCCTGAAGAGCGTGTCAATGTCACCAAAGAGCAGATGCTCGACAAGATATGCTCGCTTGTTGGCGGACGCGCTGCCGAAGAGCTGTTTCTGGGCCATATCTCTACTGGTGCCCTCAACGACCTTGAACGCGCCAACAAGATGGCTTTCAGCATGATTGCCTACTACGGCATGAGCGACAATCTCTATAATATAAGCTACTACAACACAGGCAACGAATATTTCCAGAAGCCTTACTCTGATATTACGGCCCAGAAGATTGACGATGAGGTACGAGAACTCATCTCGCAGCAGTATGAGCGTGCCAAGCAGATTCTCATGCAGCACAAGGACGGCCACGGTCAGGTAGCCCAGATGCTGATTGACCGCGAGGTTATTTTTGCCGATGATGTGGAAAATGTCTTCGGCAAACGGCCGTGGGTAAGCCGTTCGGATGAAATCATTGCCGAAAACGAACGCATAGAGAAAGAACGGGAAGAGGCAGAAAAACGCGAAGCTGATGAGAAAGAACGAAAACAGAAAGCTGAAATTGACAAAATATTGGCAGAAGCAGGAGCCGTCGACACTGCAAAGGAGTCGGGTGATGCTTCTTCTTCTGCTGCTCCGGCAGCCTCGCCGGAGACCAAACCCAGTGGAGCTGAACCTGCGGCAGATGACGGCAAGAATGCCGACTCTGGCGCTGAAGGTGATGCAGGGAAGTGACATAACTAAGAGTTGAGAATCAGGAGGAAACCATTAACTTGTGACATGAAATCAAACCTTGTTTTAAGAGCCTTGTCGGGCTTGGTTTATGTTGGTGTGATGATAGGCTGTCTTTTGGGTGGCCCTAACACCTACTGTGTGTTGTTTGCCCTAATTACGGCGGTGCTGCTCAATGAGTTCAACCTCTTGTTGGCCGAGCATGGGCTGGCGCAGGTAAACAACACCGTGTCGGTGGTTAGCGGTGTCTACTTGTTTCTTGCCATGTATCTGTTTTGCTCTGACATGATGGGGGCCGTGGTATTTGTTCCCTATGTCCTGTCGATTATGTTTACGCTTATCAGTGGCTTGTATTCCAAACAAGAAAACTCTATCGCTGCATGGGCGTATAGTTTTGCCGGACAGCTATTTGTGGCCCTTCCTGTAAGTCTCTTGAGTGTGTTGGCGTTCAATGATGTCTACGACAGCACACTTTCGCTTGCCCTTTTTGTATTTCTCTGGCTTAATGACACTGGTGCCTATTGCTTTGGGTGTTCGTTGAGCGGCAAGATTCCCTATAAACTCTTTCCGTCTGTTTCACCCAACAAGTCGTGGATCGGCAGCGTGGGTGGTGGCATCACCGTGTTGGCAGGTGCCACATGTTTCTACTATTTAGTGGACAACGGAAGTCTGTTGTTCTGGTACGGCTTTGGCCTTACGGTGTGCGCGTTCGGCACGTGGGGTGACCTTGTGGAAAGCCAGTTCAAACGCCAGCTCGGCATCAAGGACAGTGGGCGCTTCCTGCCTGGACATGGCGGTGCGCTCGACCGTTTCGACAGTGCTCTGCTCGCCATTCCTGCCACTGTGGTGTATGTAAGTCTGATATCCGGCAACTTCATGGGCTTGCGTTATGTGTTTGGTGGCTGACCGGACTGCCCGAAACACTAATCTCCTTTTTCCTGCATACGATTTAAGTCAAATCGGCCATTAGGCAATAAGAAGTGACATCTATTCTTGTTACTTCTTATTGCCTTTTGCCTTTATAAGGCACCTGCTGCTTGTTTTTAGCTCGAAACAGCCCGCTATTACTCATTAAAAGCCAAACAAAATCCACTTTTCTAAAAAAACACAAGAAGCCCTAACGACCGAATTGGGTTTAACAACGAAATTTCGGCGGAAATTCATGTCCCTTTCGGCCGAAACGGAATTCCACTTCGGCCGAAATAGACATCCGTTTCGGCCGAAAGAGGGAAGTTATGTCGCAATGTGATGAGTTCTTGTGGTCTTGTTTCCTTCGTTTGTGGTGGTTTGCCGATTCGCTTGTCCTTGAGGGAAACGCACTGTGGTATTGGCCTGTGGCTTTCCGCTGCCCCTTGGTGGCTGGTGACAAAAAAGACGCACTACAAAAACTGCGGTGCGCCTCATTTGTTCTCTTTCTTCTTGTTAGAGGAGTAGTCGGTTGTTGCCTATTGTTTACTTTAGCCCAAACCGGTCATTAGGTCGTAAATGGCGTTTTTTTTATTACTTCTGTCCTAACGACCGAATTGGTTTAGTTGCGTTTTCTGACGTTTTCCTCCGATAATGGTTAAACGATATCTGTTTCGAGGTGTAAAGTTATGCAGAACCGTTGGGAGGAACGGTTGAAAATCATTTTTTCGTTTGCGTCTTAGTGGCAGTGGGCCGTCTTTCGTTTGCGTTTAAAGTGATGTATTACTTCTTTGCCGTTGTGAGTCAGGCAGTTGGCCTTGGCTGGCCTTTCTTGGGCTGTTGGGGTGTTTCCTCCTCATTTTTGTACTCTTGCCTTGATATTTTGACCTGTATGTCCAATTTCACTATGCTTCAGGCAGGATTATTATGCTCTTCTAAAAACTCAAAATCCAATAAGTCCTAATGACCGATTTGGGTTTAAGAGGAGTCGTTGACAA
>ERZ779890.4678-NODE-4678-length-11282-cov-3.709094_pt1 | contig 11282 bp, 10 predicted proteins | sample MGYA00511553_ERZ779890 | MGnify/ENA primary metagenome ERZ779890 (study PRJEB29588, sample SAMEA2152064) | human gut metagenome | biome: human gut; feature: human-associated habitat; material: faeces | place: Denmark | collected 2008/2010 ...
CTCCCCCCGGACCCCCCACCTTTCCTAAGACTTTCGACTGATGGGGAGGCGGCGCGGAGGGAGTTCGTCCCGGCAGGGAGAAGGTTTTCCGTTTTTATCTGGTTATACCTCTTTCAAGGTTTAGTTACTCTCTAAAAAGGAGTCCCGGACGTATGTTCGGGGCTCTTTTTTTGTGTGCGGGTAGAAAGGAAGAGGAACGGGATTACGCGGGCAGGTTCGTTTTTGCCAGCTCTTCACGGATATTCTCGATGAGCCCTTTGGCTTGCGGGCTCAGGTGTTTGCGTTTGCGGACAAGGATGCCGTAGCGGACTGTGGGGAGGAATTCGTCCAGCGGATAGCTGACGAGAGGCCGCCAGTCCGTCCCGTAGGAGCTGGCCTTGAGGCACATTTCATCCATGATCGCCGCCCCTACGCCGTGGAGGACGTAGCGCAGCATCAAGTGGTAGTTGTTGACGCTGAGCACGGTGTTTTTGACGAAAAGGGTTGCGTCCATGTTTTCAAAGTAGGGTTCGCCGCTGTCGTCCATTCGTTCCGAGAGGAACGAAACGAAGGGCAGGCGTTCCAAATCGCTGAGTTTCGGTTTCTTGGGAAGGTGATAGGTGTTGTCCCGGTGGACGATGAGCAGGGGACGCGCTTGAAAAAGTTCTTCCAGTTCGCTGTGATCGGGAAGAACCGTAACTCCGGTGAGGCCGAAGTCCACCTTGGAGCTTTCCACGTCGTCAACCACTTCGTAGGTCAGGGCGCGCCTGATGCGGATGTTGACGTCGGGGTGCCGCTCCCGAAATCCGGAGATGATCCCGACAATTTGTGCGGCAAAGGGCAAATTGCTGGAAAACGTGACCGTCCCTTGCAGTTTTCCGCTCAGCGTTCCGACCTCTGAACGGAGTCCGCGCAACGTTTCAAACGTGTAAACAGTCCATTCAAAAAGTTTTTTACCCTCTGGAGTGATCCGGAGGCTTTTCTTGTAGCGATCAAAGAGGACAGTGTTGAGTTCCTCTTCCAGCGACCGGATCTGATAGCTGATGGTCGAAGGGTTCCTGTTCATCATCTGGGCGGCCCGGCGGATGCTCCCCGTTTGGGAGACGTAGTAAAAGCCTCGTAGCCATTGGAGGAAATCGCCGTTCAGCTCTTCAATCATGGCGGCCTCACTGTATGAATTTTTCGAATGATAAGTGTTTTTTTTCGATTTGACAATACAAGTGTTTTTGATGATGTTTTTTTCACAAAAGGAGGCGTGGGATGCCGCCGATCCTCGGCGCGGCCCGCCCCCGCAGCGAACCTCACAACAGGAAGGAACCATGAATACCTCAACTCATCCTCTCGGTACGCTCATCGAAACGGACGTGCTCGTCATCGGCTCCGGTGCGTCCGGCTGCGGCGCGGCTCTCGGCGCGCGCGAGCAGGGGTTGCGCGTCCTCCTCATGGACAAGGGCAAGTTGGAAAGCTCCGGCTGCATCGGCGGCGGGAATGACCACTATATGGCGGTCCTCGATGAGGAAGGCGTCGCGCACGATGCCGCCGAGGATCTGATCAAGTTCTACGCCAAGCCTTTGAACGGCTGGACCCCAGCCATGCTGCGCAACGGCTGGTACGCCCACATGAGGCCCATGCTTGAAAAGCTGGAGGCGGCGGGCGTCAAATTCGGACGGCCGCTACCTCCGCACGCAGGGCTTCGGGCAGCCGGGGACGTGGTGGGTGCACATCGCCAACGGCATGACCATCAAGCGCGTGATGGCGCGGATCGTCCGGGAGAGCGGGGTGGATGTGCTCGACCGCGTGATGGCGGTCAAGATCCTCACGGACGGCGGGAAGGCCTGCGGCGCGCTCGGCTGGAACGTGAGTACCGGAGAATTCCACATCATCCGTGCGAAGACGGTTGTGTCGGCGCAGGGCCGCTCCGCTACGCGCGGCACCGACAACTCCACGCACAATCCTTACAACGTGTGGATGTATCCCTACAACACCAGCGCGGGTGTTGTGCTCGGTTACGACGCCGGGGCAGCCGTGACGGAGCTGGATACCTACCAGCGCGCGACCATGCTGCCCAAGGGCTACGGCTGTCCGGGCATGAACGGGATCAACAGCTCCGGCGCGCACGAAATCAACGCCCTCGGCGAGCGTTTCATGGGCAAGTACGACCCCATGTGGGAAAACGGCGTGCGCAACAACCAGATTCAGGGCACCTTCCAGGAACAGCTCGAAGGGTCCGGCCCGCCTTTCTATATGGATATGCGGCATGTGGACGAAGCCGTGGTTCGCGAGCTGCAGGACATCCTGATGCCCGGCGACAAGGCCACGTTCGGCGACTGGGCGGAATGCACCGGCACCGACTTCCAGCACAAGCTCCTCGAAGTGGAAATCGGAGAACTGATCTTCGGCGGGACCATCGCCGTGAACGACCAGTTTGAGACGTCCGTGCCCGGCCTGTTCTGTGGCAGCATCTTCCTCTACTGTTCCGGCGCGATGTGCGGCGGGTTCGAGGCGGGCAGGCAGGCTGCATTGAAGGCGTCCGGCATGTCCGCGGCTGGCGCGGTGGACGAGGCTCTGGCCGCCCGCGTGCGTGACGAAATCTTCGCGCCGCTCGGAAACGAGGAGACGCTTTCCTATAAGGAACTGGAAGAGGCCGCCCGCAATGTCATGAATTATTACATGGGATTCCGCCGCTCCATGACCGGCATGGCCCGCGCCCTGGAAAAGATCCGCTTCCTGTCCGATCAGGCTTCCCGACTGCACGCCGATACGCTGCGCGATCTCATGCGCTGCCACGAGGCGAAGGATGTGCTCACCATATGCGAGCTGGCCATTCAGGCCACCATGGAGCGCAAGGAGTCGGGGCGCTGCGTCTACCGCCTGACCGATTATCCCGAGATCAATCCCGAGATGGCGAAGCCGCTCCTGCTGATGCGCGGCGAGAATGGCCCGGTCTATCAGTGGGGCAAGGCCTCGCTTCTGTAAGGTTCATGGCGCGCCGTCTCCCGCAGGGGAGGCCGATGCGCGGATGTCGTCGAATGCGCCCTGAGCGCCAAGGAGTTTTTTATGCCCCCGAGATATAGCCGAGAAATCGAACAGCCCATCGTCATGGGCGACAGCCTCAAGGACCAGTTCCGCACGTCTCCCTGCGAGGCGTCCTGTCCTGCGGGAAACCCGATCCAGAAGATGCAGTCCCTTGTGGAAAAGGGGCGCTTTGGTGAAGCGTTGCGCTATCTGCGCGCCAGAAACCCGTTCCCCGGCGTGACCGGGCGGGTGTGCCCCCACTTCTGTCAGGCGAAGTGCAACCGGGATCGTCTGGAAGGCTGCGTGAACACGCGGGCGCTGGAACGCGCCGCCTACGATCACGCCCCCAAGGGCATCGAACCTTTCACCCGCGCGCCGGAAACGGGCAAGCATGTCGCCGTGGTGGGCGGCGGTCCCGCCGGGATGACGGCGGCCTATTTCCTGTCCCTCCTCGGGCATGACGTGACCGTGTACGAATCCGGCCCCGTGCTTGGGGGGATTCCCCGCTACGCCGTCCCGGATTTCCGTCTGCCCCGCGACGTGGTTGACCGCGAGATCGGCTGGATACTGGAAACGGGTGTACGCGCCTGTGTCAACGTCACCGTGGGCAAGGACATTTCTTTCGCGGAACTGCGTGCTTCCTCGGATGCCGTTGTCGTCGCCACCGGCACGCCCAAAGAGAACGCCTTGCCCATACCCAACGCGGAATGCGGCCTCAAAGCGGTGGAATTCCTGCGCAAGGCCGCGCTCGGCCAGCGTCCCGACGTGGGCAGGACGGTCGTGATCATGGGTGGCGGAGGGGTGGCCTTCGACTGTGCGTTCACGGCCCGGCGCCTCGGCGCGGCCGATGTGCATGTGCTGTGCCTTGAGGCGGAAGGCGCCATGCGCGCCCCGGAAGAGGATCTGGAACAGGCTCGCCGGGAAGGTGTCCATGTCCATAACAGCTGTACGATGTCCGGCGTCCGCAAGGACGGCGATCGCGTTTCCGGTGTGGACTATTTCGATGTGCAGGAATGTCGTTTCGACGAACAGGACCGCCTGTCGCTCATCCCTGTTCCCGGTGGGGAGCATGTCCTTGCCTGCGACACCGTGATTTTCGCCGTGGGCATGAAGACGGACCTCGGTTTTTTTGAGGGTGAAGTGCCGGAGTGTACTCCGCGCCAGTGGATTGTGGCGGACGCCGCCCAGAAGACGTCGCTTGAGGGTGTGTTTGCCGCGGGCGACGTGGCTTCGGGGCCGTCGTCCATCGCAGGGGCCGTCGGGGCAGGGCGCAGGGCCGCTTTCGGCGTTCATGCCTACCTGACCGGGGAAAACTCCAGAGTCTATATCATCAATGAAGAAGGCCGGATCGAGGCGCGCGACCGTCTCGCCGCATCTCAGCCTCCCTATGTGGTGCCCTTTGAGGAAATCTACGGGGTGGCGCAGTACGGGCGGGCCGAACCGCAGCGTCAGGGCATCCGGGAAGGGCTGTCCTTCCGGGAGATCAACGAAGGCTACACGCCGGAACAGGCGCGGGACGAAGCTGCGCGCTGTATGCACTGCGGGCATTGCAAGGGGTGTGGGACGTGCGTGGACGATTGCCCCGGCTATGTGCTTGAGCTGAAGCATCTTGAGGAGCGGGATCGTCCGGAAGTGGCCTTTGGGGACGAATGCTGGCATTGCGCCAACTGCCGTACCAGCTGCCCCTGCGGGGCCATCGGCTTCTCGTTCCCGTTGCGGATGCAGGTGTGAGGACGCGGGGGCTTTCCTCATGAGGGAAGCCCCTGTCCCACGGGAAATGCTGGGGCGTGCCGGGGAATCGTGTCGAGCGGGGATGAGCCTCCTCTCCATGAGAAGGCCGGTGCCCCGAGAGGTTCCCGCCTCCGTTTCTCCAGAATCGAATGTAACCGAATCGAAAGAAGGATGACGCCATGTCCGCGAATGCTCAGATGACGGCAAGAGGCGATGCCATGTATTATGTGCATTCTTTTCTTTGCCTGTTGATCATGTTCGGCTTTGGTCAACTGCCGCCTGTCGAGCCGTTGACGGCGCTCGGCATGAGGCTGATCGGGATTTTTCTCGGCCTGCTGTACGGCTGGATCTTTATCGACATCGTCTGGCCGAGCATGGCCGGATTGCTTGCGCTCATGCTGGTGGGCGGCATGAAGCCCGTAGCGCTGCTCAACCGCAGCTTCGGCGATCCCATCGTGGTGATGATGTTCTTCATCTTCGTGTTCTGCGCGACCATCAACCATTATGGCCTGTCGCGGTTCATCTCCTTGTGGTTCATCACCCGGAAGTTCGTTGCGGGCAGGCCGTGGGTATTCACCTTTACGTTCCTGGCCTCCATGTTCATCCTCGGCGGATTGACCAGCGCTTCGCCCGCCGCCATCATCGGCTGGAGCATCCTGTACGGGATCTGTGACGTATGCGGCTACAAGAAGGGGGACGGCTATCCGACCATGATGGTGTTCGGCATCGTCTTCGCGTCGCAGGTGGGTATGTCCCTGATCCCCTTCAAGCAGGCCGCCCTCACCGTGTTCAGCGCCTACGAGACCATGTCCGGCGTGGGGATCGACTACGCCAAGTACATGCTCATAGCGGCCTGTTCCTGTGTGCTGTGCTCGCTCCTGTTCATCGCGCTCGGCAAGTACGTGTTCAAGCCGGACATGGAAAAGCTCAAGAAGCTGGACGCGAGCAAGCTGGACACCGACGGCGCGCTCAAGCTGAGCAAGGTGCAGAAGCTCATCCTCTGTTTCCTCTTCGCGCTGGTCGCCCTGCTGCTGCTCCCGAACTTCCTGCCCGCCGACCTGTTCATTTCCAAATTCCTGAAGTCCATCGGCAACACGGGGATCTGCGTGTTCCTCGTCACCGTGATGTGTTTCCTCAAGGTGGACGGCAAGCCTTTGCTGAAGTTCAAGGCCATGATCGACTCCGGGGTCGCGTGGGGCATCATCCTCCTGCTCGCCGTGGTGCAGCCGCTTTCCGGGGCCATGGCCGCGCAGGAGAGCGGGATCACGAATTTCCTCATGATGATCGTCGAGCCGATTTTCGGCGGCAGTTCTCCCGTCGTGTTCGCGCTGTTCATCGGCTTTGTGGCCACCGCGCTCACGCAGGTCATGAACAACGGCGCCGTCGGCGTGGCCCTCATGCCCGTCATCTTCAGCTATTGTTCAAGCATGAACGTGGCCCCCGAGCTGCCGCTCATCATGGTCGTCATGGGCGTACACCTCGCCTTCCTGACGCCCGCCGCCAGCGCCAGCGCCGCGCTCCTGCACGGCAACGAGTGGTCGGATTCGGGAAGCATCTGGAAGACGGCACCCCTGGTTATCCTGCTGTCGTGGATAGCGATTGCGGTTGTGACCGTCGTGTTGGGCGGAGTGCTGTTCTAGGCATGGCCCATCTAAGGCAATGAAGGGCGCCGGGGAGCTTTCCCCGGCGTTTTTCGTTTGGAAAAAAGAATGCGGAGGCAGTTTTTTCCTTTGTCGACATTGTATCGGAACTGTTCAGAGGCCATTGGTGATGGCAGAATATTTTTAGAACTTCTTTGGAAAGAGGAGGATAGCGCATTGCCGCAGATGGACGGTATCGGGAGAGTAAGGGGAAATACGTTATGAATGGCACGGGGTCGTTGTTTTTCGATGGAAAATGGAAAAGAAAGCGTTCTTTAAATCACAATTATATTGACAGAAAAAACAGCAGGCTATAGATTGGATTCAAATCAAAGGGAAGAGATCGTATGCAGAGTCAGGTATTGCGATACATTCGCTTTTTTATCTTCGGGTGCTGGGGCATCTTGCTGTTGCTGATGCTTCTGTACGGCCCGTGGATGATTCAGGCGAAGCAGATCACCATTCCTGACATCAGCATCACGAACTTCATGATTCGTGATACGTCCAGTTTCTTCCCCATGCATCAGGAAGCCGCCGAACAGCTCATTGGAGAAGGCAAGGCTGTCCTGTCCGCAACGGAGGCCGTACCCAACAAGTTGCCGAATATGCGGCTTGTCGTTTTTCTTCTGCTTCTCTTCCCTCTGTGTACGAAGGTTCTGCGGACGCGTTTTTCCGAGTCCCTCCTCGTACCCCATCTCTCGGACATCAGAGGAATGCTGCCCCTTCCTCTCGCTCCCCCGTCCGGCTTGTGCTTTTCCTGATCCGTCTCTGTCTCCCACGCTTCGGTCATTGAAGGAGCGGGCCCGGTCCGAAAGGATTGCGGCGGGTATCCTGCGGCATTTTCTCCTCCATGCCATCTTTCGTCATGGCAGGGCAGGGATGTTTGCCGGGAATCCCGGATTGCGCCCGGAGTCTTCTCTCGTACCCTCCTTCCAGTGATCCGAAGACGGTGCCTTCCCCACATTCTTCAAACGGAATCCGTTTATTGGAGAAGTCATGTCAGGAATATTGCGCTGGCTCGATGATTGGGCTGAAGAGTTTTGTGTTTCCGTCATGTTGGCTTTGCTCGTCCTGTTGCTCGGCATGGAAGTGTTCTCGCGCTTCCTGCTCGGCAAGTCGTTCTCGTGGATGGAGGAGCTGTGCCGCTATCTGTTCGTGTGGTCATCCTATATCGGCGTCGCCATCGCCGTGAAGCACAAGGAGCAGCTGCGCATCCTTATGTTCATGGATGTGCTGAAGAAGCGTTTCCCGCAGCTGGTCAGGATCCTGTACGTCGTTTCCGAGCTCACGTTCACCGTATTCTGCGCCCTGGTTTTCTATTACAGCCTTGGTATGCTTGAGAATATGATCCGGTTCAAGCAGGTTTCCGCCGCCCTCGAGATCAACGTCATGTACGCGTATCTCATCATTCCGATCAGCATGGCCCTCACCATCTTTCGGACGCTTCAGGGCTTGTACCGCGATATCCGGAACAACACGCTTGAGTTCGAAAGCCGGGAGGACTAACCCATGTTGCTCGTCATATCCTTCGTCGTCTTCATGCTGCTTGGCTTGCCCCTGTTTGGGGTAATCGGTCTGGCCTCCATCATCTCGATGATCGGGATGCCGTTCCCGATGGAGTTCATCCCTCAGAACCTGTACACCGGCATGGACCAGTTCCCGCTCATCGCCACCATCGGTTTCGTAATGGCCGGGTTCCTCATGGAGCCCGCCGGGATCACCGGTGAAATCATTGAAGTCGCCAAGAAGGCGGTGGGCAACATCCGCGGCGGCCTCGCCATGGTGACCATCCTTGCCTGCATGATCTTCGCGGCGCTCAGCGGCTCCGGCCCCGCCACTACCGCGGCCATCGGCAGCATCATGATCCCCGGCATGATCGCCGCCGGATATCGTAAGGACGACGCCGCGGCCGTCTCCGCCACGGGCGGCACGCTCGGCATCCTGATCCCGCCGAGCAACCCGATGATCATTTACGGCGTCGTGGCAAACACATCCATCGCCGGGCTGTTCATGGCCGGATTTATCCCCGGCTTCGTGCTGACGAGCCTTATGTGCATCACCGCGTACTGCATCGCCAAGAAGCGCGGCTATCAGGGCACGAACGAAAAGTTCTCCATTGTCGGCTTGTGCAAGGCCATCTGGGACGGCAAGTGGGCGCTGGCGACTCCGGTGATCATCCTCGGCGGCATCTACTGCGGCGTATTTACCCCCACCGAAGCCGCCGAAGTGGGCGTGCTCTGGACGCTGTTCGTCGGCCTGTTCGTTTACCGCAAGCTGACGTGGAAGAACATTTCCTCGGCGCTTATCCGTACCTCGGCCTTTGCCGGTTCCGCCACCATCCTTGTCGGCGTTTCGATGGCCTTCTCGCGGCTGCTCACCTTGTACCATATCCCCCAGACCGTGGGCGCGTTCCTCGGTTCCATCTCCACGGACCCGACGATCACCCTGCTGCTCATCGCGTTCTTCATCTTCCTGTGCGGCTTCGTGGCCGACACGCTGGCGATGGTCGTGGTGCTCGCGCCGGTGTTCCTGCCCATCACGAACGCCCTCGGCATCCATCCGATCCAGCTCGGGGTGCTGTTCGTGGTGTGCTGCGAAACCGGGTTCCTGACGCCTCCTTTCGGCGCGAACCTGTTCATCACCATGAAGATTACGGACGTGAAGCTTGAGGAAGTGGCGCTGAAGGCTTTCCCCTACTTGTGCACGATATGGTTGCTGATCATTCTCATTGCGGCCTGCCCGCAGCTGGTGATGTTCCTGCCGAATCTGCTCATGTAGCCCCTCCCGGGGGCCCCTCGTGCGGCGGGTCTGCCCATCCGTCGCGCGGGGGGATTCCCTTCATGTCAACCTTGCGGAGTTTTTGTCATGATTTTCGGAAAGATGAAGTCGCTGCTTGCCGTGCTGGCGCTGGCTCTTTTGCTGGCGCCAGCCGCACAGGCCGCGCCCGCCAAGCTCTCGAGCGCTTGGATGGGCGAACACGAGACCTTTGTGGCGTGGTACGCCAAACAGCAGGGCTGGGACAAGGAAGCCGGGCTTGATCTGACGATGATGCCGTTTGATTCGGGCAAGAACATCGTCGAAAGCCTTGCCGCCTACGATTGGGCAGTCGCCGGGTGCGGCGCCGTGCCCGCTTTGACCACGCCGCTGAGCGACTACCTGTACATCATTGCGGTCGCCAACGACGAATCCGCCAACAACGCCATTTATGTGCGCAAGGACAGCCCCATCCTTGGAGCCAAGGGCACGAATCCGTCCTATCCCAATGTGTACGGTTCCGCTGTGACCGTGCAAAAGGCCGATATCCTGTATCCCAAAAGCACATCCGCGCACTATCTGCTGGCTACATGGCTGCGTATCCTCGGCTTGAGCGAAAAGGACGTGAAGCTTCAGGAAATGGAACCCACCCCGGCCCTGAGCGCCTTTACCGGCGGCGTGGGCGACGCTGTGGCCCTGTGGGCCCCCCTGACCTATGAAGCGGAGGCCAAGGGCTTCAAGTCTGTGGCGAATTCCAAGGATTGCGGCATCACGCAGCTTGTCCTGCTGGTAGCGAACCGCCGGTTTGCGGATCAGCACCCTGAGCAGGTGCAGGCGTTCCTCAAGATGTATATGCGCGGCATCGAAGCCCTGCGCGCCAAGCCCGCCAAGGAGCTTGCCGTCGACTACGTCCGTTTTTACAAGGAATGGACCGGCCGCGAGCTGACGCCTGAAATGGCCGTTGCGGACATCCAGAGCCATCCGGTATTTACCCTTGACGAACAGCTTGCCATGTTCGCCCCGGGCGGCAGTGTCCAGAAGGCCCTCAACGAGATCGTGGACTTCTCCATCAGCCACGGCTCTTTTACCCCGGAACAGATCGACAAGATGAAGGGCAAGACGCAAGTCGCCGCCCGGTTCCTCGAAGCCATCAAGTAAGTCACCTGAAAACAGAGTTTCCTCGCCCCTTTCCGGTCCGCGCCGGGAGGGGCGTTTCGTTTTTCCGCCGGGGTGTCCGCTTTTTTCATATGTTTTTTTACGGCAAACGGAAAATCGTGATCTTGATCACGGCGCTGGGCTTCCGTACGGTGTAGGAATGGGCTTACAGAAAGAAAACCCCGGAGGAACCCGTCATGAAGGAATACAGAAATATCATCGAAATAGACAGGGAACGCTGCAACGGCTGCGGCCAGTGCGTGCTGGACTGTGCGGAAGGCGCCATTGCGATCATCGACGGTAAGGCGACTGTGGTTTCGGACAGTTACTGCGATGGGCTCGGCGCGTGCCTTTCCGGATGCCCGCAGAATGCGCTTGCCATCGTGCGCCGGGAAGCCGTGCCGTTCGACGAAGAGGCAGCCATGCGCCACGTCGCCAGGCAGAAGGAAGAGCGCAGGCAACAGCTTTTTCAGCCGCTCGGCAAGCACGAGCCGTACGGAACGCTCGGTTGCGGATGCTCCGGGGCCACCGTGCAGGAATTCGCTCCACGGAAGCGGCAGGAAAGCAAGGCGGCAGGGCCGGTTGGTGAAAGAAGGCAGACATGGCCCGTCAAGCTGCGCCTTGTACCGCCGTCCGCCCCGTTCCTCAAGGGCGCGGATATCCTGCTTGCCGCCGACTGTTCGGCCCCCGCGTCCGCCCGGTTTTGCGAGATCGCGTCAGGAAAGGTCGTGTTGATCGCCTGCCCGAAGTTTGAGGACAACCAGGAGATGCGCGCCCGTCTGGTTGCGTTGTTTACGGAGGCGCGCCCGGCCTCGGTGACGGTCCTGCGCATGGAAGTCCCCTGTTGCCGGGGCATTGCGGCGGTTTGCCATGAAGCGGCCGAAGAGTGTGGCATCTCTGCTCGTGAGCTTGTTATGGGACGCAATGGGGAGTTGTGTCAGATGAAGGATTGAGCAAGCGCGGAGAGCCGGGGGAGGAGAACCTTTCTGAAGAAAGGTTCTCCTCCCC